>Ga0209254_10003308_pt1 | contig 14697 bp, 12 predicted proteins | sample FrelakmetDIP11DI_FD_187148 | JGI IMG/M metagenome (GOLD analysis project Ga0209254, IMG submission 187148) | Freshwater lake sediment microbial communities from the University of Notre Dame, USA, for methane emissions studies - DIP11 DI (SPAdes)... | ecosystem: Environmental > Aquatic >...
GTCGCGTCGAGCGCCCGGATGGCCTCAATTGCCAGCTGGAAGCGCCAACCCGGTGTGCCGCCGCGGCGCGCCACGCCCGCCAGCAGGCTGGGCAGGTAGGCCGCAATCACCGCGCCCAGCAGCACCACGACCCAGACGATGTAGATCCACAGCAGCAGGATCGGCACCGCCGCGAACGCGCCGTAGATCGCGGACATCGCCGGCAAGGTATTCAGGTACAGCGCGAGTCCTTTCTTGGCAAGCTCGAGCCCCACGGCCACGAAGAAACCGCCCGCCAGAGCGTGGCCCCAGCGCACCGTCGTGTTCGGCACATAACGGAACAAGGCCGCGCCGCCCCCGGCCACCAGGGCGAACTCCATGAGATCCAGCGCGAGACCCAGCACCGCCGGCAGGGCGCTGACCAGGCCACGCGAGACCGATGCCGCGTAGGACGCAGTGGCCAGCAGCGCGGCCAGCGCCAGCGGCCCGAGGGTCAGCACCGCCCAGTACATCAGCACGCGCTGCGCCAGCGGCCGCGCCCGGCGCACGCGCCAGATGCCGTTGAGCGTCTTGTCGATGGTGAGGACCAGCGACAAGGCGGTGACCAGCAGAAAGGCGAAGCCCATCGCGCCGACGCGGCTGGCCTTGGCCGAGAACTGGTTCAGCGCGCCCATGACCTGGCGCGCAATCGACTCGGGAAAAAGACTGTCATACAGCCATTGCTGCATCACGCCTTGCAGCTTGTTGAAGGCCGGGAAGGCCGAAAACACCGCCAGCAGCACGGTAAACAGCGGCACCAGTGAAATGACCGTGGTGAAGGTCAGGCTGCTGGCCGTCAGGCCCAGGTGGTCCTCGCGGAAACGGTCGCGCAGGGTGCGCGCGGTCTCCAGCCAGGGAAAGTCCTTGAGACTCTGCAAGGTTTGCCACCACGCCTGAATTTTCATGGCCGCTATGATGCCACTGCAATGACCCCACAAGACAAAACCGTGCGCCTGACCCGCACCCTGGCGGTGGCCAGCCTGCTGGCGCTGATTGCGCTGGCGCTCGCCTGGGAGCTGTGGCTGGCGCCCCTGCGCCCGGGTGGTTCCTGGCTGGTGCTCAAGGCCCTGCCACTGTGCCTGCCGCTGGCCGGCCTGCTAAAGAACCGCATGTACACCTACCGCTGGCTGAGCCTGGTGGTGTGGCTGTACTTCATCGAAGGCGTGGTGCGCGCCTGGGGCGACCCGCCACCCGGCAGCTGGCTGGCCCTGCTGCAAATACTCCTGTGCCTCGTGCTCTTTGCCGCCTGCACGCTGCATGTGCGGCTGCGCCTGAAATACGCCAAGGCAAGGGCCGCGGCATCCGGGCAAGACCCCGCCCCCGCCGTGCAATGAATGCCTTGCTCGACGCGCTGCGGCATATCACCGGTGCCGCCCATGTGTTCACCGACGGTGACCTGAGCGCCTTCACCCAGGACTGGCGCAAGCGCGCGCACGGCAAGGCGCTGGCCGTGGTGCGCCCCGGCAGCACCGACGAGGTGGCCGCCATCGTCAAGGCCTGCGCGCAACACCAGGCCGCGACCGGTGTCAGCCTGGTGCCGCAGGGGGGCAACACCGGCCTGGCCGTGGGCTCGGTGCCCGATGACTCAGGCCGCCAGATCGTGTTGAGCCTGACACGCATGAACGCGGTGCGGGGCATCGACAGCGCCAACCTTACGATGACGGTGGAGGCCGGCTGCATCCTGCAAAGCCTGCAGGAGGCGGCCGAGGAGGCGGGCTTGCTGTTTCCGCTGAGCCTGGCGGCCGAGGGCAGCTGCACCATCGGCGGCAACCTCGGCACCAACGCCGGCGGCACCCAGGTGGTGCGCTATGGCAATGCGCGCGACCTGTGCCTGGGGCTGGAAGTGGTCACCGCGCAGGGCGAGATCTGGCGCGGCCTGTCGGGCCTGCGCAAGGACAACACCGGCTATGACCTGCGCGACCTGTTCATTGGCAGCGAAGGCACGCTGGGCGTCATCACCGCCGCGACACTGAAGCTTTACCCCCTGCCCGCGGCGCGGCTCACCGCCTGGGCGGCCGTGCCGTCCTTGGAGGCGGCTGTCGCGCTGCTGGGCTTGGCGCACCGGCACCTGGGTGCGGGCCTGACCGGCTTCGAGGTCATGGGCCAGTTCGCGCTGAGCCTGGTAGACAAGCATTTCAGACAACTCAGTGTGCCGCTCTACCAGGATGCACCTTTCTGTGTGTTGCTGGAGAACTCGGACCACGAATCCGAAACCCACGCCCGCGCGCTCTTTGAGCACCTGCTGGAAACTGCCATGGAACAGGGCTGCGTGAGCGATGCGGTGGTCGCCGAAAGCCTGAACCAGGCGCGCCACCTCTGGCACCTGCGCGAGAGCATTCCCCTGGCGCAGGCCGAGGAAGGGTTGAACATCAAGCACGACATCTCGGTCCCGGTCTCGCGCATCCCCGAGTTCGTGGCGCAGACCGACGCCTTGCTGCAGCATGAAATCCCTGGCGTGCGACTCGTCAACTTCGGGCATCTGGGCGATGGCAACCTGCACTACAACGTCCAGGCGCCGGAGGGGGTCGATGCCGCGGCGTTCCTGCGCGACCAGGAAGACCGCGTCAACGTGCTGGTGTACGACGCCGTGGCGCGCTTCGGTGGCTCCATCTCGGCCGAGCACGGCGTGGGCAGCCTGAAAACCGACAAGTTGCCGCGCTACAAGTCGGCCGTGGCGCTGGGCATGATGCACGCCATCAAGCAGGCGCTCGACCCGTACAACCTCATGAATCCGGGGCGCATCGTTCGCGGTTGAGCGAATAGAATTTCCAGTTTCCGCCCCAGAACGGCGGGCTTTCACCACCCAACCGGTTCCCAGGCATGTCCCAGCCGTCTCCTTCTCCCTCCCTGGCTCGCCCCATTCGCTCGCAGTACGAAGACTTCATGCGTCACGTGGACACCCACGGCGTGTTCAAGGCCGACCGCACGGGCACCGGCACCAAGAGCGTGTTCGGGTACCAGATGCGCTTCGACCTGAACGAGGGCTTTCCGCTGGTCACCACCAAGAAAGTGCACCTGCGCTCCATCATCCAGGAACTGCTGTGGTTCCTGACCGGCTCCAGCAACAACAACTGGCTCAAGGAGCGCGGCGTCAGCATCTGGGACGAATGGGCGCGCGCCGACGGCGACCTGGGCCCGGTGTACGGTGTGCAATGGCGCAGCTGGCCAACGCCGGACGGTGGGCACATTGACCAGATCGCAGAGGTCATCAAGACGCTCAGGACCAACCCCGATTCGCGCCGCATCATCGTCAGCGCCTGGAACGTGGCCGAACTAAGCCAGATGGCGCTGATGCCCTGCCATGCCTTCTTCCAGTTCTACGTGGCGCCAGGCACCGAAGCCGGTGGCAAAGGCAAACTGAGCTGCCAGCTCTACCAGCGCAGCGCCGACATCTTCCTGGGCGTGCCCTTCAACATCGCCAGCTACGCGTTGCTGACGCACATGGTGGCGCAACAGTGCGACCTGGACGTGGGCGACTTCATCTGGACAGGCGGCGACTGCCATATTTACAGCAACCACGCCGAGCAGGTGGCGCTGCAACTCTCACGCCCGCCCCTGCCCTACCCGCGCTTGCACATCCACCGCCGGCCGGCGTCGATCTTCGACTACGAGTACGAGGATTTCGAGGTGCAGGGCTACCAGAGCCACCCTGCCATCAAGGCGCCGGTCGCCGTCTAGCCCATGACCCTGCACCTGATCTTCGCCCGCGCTGCCAACGGCGTCATTGGCAAGAACGGCACCCTGCCCTGGCACCTGCCGGAAGACCTGGCGCACTTCAAGCGCACCACGCTGGGCTGCCCGGTGATCATGGGTCGCAAGACCTGGGAATCGCTGCCGCCCCGGTTCCGCCCGCTACCGGGCCGGCTCAACATCGTCGTGACGCGCCAAAGCGACTGGCAGGCCGAAGGCGCGCAACGCGCCGCCTCAATTCACCAAGCCCTGACGCTTTGCCCGCCCGACAGCAACGCCTGGGTGATTGGCGGCGCAGAGATCTACGCCCAGGCGCTGCCGCTGGCGCAGACGGCGGTGGTCACCGAAATTGACGCCGACTTCGAAGGCGACGCATTTGCGCCCCTATTCGGCCCAGGCTGGGTGGAAACCGCCCGCGAGCGCCACACCTCGGCCACGGGGCTGGGCTTCAGCGTCGTCACCTACCAGAACAACGCACTTCACACCCAGGAAAATTGACATGTCAGGACACGGCTTTCACGTGCACGGCCCGCACGACCATGAGTTGGAGCATGCGCAGCAGGGCGGCCACGGCGAACAGGGCGGCATGATCAACCAGATCGCCCTGTTCACCGCCGTCATCGCCACGGTGGGCGCGATCTTCGGCTACATGGGCGGCGCCACGCAGGCCAATGCCGGCCTGTTCAAGAACAATGCCGCCATCAAGAAAACCGAAGCCTCCAACCAGTGGAACTACTTCCAGTCCAAGAGCACCAAGCAGTCGCTGGCCGAACTGGCGCGCGACCTGGCCACCGGCGAGGCCGAGAAAGCAAAATACCAGGCCAAGGTGGACCGCTACGAAAAGGAAAAGAACGAGATCAAGGCCGTGGCCGACAAGCTGGAGCTTGAGGCCACCACCTGGGACAAGCAGAGCGACGAGCAGATGCACCAGCACCACCGCTGGGCCCAGTCCACCACCGTGCTGCAGGTCTCCATCGCCATGGCGGCGATCGCCCTGCTGACCAAGAAGAAGTGGCTGAAACTGGCGATGTTCGTCGCTGGCGGCGCAGGCCTGGTCGTCGGTGCGCTGGCAGCGTTGCACATTTAGGCCTTCGTTTCGGCTCCAGGAGCCGCCTGAGAAAGGTGCCTTGGTGCGCGAGGCGGGCCTTCGACATCGGGTCGGTCTGCGCCGGCTTTTTTGGCGGCTCACGCACAGCTCTCGTCGGTGTGCGAGCGAACTGACAACGCACGGCTATCGGAATAGCGTAGGAACCTGCAAATGCGGCACCGAGCAAGAGCGGTTTGACGACACCTGTTAATCAAACGTTAAGGCTGGCTGCATAAGCTTCGTACCATCTATGACATCTCTCTACCTGTTGCTCTGGATTGTCGGCGGTGTCCTGCTTCAAATTGCCGTCTATCTGTGCCTTGGGTTCTGGCGCCATTGGCAAACGTACCAAGCACTGCGCGACGTCGCCGCAGAGTTTGACATTGCCGTGGATCCCGCTGCCGCGACACCCGAGATGGCGCAAACCGCTGCAGCCGCATGGGCGGGGTACCGCATCTTTCACGTCGAGCGCAAGGTGCTCGAAGACACCGCCGGACAGATCTGCTCGTTCTATCTCGTGCCCGAGGACGGGAAACCACTCGCCCCGTTCTTGCCGGGCCAGTTCCTCACCTTTCAGCTGGACATTCCCGCGCCAATGGGCGGCACGGTATCTGTCATCCGCTGCTACTCCCTTTCCGACGCACCACAGGCCAACCGCTACCGGATTTCCGTCAAACGCGCGCCCTCGCCCGCTGGAAGTGCTCATCCTGCAGGCGCTTCGTCGAACTTTTTTCATGACCATGTCCAGGTTGGCAGCCCGCTGCAAGTGCGTGCCCCTGCCGGTCATTTCCATATCGACCGCAGCGACGCACCGGTGGTGCTGATTGGCGGCGGCATTGGCATCACGCCCATGTTGAGCATGCTGGACTGGTGTCTCACGGAGCAGCCGGGGCGCGAGGTGTGGCTGTTTTACGGCGTGCGCAACAGGTCCGAGCTGGTGATGCAAACGCATCTGGCAGACGTGGCCGCGCAACATCCGAACGTCCACCTGCATCTGTGCCTGAGCGACCCGCAGGTGGATGACCTGGCCGGGCTTCAGTCGGCGTCCGTTCACGGCCACCACAGCCGGGTGGATGTGGCCCTGCTGCGCCGCCTGCTGCCGCTCAAGCCCTACCATTACTACATCTGCGGCCCGACGCCCATGCTGCAAAGCCTGGTGCCCGCGCTGGAAGACTGGGGTGTCCCGGACGGGCGGATTCACTTCGAGGCGTTTGGCCCGGCATCCATACCGCGCAAGAACGCAGCACCCGCCGCGCGGGCCAAAACCCAGGATGACGACACGGGCGACGCTGTCCTGGTGACCTTTGCCAGGTCAGGCAAGCAGGAAACCTGGAAGCCTGGCATGGGTTCGTTGCTGGACTTTGCAGAGGCTCGCGGCATTTCGGTCAGTTCGGGCTGCCGGGCGGGTGGTTGCGGCAGCTGCCAGACCAGCATCCGCTCTGGCGAGGTGGCCTACACCCAGGCGCCGGATTTTGATCCCGAGCCGGGAAGTTGCCTGCTCTGCGTTTGCACGCCCAAGACGGCTGTCACCCTGGAGGCGTAAATGAAAAGCTCACTCTGGCGCGAACATGTATTGCCCTTTACCCTGTTGCTCGGGCTGCTGGCCGCGGCCACACTGGCCGGAGACTATCTCCTGCACCGCCTGAACCTGGTCTGGGTGGGGCGCTATCTGGGCATACCGGGCACGCTGCTGATCATTGGCTCTCTCTTCTACTCGGCGCGCAAGCGCAAGTGGGTGACTTCGGGCAACCCCAAGTCGCTGCTCAGACTGCATGAGTTTTGCGCCTGGCTGGGCTCCCTGATGGTGCTGATCCATGCCGGCATCCACTTCAACGCGATCCTGCCCTGGCTGGCGACCGTGGCCATGGGCGTGAACGTGATCAGTGGCATGGTGGGCAAGATGCTGCTGAACCGGTCGCGCCAGCATGTGCAGGGCGAGCGGGAACGCTTCCAGCTGCGCGGCCTGTCAAAGGCCGAGGTTGAACAAGCGGTGTTCTGGGATTCAGTGGCGCTGGGCGCCATGGCGCAGTGGCGCAAGGTTCACATCCCCATCTTCATTGTGTTTGCGGTGCTGGCCCTGGGCCACATCTTCAGCATCTTCTTGTTCTGGGGGTGGGTATGAGCCGGACTCTCAAGATCATCCTGGCGATCAACCTGATCATTCTGGCCGTGCTGACCTTTGCCTATCCGCACCTGATGGTGGGCCCGGGCAAGCTGATCCCGGGTCACAAGCAACTCGATACGGACTGCTTTGCTTGCCATGTTTCATTCACCGGCGTCGCTTCGTCCAAATGCGTGAGCTGCCACAAGCCGGCCGATATCGGGCGTCTGACGACCACGGGCGCGCCGGTGGCAAAGCCGCTCACGTCCACACCGTTCCACCAGGAACTCATCAGCCAGGACTGCGTGGCCTGCCACAGCGACCACGCGGGGGTGAAGCGCTATCACCTCAAAGGCTATTTCGACCACGCGCTGCTGAAGAAGGAAACCATCGACCAGTGCCAGAACTGCCACAAGGCACCCACAGACGCCCTGCACAAGCAAATCACCGGCAATTGTGGCCAATGCCACACCCAGAAGAAGTGGACGCCAGCCACTTTTGAGCACGCCAAATACTTTGTGCTGGACCGCGACCACACCACCACCTGCGTGACCTGCCATGTCCGCAATGACTACAGCCGCTACACCTGCTACGGGTGCCACGAGCACACACCGGACAACATCCGCCGCGAGCACGTCGAAGAGGGCATCCGCCAGTTCGACAACTGCGTGGAGTGCCACCGCAGCGGCAACAAGCACGACATCAAGGGCGGGAAAGAGGGCAACAAAGGCGGCAGGGACGGAAACGGCAGGAAGCGCGAGCGCGACTGAATCGTTTCAAGGTCGTGGTGACCGTGCCCTGCCGGAATCAAAAAAAGCCGCAGCTCGTAAGAGGCCTGCGGCTTTTTCCCGGGGCGCCCTGAAACTCAGGCTGCAGCCGCCTTGGCAGGCGCGCCCGCAGCTTTGGCCTTGCGCCGGGCCGCCGGCTGCGGCATGGCCTCGGACTGGGCGGGCTTCTTGCGCGGCGCCTTGCCTGCGGTGATGGCCTTGGGCAACACCGCGTCTTCAAGCTCCTGCAGGGCCTCGCCGGTGTACACCGCCAGCCGCTGCATGCTCGGCACCGAGGAATGGCAGCCGGTATAGCCGAAGTTCATGAAGCCGGCGTAGCTCTGGCAGGTAATGTTGACAGCCTGCCCGTGCGTGACGATGGAGGCCGGGTACGTGGCCAGCAACTCCGCACCGCGGAAATACAGCGGTTTCTCCGGCCCGGGCACGTTGGAGATGGTGATGTTGAACATCGGCCGCGTGCGCCCGCCGATGCCGGTGAGCAACGTAAGGATGGTGGGCGCCATCAGCAACACGGTGTACTGCATCATGGCCTGGCGCGGCAGGCTTTGCACATGCTCCTTGGCATGCTTGACCGAGGCGCGGATGGCGTCGAGCCGCGCGATGGGGTCGGCGATATCGGTGCCCAGCGTGGAGATGATGAAGCTGATGGCGTTGCCCGCGCCGTCGTCGTCCTTGGGGCGCACCGACACCGGAATGCCGGCCGTCAGCGATTTGCCCGGCAGCGCCTTGCGCTCGTCGAGGAAGCGGCGCAAGGCCCCGCCGCAGATCGCCAGCACCACATCGTTCAGGGTGCAGCCCGCCGCCCCCGCCACGGCGCGCAGCCGTTCCATGGCAAAGCGCTGGGTGGCAAAGCGGCGCTTTTCGCGCACCCGGCCGTTCAGCACCGACATGGGCGCGCTGAACGGCACCACCATGCCGTCGCCCGACCCCATGGCGCTCCTGGCCATCTTGCCAAAGGCCGTCACCAGCTGCGGCACGGTCTTCGCCTGCATCGTGATTTCCTGCATCGCACCGGCCACCGCGTGGGTCACGGTGGGCATCAGCGCCTCCGGGTGGCGCGCGGCCTGGCTGGCGCGCGGCGCGTGGCCTGACGCCCAGAACGGCGGCAGTTCCAGGCTGGCGGCGGCCGTCGAAGCCATGGCACGCTGCAACAGCTTCACGCCCGAGACACCATCGATCAGCGAGTGGTGCATCTTGATGAACAGCGCGAAGCGGTTGCCTTCAAGCCCTTCAATGATGGTGCACTCCCAGGGCGGGCGCGTCAGGTCGATTGGCGTGCTCTGCAGCCGCCCTACCAGCTCGCCCAGCTCGCGCTCGCCGCCCGGCCAGGGCAGCGCGGCATGGCGCACGTGGTATTCGAGGTCGATGTGGCGGTCCTCCACCCACTCGGCCACCGGATTCATGTTGAACGCGTATTTGAGCTTGCGGTTCCACGGCGCGGTGAACTTGCGGTGGCTGCGGAACTCGGTCATGAGCTGGCGCATGAAGTCCTTGGGCGCATCGGGCGGCAGCCTGAATTGCAGCAAACCGCCGACGTGGTTGGGCGTGGCGCGCGTCTCGGTGAACAGCCAGGCGGCGTCCAGCGGGTTCAAACGGGTAGAGGACATGGGCGTCAACACTTTCAGGAAAGGGTCGCGGACCGTTCCGCGCCAACAGCGCTACTGTAAACGCCAGCGCAGCAGAGCGCGAGCCGCCCAGATTCGCTCCAAATTCGATAGCTTGAAAAGACCATTCAACGCTGGAGACTGGCAAAAATAGCCAAAACTTTCGCCGGATGCATCACTTTTCCGGGTCAAGGTCGCTCGCCAGCATCGGCCCGTGCACGGATGCGCGGGTCCGGACCGTGACAAGCCTTGGGATGACAGATTCAGCGGCAGGCGAAGCCGGGGTCTGGGCAGGTCCCGGGCACGGGTAGACGCCGTCCTCAGCGTCGCGTGCCCATCTTCCCCCGCGTCAGCGCGCGGCAGGCCGCTTGGCGGCGACTTTCACTGGCGCTGCCTTCTTCGCCGCTGCCGTCTTGGCAGCAACCTTTACGGGTGCAGCCTTCTTCACCGGTGCTTTCTTGGCTGCGACCTTCGCAGGTGCCGCCTTCTTCGCCGATGCGATCTTGCCGGTGACGGCTTTCTTGAGTGCTGTGGCTTCCTTCTCGACGGCCTTCAGATGTGCTTTGGCATAGCGCTCTGCGCTGCTCTGCAACGCGGCGAGCTTCTTGCTCGTGCTGCGCTTGGTCGCCTCGAGCTTCTTCTCGGCGGCCAGCACCGACTTGCGTGCATCGTCGCCCGCCTTCTTGAGCTGCGCTTGCGACTTCTTGAGCTTCGCCTCAGCCGCCTTCACCAGGCTGCCCCAGTCTCGCTTGGCTTCATCGCTCTTGGCCGAGACCTGCTTCTTCGCCTTGGCCATTCCGGCGGACATGGCGTCGCCCATGGCCTCGAACTTGTGTGACACGGCAGTGCCCACCGCCTTGGCAGCGCTGCTCAGTTGCTTGCCGGCTTGCTGGAGTTCCGTTTGCTTGGTTGTCTTGCGCGTGGCCATGTCTTTCCTTTTCAGAGTGGTTGATTTTTCCAGGCTGGAGTTTACCCAATGATCATCGCACGCCGCGCACGACATTCGCATACCGTGAACCGATGCAAGGGTCCGAGTTCTTTCGGCAGACCATGCGCTTCGAAATGCATATCTTGACGGTGCGACCGGACCCGTGCACAGATGTTGCGACGACCAGTGGCCAAGCCATCTTCCGGTGCGATCATGGGCTGGTCATCCAGGTCCTCATGTCCGCTGCTTCTCAGTCAATGCTGAATTGACTGTTGAGCTCAGTTCAATCCAGTCCCACGCTGGCTTCGATGCGGAAGAACTGCTCGGCGCGCCGCTTGTCCTCGCTGCGGTTCTCGTTGCGTTCATCCTCGGTCGCATCGAAGTCGATCTTGGCGGCCTGCACCGCTCGGCACGTCATGTAGGCCTTGGCCCGAGGGCCATCAAGAAGGTCGAGATAGTCATTGATCGTGGCCACCAGTGCAGCCTTGCGCCGGAACAGGTTCACATGGCCCTTGAAATCCATCGCCTTTTCCGCCATGAGTGCGTTGGCACAGGTGACGAAATTCTGCTCTCCGCACGCCGGCGGCAGTGTGAGCTTGGGCATGCGGTCACCCATCTCCCTGGCGTAGGGTGCGCCGTGCAGCAGCGTCTGGAGCATGGCGTCCTGGTAGGCCTGGGCATGTTCGTAGAGCGGTTGCTGGCAAGTCTCGCAGGCCGGAATGGCCGAGAGCAACCACTCCATCACGCTGCCGCGTGATTCGCGCTGCAGCTTGACCACGGCCAGGTCATTCTGGCGGATGTCCTCGATCGGGATGCCGGCGCGCTGGCAGGTCTCAGCCTCCCAGGCGGCCAGCAGGTCGGCGTAACTGGTGCTTGGCTTGTCGCCGTGGGGCATCAGATCGCCCCGCACCAGCAGGCGCTTGTCGGCCTCGTTCCAGGCAAAGCTGATGCGCCGGTAGGCAATCGGCCAGTCGGAGAGCGAGCTCACATTGAGCTCCAGCAGCGGCTGGCGCGCCAGCGAGTGATGCACCGCCCAGAACCCGCTGTGCGTGTGCGCCGACAGGTACACCAGGGGCTGCCGCAGCTTGCCCATGAGACCGCGCAAAAAGGTGCGCGAAGGCAGGCCCAGGCCCTGCCAGTTGTGATGACCCGCAAACACCACGATGTCGCCGTTGATGATGGCCTCGTCCACCCACTCGGTGACGGCCTGGATCTGATCGGGATGGATGTGGCCCACGCTGCCGGGGCTGTGCCCCATGATCACGTCCAGCGTACCGACCAGGGCACCGGCCTGATTGGTGTCAAGCCCGATCACGATGACGTTGCGATCCGCGCCGGGCGCGCGCGGGAGTTTGAGGCGCTGGGCGATGAAGGAATCGGCGTACTGCTGGCCGTCGAGCAGGTTCGCTTCGATGGCCGAAAGGAAAGCATCCGGGTTGGGATTGCGCCAGCTCAGACGCACCTTGCCCGAGGCCGGCGGCGCCTGCAGCCCGGGCACCTCGGCCTGCACCTTGGCATGTTCGCCGAGGTAGAGGTTGAGAAAGTCGCGCTTGCTGAAGGCCTCGTTGCCGGTCCTTCGGCTGCCATCGTCCAGGCCCGCACCGCGCTTGCAGGCCTCGTGCCATCGCTTTCCTTCGGGATCGGCCACCGCCTCCAGGATGTTGTAGCCGTAGATGCCGAACATCAGCCCGTCGTGATTGCCGGGCAGGATGGCGCCGGTGCGCCCCGTTGCACGAAAGATCTTCGTCATGCGATCGGCCTCGATCCGGCACGACAGATCCATCACATCGCCCAGATGCAGGTAGGGCTCTTCCGGGTAGCGCTGCAACGCCCACTCGAGCATGCGGCGGCCGAACAGCGCCACCTCGGGCGGTCGCTGGGTCACTTCGACATAGGCGTCGACCGCGCTGTCGTTGTCATGCAGCGGATGGCCGGTGGACAGGTGCTCCTGCGAGTCCCCCACGGCGACGAAGGGCGTGGTCAGCGTCAGGTAGCTTCCACGCAACGACGTGGGTTCCGGCGGCGGCCCTTCCTGCGGCACGAACCCGGCGCATCCGGCAAGGGCCAGGGCAAAAACCAGGACCGCGCCGCAGGCCAGGACACGGGTTCCAGTGGCGCCATGGGCGCAAGGCCGGGCTGTCGGTTTTGCCATGGTGATCAGTAGTAGCTCGCCGGCATGAGCTTGAAAAACAGGTTTTCAACCCGCTGCATGAAGCCGCGCGCGGGCTGCAAACTGCGTTCACCTGCGTCGCTGGTCCATCGCAGTGTGCCGTCCTCGGCAACGCGGACCTGCCAGCTGTTGGCGCCGCGCATGTCGCGTTCCATGCCCTTCACCAGGGCCTGCCCCAGGGCCGGGCTGTCGATGATCACACCCATTTCCGAGTTGAAGATCTCCGAACGCGGATCGAGGTTCATCGACCCGATGAAGCTGCGCTCCCGATCAACGACCATGGCCTTGACATGCAGCCCGACAAATCCGCTGCGCACCGGCGGTGTGTCGACGAGTTCCGCCTGGATCGCTGCGTCCGATCGCAGCTCATGCAGCGAGGCACCGGTCTGCAAAATTGTGCGGCGCCAGCCCTCGTAATGCGAATTGACCGCCGGCACGTCATGAGAGGCGAGCGAGTTGGTCAGGATGCGAACCGTCACGCCTCGTCCAGCCAGTTCGCGCAGGTCCGCGATGAACTGCTCGTCTGGAATGATGTAGGCGTTGGTGATCAGCACCTCGCGGCGCGCGGAGCGCATCAACGCGCGGAACGCCTCGGGCATGTGGTTGTTCACCCCCGGCGCGCGGGAGGGCGGGTCGGTATGGACTTCGCTCTTGCCGATGGCCAGCGACTGCGGCAACCCATCCAGTTCGCCGGACCAGCTGCGCGCACCGGTCAGGACGGCCTGCATCGCGGGGTGGGCCGCCGCCTCGGGCGGCAGCTCGATCACCGCTGGGGTCACCCGGGCTGCGTTCGGGGATGCCATGGGTGGAATCCGGCGCACCCAGTCGCTGTTCCAGTAGCGGTCAAACACCGCGCTGGCCTGGCGCGCGACCGGCCCGACACCCAGCACGTCGAGATCGTGGAAGTTGAACTCGGCTTTCAGGCCCATGTACTCGTCGCCGACATTGCGCCCGCCCAGAAGGGCCACACGGTTGTCGGCAATCATCTGCTTGTTGTGCATGCGCCGGTTCAGGCGCTCGAATTCGGTTGCGCCTTCGGCTATGCGCCCCAGCCAGTCGCGCTGGCGCCAGGCATTGAAGACGCGGATCTGGATGTTGGGATGGCTGTCGATGCGCGCCAGCAGGGCATCGCGCAGCTCGGGACTGGTCATGTCGTGCAGCATGGTGTTGAGGTCGTCGAACAGCATGCGGACCTTGACGCCGCGGTCGGCCGCGGCAATCACGCGCGCCATCAGCAACTGGCCCGTGGCATCGCCAAACCAGACGTAGTACTGGAGATCCAGCGAGTGGGTGGCGCTGTCGATCAGCACCAGGCGCCACTTCAGCCCATCGACATTGCTCTCGACCAGCCGAAAGCCCGATGCGTCGGGGCCATGTGCCGTGCTGACGGCCTGCTCCATGGCTGCGAAGCGGCCGGTGCTCTGAGCCGGTATGGCGTGCTCCGGTGGCGGCTTCGGCCCGAGGGGCGGGGCTGCACATCCCGCCAGCGCCAACACGAGTGCGAGCGCGCTCATCCAGGTTGCAGGGAAATATCGCGATGAAAACATGGACCGGATTTTTTGTGAATTGCTGCCATCGTAATGGAATCGAGGGCGACTTAGAATTCCCTACTTTGGCCGCTCATGAAAATCGCCACCTGGAACGTCAACTCCCTGAACGTGCGCCTGCCGCAGGTGCTCGACTGGCTGGCCGCCCAGCCGGCGGACGCACCGGTGGACGTGCTGGCGCTACAGGAACTCAAGCTCACCGACGACAAGTTTCCGGCCGCCGCGTTCCAGGAGGCCGGCTACCAAGCGCAGTGGTTCGGCCAGAAAACTTACAACGGCGTGGCCCTGATCACCCGCGCGCCGGTGACGGACGTGGTGAAGAACATCCCGGGCTTTGCGGACGACATGGCGCGCGTGATCAGCGCCACCGTGGCCGGCGTGCGCGTGATCGGCGCCTACTTTCCCAACGGCCAGGAACCGGGCTCGGACAAGTTTGCCTACAAGATGCGCTGGCTCGAGGCCTTGCGCGACTGGGTGCGCGACGAACTGGCGGTGCATCCCCGATTGGTGCTGCTGGGCGACTACAACATCACCTTCGACGACCTCGACGTGTGGGACCCAGTGGGCCTGGCGGGCACCATCCACTGCACCGACGAAGAGCGCGCGCACCTGCAGGCCTTGATCGGGCTGGGACTGACCGATTCATTCCGCCTGTTTTCCCAGCCCGAAAAAAGCTACAGCTGGTGGGACTACCGCATGCTGGGTTTCCAGAAGAACCGCGGCATGCGCATCGATCACATCCTGATCAGCGAGGCCCTGAAACC
>Ga0209254_10003310_pt1 | contig 14694 bp, 14 predicted proteins | sample FrelakmetDIP11DI_FD_187148 | JGI IMG/M metagenome (GOLD analysis project Ga0209254, IMG submission 187148) | Freshwater lake sediment microbial communities from the University of Notre Dame, USA, for methane emissions studies - DIP11 DI (SPAdes)... | ecosystem: Environmental > Aquatic >...
GCCAACGGCCTGCTGCACGGCGACTGCATGACGATCACCGGCAAGACCATGGCCGAGATGCTGGCCGACGTCCCGGCCGAGCCGCGCGCCGACCAGGACGTGATCCGCCCGTTCTCCAACCCGATGTACAAGCAGGGCCACCTGGCGATCCTGAAGGGCAATCTCGCGCCCGAAGGCTGCGTCGCCAAGATCACCGGCCTGAAGAATCCGGTGATCACCGGTCCCGCGCGCGTCTTCGAGTCCGAGGACGAGGCCATGGCGGCGATCCTCGCCGACCGCATCAAGCCGGGCGACGTGCTCGTGATCCGCTACGAGGGGCCGAAGGGCGGGCCGGGAATGCGGGAGATGCTGTCGCCGACCTCGGCGTTGATCGGCAAGGGGCTGGGCGAGAGCGTCGGCCTGATCACCGACGGCCGCTTTTCCGGCGGCACCTGGGGCATGGTCGTCGGCCACGTCGCGCCCGAGGCCTATGTGGGCGGCAACCTCGCGCTCGTGCAGGAAGGCGACTCGATCACGATCGATGCGCACCGGCTGCTGCTGCAGGTGAACGTCAGCGACGACGAACTCGCGCGCCGGCGCGCTTCGTGGAAACAACCGGCGCCGCGCTACACGCGCGGCGTGCTGGCCAAGTTCGCCAAGCTCGCCTCCACGGCGAGCAAGGGCGCGATCACCGACGAGAAACTGTTCTAGCCGGAGGGCGCGGGAGCGGCATCAGCGGCTGCGTCCCCGGCCCCGGGCCTTGTTCGTCTCGAACGCCTGCTCGATCCGGTGCTTCTTGGCGTCGTCGTACTCGTCGAACGCCTTCTTCTTGTCGAGGCCGAGGCGGCGCTCGACGAACTCGAACCACACGAATGCGACGGCCCCGACCAGGACGATCCACCACCAGGACATCGTGGCGAACACGCTGATATCGAGCACTTTCAGCACGATCAATGCAACACCAAGCCAGATCAGCCACATGTTCTTCACCCGCGCTCTGTGACAGCCGCCACACTATAGCCACCCCCGCCCCGTCTGATGCGGGGAAAAGCGGTCAACCCACGGGGCTGGCAGCCGTTAAAATGGCAAGTTGCAGCAGCAGTCAGATCGAACCCCCTCACAACGGAGTCCCGGATGAAGAAAGCCTTTGCAGTCGTGGCGCTCGGCCTGATGGCCGTCGGCGGCCCGGCGTTCGCCAGCGCCGACCTGGCGAAGCAGAAGAACTGCCTGGCGTGCCACGCAGTCGACAAGAAGCTGGTTGGCCCGTCGTACAAGGACATCGCGGCCAAGTACAAGGCCGACAAGAACGCCCCGGTCACGCTCGCCAAGAAGATCCGCGAAGGCGGCGTCGGCGCCTGGGGCCAGGTGCCCATGCCCGCCAACCCGCAGGTCAACGACCAGGAAGCGGCCACCCTCGCCAAGTGGGTGCTCGCGCAGTAATCGCCTGCGCCGGCCCGGCCGGTTCAGCACGGAAAAGGGCGCTTCGGCGCCCTTTTTCGCTTCCTTCCGGTCGGCCAGCCGACGTCGGCCAGCGGATTGGCCGTCGGCCGCCCCCCCGGCGAAGTCGGCAATCGACGGCCCGCGAGCGTCCATCCCGGGGTTCCATCGAGGCGCGTTGACTTCCCGGATCCGGATTTCCCCGAAGGACGCACTGGCGCGAGTTGCCCCCGCACGGTTCGTGCGTACAATCGCGCGGTTTCGTCGTCGTGGCCCTTCCCGATCGTTCGATCCCGAGCGACCCAACGCAGCCGCGACGAACCATCGGTCAATAACGATTCGCCGATCCATCAGGAGAAAAGGTCCATGAGGAACTCGATGTTCAAAGTCGCGCCGCTGGCGATCGCCGCCGTGGTCGCGCTTGCCGCTTGCGGCAAGAAGGAAGAAGCCCCGGCGGCCAAGGCCGCGCCGGCGAAAGCGGCCGAACCGGCCGTCGTCGTCATCAAGATCGGGCACGTGGCTCCGCTCACCGGCGGCATCGCCCACCTGGGCAAGGACAACGAGAACGGCGCGCGCATGGCGATCGAGGAGATCAACGCTGCCGGCGGCTTGAAGATCGGCGACACCACGTACAAGTTCGACCTCGTCCCGGAAGACGACAAGGCCGACCCGAAGGAAGGCACGATCGCCGCGCAGAAGATCGTCGACTCCGGCGCCGTCGCCGTCGTCGGTCACCTGAACTCCGGCACGTCGATTCCGGCCTCCAAGATCTACGCCGATGCGAACGTCGCGCAGATCTCGCCCTCGGCCACGAACCCCAAGCTGACAGAGCAGGGCTTCAAGACGACCTTCCGCGTCGTCGCCAACGACAACCAGCAGGGCGGCGTGCTCGCGAACTACGCGGCTGACCAGCTGAAGGCCAAGACGATCGCGATCATCGACGACCGCACCGCCTATGGGCAGGGCCTGGCCGACGTCGTCGAGAGGGTCGCCAAGGAAAAGGGCGTGAAGGTCGTCGCGCGTGAGTTCACGAACGACAAGGCAACCGACTTCAACGCGATCCTGACGAAGGTCCGCGGCTCCAAGCCCGACGTCGTCATGTACGGCGGCATGGACGCCACGGCCGGCCCGATGGCCAAGCAGATGAAGCAGCTGGGCATCAAGTCGACGCTGCTGGCTGGCGACGGCGTGTGCTCGCCCGAGTTCATCAAGCTCGCTGGCGATGCCGCAGGCATCCTGCACTGCTCGATGGCCGGCGAAGCGGTCGAGAAGATGCCCAAGGGCGCGGACTTCGTCGCCAATTTCAAGAAGCGCTTCAACGCCGACGTCCAGGTCTACTCGCCGTACTCGTACGACGCGGTGTACGTGATTGCCGACGCGATCAAGCGCGCCGGCAAGACCGACCGCGCGTCGATCACGGCCGCCATGCCCGCGACGAACTACCCGGGCCTGACCGGCCAGATCGCCTTCGACGAAAAGGGCGACATCAAGGGCGGTGCGATCTCGATGTTCAAGGTCGTCGACGGCAAGATGCAGTACGTGTCTACGGTCCGCTGAGGACTGCGACCCCATGAAACGGCACCCCGCGGGGTGCCGTTTTTCTTGAGGGGACCGCGCGCGCGAAGGGCGCCTTGCTACGATGCGCGGGCGCGGTTCCACCGCCTCGAGGTCACATGGACACCTTCATTCAGCAGGCCATCAACGGCCTGGTGCTCGGCAGCATGTACTCGCTGATCGCGCTCGGCTACACGATGGTGTACGGGATCCTGAACCTCATCAATTTCGCGCACGGCGACGTGCTCACGGTCGGCGCGCTGACCGCGCTGTCGACGATCCTGTTCCTGCAGGCGATGTTGCCCGGCCTGCCGGGCTGGGTGCTGATGCTCGCCGGACTGCTCGCCGCCATCCCCGTGTGCGTGACGCTGAGCCTCGTGATCGAGCGCGTCGCCTACCGGCCTCTGCGCAACGCGCCGCGCCTGGCTCCGCTCATCACCGCCATCGGCGTGTCGATCGTGATCCAGACGGTCGCGATGCTCGTCTGGGGCCGCACGTACATGACGTTCCCGCAGCTGATACCCGACCTGCCGCTCACCTTCGGCGAAGCGACGGTCACCCTGACCAAGATGATGGTGATCGGCTTGTCCGCCGCCGTGATGATCGGTCTCATGTTGCTCGTGAACCGCACCCGGCTCGGCCGCGCGATGCGCGCCACCGCCGAGAACCCGCGCGTGGCCGGCCTGATGGGCGTGAACCCGAACTTCGTGATTGCGATGACGTTCGCGATCGGTGCGTCGCTGGCCGCGCTGGCGGGGGTGATGCTGGCGGCCACGTACGGGGTCGCGCACTTCTACATGGGCTTCCTGCCCGGACTGAAGGCGTTCACCGCCGCGGTGCTGGGCGGCATCGGCAACATCCCTGGAGCAATGCTCGGCGGACTGCTGCTCGGGCTGATCGAGGCGCTCGGCGCCGGCTACATCGGAGAGCTCACCGGCGGGGTGCTCGGCAGCCACTACCAGGACATCTTCGCGTTCCTGATCCTGGTGCTGGTGCTGATCTTCCGGCCGTCCGGCCTGCTCGGCGAGCGGGTCGCGGACCGGGCCTGAGCGATGGCGAATTTCTTCCCGCGGTTCCGCAACAGCCCCGCGGCCGCCTTCACCGCGACAGTGGTCGTCGCCGCGGTGCTGATCCTGCTGCCCTTCCTGTTCGGCCAGCTCGGCAACGCGTGGGTGCGCGCGCTCGCATTCGCCCTGCTGTACGTGATGCTGGCGCTGGGGCTGAACATCGTCGTCGGCTTCGCCGGGCTGCTCGACCTCGGCTACATCGCGTTCTACGCCGTCGGCGCGTACATGTACGCGCTGCTCGCATCGCCGCACCTGACGTCGAACTTCGCGTGGATGGCGCAGACCTTCCCCAACGGCCTGCACAACTCGATCTGGTTCGTGATCCCGTTCGGCGCCGGCCTCGCCGCGATGTTCGGGATCCTGCTCGGCGCGCCCGTGCTGAAGCTGCGCGGCGATTACCTCGCGATCGTCACGCTCGGTTTCGGCGAGATCATGCGCATACTGATGAACAACCTGAACGCGCCGGTGAACATCACGAACGGGCCGCAGGGCATCACGCTGATCGATCCGATCTCGATCGGCGGCATCAGCCTCGCGAAAACCCAGACTCTCTTCGGCATCCAGTTCCCGTCGGTCTACCTGTACTACTACCTGTTCCTCGTGCTGGCCATCATCACGATCGTCGTCTGCATCCGCCTGCAGGACTCGCGGCTGGGGCGGGCGTGGATGGCGATCCGCGAGGACGAGCTCGCGGCGAGGGCGATGGGCATCAACGTCCGCAACGTGAAGCTGCTCGCGTTCTCCCTCGGCGCGACCTTCGGCGGGGTGGCCGGCGCGATGTTCTCGGCGTTCCAGGGCTTCGTGTCGCCGGAGTCCTTCACGCTGAACGAATCGATCATCGTGCTGGCGATGGTCGTGCTCGGCGGCCTCGGCCACATTCCCGGCGTGGTGCTCGGCGCCGTGCTGCTGTCGCTGTTCCCCGAAGTGCTGCGGCATACCGTGGCGCCGCTGCAGATGATGTTGTTCGGCAAGGTGGTCATCGAGTCCGAGGTGCTTCGGATGATGCTGTACGGCCTCGCCATGGTGCTGATCATGCTGTACCGGCCGAAGGGCCTCTGGCCGGCGCCCGAGCACGGCATCAACCCGTCCAGCCGCGCCGACGCCGGAAAGGCGCAGGCGGCCTGAGATGGCGGAGACGATCCTGCGGGTGGCGGGCGTCAACAAGCGCTTCGGCGGATTGCAGGCGCTCGCCGACGTCGGCCTGGAGATCGAGCGGGGCCAGATCTACGGACTGATCGGGCCCAACGGCGCCGGCAAGACGACCTTCTTCAACGTGATCACGGGCCTTTACGCGCCCGACTCGGGCACCTTCGAGCTCGCGGGCAAGCCGTATTCGCCGTCGGCCGTGCACAGGGTGGCCGAGGCCGGCATCGCGCGCACGTTCCAGAACATCCGGCTGTTCCCCGACATGACCGCGCTGGAAAACGTGATGGTCGGGCGCCACGTGCGTACCAGGGCGACGGCGCTCGGAGCGATCCTGCGGACGCGCGCCACCCTCGCCGAGGAGCGGCAGATCAAGCAACGCGCCATGGAACTGCTCGAGTACGTCGGCATCCGCCGCTACGCCGACTACCAGGCGCGCACGCTGGCCTACGGCGACCAGCGCCGCCTCGAGATCGCCCGCGCGCTGGCGACCGAGCCCAAGCTGCTCGCACTCGACGAACCGGCCGCCGGCATGAATGCGACCGAGAAGATGTCGCTGCGCGGACTGCTCGAGCACATCGGCAGCGACGGCATCACGATCCTGCTGATCGAGCACGACGTGAAGCTGGTGATGGGCCTGTGCGACCGCCTGACCGTGCTCGACTACGGCAAGATCATCGCGGCCGGCGCGCCGGGCGACGTGCAGCGCAATCCGGCCGTCATCGCGGCGTACCTGGGCGGCGGGCACAACTTCGCGGCGAAGGGCGAGGCGGCATGACCGATGTGGTCCTTCGAATCGCCGGACTGCGAGTTGCCTACGGTGGCATTCAAGCGGTCAAGGGCATCGACCTCGAGATCCGCGCCGGCGAACTGGTCACGCTGATCGGAGCAAACGGAGCCGGCAAGACGACCACCCTGAAGGCGATCACGGGAACGCAGGCGTGGGCCGGCGAGATCGACTACATGGGCCAATCCGCGCGCGGCCTGGCGTCCTACCAGTTGCTGGCCCGAGGCCTCGCCATGGTCCCCGAAGGCCGCGGCGTGTTCGCGCGGATGACGGTCACCGAGAACCTGCAGATGGGCGCCTTCGTCCGCCGGGACAAGGACGGCGTGAAGCGCGACATCGACGAGATGTTCGCGCTCTTCCCGCGCCTGAAGGAGCGCGCGAAGCAACTCGCCGGGACGCTGTCCGGCGGCGAGCAGCAGATGCTGGCGATGGCCCGCGCGCTGATGAGCCAGCCGAAGCTGCTGCTGCTCGACGAGCCGTCGATGGGCCTCGCGCCCATCATGGTCGAGAAGGTGTTCGAGGTGATCCGGTCGGTTGCGCAGCGCAAGGTGCCGATGCTGCTGGTCGAGCAGAACGCGCGGCTCGCGCTCGAAGCCGCCCATCGCGCCTACGTGATGGAGTCGGGCCTGATCACGCTGTCGGGCGACGCCAGGACGCTGCTGGACGATCCCAAGGTGCGCGAGGCGTACCTCGGGGAAGCGGCCTGATGCTGACCAGGCGGTGCCGGCGAGTCACGCCTGCCCAGGCAACTCCCGCCGGCGGCACGACCGCGCAATCGGCGGCCACGCTCCGGGCCTTCCCCCCGCATTGAGCCAACGCAAAGGGAGGGCACAGGGGCGCCCCTAGCATGTTCCTTCCCCCGAAGGAGACGAAACATGCGCGCCGCCTGTGCGGAAACCGCGCCGCCGCCAGCACGGAAGTTGCGGCCGATGACCGGCAACGAGGCCATCGCGCGCGGTGCGTGGGAGGCCGGAGTCAAGGTCGCGGCGGCCTATCCCGGCACGCCCAGCACCGAGATCCTCGAATCGCTGGCGACGTTTCCGGCGACCGACGTGCACGCGCAGTGGTCGACCAACGAGAAGGTGGCGCTGGACGTGGCCATCGGGGCGTCCTTCGCGGGAGCCCGCGCCCTCGCGGCGATGAAGCACGTCGGCCTGAACGTCGCCGCCGACTCGCTGATGTCGCAGACCTACATCGGCGTCAACGGCGGGCTGGTCGTCGTCGTCGCCGATGACCCCGGAATCCACAGTTCGCAGAACGAGCAGGACACGCGCTTCTACGGCCAGTTCGCGCAGGTCCCGGTGCTCGAGCCTAGCGATGCGCAGGAAGCGCTGGAGTTCACGCGCCTCGCGTTCGATCTGTCGGAGCGCTTCGACACGCCGGTCATCGTTCGCACCACCACCCGCCTGTCGCACACGCGCAGCACCGTCGAGCTCGGCGCGCGGCGGGAGGTCGCCGTCCGCGGCTTCGTCGACGACCGCGCGAAGAACGTGATGATCCCGGTGAACGCGCGGCCCCGCCACTTGGCGCTGATCGAGCGCGAACGCCGGCTCGAGGAGTATCTGCGCGACGCGCCGCTGAACCGGATCGAAATGCGCGACCCGGCGCTGGGCGTCATCACCGCGGGCACGTGCTACCCGTACGTGCGCGAAGTGCTGCCGACCGCGAGCGTGCTGAAGCTCGGCGCGTCGTGGCCGCTCGCCGGCGACCTGCTGCGCGATTTCTGCGCGAGGTTCGAGCGCGTCGTCGTCGTGGAGGAACTCGAGCCGCTGATCGAGCGCGAACTGCGGGCCTTGGGCCTCGCCATCGCGGGCAAGACGGCCGCAGGCGGCGCGCTCTTTCCGCGCACCGGCGAGTTTTCCCCCGAGGTCGTGCGCGCGGGCTTCGAGAAGGCGGGCCTGCTGCCGGCGCGCGCGCCGCGGGCGGCGCCGTGGATTCCGCAGCCGGTGGTGCGGCCGCCAGTGCTGTGCGCCGGCTGCCCGCACACGTCGATGTTCATGGCGGTGCGCGCCACGGGCGCGCGCGTGGCGGGCGACATCGGCTGCTACACGCTCGGGGCGCTCGACCCGCTGCGCGGCCTCGACACCAGCGTCGCGATGGGCTGTTCGATCGGCGTGGCGGCGGGCATGGCCCGGGCCGGCGAGAGCCGGCCGGTGCTGGCGACGATCGGCGACTCGACCTTCCTGCACGCGGGCCTGCCGGCGCTGATCGACGCGGTCTACAACGGCGCCGACATCACGGTGCTGCTGCTCGACAACCACACCACCGCGATGACCGGCGGCCAGGACCACGCCGGCACGGGCCGGACGCTGCGCGGCGAGACCGCGCCACGGGTCGACTTCGAAGCCCTGGTGCGCGCCGCCGGCGTCACGTGGGTGCGCAAGGTCGACTCCTACGACCTCGCGGTCGTTCACCAGACGCTGCGCGAGGCGATCGCCCAGCGCGGCGTGTCCGTGGTGATCTCCGACCGGCCCTGCGTGATCGACCCGGTGCGGATCAAGGGACCGGCGCTGCAGGTCGTGGAGCCGCAGTGCAACGCCTGCCAGTCGTGCATGAACCTCGGCTGCCCGGCACTGACCTGGTCGGAGGCGACCTTCGAGGGCCGCCACAAGGTGACGATCGACGCCTCGCTGTGCATCGGCTGCTCGCTGTGCGCGCAGGTCTGCACGGCCGACTGCATCCGCGCGCCGGACGCGGCGCTGCAATGATGGACGCGGCCGTGCCGGCCAACCGGCCCGCGCTCAGCGCGGACGGACGCGACACGCCGGTCAACGTGCTGATCGTCGGCGTCGGCGGCCAGGGCGTGATCCTCGTGTCCAAGGTGCTCGCGTGGCTGGCGCAGCAGCGCGGCTACCAGGTCAAGCAGAGCGAGGTGCACGGCATGGCCAAGCGCGGCGGCTCGGTGTTCAGCCACGTGCGCTACGGCCGCGAGGTGTGGTCACCCACGATCGCGCGCGGCGAGGTCGACCTGCTGGTCGCCCTCGAGTGGGCCGAGGCGCTGCGCTGGCTGCCGTGGCTGAAGCCCGGCAGCGGGATGCTCGTGTGCGACACGCGGCGCATCGTGCCGCCGTTTTCCTGCCTGAACCGCCGGCCCGGCGCGGCGCTGCGCTACTCGCGCGAGACGCCCGCCGAAGTGCAGGAACACGTCGCCGAGGGTCACGCGATCGACGCCACGGCGATCGCCGAGGAACTCGGCAGCGAGCGCGCCTCCAACGTGGTGCTGCTCGGCGCGGTGTCGACGGCGCTGGAGTTCACGGACGAGGAGTGGGAGGCCGGGCTCGCCGAGTTCGTCCCGCCGACGACGCTGGTCGTCAACGTGGCGGCGCTGCGCCGCGGGCGCGACTGGATCGACCGGGCGCGCCGCGGCGACGAGCCCGCGCGCGCGCCGGTTGCCGCGCCCACGGCGCAGGCCGGCACCGAAGTGCGGCTCGAGATCACGCGCGCGTGGTGCAAGAGCTGCGACATCTGCGTCAAGCTCTGCCCCGAGCGCTGCCTGCGCCTCGACGACGACCGCATCGTCGAACTGGCCGATCCCGCCAAGTGCACCGGCTGCCGGTTGTGCGAGTGGCTGTGCCCCGACTTCGCGATCCGGGTTCACCTCGAACCGCGCCCCGAGGCCGCCACCGGCGAAGCCGCTGGCGCCGCGGCGGGAGCGCGCGCGTGAACGCGCCCGAGGTCGGCGCCGTCCGCGGAGCCACGACGCCGCCGCGCCTGCTCTCGGGCAACCACGCGGCCGCGCTCGGCGCGCTGGCGGCCGGGTGCCGCTTCTTCGCCGGCTACCCGATCACGCCGTCGTCGGAAGTGGCCGAGCGCATGGCGCGGCTGCTGCCGCCGGTCGGCGGCGTCTTCGTGCAGATGGAAGACGAGATCGCGTCGATGGCGGCCGTGATCGGCGCCTCGATGGGCGGCGTGAAGGCGATGACGGCGACCAGCGGGCCGGGCTTCTCGCTGAAGCTGGAGAACCTGGGCTACGCCGCCGCCGCGGAAATTCCATGCGTGATCGTCGACGTGATGCGCGGCGGCCCGTCGACCGGCATGCCGACGCGTCCCGCGCAGGGCGACCTGATGCAGTCGCGCTGGGGCAGCCACGGCGACTATCCGGTCATCGTGGTCACGCCCGCGTCGGTGCGCGAAGTGCACGACGAAACGGTGCGCGCGTTCGCGCTGTCCGAGTCCCTGCGCACGCCGGTCGTCGTTCTGTACGACCAGGCGATCGCGCAGCTGACCGAGACGGTCGAACTGCCGGCGGCCGACACCATCCGCGGCGTCGAGCGGCGCTGGGCCGAGTGCGCGCCCGGCGACTTCCAGCCTTACGCGGCCGGCGACGACCAGGTGCCGCCGATGGCGCGCCCCGGTGATGGCTACCGCACCCACACCACCGGGCTCACGCACGCCGAGAGCGGGTTCCCGACGCAGGCCCCGGCGGTCGTCGAACGCAACCAGACGCGCCTCCTCACAAAGCTGCAGAAGAACCGGGCGCGCATCGAGTCGTTCGAGGCCGAGCACACCGACGATGCCGAGGTGCTGGTCGTGGCCATCGGCATCAGCGCGCGCGCCGCGAAGCGCGCCGTGGCGGCCGTGCGCGCGCGCGGCATTCCGGCAGGACTGTTCCGCCCGATCACCCTGTGGCCGTTCCCGGAGGATGCCCTGCGGGCGGCCGCCGCCCGCGCTCGCGTGGTGCTTGTGCCGGAACTGAACGCCGGGCAGCTCGTGCTCGAAGTCGAGCGCTTGCTGCGTGGCCACCGCGTGGTCGGCCTGAACCGCTACGACGGCGAGCCCATCGCGCCGGCGCAGATCGAGGCGCGCATCGGGCAACTGGCGCAGGAGGCCAGATGATGTTCGACACTGCGGCGGACTTCGACGTCCGCCGGTACCTGCGGCCCGAGCGCATGCCGCACCACCTGTGCCCCGGCTGCGGGCACGGCATCGCGCTGCGCGCGCTGCTGTGGGCGATCGACGACGAGGGCATCGCCAAGGACCGGCTCGCCGTGGTCTCCGGCATCGGTTGCGCCGGCCGGCTGTCCGCGAACATCGACGCGAACACCTTCCACGTCACGCACGGCCGTCCGCTCGCGTTCGCCACCGGTCTTGCGCTGGCGCGGCCCGACCTGCACGTGATCGTGATCACCGGCGACGGCGACTGCCTCGCAATCGGCGGCAATCACCTGATCCACGCCTGCCGCCGCAACCTGAAGCTGACGTGCCTGATGCTGAACAACGAGACCTACGGCATGACCGGCGGGCAGGTCTCGCCCACCACGTCCGAGAGCATGCTGACCACCACGACTCCGCTCGGCAACGCGGAACCCGCGTTCGATGCGTGCGCGCTGGCGGCCGCGGCGGGCGCGGGGTTCGTCGGGCGCGAGGTCACGCATCACGTGCCCAAGCTGAAGGAACTCGTGCGCCAGGGGCTGCGGCATCCGGGCTTCGCCTTCATCGAGGTGCTGTCCGACTGCACCGAGATCTTCGGCCGCAAGAACGAGCTGGGCTCGTCGCCGGAGATGGTGATGCGCCAGAAGAGCGGGATCCGTCCGGACGCCTACCGCGACACGGTGGACACGCCGTTCCGCTCGACCGAGCTGCGCACGGGCGTGCTGGCCACCAACGCGCGCGCCGAGTACGGCGCGGCCTACCGCGCGGCGTGCGCCGGGACCGCCGTCAACGCCGGCCAGCGGGGCGCCACGTGAAGCCGGCGCGCCTTCCTGGCGGACGGCTGGAGCTGCGCATCGCCGGCACCGGCGGGCAAGGCCTGCTGCTCGCCGGCCGGATCCTGGCCGATGCACTGATGGCCGGTGGCCGGCACGTCGCGCAATCGCAGACCTACGAACCCACGTCCCGCGGCGGCTACTGCAACGCCGACCTCGTGGTGGCGGACGGCGACATCGACTACCCGCTCGCCACCGCGCTCGACGCGCTGGTGCTGCTCGACCGGCTGGCGGTCGCGCCCTCGTGGCCGCTGCTGAAGCCGGGCGCCCTCGTCATCGCCGACACCCGGCTGTGCCCGGAACTCCCGGATCTGCCCGCCGCGGACGTGCGCGCGCTGCACCTGCCGCTGACGCGCACCGCGATCGAACTGGGCAGCGAGCGGGTGGCCAACATCGTCGCGCTCGGCGCGCTGGCGGCGCTCACGAACCTGTGCGACCTCGACGCGCTCGCGCACAAGGTGCGCGTGGAGGCGCCGCGCAGCCTGGTGCACCTGAACCTCGACGCGCTGGGCGCCGGCATCGGGATGGCCGGTCAACCGCTGACCGCAAGTTAGGTTCCAGCCACCCCGCGCGCCGCCGTCAGGCGGCCGGCGTCACGCGCTGCATCCACTCCGCGAGTTCGCGCGCACCGGCGTCACCGTCGCGCATCGCGCGCATCACGCCTGCTCGATCGGCCTCCGAGCGGTTCTGGCTCAGCTTGAACTTGACGTCGAGCCGCGCAACGGCGAGTTCGAAGGCGACGATGCCGCCTTTCATCTTCTCTCGCCACTCGACGTCGAGTTCGTCCCAGCGCTTGCGGTACGGAACGTCGTGCACGTCGATCAGCGCCTTCAGCACGCGTTCCTTCGCCTCGGCGTCGTGCCACAAAGTCACCACGCAGGCGGCGTGCACCACCGCGTAGTTCCAGGTCGGTACCGCCTGTTCGGCCTCGTAGCAGGACGGCGACACATAGGCGTCGCCGCCGTGGAAGATCGCGAGCACGCGGTCGCCGTCCTTCCATTGCTTCCACTGGGGATTGGGCTTCGCGAGGTGGCCGTGCAGCACCATCTCTTCGCCGCGCACGTCGGCAACGAGCGGCGCGTGGGAAACCATCGGCTCGCTGCCGTCCGCCGCGCTGACGATCGTCGCCAGCGGGTGCCGGCGCATCAGTTCCAGCGCGAGGTCGCGCTCGCCCACCGCGAAGTGCGGCGGCTGGTAGAGCATCAGCCGAGTCCCGCGCCTTCCGGCAGACCGAGCATCAGGTTCAGGTTCTGGACGGCGGCGCCGCTGGCCCCCTTGCCGAGGTTGTCGAGTCGCGCGATGACGATCGCCTGCTGCCGGGCGTCGTTGGCGAAGACGAAGACTTCGAGGCGGTTGGTGCCGTTCAGGTTCTCCGGTTCGAGGAACGCGCCGTCGCGCAGCGCCGCGGTGTCGTTCAGGGGCCGCACGGAGACGAACGGCTCGCCAGCGTAGTGCTCCACGTACGCGGCGTGCAGCCGCGCTCCCGTCGGGCCGCCGGGCAACTGCGACGCCTGCAACGGCACCGACACGAGCATCCCGCGCCGGAAGTACCCGACCGACGGACTGAACACCGGGGGAAGGTCGAGCAGGCCGTGCGTCTGCATCTCGGGCAGGTGCTTGTGCTTCATGTCGAGACCGTACGCGCCGAACTGCTGGGGCCGCGCGCCTGTCGCCTGCTCGTACTGCTCGATCATCTTGCGGCCGCCGCCGGAGTAGCCGGACACCGCGTGCACCGTCGCCGGGAAGCCGGCCGGCACGATCCCGCGCTCGCGCAGCGGACGCACGACCGCGAGGAAGCCGGTCGGGTAGCACCCGGGGTTCGACACGCGCTTCGCCGCGGCGATCGTCGCGCGCTGCGTCTTCGTCAGTTCCGGAAAGCCGTACACCCACCCCGCCGCCGTGCGGTGCGCGCTGCTCGCGTCGACCACGCGCGTGCGCGGGTTGTCGATCATCGTGACCGTCTCGCGCGCCGCATCGTCGGGCAGGCACAGGACGACCGCGTCGACCTGGTTGATCACCGCGCGTTTCGCCGCGGCGTCCTTGCGCTGCTCGGCCGGCAGGCTCACGACCTGGACGTCGCTGCGTGCCGCGAGCCGCTCGCGGATCTCGAGCCCGGTGGTGCCGTGTTCGCCATCGATGAAGATCGTCGGTTTCGCCATGGGTGTCCTCACGCGCTGGCCAGGTCGGCCTGGGTCGTGAAAGCGTCTGCAAAGAACTGGTCTTCGGGCAGGCCACACTGTGCCGCGAAATCGCGTCGCGCGGCGTCGATCATCGCCGGCGCGCCGCAGGCATAGACCTGGTGGCCCGACAGGTCGGGCAGGTCCTCGATCACCGCCTGGTGGACGAAGCCCGTGCGGCCGGTCCACGCATCCTCCGCCGTCGGCTCGGACAGCACCGGCACGTAGCGGAAGTTCGGCTGCCCGGCCGCCCATTGAGCGGGCAACGCGTCCATGTAGAGGTCAGCGCGCGAACGCGCGCCCCAGTACAGCCGCACCTCGCGCGCGGGCTTGCCGCTCTCGTCGACGTTGATCCGCTCGTGGAAGATGTGTTCGGCGATCGCCTTGATCGGCGCGAAGCCGGTGCCGCCCGCCAGCAGCACGATCGGCCGCGCGTTGTCCTCGCGCAGGAAGAACGTGCCGAGCGGCGCCTCGATGCGGAGGATGTCGCGTTCCTTGACCGGCGGCTCGACGACGCCGAACAACCGGTCCGTGAACGCGCCGCCCGGCGTGTGCCGGATGTGCAGCTGGATCAGTTCGTCGGCGTGCGGCGCAGTCGCCATCGAGTACTGGCGGCGCGCTCCGTCCTTCAGGATGAAGTCCATGTACTGCCCGGCGCGGAACTGCAGGCGCTCGCTGGCGGGCAGCTGCACCGAGACGATCGCGACGTCCGGCGTCACGCGGTCGATCTTCGCGATGCGAGCCGGCATCTTGCGGATCGGGATGTCGCCGAAGCCTGTCAGCTCGCGCGCCTCGATCACGAGGTCCGACTGCGGGATCGCCGAGCAGACGAGCGTGTAGCCCTT
>Ga0209254_10003311_pt1 | contig 14692 bp, 11 predicted proteins | sample FrelakmetDIP11DI_FD_187148 | JGI IMG/M metagenome (GOLD analysis project Ga0209254, IMG submission 187148) | Freshwater lake sediment microbial communities from the University of Notre Dame, USA, for methane emissions studies - DIP11 DI (SPAdes)... | ecosystem: Environmental > Aquatic >...
GGCACGTTGCTGGCCTGGACGTCGGAGGCGATCACCGATCCGCTCATCGCCTCGAGCACGGCGTCGGGCAGCAGGCTGAGCACCGGCGCGACCGAACCGATCAGGTCGATGGCCGCCTCCTCGCGTCGAGAGGTCATCTGCTTGCGGATCTTCTGGATGCGCACCGCCGCGTCGGCGACACCGATCGGCGCCGCCAGGTTGACCCCCGCGAATCGGTTGCCGCCGGCCGGGTCGGCCTCGGCGCGCAGGCTCACCGGCACGGCCATCGGCAGGCTGTTGACCGGGACGCCGAGGGCCTCGTGGTAGAGCCGAAGAGCCCCGCACAGCCCCGCCAGGTATGCGTCGTTGATCGAGCCGCCCGCCGCGTGCGCGGCCGAGCGCAAATCGGCCAGCTTCATCTCGATGGCCTCGCTGCGCGAGGACAGGCTCCGCCGCCGCAGCAGCGGGGACGGCTCGGCCGCGCGGCCCATCACCCGGCGTCCGGACCGGGCGTAGTCGACGGCGTCGAACACCGCCGTACCCGGGCTGCGGACCACCCGGCCGACGACGGACAGCCCTCCAGAGACCGCGCCGAGCAGGCCGCCGACGATGGCCCCGGGCAGCTGGTTGATGCCCTCGCGCATGAGGTCGTTCGGGGTGAGGTCCTGCGGTACCGGCATGGGCGGTGCGGGCCGCGATGGTGGCTCCCGCTCCAGGTCGTAGATCTCGGCGAACATCGTGGCCGCGCCGACCCCGTCGGTGACGGCGTGACTCAGGTGCAGCAGGGTGGCGGCTTTGCCGTCCTCGAGGCCTTCCACCAGGGTGGCCGTCCACAGTGGGCGGGAGATGTCCAGCGGCGACTGCAGGCTCACCTCGGCCAGGTCGAGCACTTGGCGAAGGGTTCCGGGTTCGGGCACCCGGACGCGGCGCACATGGAAGTCGAGGTTGAAGTCGGGGTCGACCACCCAGCGCGGCGGCGCCGTCGGCAGGGTCGGTACGACGACGCGCTGGCGCAGCCGCAGGACCTTGCGGGAGGCGTTGTCGAAACATGCCCGGAAGCGCTCCCACTCCGGGGTGGTGTCGAGAATCTCCAAGGCCATGATTCCCGAGCGGGTCCGGGGGTTGGCTTCGCCGCGATGCAGCAGCATGTCGAGGGGCCCGAGTTCGGACGGCAGACCGTTCGCATCGACGGGTCGGCTCATCGATCCCTCCTCATCGACACCAGCACCCTCCTGTTCGGCAGATCCCACATGACTCGACAGCACCACGCTAGTCGGCGCGCGCCGCGCAATTGGCCGGATCGCCGTGACGGCTCACACCGTGCAGAGCGACGGCAGCAGCACCAGCACTGGCCACAGCAGTGCGGCGGCGACGTAGGAGGCGACCTCGGCGCCGGCCGGCAGGATCGTGGACAACCGGTCCTGCAACTGCGCGACCACCTCAACGTGGAAGAACGCCCACGTCAGCCCGATGAGCAGGTAAGGGATCGCCAGCCACATCGCGACCTCGATCAGCGTCTCGATGCTGACCTCGTACTTCAGCAGCTGACGCAGCTTGGTCAACAGCGCTTCCACGGTGCCTCAGCTCGCTGAGCTGATGGTCACCCGCCTAGCCCGCTTGCGGGCCGAGACGTGACGGCCGTAGACGATGCCGAGGAAGGCCGCGACGGCCTCGGACGCCAGCTGGCATCGCAGCGTCGCGATGGTGTCGAACGCGTGGTGGGCATGGGGCAGCTCGGCGTAGGACACCGACCGCGCGCCGGACGCGCGCAAGGCGGTGCAGAACTCGCGAGCTTGCGAACTGGGCACCACAGCATCGTCCTCGCCGTGCAGCACGAAGAACGGCGGCGCCCCGCGGTGGGCGCGGAACATCGGCGACGCGTCGCGGAACAGTTGAGGATCCTCGACCAGCCGGCGCTGCATCACGACATGTTCGAGCAGCGGCATCATCAGGCCGTGCATGTTCTCCACGTTGGTCAGGTCATAGACGCCGTAGTACGGCGCGGCCGCCTGGATACTGGTGTCGGCATCCTCGAAGCCAGGTTGCAGCCGCTGGTCGCCGGCGCTCAGCGCGGCCAGCGAGCACAAGTGCCCGCCCGCGGATCCGCCGGTGATCGCGATGAAGTCCGGGTCGCCGCCGTACTCGGCGATGTTGGCCCGTACCCATGCGATGGCGCGCTTGACGTCGACGATGTGCGTCGGCCAGGCATTGCGCGGACTTCGGCTGTAGTTGATCGACACGCAGATCCAGCCGAGCTCGGTCATCCGGCTCATCAGCGGATAGCCCTGGCCGCGTTTGTCGTTGACCGACCATCCTCCGCCCGGAACCTGGATGAGCACCGGCGCCCGGTAGCCCTCGGGTAGGTCAGGGCGACGCCACACGTCGAGGTGGTGGCTGTGGCCATTGGGCCCGTACGGGATGTTGAGGGTCTTCTCCGCGTAGCGGCGACGGTGCCGAAAGGCCTCCAGCGCCGCGACAGCGTTGGGCCGGCGCACCGAGTAGGGCTCCAGTGGGTGGTGCACCGCGTCGGTGTAGCGCTCACCGAAGGTGTCGCGCAGCGCCGAGTCGAGTACCGCGTCGGCGCGCTGTACGGCCAGCGCGGAGGCGATCTTCTCCAGCGGTGACGGAATGACCGACAGCGCGTGCCCGGTGAGCACGTGCGGGGCGAACTCGGCGGAGAGCCAGCCCAGTAGCCAACCGGCGGCCGCGGGGGTGCCGCGCAGCAGCAGGGAGCCGGTGTGAAAGGCCCGGGTACAACACGCGGTGACCTGCTCGATCGGACTGCTCATGCGCGGTCGGACTCCTTGACGCTTAGCCAACCTAAGGCATTTGCCCGGTTGAAGGCGGCCCGCAGGGCCGGCGGGTGTGCCGCCGGTCACACCATAGCCAATTCCCGTCGAGCCAAACGGGATTTCTCGCGCCCGCCCGGCGACCGTCGCATCACCGCAGGCCACAAGGCCGCAAATCCGACACGAACTCAGTTGCCCGGCCGCTCCAGCCACTTGATGCGAGCCCGCAACGACCCGGCGGTGGCCGGTTCTGGCCACCTGCGTTGACTACACTTATCCACGCGCTGCCTCCGTAGCTCAGTCGGATAGAGCAAGGGCCTTCTAATCCCTAGGTCGCAGGTTCGATTCCTGCCGGGGGCGCAACGTCGTCGCGAACGCAGCACACTCGCCGCGATGCTGGCCTGGACGCTGTCGCTACAATCGCGCTGCCAGCCAACCTGTCGGGGGCGCGCTGGATTCAGCCAGAGGAGGCATCCGTGAGCGACCACGAAGTCAAGATGGTCATCTTGTCGACTGACGACCTGGACGAGTCGATCCGGTTTTACAGCGACACCTTGGGAATGGCGCTGAAGTTCCGGGACGGAACACATTTCGCCGCGCTCGACGGTGGCCCGGTCACACTGGCTCTCGCCACCGAGATCGACCATCCGATTCCGGGACAGGTCGTGGTCGGCATCAAGACCGCCGACGTCGACGCCGCCGCCAAGGCCGTGGAGGAAAGCGGCGGCGGCATCGTCAAGGGCCCGTACGACGACGCGCACGAGCGTCGCGCCGTCGTCTACGACAACAAGGGCAACGGAATCGTCTTCTACAGCCCGCTCAAGCGCTGACCGACTCGGCTGCCGGTGGCGCTGAATCCTCTTGCGCCCCAGGGCCGAAGCGCCTGTGCAGCCAGTCGAGGAACATCACCGTCCAGACGGCGAGGACGAAGCCGGACGCCAAGGCGGGCACCGGTGCATTGCGGTTGATGTAGCTGAAGAACCAGGTGCCCAGCAGTGCGGCCAGGATGGCCAGCCGCAGGTCCCCGTTCAGCACAGCGGCAGCGCCCAGCGCCGCCAGCACGGCGTTGAAGCCGACGAAGCCGGTGTTGATGGCCCCGCCCTCGGTGCCGACGTGGTTGGCGATCGCGATGGCGATGAAGGCGGCCACCACGGCGATCACCGCATGGCGCCAGTTGCTGGCCAGCACGCCGAGGAAGAAGAACACTCCGGTGATAACGGCGGGTGCGAACAGCGTCGAACCCAGGGCAGCGACGATCGCCGCACCCCAGTGGACGTCCTCAACCGGCCATGGCCCGAGGTCGAGCTTGATCAACTCCGGGCGGGCGTCGGCGATGAACCACATGATCCAGAACGTCAGGATGAACGGCGCCGCCAGGAACGGAATCGGCAACCACTTGGACATCGCGACGGCGACCAGGGCGACCACCGCGGCCAGCACCAGCACCCACACCCACAGCGCCACATCGGGCACGTAGAAGTTGCCCATCGCCAGGCCCATCAGGCCTGAGTTGAATCCGAACAGCCCGAGATCCAGCAGCGTGCGGTCGGCCTTGACCAGCCGGGCGACCACCGTGGCGATGAGCACCGAGGCGATGTAGAAGACCGCCATGCGCCAGCTGTAGGTCAGCACCGCGATGACGAAGAGCAGGCCGGTGATCTCGTTGGCCTGAAACGCGCACTGCGAGAAGCCCCTCAGATACTGCCGCCAGAACGGAAGGCTGCCGAGCTGAGCTTCGGGCAACACGTTCTTGCCCATGACGGTCATGACGAAACTCCCTCCGCGGCGGTGTAAGCCCGCCAGCCCCCGTGCTGACTGATTTCGCGTTGGCCTTCGACCAGCGCAGGCTCCCCGATCACCCCGAGCACCGTCGAGCCGTCGGCCAGGTTGACTTTGCCGATCGACAACCCCGGCGGCTCGTTGAGCAGGATTCCGGCCAGACCCGCGGCCGGGACCGACCAGACCTCAACGGCGACAGCAACTCCCGTGCCGTCGGTCACCCGAATCATCGCGGGGTGGTCGTCGTTGACGGTCCAGATCCGGTAGACCGGTTCGGTGGCGGCCTCCCGGACGAACGAGGCGCCGGCGGCGGCCATGTTCGGCGAGAGTTTGAGTCCGCGCATCAAGGTGCCGTTGACCGCCAACAGCACTGCTCCGGTGTCGGGTTGGTCCGCGGCGGGTTTGGCGGCCGCGCTGTCGCCGACGATCCGGGTTCCGGATGTCCCGGCCAGGATCGCCGGGATCTCCTCGGCGGCACCGATGACGCCGGTGGCCCCCGGCGTCGTGGCGACGAAGTCGGCGACGGCCTCGACCTTGGGTTCCATCGAGCCCTTGCCGAACTGACCGGAGGCGATATAGTCGCGCGCCTCCTCGACGGTGATCGAATCCAGCCACTTCTCCTCGGGCGTGCCGAAGCCGATGGCCACCCGCGGCACACCGGTGGGGATCATCAGCAGGTCGGCGCCCAGGTCGTGGGCGAGCAGGCCGGAGGCAAGGTCCTTGTCCACCACGGCTTCCACGCCGACCACGGTCCCGTCGGAGTCCACAGTGACCGGGATGCCGCCGCCGCCCACCGCAACGACGATCGCCCCGTCGTCAAGTAGGCCACGGATCAGGTCGGTCTCGAGAATCTCGGTGGGTTGTGGCGAAGCGACGGTGCGACGCCAGCCGCGTCCGGCGTCCTCGGCGATGGTCCAGCCGAGCGTGGCCGCCATCTCCTTGGCCTTGGCCTCTTCGAGGAAGGAGCCGACCGGTTTCGTCGGGTTCTCGAACGCGGGATCGTCGAGGCTCACCACCGAGTGGGTGACGACGGCAACCACCGGCCGGGACAGTCCGCGCCGGGCCAGTTCGTTGCGCAACGCCTTGACGAACATGTAGCCGATCGCGCCCTGGGTGTCGGCCACGGCATAGTCGACCGGGACGGGATCGACCTCGTCCTGGGCCAGCTCGGAGCGGCGCAGGATGAAGCCCACCTGGGGCCCGTTGCCATGGGAGACAACGAGTTTCCAGCCCTGCTCGACCATGTCGATCAGCGGCGGCACAGTCCGGCTCACAGTCTCGTACTGCTGCGGGATGGAGTCGTGTTCGGCGTCGGTGACCAAGGCGTTGCCACCGAAGGCGACGATCGCGGTGCTCACTTGCCCGCTCCCAGGTTGCCCGCCAGCGCCGCGAGTGCTTCGTTGAAACACTCCATCGGTGCGGTGGTGATGCCCGCACCGATCTGCCCGACGCCGGCCAGCCGGTGCGCGATACCGGTGTTGATGATCGGCAGGACTCCGGAGTCCACCACCAGCCGGGCGTCGATACCGGCCGGAGTGCCGCCGAAATTCAACGGCGGCAACGTGAATGCCGGGTTGGCGCCGAGGGTGATGCTCAGCATCCGGCGGCTGTTGGCGGTCGCGTCGGCGGGTGTGCCGCCCACGAACTGAACGATCGCCGGTGACGCGGCCATCGCGAACCCGCCGAGGCCGTTGGTCTCGGTGATCGCCGAGTCACCCAGGTCGGCTGCGGCGTCCTCGACCGTGTAGCCCGGGAAGTACAGGCCGTCAACGGGATTGGCAGGTGCCTGGAACCACTGGTCTCCGGTTCCGCTGAGCTTGATGCCGAAGTTCACCCCGTTGCGGGCCATCACCGTCACCATGCTGCTGCCCGCGACATCGGCGGCGGCGTCGGTCATCGACTTGCATGCCGCCATCGACACGTTGAGGAAGAAGTGGTCGTTGCCGGCGACGAACTCCAGCGCCCGGCGCACCGCGTCGGCGGGCAGGTCGGAGCCGAGCAACGACAACGTCAGCCGCTTGAACAACAGCGCCGAGGCGGCGGCGTTGCGATTGTGCAGTTCGTCGCCCATGTGCAGCGCTTGTGCCATCAGTGGTTTGAGGTCCGGGTCGGTCAGTCCGCGCACCGCGACCTGCATGGTGTCGAAGAAGTCGCCGCCCAGCCACCGCAGCCGGTCCAGCACCTCCGGGGAGTTGGCGCCGAACCGCAGCACCTTGCCCAGGCCTTCGTTGAGGTTGCAGTAGGCGCGATTTCCCGCAGCGGTGTTCTCCACCACCCACACCGGCATCGACGGGCTGATGATGCCGGCCATCGGCCCGACGGCGCCGTGTTCGTGGCACGGCTCCAGTGCCACCGCGCCGCTTTCGGCGAGTTTCTCGGCGGCCTCGAGGTCGTCGGCCCAGCCCTCGTAGAGGATGGCGCCGGCAATGGCGCCGCGCTGCGGGCCGCACATGTCGGGCCAGGCGATCGGCGGCCCGGAGTGCAGGATGCGACGCTCCCCCGGTCCGAGTCCGGGGATCGCCTCGGTGGCGCGGACCAGGTCGACCAGCCGTGGCTGGGCGCCGAGGTAGCGGTCGTAGGCGATCCGGTTGGCCTCCGCGATACGGGGGTCACCCACCAGGTTGGCCAGCGTCCAGCCCAGCGCCGCGTCGGCTCCCGCGGGCGGGGCCCAGGTGATGTTTGTGACCTGACCGCCCGCCGCGGTGATGTTGTTGGCGAAGCCCTGCAGGCCGATGTTGACGACCTTGAGGTCTTCTTCGAACAGCTTCTTCACTTGCCGACTCCTTCTCGCTCGGCGATCAGTGCCGCTGACCAGACGGCTGCCTCGGCGTTGCTCGAGGCGACCAGGACTCCGGCCGACTTGAGGCCGGCCACGATCCTTGCGCGGTCCTGCGGGTCCAGATCGGTGCCGCAGACGTAACCGATGAACGCGACGTTCCTGCCTTCGGCGCGGGCCTTGGCCTTCGACGCCCCGATGATCGAGATCAGTTCGGCGCTGGGGTCGTCGGCCGATCCGTAACCGAGAACCACGTCGAACAGCACGACGGCCGTTGTGGGGTCGGCGATTTCGTCGCGGATGCGGGCATCCTTCTGGGACGGGTCGATCATGGGATGCGGTCTGCCCTGGGTGAATTCGTCGTCACCCATGTCGACGATGGTGTTCTCGATGCTCTTGCGGATGTCGGTCAGCGCGCTGTTGCCCTTCACCGGGGTGTTGGAGTGGGCGGAGATGCCTTGGGCGCGGTGCACCAGCTGGGCTTCGTAACAGAAGGTTCCACCGGAGAAGATGCCGCGTACATGACGTTGGCTCGCGGCCATCGACCGAGCGAGATCGCCCAACGTGCGGCGCATGTCGTTCGAGATGGTGATCTCGCCGGAGTGCGGCTGCTCGCCGCGGGCCAGCTCCACCGCCATGTCCGCGGCCTGTGCCAGGTAGGCCGCACCGTAGACGCCGTTGCGCGTGATCGAGGCGGGGTCGGCGCCGAGGAAGATGACGACGACGGGCTTGTCGCTGGCCTCGGCGGCCGAGAGCACCTTGGCGGCCACGTCCGGCGACGGGGGTTTGGACACCAGCACGATCACCGAGGTGCCGGGGTCGCCGTCGAGGGCGGCGAGGCCGTGCAGCATGGAGATGCCGCCGATGGCGTCGGCCAAGTCGTGTCCGCCGGTGCCGAGTGCTTGGGAGATCCCCGATCCGTTCTGGTGCACCCGGACGGTGACTTCCTGGGTGCCGGTTCCCGACGCGCCGACCACCCCGATCGGTCCGCGGCGCACCACGTTGGCGAAACCGAGCGGGATGCCGTTGACGATCGACGTCCCGCAGTCGGGTCCCATCACCATCAGGTCGGCCTCGCGGGCGTACTCCTTGAGCGCCAGTTCCGCGTCGGGAGTCACGTTGTCGCTGAAGATCATCACGTCCAGGCCCAGCCGCAGCGCCTTCATGGCCTCGGCCGCGGCGTAGTCGCCGGGTACCGAGACCAACGCCAGGTTCAGGGCGGGGTCCTTCGTGACAGCCATCTGGATGCTGGTGGTCGGCGCGGCCGCGCTGGTCTCCTCGCCCCCGCCACCGGGTGCCGCGGAGAGCAGCTGGTCGGCCAGCGCCAGAGCTTCCTCGCACGCCTCCTCGGTGCCGGAGACCGCGACCACCAGGTCGTTGGGCCGGACGTCGAACGTGCCCAGTCCGGCTTGGGCGAGGTTGTCGACGTTGGTGGCCGAGGCCATCACCACCGACGCGGCTTCGATGCCCGGTATAGACGTCACCTGTGCCGAGACCGTCATCAAGGACACCGAGTCCTTGTAGAGGTTGGGGTAGAAACGCGAGCTGGTACTCATGCTGTGGCCTTCTGCTCAGAGAGACGAATCCGTACGCCGACCACCCCCTTCGGCGCGCGGGTGGCTAGGACGTGGCGGCCAGGAAGCGCTCGGAATCCGAGACCCAGCCGAAGATGGCCCCCTGAGCCTTGATCATCTCCAGTCCGACTCGTTGGAACTCGGGGAAGTAGGAAGCCACGCAGTCGGACAGGACCACGCACTCGTAGCCGCGGTCGTTGGCCTCGCGGACGGTGGTGTGGACGCAGACCTCCAGGGTCACGCCGCACACCACCAGCGTCTTGATGCCGCGGTCGAAGAGGATCTGTTGCAGGTCGGTGGCGTGGAAGGAGCCCTTGCCCGGCTTGTCGATCACCGGTTCGCCCTCGATGGGATAGAGCTGGTGGATGATGTCGTGGCCCTGCTCGCCGCGGACCAGGATGCGGCCCATCGGGCCGTCCTCGCCGATGAAGGTCTTGCCGCCGCGGGTGAGTTTCGCAGCCGGACAGTCGGTCAGGTCCGGTCGGTGACCTTCCCGGGTGTGGATCACGAACATGCCGATGTCGCGGGCACGTTCGAGCACCCGCTGGATGGGCTCGACCGCGGCCAGCAGCAGCGAGGTGTCGTTGCCCAGGGCTTCACCGAAGCCGCCGGGCAGCACGAAATCGCGCTGCATGTCGATGATGACCAGCGCGGTGCTGTCGACATCGAAGTCCAGGGGGAAGGGTTCTGCATCGATCGTGGCCATCCAACGTCCCTTCTGACAGGCACCGAAACGGGCCGCTCAATTCAAGTCGACATCATCAAATCTGCGCTTCCGTAAATCCGGGTGCGTTTAGCCAAATTGACACCAGAAGTTCAGACCCTGGCGTGGCATCGTCGCGGCGCGCTGCTACCCGGCAAGAATTGGGCGCATCCTCCCGGCCGCCGAGAACCGAACGCGACGACGCCCGTCGCGGGTCGACTTCCGCCCCGACATCGAAGGGCTGCGGGCCGTGGCGGTGGTCGCCGTCGTGGCTTTCCACGCGCGCCTCGGACTGGGCGGCGGATTCGTCGGCGTCGACGTCTTCTTCGTCATCTCCGGGTTCCTGATCACCCGCCTGCTGATGGCGGAGTTCACCGCCACCGGCGGGGTGCGCCTGGCGGCCTTCTATGCCGCGCGGGCCAGGCGGCTGCTGCCCGCGGCGGGCACGGTTCTGGTGATCACCGCCGTCGCGGCGGCGGTGCTACTGCCGCCGCTGCGGGCCCGATCAGCGCTCGCCGACGGACTGGCCAGCGCGCTCTACGCCGGCAACTACCGCTTCGCCGCGCACGGCACCGACTATCTGGCCGACGCGGCGCCCTCGCCGTTCCAGCACTACTGGTCACTCGGCGTCGAGGAACAGTTCTATCTGCTGTGGCCGGCACTGCTGCTCGGCACGGCATGGCTGGTGCGGCGCCGGCAATCGGGTTCGGTGTCGACCCGTCCCTACTTCATGGCACTGCTCGCCGTCGCGGCGGGCTCGCTGGCGCTGGCCGTGTTCCTGACCGGCACCTCGCCGCCGTGGGCGTTCTTCTCACTGCCGTCCCGGGCGTGGGAGTTGGGCGCCGGCGGTCTGGTGGCACTGTCGGCGACAGGGTGGCGGCGGTTGGGTCCGGGACCCGCCGCGGTGGCCGGGCTGTGCGGGCTGGGGTTGATCGTCGGCACCTGCGTTCTGCTCGACGCGCGCACCCCCTACCCCGGTACGGCGGCGCTGCTTCCGGTGCTCGGCACGGTGCTGGTGATCGGCGCCGGGTGCGCGACCCCGGGGGGCGGTGCTGGAAGCTGGCTGTCACTGCCGCCGATGAGAGCGGTGGGCCGGCTGTCGTACTCCTGGTACCTGTGGCACTGGCCGGTGCTGATCTTCGTGCCGCTGTTGGCGGGGCGCGAACTCGGCCCGGTGGGACGGTTGATGGCGGTGTCGGCGTCGTTCGCGCTGGCTGTTCTGACACTTCGCTATGTCGAACGGCCCGTTCGCTATTCGATACCGCTGCGCCGATCCACCGGCCGCAGCCTGGTGCTCGGCAGCGCGGTCACCGCCGTCGCGGTGTCGGCGGCACTGCTGCTGCCGATGTTCGTGCCGACCTCGGCGGGGCACGGCAGTCCGGCACCGGCCGCGGCCGTACAGGCAGGCACCGCACCCGCGGGTCGCGATCCACTTGCCGACGCGATCTCACGGATCGCCGCCGTGGTCGACGCATCCGCGCAACGCCACGACGTCCCGTCGAACCTGGACCCGCCGCTGGCAGATGCCGCCGACGACAAGCCGTCGGTGTTCGTCAACGGATGCGTGCGCTCCTGGCGCGAGGTCGGCGTCCCCGAATGTGCCTCGGGCGATCCGGACGCCCGCACCACCGTTGCCCTGATCGGCGACTCGCACGCCGCCATGTGGCAACCCGCGCTGGAAGCCACCGCCGAGCAACGGCATTGGCGGCTGGAGACGATGGCCAAGATCACCTGTCCGCTACAGGACCTCCCGATCAGCAGCCCATATCTCGGCCGCGAGTACACCGAATGCCAACGGTGGCGCACCGAGGTACTGCGCCGGCTGCAGACCGAGCGACCAAAGTTGTTGATCCTCAGCATGTCCCGGCGTTACGGAGCCGACTTCGGGTTCACTTCCTACGACCGCGCCTGGGTGGACAGCCTGACCCGCCTGGTGGCCCGGCTGCGTTCCACCACCGGCGCCCGCGTTCTGGTGCTCGGCCCGGTTCCCGACCCGCACTCGGCCGTGCCCGTCTGCCTGTCGGCCCATCTGTCCGACACCCAAGCGTGTGCCCCAAACCGGCCGATCGCGCTGAACGCCAACGGAATTGCCGCCGAGGCAGCCGCCGTGCACGCTGCCGGCGGCCGGTACGCCGAACTCTCCTCGTTGTTCTGCACCCAGAACGTCTGCCCGGTGATCATCGGCAATGATCTGGTGTACCGCGACGACAACCACATCACCGTTGAGTATGCCCAGGTCCTGGGGCCGATCGTGGCGATGATCGCCGACGAGGCGATGTCTCCGCGGAGCTGACAGCGTTCGGTAGCGATTGCATTGTTAGCCTCTCGGTTGTGGCTGATTTTGTTCTGTATGAAGTCCGCGATCGCGTCGCGCTGATCACCGTCAACGATCCGGACCGCCGCAACGCGGTCACCGACGCGATGTCGCAGCAGTTGCGCTCCGCCGTCGAGGCCGCCGAGGCCGAGGCGCACGCCGTCGTGGTGACCGGCGCCGGCAAGGCATTCTGCGCGGGCGCCGACCTGTCCGCGCTCGGCGCCGCCGCCACCGAGGGCCTCGAGCGCATCTACGCGGGCTTCATGGCCGTGGGCCGCTGCGCCCTGCCGACCATCGCGGCGGTCAACGGTGCCGCGGTCGGCGCCGGGCTGAACCTGGCTCTGGCCGCCGACGTTCGTATTGCCGGCCCGCACGCGGTGTTCGACCCGCGCTTCCAGAAGCTCGGCATCCATCCCGGCGGTGGGGCCACCTGGATGCTGCAGCGGGCAGTCGGACCACAGGTCGCGCGCGCCGCGCTGCTGTTCGGCATGCGGTTCGACGCCGAGTCCGCCGTCCGGCACGGCTTGGCTCTGAGCGTCGCCGAGGACCCGGTGGCCGCGGCCCTCGAACTCGCGACCGGTCCGGCGTCGGCGCCGCGCGACGTGGTGCTGGCCACCAAGGCGTCGATGCGCGCCACCGCTGTCCCCGGCTTCCTCGACACCGACCATCACGAGGCGGCCAAGAACATCGAGCTCGGCCCGCAGGCCGCGTCGATCGAGTCACCGGAGTTCAAGGCCCGGCTGGCTGCCGCCCGGCAGAAGTGAGCTCAGGCGACGTTCCGCTCCTCGATTTCGGTGGGTGTTGGTGGGGTGCCGGGTGCTGGTGGTGCGATGGAGTGGTGGCGCGCTCCGGTGGGTGTGGTGAATTCGGCGGTGTGCCTGCCGGTTTCGTCGAGCCTCGTCGCCACCGTCCAGCCCGCCGCTTCCTTGGTGTAGTTGCAGGCTTCGCAGGTGCCCAGGCCGTTGAGGGCGCTGGTGGGCCCGCCCCGGCGGTGCGGGGTGGCGTGGTCGCGGTGGCGGATGGGGGCGTCGCAGTAGGGCATCCGGCAGCGCTGGTCACGCAGGGCGATGAAGTCGGCCAGCCCCTTGGGGAACAGCCGTGCCCGTGAGTCCATGGCCACCAGCGCCCCGCTGGTTGCTCGGGCGTAGAGCCGGCGCAGCGTGGCCCGTGAGCGCCGGTCGGCGACGGCAGCCATGACCATCTTCTGGGCGATGGCGGAGGGCACCGAGCCGTAGCCCACGATCGACGCCGGGGCCGACTCCGCGCCGAAGAGCGCCTGATCGGAGATCACCAGGTTGACCGTGACCGGGACCGGCTGCTCGGCCGGCCGTCCGGTGACCCGCTCCACCAGCGAGTCGGCCATGACCTGACCGCGCGAGCGCCCGTCGCAGCAGACGTCTGCGGCCCGTTTGAGTGCGGCGTACACCGACACCCCTTGGGCGACCGGCAGCAGCGCCGTCACGTAGGTCATGGTGTCCGGTGCCGGGCGGATGGTCACCGTCCGCTCGGAGGCCGCCTTGGCGGCGCGGTCGACCACGGCGTGCGGATCCAGCCGGTAGGCGATCGCCTTGGCCGCCGCCGCCAGCGCCGCATCACCCACCCCGTCCAGGGCGGCGGGGTCGGCACACAGTTCGGCATCCAGCCGGGCGCGGTCCGCCACGTCCAGGCACGCCGACTCCCGCACCACCAGGGTGGCCCGCCATTCCGAGAGCACCCCGTTCTCCAGGGCGGCCAGGGTGTGGGGCATCTCGTGCACCAGGGCCTTGGCGAAACCCAGGTGCCGGCCACCCCGCGCCGCGGAGTCCCGCCGCGCCAAGGCCACCTCGGTGGCCACCCCGCGCCCGCGCCGGGCGGCCGGAACACCGGCGGCCGCCTCGGCTGAGCGCCGCGCCGCATCCAGGGCCGCCGCCAGCCGCGCTTGGCCCGCCGCGGCCGCAGCCTTGAGCCGCTCCAGGGCGGCGATCCGCTCGACCAGCACCGACTCACCGGCACCGGTATCAATCTCCAACAACGAATCGAACATGTGTTCTACACTAGGGCACCGCACCGACAACATTTGTCAGGACGGTCCTATCGCAGCCGTAGCCCGCGGGGGGTGCGGGCGAAACCGGCGTCGACCAGGGCCTCGGCGGTGATCCGGCGATCCGGGTGGGCGGCGGCCTCCAAGACCGGCACCCCGTCGAGCTTCTCGACCAGGATGCCGCCGATGCGACCGCTGCTGACCAGGTCGGCCAGTGCGCCGGCGGCGGCGCGCTGCGCCTCCTCGTCGGCGCTGAAGTTCAGCAGCGACCGTCCACCGCGTTCGGAGAACCACACCAGTTCGCCGTCGACGAGCACCACCAGTGCGCCGGCCTTGCGGCCCGGCCGGTGGCCGGCGTCGGCGTCCGCGCGGGTTGGCCAGGGCAACGCCGCACCGTAGGGGTTCGCGGGATCGGCGGCGGCCAGCACGATCGCCTGATAGTCCGGGCGCTCCGGGTCCACCCCGTCGAGATAGGTGCGCAACCGGTCGACGGTCGAGGCCACCGCGAACTGGGCGCCGCCCAGCGACTCGACGAAGTAGCCGCGCTGGCAGCGCCCGGCTTCCTCGAACCCGCTGAGCACCTTGTACAGCGTCGCGAAGCCACCGGGGACGCCTTCGTTGGCGACCGCGCCCTTGGTCAGCACGCCGTGGCGGTTCAGCAGCAGCTCAGCGGAGAAGTGCGCGCGCACAGTCGAGTCCGGCTCAGCCGCCGGCAGTGCCGACCACCGACCCGCGACGGTCGGGTCGACCGGCCGGTT
>Ga0209254_10003312_pt1 | contig 14688 bp, 8 predicted proteins | sample FrelakmetDIP11DI_FD_187148 | JGI IMG/M metagenome (GOLD analysis project Ga0209254, IMG submission 187148) | Freshwater lake sediment microbial communities from the University of Notre Dame, USA, for methane emissions studies - DIP11 DI (SPAdes)... | ecosystem: Environmental > Aquatic >...
TCAAAGGCGTTTCCGGGTCAAAAGGAACTCTTATTATTGAAAGAGGATCAAAAATCATGGCAGTTGGTACGGCATCTCAGCCAATAATTTTCACTTCAGACAAGCCAGTGGGCCAGAGAGCTGCAGGAGACTGGGGAGGAGTCGTAGTATGCGGAAAGGCTACCACAAACAAACATGATTCAGGAACTGGAGTAGGTGTTGCAGAAGGAGGTATCGGCTCACAATATGGCGGGACTGATGATGCTGACAATTCAGGTATGTTGCAATATGTCAGAATAGAGTTCCCCGGAATTCCTCTTACTTCAACAGCTAACAGCGAAATTAATGGTCTTACTATGTATGCAGTAGGAAGTGGAACAACCATCGACCATATCCAGGTCTCATTCTCAGGTGACGATTCATATGAATGGTTCGGAGGAGCAGTTAACTGTAAATATCTTGTTGCTCACCGTGGTCTTGATGATGAATTTGACACAGACAATGGCTTCAAAGGGAAAGTCCAGTTTTTAATGGGTATCCGCGACCCGAACATCAGCGACCAGTCAGGATCAAATGGTTTTGAGTCTGACAATGATGCTGATGGATCTATACTTACACCAGTTACCAGGCCAGTATTCTCAAACGCCACACTTTTCGGACCTCTTGCGTCAACAACGACTCTTCCCGCAAACCATCTGTTCAAGAGATCAATGCACCTGAGAAGGGCCTCTCAATTATGTGTTTATAATTCAATCTTTGTTGGATGGCCTAAAGGTCTCATGATCGACGGAACTACAGGAAATTGCCCTACAATGGCAAAGACAAGCACACTTCAGATTGAAAAATGCATACTTGCAGGAATGCTAACAAATTTTGAAGTAGCCTCTGGAACACCGGTTGATCCATTCTCGGTAGCTGAAGAACAGGCATATTTTGAAGATGCTTCACGTGGAAATGATGATTCTGAAACTGTTGCGGATATTATAGGGTCAACTCTTTTTACCCTTACATCTCCGGATTTTATGCCACCGGCCAATTCATTTTACCTGACAGGGGCTGCATTTACCAATTCAAACCTTAACAGCAGCTTCTTTACACAGGTAGTTTACCTGGGTGCCTTTGGTACAACTAACTGGACCTCAGGATGGTGTAATTTTGATCCTCAGAATACGTCTTATTAGTAAATATTAATGACAGCCATTCAGGGGTGATTTTCCGGATATCTCCGGTCTGCTGACAGCTCATTGAAACTCTGTGTTTCTTACCAAAAGTTACACAGAGTTTTTATTTCTTAGTCCTGACATAATATTTCCTAACTTGCACTCTTAATAAAATTATCTGATGCATAATAGGGCTTTTACAACTGGGATTTTTCTTTTGCTGTTAACCGGATTCGTTCATTCTCAAACATTCTTCAGTCCGAATTATTCACTTAAAAGTCATGAGACTCTTAATATTACAAAAGTGGAGGTAAAGCCTGAAGGTACTTTTATTCACCTGAGCATTGAGAACCGGATCGGTAAGGGAACCTTTTGTGCAGATAAAAAAATCTTTATCATCTTCCCCGACGGGCAAAAGAGTAAACTGGTATCATCTTCGGGGATCCCTGTCTGTCCCGATACCTACAAATTTAAGACAATAGGAGAGAAGCTGGAGTTTGTTCTTACATTTACGCGATTAAAGGAGAAAACGGAATGGATCGACCTTATTGAAGAGTGTTCTGAGAACTGCTTTTCATTCTATGGAATAACCCTAAACAATACAATCAACAAAATGATAGATGATGCATTTGCCCTGGTTGAAAATAAAGAACAGGCAAAAGCAATGGACTCTTTTATAAATATTGTGGATGTCGTCGATGAGAAAAACTATGGCATTGAGGGCTTGCTGTACATAAACATTATAAAGCTGGCCAGGGAATCGGGCGATGAGATTAGAGCTGAAACGTGGTATAAAAGGCTTTTACTATCGGGTGCACCAAGATTTATGACATATGTCAGATTCCTTAATGATCAGGGAATCAAATATTAACCACTGAGTTACACAGAGTATCACAGTAATACACTGAGTTTATTCCCTGTTAAAACAGTGTAACTTCAGTGTAGATTCCGTGCAAATCCATGGTAAAAAGGAATCCGTTTTTTTAATAATTACCGGTAAGGATCTTCAATTCAGTAAGAGCGATCCTGTAATTCAGCTGCGCAGCGAAAAAGTCTGATTCTGCTTTTGCCATAGTGGCTTTTGCAGCCAGCAGATCGGATTCAAGGTTCAATCCTGATGCATATCTGTCGGTCTGTATTTTAAGGTCTTCTTTTCGGAAACTGACAACTTTCTGAGCCACTTTGATAAGTTCTTCCGATTGTTTTAGTTTCCGGTAAATCTTAATAATATCCTTGTTGACCTGTTCTCTTGTATTTGCCAGGTTCTCCTCGGCCTGTTCCTTAAGGTAATTCCTCTGAATTTTTATACTCCTGGTTGAGAGCAGATCCTGTAAATTCCATTTCAGTGAAGCTCCGACAAAGGTTGTGTTCCTCGGGTAGATAAGATTGCCTTCCTGAAAAGTATAGCTGCCAAGAATTCCCAGGTCAGGCAGATAGCTCATGTTGCTGGCCTGGATGGAATACTCCGATTTTGCTCTGGTCAATGAGGCTAATATAAGGTCATTATTCTTTTTAGCGGCATTTGCTAGAGAGGTGTCAATAAACGGGGCATTTTCGGCAAGACTATCCATTGCAACAGGTTCAAGAACCAGATCTGCAGAAGCATTCAGCCCTGTAACCTGTACCAGGTCGGCAGTATAATCATCGTATTGTATGCGTAATTTAAGCAGGCTCTGTTCTTCATCTGCAGCTGTTGCCGCCAGTCCGTACCTGCTCGATTCAGTGGTCTTCCCGGCCAGCAATGCATTCTCGACATCAAGGAGCTTGCTTTCAGCCAGTTTCACTCTGATAGATGCTTCTTCAATCTGTTTCCGGATTATAAGCAGTCCGAAATAGAGTTTTTCAACAGACTGTTTGAGCTGTAATGAAGCTTTGGTTTCCTCTGTACGTGCAATCTGGAGCTCTGTTTTTGAAACCTGTACTCCTGCTCTTATCTTGCCTAATTGGGTTATTGGCTGGTAAAGTGTCACTCCTGCATTGTACTGATTATACTTTGCAAGTTCAACTACTTCATCAACTACGGGAAGGGGAATTGAAATCCCTCCGTATGGCAATGACCCGAACTGCCCCTGCTTCACTACAAGCATGGGCAGATTTGTGTTATACTGGTACGATCCTCCGATTATTACAGTTGGCAGAAATTTGATCCTGTCTTCATTGACCTTCTGCTGTTTTTCGTCGAGCTGCAATCTCCTTATGTTAAGCAGATGATTGTTCTGCAAAGCCATATCGACAGCATTATCCAGGTTCAGATGAATGGTATCCTGGGCAGAAATCACCAAATGAAATCCTAAAGCCAGAAACAGAAAGGCTTTTGTTTTTTTACCTGACACCCTGATTTTCACTTGATTTTAATTTATTAGTTTCAGGAACATCCTTCTTATCTTCAGGTTTGATGGTTACTGTGTAAAGGACAGGTATTGACAGAGTTGAGATAAGCATTGACCATGCTACCCCGAATGCAATCACACTCGCCAGAGGACTCCATAAAGGTGATCCGGACAATATCATCGGGAGGACACCGATGGCAGCTGCCATTGCTGTGAGGAATATAGGCCTCAAGCGCCGCTTCCCTGCTTCAAGTGCCGCTTTGGGTATTGTCATACCCTTCCTGAGAAGCTCGTTTGTATGATCGATAAGAATAATTGCGTTACGAACTTCAATGCCCGAAAGACTTATTAAGCCGCAAAAAGCCATGAATCCAAAATCGTTACCTGTAACGAATAACCCGAAAATTGCGCCAAACAGGCTCAGGGGAATTGTCAGCATAACCAGCCCGACCTCCTTCAGATTCCTGAACTGGAAAAGCAGAACTATGAAAATTATCAGAAGACTTATCACCAGAGCCACGAGCATATAACCAAAAGTCTCCTGCTGATTTGCATATTCACCTCCAAAGTAAAGCCTGTACCCGGGCGGCAGTTTTAATTTTGCGAGACCAGGTTTTATAGCCTTCACCAGCTCTGAAGGAAGAACATTGTCAGTTGTTTCACTCTGTATGGTAAGTGTGCGGATACCATTCCTGTGCATTATCCTGCCTGTTTGCCACTCAGGTTTTATTTCAGCAATCTGCCTCAATGGAACAGAAGCACCTGTAACCGGCGACTGAATATAGACATTCTCAAGGTCGTCGATATTTCTGCGCTGCTTCTTATCGAGTCTGAGAACAATATCTACCTGATTTTCTCCCTCATAGAGTGTTGATGCAGCATAACCATCAAAACCTGCAAAGACAAGTTGTGAAACTGCTGTCGCTGAAAAGCCAAGACGACTGGCTTCATCCTTAAGATCTATTTTAAGTCCGTAGAAATCTTCCTTAAAGTCAGATTTTATCATAGTACTGCCTGGTGCCTTCCTGATTATTTCCTGAACTTCGCTCCCGATCTGTTTAAGCCTGCCTATATTATCACCGGCAATTCTTACTTCAACATGTGCATTCATGGGCTGCCCCTGCTGCATCAGCTTTACATGCGGAAGACCGTCAGGGACAAGAGAACCGGCTTTTTCCGACAGGTCACTGAATAACGATTTGGTAGCCCTGGTTCCTGTCGTATTTATCAATAACTGGGCAAAATTCTTTTCGGGCATCTCTGGGGAATAATTATAGTAGAAGCGGGGAGCACTTCTGCCTATAAACGTTGCATACGATTTAACTCTCTCATCATCTTTTAAGACATCTTCGATTCTAAGAATAGCCTTCTCTGTTTTCTCAAGACTGGTTCCTGTCGGCATCCATAATTCAACTGTAAACTGATCGCGTTCAGCTTCAGGAAAAAATTTCTGTTTTATCCCGGTTTTAAAAAGAAGGACTGCAAGAATTATTGTAACAAGGCTGCCGGCAATTGTTAACCCTGAGTGTTTCATGCACCATCCGATCGACCTGTTATAGGTTCTCTGCAGCAGGTCAAGGAAAAAAGCCTTTTGGCTGCTCTGTGTTTCTGCCGGAGTGCGTAAACCTTTTTTTATGAAAATATAGCAAAGGAGCGGAGTAAGAAACATCGCCACAAGGAATGAAGACGACAGGGCTATCGTAACCGTCAAAGGAAGTGCCCTGATGAATTCACCTATGGTTCCCGGAAGAATAACAAGAGGAAGGAATGATGCAATAATGGTTATTGTTGCCGTAAGAACCGGAATCACCAGGTCGGTTGCACTGTGCCATGCGGCACTCCACCTGTCGTGACCTCTGTCGAGCAGCTCAACATAGTTGTCGGCTATTATTATTGCATCATCCACGACGATACCAAGTACAGAGATCATTGATGCAAGCGAAACCTGGTTGAGCTCAATCCCAAATGTGTGGAGCAGGGCAAAGGTTATTGCGATTGTCATCGGAATGGCTGAAGCTGCTACTGCTGCAATCCGTAGCGGAAGCAAAAGGAAGACAACCAGGATTACTGAAAATAACGACAGCAGAAATTCACGCAGGAACTGAGAAATGTTTTTTCCTACTATATCAGGCTGATTCACAAGAAGGGTAAGCTTTACAGTTCCCGGAAGCCGCTCCTCGAATTCTTTAAGTTTTCCTTCCAGCTCCCTGCCTGCTTTTACTATATTTTTCCCCTCATGCATCTGAACCGCCAGGAGAATTGCTTTCCGCCCGTTCACACTTATTTTGTTATCGGGATCGGCATATTCCCTGGTGATAGTGGCAATCTCTCCCAGCCTGACCACTGCTCCGGTCTTTGACATTCCAACTATCTGATCAGAAACATCGTGTTCAGTTTTATAATACCCGGAAGTGTAAAGCGGTACATTCTTTTCAACTAACCTGATTTCACCCGATGGATTTATTGAATTTTGCGACTGAAGGATCTTAACAACCTGCTGTATACTGATATCAAATTGGACCATTTTTTCTGAACGGAACGAGACAGTTATCTGCTCTTTCTGATCCCCTATTCGCTTCAGCTTGGATATTGCCGGCATTTGAACCAGCTGATCTTCAAGACTTGATGCGTATTCCTTCATTTCAGCGAAACTTGCACTGTCGCTTCCGATCGCTATAATCATCGATTCGGTATCCCCAAAGTCGGAGTTGACAACAGGTCCTCTTACACCCTGGGGAAGATCAACGGCTTTTATTACCATAAGCTGATGCCGCAGCTTGTTCCAGAAAATATCAGGTTTCTTTACATTGTCCTGGAGCCAGATATGAAGTTCTACCATACCGTCTGTAGTCACAGAGTAGGTCTTATCCTTTCGTACCTCTTCATACTGGAACAAATATTCTTCAAGTTTTTTCGTAACCTGATCTTCGACCTGGGCAGCATCTGCTCCGGGATAATAGGCAACAACCAGACCTGCAGGAACGGTAATTTTAGGATCTTCACGGCGCGGCATATTTACCAACGAATAGATCCCAAAGCCAAAAATCAGAAATAAAATGGTAAAAGTGACCTGCCTGTATTTCAATGAGACTTTTACGAAGTTCATAAGCAGGTTATTTCTGGATTATTACCCGGGAACCGTCATTCAGCTTCTGCTGTCCGCCGGTTACTACTGTCTCATTCATTTCAAGACCCGAAACGACCTCGATCAGATCATTAACAAGTTTACCTGGACTTACATTCCTGCGGTAAGCAATGTTTTTGGAAGGATCAACAACAAAGACAAAGCTCTGATCACTATAGTCGTGCATTATGGCTGCGGATGGAATTGTGAGATATTCATCCTTTGCAGGTGACGGCACTGTGACCTCAGCAATCATCCCCGGGCGTATAAGAAAACCCGGATTCTCAACCTCAATCTTAAGTGAGAAAGCCCTTGAAGCAGGATCAGCTGCAGAACCGACTTCTGTAATTTTACCTTCATACTCCTTGTCAAATGATGAGATATATACTTTCGCAGTTTGTCCCAATTTAATATTATGAAGCTCATTTTCAGGGATATAAGTATTTATTTTAACCCTCGAAATATCTGAAACAACAAATAACGGTATTCCGACCCCGGTTATTTCACCGACCTCAGCAAGCTTTTTCAGAAGAACACCCTCAATGGGAGAATAAAGCTTTGTATCAGCCAGATTCTTTGTATGAAGTTTTTGCTGGGCTTTTGCCTGCTGAAGGCCAAATGAAATTTTGGCAAAATCACTTTCGCTCAGACTGTTATTATCATGCATTAACTTCAGGCGGTTGTATTCATCCTGAACCTGGTTAACCTGTATATCGGCCAGTTCTTTGGCAATGGCATAACTTGCCGGATCAAGACTTGAGAGAAGGGTGTTCTTTGATACCTGCTCACCTTCATTTGCTGCAATGAACTCAATTTTGCCGGCCACCAGGAAACCCAGTCTGACAGTTTTAATGCCTTCAACATTTCCACTGAGCGAGATATTCCTTGAAAATGAGCTGTTTGCCACTTTCTGTGTAATAACAGCGACAGAGGATCCCTGCGATCCGGTATTCCCGCTTTCAGACTGACATCCATCTGAAAAAATGAAGATCAGAAGAATGAAATAAGGCGTTTTATTTATCATTTTATTGACCTTTTCTTTGATTCATTCTTCAAAGTTCTTAAAAAGAAACTAGAAAAATATGATACTTGTTATAAAAAAAAAAGGCTGGAACATGAAATTCCAGCCTTTTTGGATTTATTATGACTGCCGGATCAGAAACTGAAATCAAGTCCTGCACCGATGAGCCATGTTTTTTTGTTGTATGTCTCAACAACGGGAACAGGAACAGTACCAAGCATGTGATTGAACGACTTGGTGTCTTCAGCATACATCGTGTACTGACCTCCGATATTAAGATCTATCATGGGAGTTATACGGAATCCCAGACCGCCTCCGAATGAATTGGTATTGGTGCTGTATGTCATATCGCTCTGATAGTCGCTGTTTACTCCGGTGATTGTAGCTGACCAACCTGCACTGATCCTCAGCTTTTCAGTAAGACCATATTCTGCTCCAAGGCCGAATTCGAGAAAGTTGTCATCAATCTTGTTCACTTCAACATCCTCCTGTCCGTCGTAATCGACATTCTTATCAAAATAATAATTGAAACTGCCTGAAAGCATCAGTTTTTCCATCGGTTTGAACTCAATACCTGCAGAAAGAAAAGCAGGCATATCTTTTATTGCAACCGAGTCCTGAATGAACATTCCTTCAGCGTCTTTTCCGTCGAAAACAGTGGTTTTCATTTCGAGTTTTGTCTGGAACTCATATCTTACTGCAATATTAAGATTTTCCATAGGTGAGATATTTACTGACAGAATTGGAGTATACCCGTTACCTGTTAACTCAGCATCAGCTTCAACTGTAGTTGCATCATCGAGATAGGTTGCAAATACAGGTAAAGCTCCGAAAGCCGGATTTGATCCTGTCAGAGTATAAACAGTTCTCAGATAATCACCGGGAGTCTGTGATCCGCCATAAATTTCGGGTGCATCTATCTCAACACCCTGGATATACCCTTTATAGGTATCTTTGGCACTTACATATCTTGCTCCTGCTGCAATTGAGAGCCAATCATTGATTTTATATGAAACATTACCCTGGAATCCAAGATAAACAGAAGTTCCTTCAAAGAGAATATCAGAAGAATAACCCGTAATATTTCTGAAACCAGGATCAGTTCCTGTGATTGCTTTTATGGCATTATCAACAGGTAAAAGTTGTGATGCTAAACCTGGAACCAGATCAGCAATCCTCATTTCGAAGGAGGGAAGACCTTCTTCATATTTGGCTCCGCCACCGCCACCGACAGGACCAAAACCGGCCGAAAATGCGAATTTTCCGGTTTTATATCCGACATAAACATCAGGGAAGAAATTTGCTGTTACATCACCTACATATTCCCTCGGTTTGGTGCCTGAGAGGAATCCATAGTTGTTTGTCACGGTTTTTGTTTGTCTTATAATCTGGTTACTTACCGAGGCATAAAAACCATCTTCCAGCTTTGTAAGACCTGCCGGATTAAAGTAAACAGCATCGATGGCCGTTGAAGCGTTACGACTCTGAAGACGAGTGAACATTGCACTCTGGTTGTTATTAGTAACCAGCCCCCCGGCAAAGAGGCTGCCGGTAATAAAAGTTGCGAAAATAAATGTTAAAATCTTTCTCATAGGGTTAAGTTTAAGTTTAAAATTAGAGAAAAGGTATCTTTTTTTTTGCCAAAATACTCCTATTCCCTTGATTTCTAGTTTAATTGACATAAATGATTCAAAGAACCAAAGCAAGCAAATGTAAAAAAATATTTAATACATCCAAATATGTCGGAAATTGTATACTGACATTAAATAAATTGGAGGGGCTTCCTAGTCTGTTTCGAAAAAAAAGCATAGCTTTAGATTAAAATAATGCTATTCTTTAACCTTCCTGCCGATGGACCGTCAACTTATCCGAAGAATAGAAAACGATTACCCGTATCCAATTGCATTGGAATTCAGACGTCTCAATACAAAAGAGTATCTTACATCAGATGAAAACAGATTAAGGCAAATACTCAAAATCGCTGAGACGAGCATTCACCTTCTGGCGTCGATATCAATTGTCGATCTGCTTGGCAACTGCACAAAATCGGAGCTTAAAATTCCGGATACATTTAAAAAGGAATTTCCGGTATTGTTTACAAGAACAACCTTCGGAAAATGGATTGCCCTCGCCAAGGAGAGCATAAAAATTTTCAGGAATAATGCTATACCAATGTTCATTACTGAGCTTCCTGAATACTTCTTTGACACAAAAGGCTCGGAAAGCAATTCCCTGAAAGCTTTTAATGTGCTTACCAATATCCGGAACAAGCTTTCGCATCCTGAATTTACTCTTACTAACAAGATAATAGAAGATTTCTGCTCCGATACAGAAAAGCTACTCGAGACTATTCTTTCAGAACTTGAATTTCTTATGGACTATCCTTTTTTGTATGTTGATCATATTTCGGTGAGGTATCGTAAATGGCTTAATCCCAGTTTCCATCACACTTTTTCTGAAGTTATCGGGAACAGCTCGGAATTCAATGCCTATAATAAGATCCTTTCAGAACTTGTAAACACTCCTGCAATAATTATTGCAAAAGAGAGGGAAGAAAAGCAATATATCAACCTTGACCCGCTTCTTATTTATTCAAATGAAGGTGAAACCCGTATAGCTGATATATTTATGTATATTGACTGGGATAAGGACAGGTCGGTAAAATATAAACCAGTGTGGAACGGAGGATCACTGAACCTGTCGGGAACAACGATTGAGACCGAAACTGTTAATTCCCTTCTGAAGTTCTTTGAGTTTTTCGCTGATCAGGATACTTACCAGAGCTATAAGACTTCAGCGGGAAAACTTGAGATTCGAACTTAGTTTATTAAATCTGAATAATTATTATCGGACTATCATCCGGACAAGGCTTTTATCACTGTTTTAAATAAAGAAATATGCCTGATGAACATATAGATCAAGAACTCTCTCTTGACGATATATTTTCAAGAGCAAGAAAAGAAAGTGACCTGAAAAGCAAAAAAAGGAACCTTCCTTTTAAATTTCTTGACTCATATACAAGAGAAGACAAAAGTATATTCTTCGGCAGGGACATCGAGACTGATGATATATTCCGGAAGTTCTATTCCGGCAAGCTTCTGTTGGTGTATGGCAAATCAGGAACAGGGAAATCATCAATAATAAACTGCGGATTAATCTCAAGAATACCTGAGGAAGATCTGTTTGCTATCAATATCCGCTGCGGGAAAAAAGCCTATGATAACTTTATCTCTGAAATAAAAAAGTATTCGAATTCATCTCTCAACAAGCCCCTGGAATTACTTGAGGATGTCTTTTATGAGTATTCAAAACCTGTGGCCCTCATATTCGATCAGTTCGAGGAGATCTTTATTCTCTCAGATGAGGAAGAGAGGGAAAAACTTGCCGGGGCTATAAATGAAATATTAAAAAGCAGGCTTAAAATCAACATTATCCTTGTTATCAGGGAAGAATATTTTGCCAGCCTGACTGAATTTGAATCATTTATTCCCGAATTCTACAGGAACCGCATCAGGATTGAAAGAATGAACAGGTCGGCGGCCAGAGATGCAATTGTGAAGCCATGCATGGCATGTGATGTCGGAATTGAAGATGGTCTGGCAGATAAAATAATTGAACAACTGATCTGGCAGTCAGAAGGACTTGAACTGACCTGGCTTCAGATCCTTATGGACAAGTTGTACAGGATTGCAGCAACAAGAGATCAGCGGAGTCCTGTTATAAAGCATGAGGATCTTGATAAACTGGGCAGGATTGGTAATGTGCTGAGCGACTTCCTCGATGAACAGCTCCGGTCTATGCCACACGGCGACATGGGTGAGGCGCTCCTTAAAACCATGATCTCAACTGACGGTACGAAAAAACTGCTTACAGTCAATGAAATGTCAGCAGCTCTGATGGCTCTGGGACATTCTTTGGATCACAATATTATTGAGGAGATCCTCAGGCACTTCATTGATGTCAGACTTATAACCGATAAGGATGAACAGGGCTTTTATGAATTAAGGCATGATGCTATAGCATGGCGTATCTATGAAAGGATGTCAGCAGTTGAGAAGGAACTTATTGAAGTACGGGCCTTCCTGGATAACAGCTTTAAGATCTACGGACAAAGGAGAGTCCTTTTAAGTGAAAATGACCTGAAATACATTGCATTATACGAGAATAAGCTGATCCTTAATGATGCATTGAAGGATTTTCTGAAGACATGTAAAAAAGAGGCTCAGAAAGCCAGGCTGAGAAGAAGATATATAACTGTTGCGGCCACTGTTGCACTTATTGCTGTTTTGTCGGGATTCAGCCTGTGGGCTTTTATTGAAAGGACAAACGCCCTGAATCAGACAAAAATTGCAGAAGAACAGAAAAATGAGGCAATAAAAGCAAATAATGAAGCTGAAAACGCCAGAACAAGAGCCCAGGAAGGTGAAAACAAAGCAAAGGAAAATGAGGCCAAAGCAGTTGAACAACAAAAGATTGCTGAGGAACAACGACAGGTTGCATTAAAGGCAAACAGGGAAGCTGATAATTCCAGGAAACAGGCTCTTGAAGAAAAGAACAGAGCTGTGGCAAACGAAACTCTGGCGGTGGTTGCTTTACAGGAGGCTGAAAATGCAAAGAACGATGTATTAAAGGCAAGCCGCCAGGCACAGTTCTATCTGTACCAGTTCAACGGCAAGGAATTAGCCAACAAATCGCTTGCAATGCAGGAAAACGATACATTAAAGGCACTGCTGGCTCTCTCCGCATTTGACCTGGTAACTTATGGCTATGAAAATTTCACACAGGAAAAGAATTCCATCAGGTACGACGGAGAGATCCTTAAATCGCTTCAGAGAGCATTCTCCCTCTTCGGGAAAGATTCACTGGCCGGCGGCGAGATATGGGCAATTGCTTCAAAGAATAACAAAACTGTCTTCAGCAATAAGATCGGCCAGCTTATCTTAGCGACTCTAGAGGATAATGGTCCATCAGATCTCCCGGTTCTGTCAGTAAAAACAACAGTTAACCTTCCTTCAGCTTCCCTGGTAAGAGCTCTTTCATTTGATCCATCTTCAGACAGGCTTGCATGCGGTACCATAGATGGAAGTGTTATACTCTTTGATAACTTCAGTTCAGCACCACAGACGTCAGGAATTATTTACACACATAAAAACAACAGGGTTCTCAGTTTAGCTTTTATACCGGGAAAGGAATGGCTGGTCTCCTCATCAACCGATAAAACCATACGCATCTGGGATATTGTTCAGCAGAAGGTGGTCAGGGACCTGATGTTAAATGAACCTGTGCAGAAGTTTACTGTCGTGAATTCAGATCACCTGATTTTTGCAAATCCTGCAGGTCAGATTCTGATCTGGCATCTGGATAACATTGACAGTGATCCCGAGGTTATCTATTCAGGCAATCAACCTGTCCAGACTCTGGCCTATAATATGGAACATAAATGGCTTGCTGCATCAAGCTCCGGCACTGTAATGATCTTCCTTATCCTTGATCCTGACAATCACCGCACCATTACACCCGAGCAATTTACCCTGAAACATAAAACTATAATCAATCAGATGGCTTTCAGCCAGGATAACAACTGGCTGGCTACAGGAAGTTCCGACGCGTTAATGCTCTGGAATATGAGGGACATCGGATTAAAGGAAGTCGATAAATTTGAACCTGTGTTAATTGAGAATAACAGACAGCTCTTTTCGCTTTCTTTTGAAGAAAACAGCAAATATTTATTCTTCGGAGACAATAAATATATGCGAATCTGCCCGGTCGATATACTGGATATTTATACCAGACTCAGCCTTAAGATGGGAAAAACACGCATGACCGATGCAGAATGGAAATATTATGTAAAGGGCGATCTGGTAAGGCCTGACAGGAAATAATCATGATCTGCTTGAAAAACATATTATAATACAAATTTGTATGAAAAGATACCTTGTAACCATCGCATTATGCCTTCTGGTTCTTTTTCTTAGGCCGGCAGACAGTTTTGCCCAGAAAACAGATTGTTCTGCAGACTATGAAAAGGCATTTATGCTTTATAATGTCGGATTGGCCGATTCTGCACTCAGAGTTATTAATCAATGTGTTCAGAATCAGGATGCTATAAATAGCGTATCGAAAGACGTCAGGGCAAGAATTTACAGACTCGCGGCTTTATCAAGCATAATGATCGGAAAACCTGATGATGCCGAGAAATATGCCAGGAAGATGCTCACATATCAGCCTGATTATAAAAACACTCAGCATGAAGGTGATCTTGCAGAATTTCAGCTGATGCTTGATAAGATTTCTCCGCAGCCCTCATTGATTTTGGGAATTGCCGGAGGAATCAATATTCCTTTTCTGAAAATTCAGAAGCACTTTTCAAATTATGAATTGCAGTCGGGAGAATATACTGTAAACGGAACCATGGGATACCAGTTTGGGATAATGGCCGAAAAAGCCATAACACGAAATTTTTCTCTTGAAGCAGGAGCGGGGATAAACCGGATTATTTTTGATTACAGTATATCAGGTATAGATATTTCTGATTTTACCAATACACAATACTTGTTTAATCAGAATATAACCTCTGTCGAGATCCCGGTTTTGGCTAAATATTACTTTAACCTGAAATCATTCAGACCATATCTTGAGGCAGGGATCAATGGCAGATTTCTGCTGAACTCAATGGAAAAATCGGATACTTATGGAAGGTACTGGTTCACTGAATCATCCAATTCCGATAATATTCTGACCTCCTTCCTTCTCGATTACGAAAATTTCGGGATCCTGGCTGGTGGAGGTGCATGTTATGATTTTGATAAATTCAGCCTGAGGCTGGATATCAGGTATAACTATTATCTTAACAATTCAGGAGCCGCTTCAAAGTTTGATGATATCAACGGCTATGAGGATATAGGATCGGATGAAAAATTCCATTATACCGACGATATTAACCTGCTGAATATGAAGTGCCTGCAGGTCTCCTTCGGATTCCTGTATAATCTGAGTTATAAGGTATTTTAAATAAGGCGGCAGGATTCAGGCTACAGGCAATAGGAAATCCAAAACCCCTCGCCTGCAGCCTGG
>Ga0209254_10003313_pt1 | contig 14687 bp, 11 predicted proteins | sample FrelakmetDIP11DI_FD_187148 | JGI IMG/M metagenome (GOLD analysis project Ga0209254, IMG submission 187148) | Freshwater lake sediment microbial communities from the University of Notre Dame, USA, for methane emissions studies - DIP11 DI (SPAdes)... | ecosystem: Environmental > Aquatic >...
CGTTAAGAAATCACGCAGTGCGTGATTTTAGGGAGGAGCCAGCCTGCAACGCTGGCCCTGACCTAAGGGTCAGGGGGGAGGTGGTTGACTTTTGAGACAGCCTTTTTTTTGTTATACCATATTCCTGTGTCCTTATTCGTATCTCAATGCCTCAATCGGATCGACATTTGCTGCTTTGACCGCCGGAGCATATCCCGACACCACGCCGACTATAAAACAAACCAGGATCCCTGTTCCCACCCATAACCATGGAATTACAAAGCTCGACTTAAGCATTGACGATACTCCGTTACCAATGAGGATTCCCAATATGATTCCGAAAATACCGCCAAACTGACCGATAAGTATTGATTCGAACAGAAACTGATATTTTATAGTAGCCGGTTTGGCACCAATTGCTTTCCTTACTCCGATCTCCCTGGTCCTCTCTGTTACTGAAACAAGCATAATATTCATCAAACCGACTGCAGCCCCGAAAAGTGTGACAATTCCGATCAGAGTGGCAGCAATCGTGACATAACGTATATTCTTAAGCAACATATTCAGTATGGTATCGCTTTTCACCACATTAAAATCAGATTCATCCTTGGGATCAAGATTCCGGATAACTCTGAATACGCCTTCAGCTTCCCCAACCATGACATCGAGATTCGCCGGATTAAGTGGCATAATTGTAATACTGAAACTCATATTCGGACGTGAAAAATATTGCCGCGCTGCAGAAACAGGCATAAGACATATTTTATCCCCCGTGATCTGGCTTGCTCCTTTACTTTTAAGTACCCCCACTACCTGGAGTTTCAGGCCCGCAACAGTTATATCTTTACCAACGGGATCCACTCCCGACGGAAATATATCGGAGGCTATATCCGATCCAAGAAGAACAAGTCTCCTGCTCATCTCAATCTCTTCAGGGCTGAAATTCCTTCCGTCCGAGATTTCATAACCCGATACTGTAAGGTAATTTTCATCAACTCCTATAAGGCTGACGTTGGGATTGGTTTCTTCAGATTCATACTTGACTGTTGATAATCCGGTTGCATTAAATGATACTGACACCCATGCAGCTTCAGTAAACTTCTCCTTGAATTCAACTGCCTGCCTGTATGAAATGCGTGAATAATTACGGTGCCTTGTCCTGGAATTCCCGATTTGAATATCCATTCCCCTTGATGATATTGTAAAAGAGTTCGCACCCATCATTGTAAACTGCGATGTAAGCGACGTTTTAATAGCATCAATGGCTGTAAGAATGCCCACAAGTGCCATTATGCCGAACGCAATGATACAGATTGTCAGAATCGCCCTTACCCTGTTCGATTGTATCGCTTTCAGAGCAATCCTGAGATTCTCCCGGAAAATGCCAATTTTCTTTACAAAATTCATTTAGAGACTTTTTGTTATCTGCTATCTAAAAAGAAATAAAAGTACACTATTTTTTCTATTCTCTGAATAGCAATGTTCTTCAGCACATTTTTTTTAGGTTGTTAAAAGCAATTGTATCATTTGACACAATCATCAATATTTAGAAAATAATTAATAAATTAGTTGCATAACTAATTTCTTCGTTGTATATTTGAGGTAATGTATGCTGAACAAAGGAAATTGCAGAGACATTGCATGCAACATCTCTGCAAAAACAGATGCAACGGCCTTACAAACGGACCAATATAAATTTGAATATTAAACAATTACAGGGAATGAGAGAATTAACCCGTGCTGAAGAACAGGTGATGCAGGTACTCTGGAAATTAAAAAAAGGATTCGTCAAGGATATACTCGAACATTTTGATGAACCAAAACCAGCCTATAATACCGTCAGCACTATTGTCAGAATCCTGCAGGACAAAGGATTTGTTGACCATAACGCCTATGGAAGGACACATGAATATTTCCCGGTAGTCTCAAAAGACGATTACTCAAAAACCCATCTCAATACTTTCGTGAAAGACTATTTCTCCGATTCTTTTGAGAATCTGGTAAGTTTTTTCGCAAAGGAGAAGGGTATCTCCGTCAAAGAGATGGGAGAGATTATGAAACTGATGGAAGACGAAATGAAAAAACAAGGAGAAGAAAAATGAACGCGTTTTTAGTTTATATGATTAAGGCAGCAATTTATCTCGCGGGATTCTATCTGGTTTACAGGCTGTTTCTCAGCAGAGATACTCTTTATGCCAGGAACAGAGCTTTTATTCTTCTTTCAGCAGTATCGGCAATGATCCTTCCTCTGATTACCATCCGGACGAACAATTCTCTTGAGGTACCTGTTTTTGGTAAAGTCCTGTCTGAAATCTTTATTTCGGGAAATGCTGCTGGTAACTCATCTTCGTTTGAAGGGAACACACTCCTTTCTGGTTATAAATGGATGGTTGTAACATATATGTCAGGCTTAATTTTCTTTGGATTGAAACTTACTTTCGACCTTCTGAAACTGGCATATCTTATTGGAACCCAGGAGCCGGGCAAAACTCATGTTATAAAGTTTCATGGTCTCAATACTGCCGGATTTTCTGCATTTGGACACATATTTGTGAGCAGCCGACTGACCTTGGAGGAGGCATTTGAGATTATCAGGCATGAACAGAATCATCTTAATCATCACCATTCTGCCGATATTGTATTAATTGAACTTGTAATGCTGTTCCAGTGGTTCAATCCGGCAATCTATTTTTTCAGCAGATCATTGCGCGCCGTCCATGAGTATCAGGCCGATGAGGAATGTATTAATCTTGGTATATCGGTAAATAACTACCAGAAGCTTCTTATGAACCAGATATTCAGGTCAAAAATCTTTACAGTCACAAATAGTTTCTCAAATCCTTCGCTCGTTAAGAAAAGAATGATTATGATGACAAAACAGCGTTCAGGATCGTTGGCTAACTTCAAACTTCTTCTGGTATTACCTGTTATTGCAGCAGCCATGTTTTATATCTCAAGCTGCAGCCAGAGAAATAACACTCCTGATAAAGGCATGGAATTGGCCCCACCACCACCTCCGCCGCCACCGCCGGTGGCTGATAACCGGGCTGACACTGTTTTTACAGTTGTTGATGAATTCCCATTGTTTCCCGGGGGAGAAACTGCCCTTATCAGATTTATTGCTGAAAATGTACAATATCCGGCACAGGCAAAGACAAAAGGTACCCAGGGAAAGGTTATTGTCAGGTTTGCAGTTGAAAGAGATGGAAGTATTGACAAGATTTCTGTTTTGAAAGGGGTCGATCCCGAACTCGATAAAGAGGCAATAAGAGTCGTCAGTACCCTCCCGTCTTTTGAAAAACCAGGAGTTAAGGACGGGAAAGTTGTTCCGGTATGGTATATGGTACCCATTAACTACACTCTTAAGTAAATCCCGGTTCTCAGTTTATTCAAATCCCCGATCTGTAATCCTTAAATTATTTCAAAAAAACTTACTTTTTTTGAATTTAATTAAGAATTTAGTTGTATAACTAAATATTTCGTTATATATTTGTATTGAATTCAGTTTAATTTTTTTATTGCTGATTTTCTTTTTCAAAACAAATTTTTCCATGTCTCACTTAAAAACAAAAAGACCATGAAAACAAAAAAAGGATCCGGAAAAAATGCTTGCATCAGACTATTGATGATTTTACCGGTTGTAGCGGGACTAATGCTTTTCATACCAGGCTGCAGCCAGAATAACAAGTCGGCTGAAACAGGACTGGACGCGGTGCCTCCTCCTCCTCCTCCCCCACCTCCTCCGCCACCTGTTGCCGATGCTGACACTGATACTCCTTTGCAGGAGGTCGATGAATTGCCGGTTTTTAAAGGAGGAGATGCCGGACTTATTAATTACATTGCTCAAAATACCCAATATCCCGAAATGGCAAAGAAAAATGGCATTCAGGGCAAGGTTATTATCAGATTTGCAGTTGAAAAGGACGGAAGTGTAGATAAAATATCTGTTTTGCAGGCAGTTGATCCCGAACTGGATACAGAAGCAATAAGGGTTGTAGGCACACTTCCTGCCTTCGAAAAACCGGGTATAAAAGACGGGAAAAAAGTGGCTGTCTGGTATATGATACCTATTAACTTTACTTTGCAATAGTTACCTTTTTTCAGGTCAGCCTGAACATCCGAAAGACTAGTTCAAAAGTCCGGTTTCATTTGTTTTTAACCCCCTTCCCCGCTGATGGTTCAATCAGTTCAGGACTAAAGGGGGTTTATTATGTGTTTCTGTCAATAAGTCCCCTGCAGTGTCGGGATAGCTACAGGGACAGTGGCGAAAAAAGAAGAGGTTGTCCCAAAAGTTTACTTAATCAACTCATAACCTTTGTGAAACTTTGTGACGTACTTTGTGATCCCCGTCCGACTGGCGTCAGCCGGGCGGGCTTTGTGGTTCAATGAATTATCTTTAACCACCAGGTCGCTCAAAGGTTACACTAAGGTTCACGAAGGATTTTTGAGGCAACCGCATCCGCAGAGTCTCGCTTAAATCAATAAATTTGCCGGAACAAGTAATAGCAAAAAATGACTTTGGGCGAAAGAATAGAATCTTTTTCTGACCTTGGCAAAATTCTGAGAGATTTTCTTGAAGGAACAGGAACCAGGTTTTCATCAGAGCTGGAGAGCTGTATAATTAACCAGCAATTCAGGAATCCATGGTTCACGCCTGAAAATGTCAAAATGGCAATTGAAGCCATTGCCAATGAACTCACTTTTGCAAATCTTATAAAATGGACCGATTCTTATCCTGCACTTCATACTGAAAGAAGTGCTTCAAATATCGGTGTTATAATGGCCGGGAATATCCCTCTGGCCGGTTTTCACGATTTCCTGTCGGTGCTGTTAACCGGTCATAACCTCATAGCAAAAACCAGTTCGAAGGATCAGGAGCTAAATGTATTAATAAGCGATATCTTGTGCAGGATCAATCGCGGATTCACCGATAAAGTAACTTTCGCGGAGGGAGTGCTTAAAAATTTTGAAGCAGTTATTGCCACAGGTAGTGATAACAGCTCAAGGTACTTCGAATATTATTTTGGTAAATATCCACATATCATCAGAAGAAACAGGAACAGCGTTGCAATTATCCGCGGCAATGAAACCAGAGAAGAATTGTCCCTTCTGGGCCGCGATGTTTTTTCATATTTCGGACTTGGTTGCAGGAATGTTTCAAAGCTGTTTCTGCCAGGAGGATATGATATAATGAATCTGAATCTTAGCTGGAACGGATACTCTCCCATTGTAAATCACAGTAAATATGCCAATAATCACGATTTTAACAAGGCAGTTCTTATGGTGAACAGGGAAGCATTCACTGATACGGGTTATATTATTTTTAAGGAAAGTGAACACTTCTCATCACCAGTGGCTGTAGTGTATTATGAATACTATGATTCATTTAATGATGTCGACCGGAAAATCAAAAATGCAGGCGACAGAATTCAGTGCATTGTGAGCCGCGATGATATTCCTTTCGGGATGGCACAATATCCGCATTTATGGGATTATGCTGATGAAATAGATACTATAGATTTTCTTCTAAAAAAAAAATGAGCGGGAATAAGTTAAAATAAAAAATATTATATTGCACCCGTCGAATTAAAAAGTGCTATGGTTTATAAGTTCGTTGTATTATCAGATGAAGATGAGTCATTTGTGAGGGAATTTGAGTTTCTTGAATCGCAGACTTTAATGGATTTCCATAACATTATCCAGGAAGAGCTGGAGTATGACAAATCGCAGATGGCCTCTTTTTATCTCGCAACAGACAATTGGGAAAAAGAGGAAGAGTTTACTCTTTTCGATATGGGTACTGGATCATCGACAATGGAAACAGCTGTACTGGAAGAAATAATATTCAGGAAAAACCAAAAATTACTCTATGTCTTCGACTTCTTTAATGACAGGGCTCTTTTTGTGGAGTATACAGGGGAGACCAAAGAAGTTGATGACCGCGAATATCCCATATGCACTAATTCAAAAAGCATTCCTCCCAAGCAGGTTGTCTTTGGAACCAGCTCCCGTAAATTGTATAACAATATTGTCGTTTCGGATGACGAGGAGGATGAAGATGAAGATGAAGTTGATGATCTGTTCCTTAATGGTGAAGATGAGGAATCCCTTCCCGACTTTGATAACGTCGAAAACCTGAATGAGGAAGATGAGTAATCTTCATTGTTCAGAATTCAATGAATAACTTCCTGATAGTAATCCTTGGCCCGACAGGTGTAGGGAAAAGTGACCTCTCCGTTAAAATTGCACGTCACTTCAGGTGTGAAATTATTTCTGCCGATTCGCGTCAGTTCTACAGTGAAATGAAGATCGGAACGGCTGTACCGACTGACTCTCAGCTAAGTCTTGTAAAACATCATTTTATCAGGTTTATTTCTGTAAAGGAGTACTTCAGCTCAAGCCTTTTTGAAAGAGCTGTTCTGAATCTCCTGCCATCACTGTTCAATAAAAACAGGATAGCTGTTATGACCGGAGGTTCAGGGATGTATATTGATGCTGTTTGTAAAGGGATCGATGAAATTCCCGACATTGAGCCTGCCACCAGGGAAAAATATAATTCAAAATTCAGAAGTGAAGGGATTGAGAGTCTGAGAGCAGAGCTTAAATTAATTGATCCGGTTTATTATGCAAATGTTGACCTGCGTAATCATAAAAGGATAATAAGGGCGCTTGAGATATTTGAAACAACAGGTTTCAGGTATTCAGATTTCCTCACAAAAAAAAGAACCGAAAGGGATTTTAAAATTATCAGGATCGGATTGCAAAAGGAAAGGCAGGAACTATATTCCTCAATTAATGAAAGGGTTGATGATATGATCCGGCAAGGTCTTGAGGAGGAAGCCCGTGAGTTATTTGATCTGAGAGAACTGAATGCATTGAAATGTGTCGGTTACAGTGAATTCTTTGACTTCTTTCAGGGAAAAATTTCAAGGGAAAAAGCTATCGGGTTAATAAAAAGGAACAGCCGGAGGTATGCCAAGAGGCAGATGACCTGGTGGAACAGGGACAAGGACATTGTATGGTTCAGTCCTGACAGGCTTATGGACATCATTTCGTATATCGGTAGTATCGTAAAGGAATGAGATCGTATGATCGTTCAGGTAAAGGGAGTCTTCTACCTGGTGCCTTCGCAGAGTATATTAAAAATCATCCCGGTGCAATGATGAATTTCAAATTTCAATTAATCCAGCTCCTTTAGCTTCCGTATTGTTTCTTCAGGGTCTGGTGAGCTGAATATTGCATTTCCGGCAACCAGTACATTTACGCCTGTTTCAATAAGCTTAGCCGCATTTTCAAGATCAATACCTCCGTCAACTTCGATAAACACTTCATATCCGTTATCGTCAATCATTTTTCTTAACTCTCTGATCTTATGATAACTATCAGATATAAACGATTGTCCCCCGAATCCTGGATTTACTGTCATAATAAGAACCATATCAATAAAAGGAAGGGTATTTACAAGGAGTGAGACAGGGGTATGCGGATTAACAGCCACACCTGCTTTCATACCCAGATCTCTGATCCCTGTAACAGTTCTCTGTAGGTGAGTACAGGCCTCGTACTGAACTGTCAGGATGCCGGCCCCTGCATCGCGGAACCTTGAGATATACCTGTCGGGATCAACAATCATCAGATGCACATCCAGAGGTTTTTCAGCTATAGTACTTACCTGTTCAACGACCGGCAGACCAAACGAAATATTCGGAACAAAAACTCCGTCCATTATATCCAGATGAATCCAGTCGGCGAGACTTTTGTTCACCATTGTCACTTCCTTTCCCAGATTCAGAATATCAGCTGCCAAAAGCGATGGAGAGACAAGATGGTTCATGTCAGAATATTTAGGGTAAATATAAACAAATTATTAACCAAGGTATGTTTTGAGGATTTTGCACCTGGTTGTGAACTGGATTCTTTTGATAGCTTTCTCTTTTATCTGACGAACCCGTTCACGGGTGAGTTTCAGCTCTTCGCCGATCTCTTCAAGAGTAAAGGGATGTTTCATTCCAAGACCGAAGTACAGCTTAAGAACTTTTGATTCCCTTGGAGATAGAGTGCTGAGGGCACGTTCAATTTCAAATGCAAGCGACTCATTTATAAGGTTCTTATCAGGGCTGGGAGTATCGGGATTTTGAATTACATCATACATGGTATTTTCCTCTTCGGAGCTTATAGGAGCATCCATGCTTACAGTCCGGCCGTTTGTTTTAAGCGATTCCTTTACATCTTCAGGAAACATTTCAAGCATATCAGCTATCTCCTGTGAAGAGGGTTCCCTTTCAAATTCCTGTTCAAGCCGTGCGAAAGCTCTGTTAATCTTGTTTATTGATCCGATCTTGTTTACAGGAAGGCGCACTATTCTTGCCTGTTCAGCCAGTGCCTGCAGAATTGACTGACGAATCCACCAGACAGCATAGGAAATGAATTTAAAGCCCCTTGTCTCGTCAAAACGCTGGGCTGCCTTCATAAGTCCGAGATTACCTTCATTAATCAGATCGGGGAGCCCCATTCCCTGATTCTGGTATTGTTTTGCAACCGAGACGACAAACCGGAGGTTGGCTTTCACAAGTTTTCCAAGTGCCTCAGAATCACCAGATTTAATTCTTCTTGCGAGCATCACCTCCTCTTCGGGCGAAATCAGATCAACCCTTCCGATCTCCTGCAAATATTTGTCAAGAGAAGGGGTGTCACGATTAGTAACCTGTTTTGTTATCTTTAGCTGACGCATTTACAGGTTCACAAATTAATGTCCGAAGAAAGTAGGCTAAAGATACAATGTTAATAAAAAAACATCTCCATAGTTATATTATATTATTTTTTTTTGTCAAATCAGAGTTTTAGACTATCTTGCCAAAGATATTCGCTGCTGTTGAATATCAATTTATTATTTGAGCTCAAGATTTTCCCAAAGCTTTTTTTCATAAATAACAAAACTTATAATATATTTTATTAATATTGCTCCGGTTTTAAAAATATGTAAGACATTAATTGCATATTCCTGCCGGCTCTGCGTCATTTCTTAGTCTGGTTATCCAAAAGCAAATTAAATCTCTTTATTCTCATTTATTTATTAATATGCACGACATTCTTGAGTTAAGCAATAAGCTGCTTCCCGAGTTGAGGGAAATAGCCAAAGAACTTAAAATCAAAAGGATCGAATCTCTGAAAAAACAGGATCTGATCTACAGGATCTTAGATCAGCAGGCCATTGAAGCCACTGAAAAGAAGAAAAACAGTATTATGGAAAACAAGCCATCAAATCCTTCAAACGGACCAGTAAATCATCGTCATGATTCAGGTCAGAGAAGAGGAAAGCGGCCAAGGACAATAAAGCCTGTTATCAGCCGAAGTGTGGAATCAGTTATATCTGTATCTCCTGACGACCTTAAAAAGTCAGATATAACTAATCCTGAAAATCGGGACCCCGTTATCAAGCCTGAAAAAACTGATGAAAAACCGGATCTTTTCAGGAATACAGAACAGACAAGGGAAGAGATACGTCCTCCCAGATGGCAGCATGAACAGAAATACCCCGTAAGAAAAGAGAAAGTCCAGGGGTTCAATGAGAAACATTTTACCCCGGCAGAGGAAAAAAAGACAGAAGTCCTCGTTGATTCAATTCTCCCTCTCAATGGCGATGAACCATTGTATGAAGAACCTAAAACGGTTATTGAAAATGTTCCCGGAGAAATAATTATTGAAGCACCGGCAAAAGAAAATCTTCCTGATGTCCCACAGGTCAGGGAAGAAAGAAGGGAAAGACCTTACGAATTTGAAGGGATAATCTATAACACGGGAGTTCTGGAAATAATGCCTGACGGTTACGGTTTTCTAAGATCACCCGATTACAATTACCTTAATTCACCTGATGATATCTATGTATCACAATCACAGATCAAACTTTTTGGTCTGAAGACCGGTGATACAATAAAAGGTTCAATCAGGCCTCCGAAAGAAGGTGAAAAGTATTTTCCGCTCATCAAGGTAGATGAGATTAACGGAAGAAGTCCTGATTTCATCAGGGACAGAGTGCCATTTGATTTTCTCACGCCTTTGTTTCCAAACGAAAAGTTCACATTATGCTCGCCTGGTGAAGGATCCCTTTCAGTAAGGGTTATTGATATGTTTGCACCGATAGGGAAAGGTCAGCGGGGGCTTATTGTGGCTCAGCCAAAAACAGGTAAAACAATCCTTCTTCAGGAGATTGCCAATGCTATTGCAAAATATCATCCAGAGGTTTATCTTATGATTCTCCTTATTGATGAAAGACCCGAAGAAGTTACAGATATGGCACGAAATGTAAAGGCTGAAGTTATTGCCTCAACTTTCGATGAACCGGCTGAACGACACTGCAGGATTGCCAATATAGTACTGGAGAAAGCAAAACGTCTTGTTGAATGCGGACATGATGTGGTTATCCTGCTCGACTCCATAACCAGGCTTGCAAGGGCATTCAATACTACTGCACCAGCATCAGGAAAAGTGTTGTCGGGTGGTGTTGATTCAAACGCTCTTCATAAGCCCAAGCGGTTTTTTGGTGCTGCCAGGAATATCGAAAACGGCGGCTCCCTTACCATCATCGCGACCGCCCTGACAGAGACCGGATCAAAAATGGACGATGTTATTTTTGAAGAATTCAAGGGAACCGGGAATATGGAACTCCAGCTCGACCGGAAACTTTCAAACAGAAGGATCTTCCCTTCGATCGATATACCGTCCTCAAGTACACGCCGTGAAGACCTCCTTCTAAACAAAAATATCCTTCAGAAGATATGGGTTCTCCGTAATTACCTGACTGACATGAATGCAGTCGAAGCCATGGAATTCCTCCGCGACAGGCTCATGCAGGCCAAATCGAATGAAGAGTTTCTGATTTCAATGAATGGCGGATAAAAAAGTTTTTTTTTGTAAATTTGCTCTCTCTTTAAAGTAAAATCATTATTCATTATTATTATTATATATTCTATCCAAAATGAAAACAAAAAAATTCATAACCTGCGACGGCAATCAGGCTGCTTCGCATGTTGCATATATGTTCAGTGAAGTAGCTTGCATATATCCTATTACACCTTCATCGACGATGGCAGAGAATGTTGACGAATGGGCTGCCGACGGCCTGAAAAACATTTTCGGCGAAACAGTAAGAGTTGTAGAGATGCAGTCGGAAGGCGGAGCTGCAGGAGCTATGCACGGAGCATTGCAGACAGGAGCACTTTGTACATCCTTTACTGCATCACAGGGATTGCTGCTTATGATTCCCAATATGTACAAAATGGCAGCAGAGCTCCTTCCGGGCGTTCTTCATGTAAGTGCAAGGACTGTTGCTGCACATGCACTTTCAATATTCGGTGACCACAGCGATATTTATGCTACCCGACAGACAGGATTTGCCATGCTGGCAAGCGGGAGTGTCCAGGAAATAATGGATCTGGCAGGTGTCGCCCATCTTTCTGCAATTAAATCCAGAATTCCTTTCCTGCATTTTTTTGATGGTTTCCGCTCTTCGGCTGAAGTACAGAAAATTGAACTGCTCGAAAAGGATGATCTGAAGGATCTTCTCGACATGAAAGCGCTTGCAAGATTCCGTGAAAATGCCCTGAATCCTGAACATCCGGTTACCCGGGGGACTGCTCAAAATCCTGATATCTTTTTCCAGGCAAAAGAAGCAATAAATCCCTTTTATGAGCCAATACCCGATATTGTAAACTCATACATGTCAGAGATTTCGAAACTGACAGGAAGAGTATACAAACCTTTTACGTATTACGGGGCGCCCGACGCTGAAAATATAATTATTGCAATGGGTTCGGTAACTGAGACTACCAAGGAAGTTATTGACTATCTCATGGCAAAAGGCGAAAAAATCGGTCTGATTACAGTACATCTTTATCGTCCTTTTTCTTCAAAATATTTCTTCGACATATTTCCAAAAACTGTTAAGAGAATCTCTGTTCTTGACAGGGCAAAAGAACCGGGAGCACCCGGAGAACCTCTTTTCCTTGATATCAGGGATATGTTTTATGAGAAGCAGGAAAGGCCGCTTATCATCGGTGGCCGCTACGGACTAAGTTCCAAAGACACCACCCCATCACAGATCTTGTCAGTTTATGAAAACATGAAGCTGAAAGAACCTAAAAACCATTTCACAGTTGGTATTGTTGACGATGTAACCTTTACCTCCCTGCCTCTCCTTCCTGATATAAACGTTGCACTTCCCGGAACCTATTCAGCTAAATTTTATGGTCTTGGATCTGATGGTACAGTAGGAGCAAATAAAAACTCCATAAAAATTATTGGAGAGACAACAGAGAAATATTGTCAGGCATATTTTGCCTATGACTCAAAAAAATCCGGTGGAATAACAACATCACATCTTCGTTTTGGAAATAAACCCATCCGTTCGCCGTATCTGGTAAACACACCTGATTTTGTAGCCTGTCATGTTCCTTCATATCTCGATAAATATGATATGCTCAAAGGTCTTAAAAAGAACGGGACCTTCCTTCTGAACTCAATATGGGATAATGAAGAGACAAAAAATCATCTTCCCGACCATATGAAAAAATATATGGCAGAAAACGATATTAAGTTCTATATAATAAATGCAACCATAATTGCTGAAGAACTTGGTCTGGGAACCCGCACAAATACAATAATGCAGGCTGCATTCTTTAAGCTGGCCGATGTAATTCCATATGAAGAAGCCGAATCGGAAATGAAGAAGGCCATATACAAGTCGTACGGGAGAAAAGGTGAGGATGTTGTCAACATGAACTATTCGGCTGTTGATAAAGGAAGCCAGGTAACCAAGGTTGAAATACCTTCAGAATGGGCAAAAATTGAGTTAAAGAAAACTGCAGATACGCGCGACATACCTGAGTTTATCAGGGATGTCGTGGAACCTATTAATGCCATGAAGGGTGATGATCTTCCGGTAAGCGCATTTACGGGAAGGGAGGATGGTACATTCCCGTCAGGAACCACCGCATATGAAAAGCGCGGTATCGCAGTTAATGTACCGGAATGGCAACCCGATGAGTGCATCCAGTGTAACCAGTGCTCCTATGTTTGCCCTCACGCTGCAATACGTCCGTTCCTCCTTACCGAGGAGGAGGCTGCAAATGCTCCTGAAGGAACCCGGTTCATTCAGGGAATTCCAGGTGTTCTGAAACAATATAAATTCAGGATCCAGGTAAGCATTTATGATTGTACGGGATGCAGCAACTGTGCAGATGTATGTCCGTCAAAGAAGAAGGCTCTTATTATGAAGCCTCTCGAAACCCAGCTCGGGGAAGCGACACACTGGACATATATGCATGAGAAGGTTGGTTATAAGGATACTCTGGTTGACAAGTTCCTTAATGTCAAGAACAGTCAGTTCTCCCAACCATTATTTGAGTTTTCAGGAGCATGCGCCGGTTGCGGAGAGACTTCGTATATTAAGGCTATCACACAGCTTTTTGGAGATCGTATGATCATATCCAATGCAACAGGATGCTCTTCAATTTATGGAGGCTCTGCCCCTTCAACACCTTATACTGTTAACAAGGCCGGCAATGGTCCTGCCTGGGCAAATTCACTTTTTGAAGACAATGCGGAGTTCGGATACGGACTCTCACTTGGTGCAAATAAGCTTAGGGAACGAATTGCCCGTCGTATGAATGAATCGCTTTCCGATGGGCTGAATCCTGATACTAAAGCCGCATTTGAAGAATGGCTGAGAGATAAGGATCTTGCCGAACCATCGAGGATTGCATCGGCTAAAGTGATTGAAGCATGTAAAAAAGATGGTTCACCAGTTGCAGCAGAGATCCTTGACCTTAAACAATATCTTATAAAAAAATCACACTGGATATTTGGTGGTGACGGCTGGGCTTATGATATCGGTTATGGCGGACTTGATCATGTGATTGCCTCAGCTGAGGATGTTAATATACTTGTTCTTGACACTGAGGTTTATTCAAATACCGGCGGACAGGCATCAAAATCGACCCCGGCAGGGGCAGTAGCTAAATTTGCCGCCTCAGGAAAGAAGATCCGTAAGAAAGATCTTGGTCAGATGGCAATGAGCTATGGATATGTCTATGTCGCACAGGTTGCAATGGGATCGAGCAATTCCCAGTTCCTTAAAGCAATCAAGGAAGCTGAAGCATATAACGGCCCTTCTCTTATCATTGCATATTCTCCCTGCATCAGCCATGGTCTGAGGGATGGTATGGGAAAAACACAGGCCCAGGAGAAAATTGCCGTAGAATCAGGATACTGGCATCTTTACAGGTATAATCCCTTGCTTGAAAAAGAGGGCAGGAACCCATTCACTCTTGATTCCAAAGAACCTGACTGGTCTAAATTCCAGGATTTTCTGAAATCAGAAGTACGTTATACCTCCCTTGAAAAATCATTCCCGTCTGAAGCTGAAATACTCTTTAAAGCTGCCGAAGAGAATGCAAAATGGAGATACAAAACATATCAGCGCCTTGCCGCGATGGTTTACGAATCAACAGCAGCAAAATAAACAGTCTGCTAAGGAACAATTTAAACGAGGCTGTCTCAAAAGGCTATTAACCACCCCGTCATCCGCCGGTTGGCGGATGACACCCCTCCTTGAAAAGTAGGGGAAATATTTGATAATTAACATATTAGCTTTCTCCTCCTTTTGAAGGGGGCCGACCGTTAAGAAATCACGCAGTGCGTGATTTTAGGGA
>Ga0209254_10003314_pt1 | contig 14687 bp, 12 predicted proteins | sample FrelakmetDIP11DI_FD_187148 | JGI IMG/M metagenome (GOLD analysis project Ga0209254, IMG submission 187148) | Freshwater lake sediment microbial communities from the University of Notre Dame, USA, for methane emissions studies - DIP11 DI (SPAdes)... | ecosystem: Environmental > Aquatic >...
TCGGCCGCCTGCGCTACCTGTTCCTGGCTCTGGATGCGCACCGTCATCAGCACGCGGGTGACTTCCATCTTCACCACATCGAGCAGTTGCGAGAAAAGCTCGAAAGCCTCGCGCTTGTATTCCTGCTTCGGGTTCTTCTGTGCGTAGCCGCGCAGATGGATGCCCTGGCGCAAGTAGTCGAGCGCAGCCAGATGCTCGCGCCAATGGCTGTCGATGGCCTGCAGCAGCACCATGCGCATGAAGGGCGTGAACTGCTCGCCGCCGACCGCCGCCAGCTTGGCGGCAAAGGCTTCGTCGGCACTTGCGACGACCTTGTCGGTGATGTCCTCGTCGGTGATCGACTCACTGCCCTCGACGAGCGCCTTCAGTGGCACCTCGAGCTGCCACTCATCGCGAAGCGTCTTTTCCAGGCCAGCGAGATCCCACTGCTCCTCCAGGCTCTCGCTCGGGACGAAGGTGCGCACGATATCGCTCATCGTGCTCTTGCGCAGGTTGGTGATCTGCGCGTCGAGTGACGCGGCTTCCAGGATCTCGTTGCGCTGCTGGTAGATGACTTTGCGCTGGTCGTTGCTGACGTCGTCGTACTCGAGCAGCTGCTTGCGCATGTCGAAGTTGCGCGCCTCGACCTTGCGCTGCGCGCCTTCGATGCTGCGTGTGACGATGCCGGCCTCGATCGCCTCGCCCTCGGGCATCTTCAGCCGGTCCATGATGGCGCGCACGCGGTCGCCGGCGAAGATGCGCATCAGCGGGTCTTCCAGCGAGAGGTAGAAGCGCGACTGGCCCGGGTCGCCCTGGCGGCCCGAACGGCCGCGCAGCTGGTTGTCGATGCGGCGTGACTCATGACGCTCGGTGGCGATGATGCGCAGACCGCCCTCGGCCTTGACCTTGTCGTGCAGGCCCTGCCATTCGTCGTGCAGTTGCTGGATGCGGCGCGCCCCTTCGTCGGCGGGAATGGCCTCGTCGGCCTCGATGAACTGAACTTGCTTTTCGACGTTGCCGCCAAGCACGATGTCGGTGCCACGGCCGGCCATGTTGGTCGCGATCGTGACCACGCCCGGCCGCCCGGCCTGAGCAACGATTTCGGCCTCCTTGGCGTGCTGCTTGGCGTTGAGCACCTGGTGCGGCAGCTTGGCTTTTTCGAGCAAGCCCGAGATCAACTCGGAGTTCTCGATCGACGTCGTACCCACCAACGTCGGTTGGCCGCGGGCGTGGCAGTCGCGAATGTCCTCGATCACCGCGTCGTACTTTTCCTTGGCCGTCTTGTAGACCAAGTCCAGATCATCCTTGCGGATGGTTGGCCGGTTCGGCGGGATGACCACCGTCTCCAGGCCATAGATCTCCTGGAACTCATAGGCCTCGGTGTCGGCGGTACCTGTCATGCCACCCAACTTGGCGTACATGCGGAAGTAGTTCTGGAAGGTGATCGAGGCCAGTGTCTGGTTCTCGCTCTGGATCTGCACGCCTTCCTTGGCTTCCACAGCCTGGTGCAGGCCGTCGCTCCAGCGCCGCCCAGTCATCAGACGGCCGGTGAATTCGTCGACGATCACCACTTCGCCGTTCTGCACCACATAGTGCTGATCGCGGTTGTACAGGTGCCTGGCACGAAGCGCTGCGTACACGTGGTGCATCAACGTGATGTTGGCCGGGTCGTACAGGCTCGCGCCCTCGGCCAACAAACCGGCCTCGCCGAGCAAGCGCTCGGCGTTCTCGTGGCCGTCTTCGGTCAGGAAGACCTGGTGCCCCTTTTCGTCGACCGTGAAGTCGCCGGGATCGATCACACCTTCGCCGGTGCGCAGGTCGAGCTCGCCGATCTGCTTCTTCAGCTGCGGGACCACGGCATTGATGCGTACGTACAACTCCGTGTGGTCTTCGGCCTGGCCGCTGATGATCAGCGGCGTGCGCGCCTCGTCGATCAGGATCGAGTCGACCTCGTCGACGATGGCGAAGTTCAGGCCGCGCTGCGTGCGGTCGGCCACCTCGTAGACCATGTTGTCGCGCAGGATGTCGAAGCCGAACTCGTTGTTGGTGCCGTAGGTCACGTCAGCGGCATAGGCCGCCTGCTTCTCCTCGCGCGACATGCCGGGCACGTTGACCCCGACCGTCAGGCCGAGGAAGGTGTAGAGACGGCCCATCCACTCGGCATCGCGCCGCGCCAGGTAGTCATTCACCGTGATCAGGTGCACGCCCTTGCCAGACAGCGCATTCAGGTACACCGGCAGCGTGGCCATCAAGGTCTTGCCCTCGCCGGTGCGCATTTCAGCGATCTTGCCGTTGTGCAGGGCCATGCCGCCGATCAACTGCACGTCGAAGTGGCGCATCTTCAGCGTACGCTTGCCGGCCTCGCGCACCGCGGCAAAGGCCTCGGGCAGCAAGTCGTCCAGGCTCTGGCCGCCAGCCACTTTCTGGCGCCACTCGTCGGTCTTGGCGCGCAGTGCCGCGTCATCGAGGGCTTCGAACGTGGCCTCGAGTGCATTGACCTTTTGCACCACGGCGCGGTACTGCTTGAGCAGTCGGTCGTTGCGGCTGCCGAAGATCGAAGTGAGGAGTTTGGGCAACATGCGGCGGGGGCTTCTTGTCGTGGGGTGTGCGTGGCCTGAGCGAGATTGGGCGGCTCGGCACAATCGCAAGTGGCTGGCTGCAAGTACGGCCGGGGCGAGCGGCTGCCTACCCTTGCATCAATCGCACAAGGCCGCGGATTTTACCCGGCGCTCAGCGTGAGCGTCCGCCAGCCTGCTGCGCCCGGCCGTCACCTGCGCGCCCGGCGAGAAATCGAGCCGGGTTTTGAGGTACGCCGTCGACCAGAACTTCAAAGTGAAGGTGCGGACCGGTTGAGCGCCCACTGGTGCCGACTTGGGCCAATGGCTGGCCGCGCTTGACCAGGTCGCCGGTCTTGACCAGCACCTTCGAGACATGGGCATAGCGCGTCAGCAGGCCATTGCCATGGTCGACTTCGACCAGCTTGCCGTAGTCCGCGTGTTGCTCGGTCGAGACGACCATGCCGCCCGCCGCGGCCAGGATCGGCGTGCCGATCTCGGCCGAAAAGTCCAGCCCAGTGTGCAGCGCTGCGCGGCCGCTGAACGGGTCGCTGCGAAAGCCGAAGCCTGAGCCAACGGGACCGTCGATCGGCGCTGAGCTGGGCACCATCAATTGCGCCAGCCGGCCCTCCAGGAGCCTGGACTCGATCAGCGTGAACAGATCAGTGCTCTGATCAGTGCGCTCATCGAGTTTCGCGACGTACGCGAGCAGGTCATCGAGAGACTGCAGGCGGTCGGCGCGGCCAGTCTCGGGCACGAATGGCCCACCCTGGCCAGCTCGGATCGGGGTCCCCGGTGCGGATGCGGCTGCGCCGGGCCGCAACAGGGGCTTGAATTCCTCGGCCTTGACGCCCGCCAGGCCAGACACCCGATCGCCCATCGCTTCGAGCTTGAGCAGCTTGGCCTGCATTTCACCGACCTTCTTGGCCATGGCGTCGAGGTTTTCGCGCAGGAAGCGATCACGCTGCACGGTCTCATCGCGAGCCACCAGCGAGACGATCTGGCTGACGACGGGCCAACCCTCACGCACGCCCTTCACGAAGACGAAGTGGTAGATCGCAGCAGACAGCAGCATCAGCACGAATGCCAGCGCCACCAGCGCCGCGCCGAGTTGCAAGCGATTGAACTGCAGCACGCGCGACCGCGCCAAGCTGCCATGGGTGATCATGATCTGCATCAGCCTAAACTCCTTGCCATGGCAACCGCCAAGTCATCGACGTCGTCTGTACCGCTGGGCATGCCGTTGGCCCGCGCCTTGGACCAGAACCCCAGTCTGGCCAACCTGGGGCGACGCCTGGCGCAATCAAATGCACGTTTCGCCGCGATTTGCATGCACTTGCCAGTTCCCTTGCAGTCCCAGGTGCGCCCCGGTCCGATCGATGACGAAGGCTGGTCGCTGCTGGCCTCCAACGCGGCCGTTGCCGCCAAGTTGCGCCACCTGCTGCCGCGTCTGGCCGATACGCTGCGCGAACAGGGCTGGCCGGAGCTGCCGATCCGCGTGCACATTCGTGCGCGCTGACCGCTCCGGTTTCGGTCTGGTGCCGACTGTCCGAATCGAACGGACGACCTTCCGCTTACAAGGCGGGTGCTCTACCAACTGAGCTAAGTCGGCGCTGTCGGCAGCAATTCTAGGTTGCTATGCAGGGCCAAACGTTACTTGATGCGCTTGAGCGATGGCCGTGCGCCGCCCGGCCCGGCGGGCGGTTCGGGCGGCTCCGTGGGCGCCGCAATCGGTGTGATCGTGGGTGCCGGCGCGGGCGTCGGTGAATTGACTGCCGTAAGCCGCGGGCCGCTGCGGGCAAGCGCATCAGCCACGGGCAGCACCGAGGGCCCTGCGCTGCTGGCACCGCCCGTCGCGCTGGGTACCGGAAAGGCCATGCCCTGGCCATTTTCACGCGCATAAATCGCCACGACGTGATCGATCGGCACGACGATCTCGCGCGCGCTGCCACCGAATCGGGCCTTGAACTCGATCTGATCGTTGCCAAGCTTCAACCCGCTGGTGGCCTCGAAGCCGACGTTGAGCACGATCTCGTTGTTCTTGACGTACTCCTGCGGCACCTGGACGCTGGCATCGACGAACACCGCGACGTAGGGCGTGAAGCCGTTGTCGGTGCACCAGTCGTGCAGCGCACGGATCAGGTAAGGCCGCGTCGAGCTGCCCTGACCTTCCGGCACCATCGGGACCGTCACGGCACTACTTCCTCATCACCTTCTCGGACGGCGTGAGTGCCTCGATGTAGGCCGGGCGCGAGAAGATGCGTTCAGCGTACTTCAGCAGCGGCAGGGCATTCTTCGACAGGTCGATGTCGTAGTAGTCCAGACGCCACAGCAGCGGGGCGATAGCCACGTCGAGCATCGAGAAGTCGTCGCCGAGCATGAACTTGTTCTTCAGGAAGATCGGCGCCAACTGCGTCAGGCGGTCACGGATCTGGCCTCGGGCCTTTTCCAGTTGCTTCTCGGTGCCCTTGATGCCGTTGCGCGCCTCGAGGATGTTGACGTTCGCAAACAACTCCTTCTCGAAGTTGAACAGGAACAGGCGTACGCGCGCCCTCGCCACCGGGTCGCCCGGCATCAGCTGTGGATGCGGGAAACGCTCGTCGATGTACTCATTGATGATGTGCGATTCGTACAGGATCAGGTCGCGCTCGACCAGGATCGGGACTTCGTTGTACGGGTTCATCAGCGCGATGTCTTCGGGCTTGGCGAACAAGTCGACGTCGCGGATCTCGAAGTCCATGCCCTTTTCGAACAACACGAAACGGCAGCGGTGCGAGTAGGGGCAGGTGGTTCCGGAATAAAGCACCATCATGGTGAAGGGCTCCCTTGCTGGTGATCACAAAGATGGGGATTCTGAGGCTGTCTCAAAACACGAAGCGCAGCGGATGCGATTGCCGCACCCACTGCGCTGCAAACGCGCAGCAGAGTTACTTGATGTTCTTCCAGTACGCAGCGTTCAGGCGCCACGCGATCACGGTGAAGATGCTCAAGAACAGCATCACCCACGCGCCGAGTTGCACGCGCGTCTTCTGCACCGGCTCGCCCGCCCACTGCAGAAAGGCAACCAGATCGGCAACCGCACTGTCGTAGGCACGAGGATCGAGCGTTCCGGGCTTGGTCACTTCCCAGCCGGTAAAGACCTGGACATCGTGCCCATGCTCACTCTTCGTCACGAAGATCGGCCGGCGCTCGCCTTGCAACTCCCAAAGCACATGGGGCATCCCGACGCTGGGGAATGCCAGGTTGTTCCAGCCGGTGGGCTTGCTGTCGTCGCGGTAGAAGTTGCGCAAGTATGTGTAGACGTAGTCGGCGCCACTGCCCTGGCCGGCGGCCGAGCGCGAGCGTGTGATCACCGACAAGTCTGGCGGCGTGGCACCGAACCAGGCCTTGGCCTGCTTTGCGTCGAGCGCCACCGTCATCGTCTGGCCGACCTTGTCGGAGCCGAACAGCAGGTTGGCCTTGATTTGGGCATCGGTCAGGCCGATCTCGGCCAAGCGGTTGTAGCGCAGGTAGGACGCCGCATGGCAGTTGAGGCAGTAATTGACGAACAACTTGGCGCCATGCTGCAGCGAGGCGTCGTCGGTCAGCTTCTCGACGGGGAACTTGTCCCAGGCCAGGCCGCCCGACGCAGCCTGCGTCGCGCCACCGAGGACCAGCAGCGACAGCACGATGGACTTCAGAACTTGCTTGATCATGGTTGTCGCTCCCGTCAATGCGCCTGGAACACCACGCGCTCGGGCACCGGCTTGAATTCGCCCAGTTGGCTCCACCACGGCATCAGCAGGAAGAAGCCGAAGTAATAGACCGTGCCGATCTGCGACATCAGGGTCTTGCCGTCCGACACCGTCTCGATGCCCAGCCAGCCGAGGATGAAGAAGACCACGACGAAGACCCCGTACACCGCCTTGTGCCAGCCCGGGCGGTAGCGGATCGACTTGACCGGGCTGCGGTCGAGCCAGGGCAACGCGAACAGGATCATCACCGCCGCGCCCATCACGACCACGCCCCAGAACTTCGCGTCGAAGGTCTTGAGCAGCGCAATCGCCACCACCGCGGCAATCACCACGCCGACCTTGGCCAGGCCGGGCAGCTTGCCCTTCCAGACGGCCAGCAGTGCGGCCAAGCCCACGATCGCGCAAAACACGTTGACCATCGGGTCGGTGGTCGCACGCAGCATGGAGTAGTAGGGCGTGAAATACCAGACTGGCGCAATGTGCGCGGGTGTCTTCAGCGGATCAGCCGGGATGAAGTTGTTGTACTCGAGGAAGTAGCCGCCCATCTCAGGCGCGAAGAAGATGATCGCCGAGAAGATGATCAGGAACACCGACACGGCCAGGATGTCGTGCACCGTGTAGTACGGGTGGAAGGGGATGCCGTCGAGCGGAATACCGGTCTTCGGATCCCTGTGGTCCTTGATTTCGATGCCGTCGGGGTTGTTCGAACCGACGTCGTGCAGCGCGAAGATGTGGGCCGCCACCAGCCCCAGCAGGACCAGCGGAATCGCAATCACGTGGAATGCGAAGAAGCGGTTCAGCGTCGCGTCGCCGACGACATAGTCGCCCCGGATCAGCAGCGCCAGATCCGGGCCGACGAAGGGGATCGCGGCGAACAGGTTGATGATCACCTGCGCGCCCCAGTAGCTCATCTGGCCCCAGGGCAGCAGATAGCCCATGAAGGCCTCGCCCATCAAGCACAGAAAGATCGCAACGCCGAAGATCCACACCAGTTCCCGCGGCTTGCGGTAGCTGCCGTAGAGCAGGCCGCGGAACATGTGCAGATAGACGATGATGAAAAACGCACTGGCGCCGGTCGAGTGCATGTAGCGCACCAGCCAGCCCCACGGTACATCGCGCATGATGTACTCGACCGAGGCGAAGGCCAGCGACGCATCAGGCTTGTAGTGCATCACGAGGAAGATGCCGGTGACGATCTGCATCACCAGCACGAGTATTGCCAACGCACCAAAGACGTACCAGATGTTCTGGGCCTTCGGCGCGTAGTACTCCGACATGTGGACGCGGTACGCGTCGAATGCGGTCGGAAACCGGTTCTGCGTCCAGAGCGTCAGCTTGTCGGCATTCGACGCCCCCGCCGGTGCTTGCTTGAAATCAGCCATGTTGTCGTGCCTCGGCAATCGTTCGGGATTCAGGCTGCCTTGTCTTCACCGATCAGCAACCTGCTGTCCGACAGGTACATGTGCGGCGGAACTTCCAGGTTGTCGGGTGCAGGTTTGTTCTTGAAGACACGCCCCGCCAGATCGAAGGTCGAGCCATGACACGGGCAGAAGAAGCCGCCCTGCCAGTCGTCGGGAAGCGAGGGCTGTGCGCCAGCTTCGAGCTTGGCCGACGGTGAACAGCCAAGGTGCGAGCAGATGCCCACCGCGACCAGGATCTCAGGCTTGCGCGAGCGGTGCTCGTTGCGCGCGTACTCGGGCGTCAGCTCGCCGGGGTTGCGTTGCGACTTCGGGTCGGCGACCTGCTCACCGGTCTTCTTCAGCGACGCCAATTGTTCTGGCGTGCGCTTGAGGATCCAGACCGGCTTGCCGCGCCACTCGACGGTCTGCATTTGACCGGGCTTCAACGCGCTGATATCGACCTCGACCGCGGCACCGGCCGCCTTGGCGCGCTCAGACGGCGCAAAGCTCGATACGAAAGGGACGGCGACAAACGCAGTGCCGATGGCGCCGGCGCCGCAAGCGATGCCGATCCAGGTTCGACGGTCAGGGTCGATGGCGTCATTGCTCATTCATTTCCTCGCTGGGAAGACAATAGTCCGAGAGTCAACCCGAGATTCTAGCGGACACAACTGCGCGCTCTTGCCTGGCTTGACTTGCCGAGCGACTCGGCAATACTGCCCGAGCGCGCCAGAAGCGGCGCCGAGCACTTCGGGCGCGTCTCAACAACACTGGAGCGAGCGAAATGAGCATCAGCAGCGAATTCAAAGAGTTTGCAATGAAGGGCAATGTGGTCGACCTCGCCGTCGGCGTGATCATCGGCGCAGCATTCGGCAAGATCGTCGATTCGATCGTCAAGGACCTGATCATGCCCGTGGTTGGCAAGATCTTCGGCGGCCTGGACTTCTCCAACTACTTCGTACAGCTCGGGAATCTGCCGGGCGACTACAAAGGCGCGATGACTTATGAAGCCTTGAGCAAGGCCGGTGTGCCGCTGTTTGCCTATGGCAACTTCATCACCGTGGCGCTCAACTTCATCATCCTGGCGTTCATCATCTTCATGATGGTCAAGCAGATCAACCGCATGAAGAGCGAGGCCCCACCAGCACCACCTGCCGCGTTGCCGGAAGACGTGTTGCTGCTGCGCGAAATTCGCGACTCCCTGAAGAAGTAGCAGGCGGCAGGGTGCGGGTTTGGCCCCATACTTTGGGCCCTGTGCGGTGCAGGCCCTGGGTGCCAGGGCCGACCGCCCTGGCGACTAGTACGCGACATTGCCGATGAACCCACCGCTGCCGCGACTGCCCGCCGCCCTGACTGCGGCGGCGCAACGAATCAAGGTCACCGCCCGCGACGCGGCGCAACGCTGCGTCGACGCGCTGAGCGCGGCCGCGCTGGCAAGCACGAGCAACAGCGAGCGCGAAGACCTGCTGGCGGCGCAGTTCGAGCTGAACCGCAAGCTGTCGGCGTTCAGCTTGACGTTCAACGAGCGCCTGGACGACAGCATGGTCGCCGAGATGCGCCGCCGTGAGGGTGCCACGCGGGTCAGCACCGTCGGCTCCTCGTGGCAGTCATTGACCCTGGTCGACGACCGTGAAGTCGAAATCCAGGTCAGCGCAGAGCGCTTTGCGCTGACCTTGCAGCACGACTGCGAGTGGGAGTTGCGCGACCTCGACGCGGTGATGATCGGCCTGCTGCACAACCCGCACGGCCACCGAAACGACGTCGAGGCACGCAACCCTTTGCGTCCCGAGGTGATTGGCAAGGCGATGGTGGCCGCCTGCGACACGATCACGGACCGGCCTGCGGCACGCAAGGTGATGGCCGAGCAGTTGGCGCGTGCGTTGGCCAGTGCCATGCCCGCCGTGTACGCCACGATCGCGCAGGAGTTGAAGGACGCAGGCATCAAGGCGCCGGAGCTGTCAGTGCGCACTGTTCAGGGCCCCGGCAATGAACTGGGTCAGTTCACCAACACCGGCTATGACACCTTGAGCAAGTCCGTCGGTATCGACGCGGCCGAGAGCGGTGCCGGGCGGCTCACCGGCAGCGGGGGGCTGAGTACACGATCCGGCCTGGGCGCCTCGGGGCACGGCTCAACGGCGACGATCGGCCAGGTTGACGGCGAGGTGATGAACCTGATCCGGCGCCTGGCGATGCTCGGCAACATCGCAGTCGATACGCAGGTCGACGCAGCACACGGCATGCACAGCGGTCGAGGCACGGGGGCCGGGGCCTTGGCGCCGATGCCCAATTTGATCCTCTCCAACCGGGATGAACTGCGGCGCACGGCCACCGGCTCGCTCGACCACATGGTCATCGACGTGGTCGGCAGCCTGTTCGAGCAGATCCTGGCCGACCCGAAAGTTCCGCCACAGATGGCACGGCACATCGCGCGTCTGCAGCTGCCTGTGCTGCGCGCCGCCCTTGGCGACGCGACCTTCTTCTCGTCACGCCGCCACCCGGTGCGCCGACTGGTCAACCGCATGGCTTCGCTGGCCGCGGCGTTCGAGGACTTCTCGGAGGGTCCGGGCCAACACTTCCTTACCCTCGTGCGCGGGCTGGTTGATGACATCGTCAGCGGCGACTTCGACCAGATGGCGCTGTACGAGCAGACCCTGGACAAGCTTGAGTCCTTCGTGGCCGAGCAGGCGCAACGCGACGTTGCAGCCAACAGCAATGCCTCGTCGCTGCTTGACCAGAAGGAAACCGACCTGTTGCTGCAACAACGCTACATGCAACAGTTGCATGCTGCGCTGGTGCCGGTAACGATGGACGACTTCCTGCGTCAGTTCCTGGCCCAGGTCTGGAGTCAGGCGCTGATGAAGGCCACCTCACTGCACGGTGCCGACGCAGACACCGTCAGGCGCCTGCGCCTGGCCGGCCGCGACCTGGTGATGAGCGTACAGCCCAAAGGCTCACCCGCCGATCGAAAAGCCTTCCTGGTTCGACTGCCGCAGCTGATGAAGGATTTGAACGAAGGGCTCGCGCTGATCGGCTGGCCCGACGCGGCCAAGAAGGACTTCTTCGACAAGCTGATGCCCACTCATGCGCAATCGCTGAAGGGTGAGTCGCTGCGCACGCTTGACTACAACCTGTTGACCAAGCAGCTCGACGCGATCCTGGCCACGCCGTTGCCGCGGCCCGAAGACAACGTGCGTGGCAGCAGCGCGATTCCAGTGCTCGATGACGTCGTATCCGGCCCCGGCTTCACGCCCGAAGAGGCCGCGCGCATCGGCCTGGTGGACGAGAGCGCGATCGACTGGAACGGTGAGGTCGATATCGACCTCAGCGCCGAGCAGGACGGTGACAGTGAACTCAGCGCCACCGACATCAACATCGAGGGCCTGCCGCCGCCCGAGCCGGTCGAGCCAACCAAGGGCGCCTCACTGGCCGACCACGTGCAGATCGGTTTCTCGTACCGCATGCACTTCGAAGACCAGTGGCACAAGGTGCGGCTGTCGCACATCAGCCCGGGCCGCACCTTCTTTGTGTTCACGCGCGGCAGCAAACACCAGCACGCGATCTCGATGACTGCGCGCATGCTCTACCGGCTGTGCGAAACCGGGCGCCTGCGCGCATTCGAGAACGCCTACCTGATCGAACGCGCCACCGCGCGGGCGCGCAAGCAATTGGCGGCGCTGAGCGGCGGCGGTAACTCGACCTCGGGTATGCCGCTCACTCGCCACTGACGCCAGCACCGGCGAGCGCGCTGCGGCGCGCCCAACGGATGGCAGCTTCCATGCTCGACGAGTCGGCGATGCCGCGCCCGGCAATGTCGAAGGCAGTGCCGTGATCGGGGCTGGTGCGCACGAATGGCAGGCCCAGGGTGACGTTCACGCCGTGTTCGACGCCGAGATACTTGACGGGAATCAGGCCGTGGTCGTGGGTCATCGCCACCACGACATCGAATTCACCCCGTCGCGCGCGCATGAAGACCGTGTCGGGGGCAAACGGCCCGCGCGCGTCGATGCCTTCGGCCGCTGCAGCCGCGATCGCCGGCGCGATGATGCGCCGTTCTTCGTCGCCGAACAGACCGTCCTCGCCGGCATGCGGGTTCAGGCCGGCGACCGCGATGCGTGCATTGGGCTGGCCCCTGCGCAGAGCGTCCCGATGTGCGATGCGCAAGGTGTCGCGCACGGCGTCGAACGTCACCGCGTCGATGGCAGCGCGCAAGGCCAGGTGGATCGTCACCAGCACGACGCACAACTCGTCGTTGGCCAGCATCATCCGTACCGGTGGCGGCGTCGCGCCGGGCGCTGCGGCCAGCGCCTGCAGCATCTCGGTGTGCCCTGGATACGGCACGCCGGCCGCCGCCAGCGCTGCCTTGTGCAGCGGCGCCGTAACCAGGCCCGAGGCCTCGCCGCGCTGCACCGAGCGAACGGCAGCTTCGATGCAGGCGGCGGCCGCCGCGCCAGCACGCCGATCCGGACGGCCCCACGGCAGTTGGTCGAGCGCTGCCGGCATGCCCCCAGGTTGCCATAGCGGCAGGCAGCGCGGTGGGCACGCCGTCGCATCGGCCGGTGAGTCGAGCAAGGCGAGCGGCCACGGGTCGGCGGCAAGCGCCATCGCGCGGCGCATCACACCCAGGTCGCCGACCACCACGCAGCCCTCGGCCGCGCCGCGCTGGAAGGCCCGCACGATGATCTCCGGGCCGACACCGCAGGCGTCGCCCATCGTCAACAACAGGGGTCGCGGCAGCTTGTCCATTGCCGGATTGTCAGGTCAACGGGCCTTGGCGCCGCACCCGATGCCTGCGCATGGGAGCGTGCGCCTTGGGGCGGCCCGGCCTCACTCAGGCGGGGTTCGCAATCTCGATGAAGCGATGCTCGAGCCCGAATCGCGCAGCCACATGCACAGCCAGCGCCGGTGCGCCGAAACACTCAGTGGCATGGTGGCCACAGGCCAGGAAGGCCACACCCGTCTCGCGCGCCAGGTGCACCTGCGGCTCCGAGACCTCACCGGTCAGGAATGCATCGACGCCTGCCGCTATGGCCGCCTCGTAGTAACCCTGCGCACCGCCGGTGCACCAGCCAATGCGGGCCAGCGTCCGGCCATCGCCCGGCAACACCAGCGGGGCCCGGCCGCCGAGTGCGCTCTGCACGCTTGCAGTCAATACGGCCAGCGTTCCGTTGGCACCCGCCGGCCCGGCGAAGCCGAGGCCTTGCTCGCCGAATCGCCCGTCCGCCGTCAATCCCAGACGCGAGCCGAGCTGCGCGTTGTTGCCGAGTTCAGGGTGCGAATCGAGCGGCAGGTGGTACGCGAACAGGCTGATGCGATGCGCCATCAAGCGCCTGACGCGTTCGCCGAGCCAGCCGACGAGGCGCCCGTCCTGGCCGCGCCAAAACAGGCCGTGATGAACAACGATGGCATCGGCGCCTTCAGCAATTGCCGCGTCGATCAATGCCAGGCTCGCAGTCACCCCCGAGACGACCCGCCGCACCTCGGCACGACCCTCGACCTGCAAACCGTTCGGCCCATAATCGGTGAAACGGTCCACCTCCAGCAGCGTATTGAGGTAGCTCTCGATCTCGTCGCGTTGGTGTCGTGTGGCCATGAAGTCCTCAGCTTTGCCCTATGCGCAGAATCTGGTTGATCTTTTCGCAAGCCGTCACGGTAGCAGTGGCTGTGCTGTTCGTGGTGGCCACCTTGAAGCCCGAATGGCTGGGTCGCTCACCGGGCCGGATGTTGCCGCAGATCGTCTCGATCGCCACCTCGCCTGACACGCCGGCCAGCGCCGCCAGCGCCGCCGGCACCGCCACCGCAGGCTACCGCGCTGCGGCCCAGCGCGCGGCGCCCGCGGTGGTCAGCATTGTGGCCAGCAAGGTCAACCCGCGTCGGCCGCAACTCGACGATCCCTGGTTCCGCTTCTTCTTCGGCGACCGCAGCCCGCAGGATCAGCCGCAACGTGGCCTCGGCTCGGGCGTGATCGTCTCGGCCGAGGGCTACCTGATCACCAACAACCATGTCGTCGAAGGCGCCGACGACATCGAAGTCCAGCTCGCCGACGGCCGCCAGGCCCAGGCCCGGCTGGTCGGCACCGATCCCGACAGCGACGTGGCAGTGCTCAAGATCGACCTCGACAAGCTGCCCGCCATCACCTTCGCCAACACCGATCAGCTGCAGGTCGGCGACGCAGTGCTGGCCATCGGCAACCCGTTCGGCGTCGGCCAGACCGTCACTGCCGGCATCGTCAGCGCCCTCGGCCGCAACCAGCTCGGCATCAATACCTTCGAGAACTTCATCCAGACCGACGCGGCCATCAACCCCGGGAACTCCGGCGGCGCATTGGTCGATGCCGCCGGCAACCTGGTTGGCATCAACACGGCCATTTTCTCGCGCAGCGGCGGCAGCCTGGGCATTGGCTTTGCCATCCCGGCCAACACCGCGCGGATGGTGATGGAGAGCCTGGTCCGTGATGGCAACGTCACCCGCGGCTGGATCGGCGTCGAACCACGCGACTTGACACCCGAGATGGCCGAATCGCTGCGCCTGCCGGTGAGAACCGGCGTGCTGATCACGGGTGTGCTGCAAAACGGCCCGGCCGGCAACGGCGGCATGAAGCCTGGCGACGTGGTCGTGAAGATCGCTGACCAGAACATCGCCAACACAGCGCAGTTGTTCAATGCCGTGGCCGCGCTCAAGCCCGGCAGTCCCGTCACGATCGCCGTGCAACGCGGTGAACGCGCGCTCGAACTCAAGGTGCAGGTGGCGCTGAGGCCACCGTCGCAACAAGCCGAGCGCTGAGTCACTGGCGTTGGCCTCGATGCCGCACGGGTTGCCGCCGGCGCTGGGCCCGCCCGCGCGAGGCCCTGCAACCCCTGTCAACTGTGGCAACTCCTTGAAACACAGCGAGAACCGAGCCGCGCGTCATCGACAATCGACTCTGTTGCTTGCGCGGCCGTGCAGGGCGTGAGCGGTTCGCTCAGCTTGCATGTTGCATGCCCCCCGCTGCCTGACTCGACGGCGCGCCGTGCCCGACCCGA
>Ga0209254_10003315_pt1 | contig 14685 bp, 9 predicted proteins | sample FrelakmetDIP11DI_FD_187148 | JGI IMG/M metagenome (GOLD analysis project Ga0209254, IMG submission 187148) | Freshwater lake sediment microbial communities from the University of Notre Dame, USA, for methane emissions studies - DIP11 DI (SPAdes)... | ecosystem: Environmental > Aquatic >...
CCTGACACTGCCTCAGCTGATCTTCGTAGACAATTAAATGAATTGAAAGACCAGCGAAATAAACTGGAACCACTGGCTGAAGCAATCCTGCAGGACCAGGTGAATGAAATCGCTACACAAGCAAATCTCAGTTTTGGCGGGCAGACGTTCCCCCCTGTTTTATATCACACAACACCACCACCAGATGCAATGATCATCTCCCCTCGCGACGTGATCAGGCAAGACTATAGTATTTCAATCTCCCCAGATATTAGTGTCGATCGGATGGAGGAGTTGGAAGGAAAGGTGGATCAATCCCTGGATGTTTCTTCATTGGTGGTGGGGATCGGAGGAATCGGTCTATATCCAACCATGGTTATGGAGACGACAGACATTAATGGTCTGGCTGAAGTTGTGGCTCACGAATGGGTACATAATTACCTGACATTACGTCCATTAGGGGTCAGTTATATGAATAGCCCTGAATTGCGCACCATGAATGAGACAGTAGCTTCGATTGCAGGAAAAGAGCTTGGAAGAGCGGTGGTCGCTAAATACTATCCGGAGTATCTTCCACCGGAAACGCCTCCAGCAGAGCCTGTGACGGGAAATAGCCAAACACCATCCCCTCCAGTATTTGACTTCATGGCAGAAATGCATCATACTAGGGTGACTGTAGATCGATTACTCGCGGAAGGTAAGATTAACCAAGCTGAATCGTACATGGAGCTACGTCGTCGATATTTATGGGACAATGGTTACCATATACGAAAACTAAACCAGGCATATTTTGCATTTTATGGTGCATATGCTGACCAACCTGGTGGGGCTGCAGGAGAAGACCCGGTGGGTGGAGCTGTCCGTTCGTTGCGCGATAAAAGCACATCCCTGGCTGTTTTTATCAACCGGATGTCGTGGATGTGGAATTTCGAGCAATTACAAAAAGCAGTGGGAGGCTCGTAATACTCCTTAGCGTGGTTCCACTGAGAATTTTATGGCTGTTCTGACCTTATCTTCGATCTGGACATCCACGAATTCTGGAATGATAATGATGTCGTAGCCGTCATTGCTCAGATAACTGCGTGCAAGTGCCATAGCTTTAACAGCCTGGTTGACGGCACTTGCTCCAATTGCCTGGACTTCGGCCCTTTTATTTTCCCGGAAGACCCCGGCAATCGCACCAGCCACAGCAGAGGTACGAGAGGTGCCTGAAACCTTGATAATATCCATGTTGGCTTCCCTCCTTCGGTCAGTGGAAATGCAATAAGGAATCGGCAATATTCTATAATAAATTGTACAAGATTTCTCAACCAATAGCAAGCAGCAATGGTAGAATTTTGGTAACAGGATAATGGTTAATATTCTTGGAAAAATGAAGTTTTAAGAATAAGGAGAGTATGTCACGCTGGGCTAAATTCCTGATGGCAGTACTTCTGGGAGCCGCTGCAGGGCTATTTTATGGCTGGGTGGTTAATCCAGTTGAATATGTGGATATTGCACCGGAAAGCCTGAGGGAGGACTATAAGACTGACTATGTGCTGATGGTAGGGGAGGCATATCAGGCAGAGCATGATTTAGGACTCGCTGTCCGTCGATTGGCATTGCTGGGTAGTTCTGCTCCATCGGATATCGTTGCAAATGCATTGAGTTACGGGCTTCAACACGAATATGCATACCAGGACTTATCCGTATTACAGTTATTGGGAGAGGCTTTACTGACTTGGAACCCGAATCAAGAGGTACCCACCCCATGAAGAATGATCGACGAGGTTCCTGGTACCTGCTAACTGGGGCTGTCTTGGGAGTTGCATTAGGACTCATCTATTCATGGGTGATCAATCCGGTGGAATATGTGGATGCACCTCCATACGCTCTAAGGGCAGATTTTAAAGATGAGTATCGCGCCCTAGTGGCAGCATCATATTTATATAGCAATGACCTGTTACGTGCGGAAGACAGACTAGCACAGCTGAAAGATGATGAGACTGCCCAAACGGTGGCAATGCAAGCTCAGCGCGCTCTGGCTGAAGGTCATCCTGAAGGAGAAGTGAGGGCATTGGGAATCCTGGCGATGGCGCTTAGTGATAGTATGCTTCCGCTAGCATCCAGTGTTGCATCTACCCAGAAGACGATAAACACTCCAACTACCAGTGCCAGTACTTCAACTCCCATAATCCAACAACCAACAGCCAGCCCGGATATATCACAACAAGCCACTCCTGCCCAAAAGAGTACAACGCCTGCGCTTCAGCTAACGGATACAGCGGAACCCGCCAGTACGGCAACATCCATACCTACTCAGGAAGCAGCATACCTGTTAAAAGAAACCAAGCTATTGTGTAATCTTGACCAAACCGAGCCCATGATCCAGGTTGAGGTCCAAGATACGGCAGGAGAGCCTGTGCCGAGTATCGAGCTTGTAGTGACATGGGATGTAGGTGAAGATCGCTTCTACACGGGTTTAAAACCAGAACTTAGCTTGGGGTATGCTGATTTCCTCATGACGCCTGGAGTGGTTTATTCTCTGCGCCTGGCAGACGGTGGACAAACGGTAAAAGATCTCACAGCAGCTGAATGCTTGTCGGACGATGGCAGTCGGTATTGGGGGTCTTGGATGTTGACATTCATTCAACCCTAATGGCACAACCATTGCTTCAGGTACAAGGTTTGAGCCAGTCATTTGGAGAATTCCAGGCGGTCAATCCCTTAGATTTTCAACTAAATGCAGGGTAAATTATCTTCCTGACCGGTCCCAATGGTGGAGGCAAGACCACCTTTCTGCAGACTAACACACACTGCGTTGGAACTTCACTGTGCCCTGAAAATATGGGGGTTTTTGGAATATAGCTACAGTTATTTCTCCAGTAAGTAGCTCGAGAACTTTATCGTAGAGTGACGGGAAGGAATACCTTTAATGGTTTGGTGGTGAAACTCCAAATAGGACCTGGGGTTCGGGTCAATCCGTCGTGGGCATTTACAAACCAATAATAGGTCGTTCCGGGGAAAAGGGGACCGGGATCATAGGCAGGGATGGTCAACCCACTAGCTACGTTATCGGGTGGTGAGGTTGTCCCAAAAGCAATACTATAAGTGATTGGATCACAGTTCCGGTCGGTGCTAGCCGCCCAGGAAAGCTTGGTCGTCACGGGTTGGTTCACTGAGCCATTTTCAGGAGAAGGAGAGGCAGGCAATGTGGGATTCGCGTTACCAACCTCCAGCTGCACCTTCCCCGTAATAATGCCATTCACATGATCATCGAACTCAGCGATATTAAGGATCGTCGTTCCGGCTGTCAGGCATTGGTTTACACTGGCGGAATAGGTAATGGTCACTGGTTGGTAAGGAGCTACATCACCCTGCCAAAGGATATGACCGGCATCAAAGATAGGGGTGCCCTGGGTGGCTGTCAGCTCACCAGTCCAGGTTATTGAGATTGGCAGGGTATCCGTTACGGAAACCGTGGTGGTAATACCGGCATTGATTACATGCAACTGATATTGAACCACATCCATCGGTAGAGGCTGATTGGTTGAAGCATTTTTGTTGGAGGGGCTTAGGTTTGGCGTTGGGAACAGAGCAAAATCCTGGGTCTGGCTTTGATCAACCGTCACCCAACGTTCTTCGGGGAAATACCATGCAGCTGAGACACGCATCAGATACGTGTAAGGGCATATACTTATGGAGTATTGCCCGCTATCAGGGTCACTGGTGGTAACCTGACGTGAACCGACAAACTCAATGGTGGCTTGTAAAGGTAACCCCGTAACAGCATCCGTAACAATTCCAGAGACGACCCATGGATTATCGGGACACAGGTAAAAATCTCGGCTCGATAGCGTGCCAGAGATGACAACTACATTGATAATCTGGCTTTGGTAACCGTCCGCACTGGCATCCAGGATATAGTCCCCAGCAGTAACCACGCGGTGGTAATCGCCCACATCAGCGTCGGTGAGGATTGTGTTGGGAATTTCCTTTCCCACCAAGGTGAGGGTAGCATCCAAAGGAATATTGTCACGCGCATCCAGAACCAATCCACCCAAACCAGTCCAAACCTGCTGTATCCACCATAACATGGCGTCGCGGTTTTGATCCCAATACAAATCCATATCCGAAAAGAGAGGACTTTTTTCATCTGATATTTCAAGGGTGACATGATGTTCCCCATGGTAATAATAAGCCCAGTCTTGCATGCCTCCATAAATCATATACCATTCCCAACCACGGGTCATACCAAATGGCCAGCCACCATTCCAGAGATATGAATTACGAGAGGTATATCCGAGACCGAAGTCGAAGAAGAGCTGGTCATCTGGAGCATAATAAGGTGGACCATCGACGGCATCCCAAGGGTAATTAAGTACCTGTGCTCCCCCATGATAATTGGCACCCATCACAAAGCGGTGGGCATAACCGAAGTTCATGAAAGCCTGGGTTTCTGGTTCATGCCCGGCTGGGTCATCGATAGGGTCAGTGAAGCGATCGGGAAAGTCGCGGTTGAGGTTAACATTATGAGCATTATTGCGTGTACCGGCTACATATCCATCGGGATTGTAAATGGGGCATAGCCAGATTTCCATCTTATTGACCATATCCGTCATGACGGGGTCGGTGCCATAGCTGTCCGCAAGCAGCTCTGCCAGGCGCATGGTCATCTCGACGCCGGTGGTCTCATCACCGTGGTGATTGGCCGTATATTTGAACTCAGGCTCGTTCTCGTCCAGGCCGGGATGGTCGGTAATTTCCATGCAATAGAGACCACGCCCCTGGACGGAGATGCCAATCTGCGCCAAAGCGACAATATCTGGGTGGGTCGTCTCAAGTGCTTGCATGCGTGCAATATACTGATCAAATGTAGGCCAGGCAGTGGGTGTGCCTGAACCAGGTCCATAGGCAAGAAAACTTCGGTAGCCTTCATTTGGAATGGGAATTGGGCTCAAACCAGCCTGGGATAATGCCACTGCCTGGTCCGGGTCTATATAAACCGTAGCGATGGAGGATTTAAATTTTTCACCCGGATAGGCAGGGGAGCCATCTACAGTTTGGAGGCCTTCAACATCGATAGCCAACCGATAGAGTATTTGGAGGTCGTCCTGGCTTGCCAGGAATACTTGTGCAGGATAGATATCTGAGTTGGGGTAGGGTTCTGGAGGAACTGCGGAGGGAAGGGGATCATCAAGTTGGTGAGAGGCAGAAACAAGGGAGGGGATGAATGCCAGGAGCAGACCCAAGACCAATAGGACAGACAATATTGTTTTCTTCTTCCATTGATGGGACATATTTATCTCCTGCAGAGCTGGTTTGGCTGATACAGACCAATTAAAAGATTATAACCGGGAAAAGGTGTAGTTCTGATTAAATTGAAAGAACCAATAACCTCAAAAAATGAGGGGAAATTGGGTTTTGAGATGGCAGATTAGGCGAGAGGTTTCGCTTTATGTGATTTTGGGATATTGGATAATCAAGAAGAGCCGCTGATCAGGTCAAGACGGGTAAAACTTGTGGGACCTTACAAAGGTTTTTACGGCATTGTGTTATTACCCGCCCAATCGTCACCCAGGATGACGAGGATATCCACCGGGCTGTTCGGATCGTATTGAAAGGAAATGCTGTAGGGCGAGATTTTCATCAAGTCGACCAGGTAACGGTCGGTGTATGGTTTGCCCGTATAATCGATGATGCGGGTGTAGGTGGTGTAGTCACTATTCTGAGTACCGACCACATTTGCACCCTGAGATTGTAGATAAGCCTGGGTGTCAGATGCCAATCCTCCGGTATAAGTGCCGTTCGCCAAAATGATGGAGGCAGCTTCGGCTTGCATATTGGCTTGTGTATCACCTTCTTTTAAAATTGGGCTGGCCATGTTGGAGGAAGCGAAGACCTGATCACGGATAAGGCGGATCTGATCAGGAACTGGGATGAGGATATCCTGGGCACCATCAGGCGATTTAGCCAACAAAACCGAATTTGGGGGTGCAATTGCCCCACGCTGGATACTTGAGATAGGGATATCCAAAGCCAACCATCCCAACCGGAGGGCATCATTCAACGAAAGATTGGTATGAATACCTGCAGCCAGCTCTTTATATAGGGCTGGGGCACGAGCAGCGATTTCTGCCGGACCTAACTCCAATATGCGGTCCTTGATCGCCAGGATGACCTGTTGCTGGCGTTGGGCACGGTCAAAGTCACCGCCTTCCGTATGGCGGGCACGCGCATATGCAAGAGCGGTTGGACCATCCAATAAGTAATCTTTAGCTTCCAATACCACGGTATTGCCTTTGCCTATTGGATCGACTGAGATCTCAGCTGGCACAGTCACATTGATACCACCCAACTCATCGATAAACTGCTCAAAGGCGTAAAAGTCGATGATTGCATAATAATCGATGGGTACTCCCAGAAGTGATTCAATGGTTTGCATCGCCAGGGCTGGGCCTCCACCGGGTACATCAAATGCAATCCCCAGAGGATAGGCGGTATTGATGCGGCCATATTCAAATCCAGGGATACTCACCCACAGATCGCGTGGGATATTTAGCATTCCAGCAGTTTTAGTCAATGGATCAATGGTAAGCAGGATCATTGTGTCAGTACGTGGAGGACCATTACCTGCTTCCCAATCCCGATAATCCAGCCCCATCACCAAGACAGTCACTGGGCTAGCACCATCCCATGGAAGGGGTACAGGACCAGAAGATAAGGTTGGCATGGGTGTAGTAACGGAATCAATACTTCCATCAGGCATCGGTGTAGCCTTGTTCTGGATGGCTAAACCTGGAATTTGAGCAATATCAAAGGATAGGAAAAAATCATAAGATTTGGTATAAGCAACATAAGCCGCAATCATCGCGGCTATTACTAAAAAGGCAAATAAGCCCATAATAAGCAGGGCAGGGGTTTTACGTTTCATTCAACTTTTCTCAGGGCATGGAATTGTTTTCTGCCCAATCTGTCCCTAATAAAATTGCGATATCAACTTTGCTATTGGGGTCATATCGGCTATAAATGCTGTTTGGTTGTATGTTTAGCAAATCGACCAGGTATTGGACCGTGTAGGGTTTGCCGGTGTAATCGATGATCACGGTTGTATCAGATTTTTCCGAAGCGTTACCCGTGTCGGTGACATTTATCCCTTGATCGAGCAGATAATTTGTGGATTGGGAAGCCAGGCCAGGGGTAGTGGTTGCATTCAAAACCGAGACGGTGGCATTCTCTGCCTGGCGTAATTCTTCCGGATTACTGACATAAACCGTCGCGGCTGGAGCAACCCCTTCAGTGGTAGCAAAAACCTGGTCACGGACTGTTCGCACAGCATCCATATCTGGGAGAAGAATATCCATCCCATCCGGTGACATAGACATCGTGACTTCATTAGGACCGATCAGGCCACGTTTGATATTTTCACGCGGAATTTGGGCGACTGTCCAGGCCAGAGAGATCGTATCCTTCAGGTTCAGGTTCGTATGGATACCATTCTTAAGATTGCTATATATTATGGGAGAGTTAGCAATCAGCTTGGGAAGCGTTCCCAGGCTGGTAATTTGGTCGAAAATTGCCATGACCACCTGTTGCTGACGGTCAGCACGGTCAAAGTCAGAACCAAAGGTCTCACGATTGCGCGCATAAGCCAGGGCAGTTGGTCCATCCAGTGTCTGGAGTCCTGGTTGAAGGGTGACGGTATTATGTGGACCAATGGGGTCAACAGTAATCTCATAAGGAACGTCCACTTTAACCCCACCGATTTCACTGATAAAATTCTCGAAGGCAGAGAAATCAACCTGAGCATAATAATTGATGTCTACCCCCGACAACTCTTCCACGGTTTGGACAGCTAAACCAGGACCGCCTCCCGGTAGATCGTACATTTCGCCTAGGTAATATGCAGTATTGATCTTGCCATAGTCGAAACCTGGAATATTTACCCACAAGTCGCGTGGGATTGAAAGCATACCTGCGGTTCGAGAAACCGGATCCATAGTGACTAGCATCATGGTGTCGGTACGCGATGGACCTTCACCTTCATAATCACGGAGATCTAATCCCATGACCAGGATAGTTACTCGGTTGGCACCATCCCACGGGATGGGGGCAGGGCCATTTTCAGATTGAAGAGGTGCATTGATATTCACACCGGGTTGGAAAGCAGGTGTATCATTCAAAGAAAGGCCTTCTGGACTTGTGCTATTTAAACGCGCAGCGGTAGCATCACGGACCACTGTATAGGTTAAATACACTGAGGCGGCTAATATAATTAAAAAGACGACCATTAAACCCCACAGGACAGGATTCATCCTAATGTAAAAAAACCTGGGTGATTGCTGAGGAGTCCCTTGATTTATCTCAATTGGGTTGTATTCGTTCATCGATTTTGGATTATAACATGTAGTGTAAATGAGTTCGAGAAGTTGTAAATTCCTGTGGCATAATTATCATTCTGGGTTAATGTATCGTGTCTGCTTATAGTCAGATAACGTTATTTTCCCTTATGCAGTTGCATAAAGGATGCCACCCAGAACTATTTATGGACGAATATTCAGCCGAATAAGTTCCGAATAAAAACCGATTCTGAATTTCTTATCTATCATGTCTTTGATTACTGCAGTTAACTTAAGCAAATCTTTTGGAGCCAGTGATATTTTCTCTGGTGTGTCGCTTAGTGTCCCTCACCAAGCTCGGATCGCCATCGTTGGACCAAACGGTATTGGAAAGACCACCCTGCTACGGATCCTGGCGAAAGAGGAAGAACCATCCACCGGGGAGGTCAGTCTGGCAAGGAGTTTATCCATTGGTCACTTACCCCAGGAGGCAGGTTTCGATTCCCCACATAGCTTGTGGGAGGAATGTTTACTACCTTTTGGGAAATTGCAGGAGCTTGAAGCTGAGCTGCAACGCCTTGAAATTGCAATGGCGGATATTAACCAGGTTGACAGAGTGATTGAGAGATATGGGCGATTGCAGGCTGAATTCGAACACCAAGGCGGGTATACCTATGTCCATCGCACCCAGCAGGTTTTATCCGGTTTGGGATTTACTCCCGATGAATATCAGGCTCCCTTATCCCGGTTATCGGGTGGGGAGAGGACGCGCGCTTTACTGGCGCGCCTGTTGTTATCGGAACCTGATCTGCTGATCCTTGATGAGCCTACCAACCATCTGGATATCGCAGCGGTGGAATGGCTGGAAGGATATCTCAGACAGTGGAAGGGGGCGACCTTAATCGTCTCGCACGATCGATATTTCCTGGACCAGGTGATCAACACCATCTGGGAGATGACCAGGTCGGGTTTTGAAACCTACCATGGCAATTATTCAGCTTACATCGAGCAACGTCGCGAGCGATGGGAGCGGCGGCGTGAAGTTTATGAAGAAGAGAAAGGGAAGCTTGAAAAGGATCTGGACTATATAAAGAAGAATATCTCGGGCCAGAATGTCACCCAAGCCAGGGGACGCCTTCGCCGACTCTCGCGACATCTGCAAGCAATCGAACAAGTGGGTCTCGATGCAGCCATCCATAAGAAGTGGAGTGTGCTGAGCGTGAGTGTGGACACAACCACAAGCATGTTGAGCCCCGAGGAAGCGCAACGTCGGGTGGCTGCATTGCGTGAGCCATCCAATAAGCCTCCCCAATTACACCTGCACCTGCATACCGACCAACGCAGTGGTGAGATTGTATTACGGACGCACAATTTGCAAATTGGTTACCCTGGTAAGGTGTTGTTTATTGCCGGGAATATCGAATTGCGCAGATTGCAGTGTACTGCTTTGATTGGACCAAATGGTGCAGGAAAAACCACATTTCTCAAAACCATCCTGGAGAGAATACCGCCCCAGGCAGGAGAGGTGGAACTGGGTGCAAGTCTGAAGGTTGGTTACTTCGCACAAGCCCATGAGGATTTGCATCCTGAACGTACCCTGGTGCAAGAGATCGACGCAGTGGCACCGGAGATGCTGGTGGCAGAGATTCGAGCCTACCTGGCGAGGTTCCTGTTCACCGGTGAGGATGCATTTAAGCCAGTGTCAGTGCTATCTGGCGGAGAACGTGGCAGGCTGGCCTTAGCCAAACTGGCATTGGGTGGAGCAAACCTGTTGCTGTTGGATGAGCCGACCAACCATCTCGATATCCCATCCCAGGAGATCCTGCAGGAAGTTCTGGATGAATTCCAGGGAACAATCCTACTGGTATCACATGACCGCTATCTGATCGATGCATTGGCAACGCAGATCTGGGAGATAGACGAGGAAAAGGGGATCCTGCACACATTCAAGGGCAGCTATAGCCAGTACCACCAGCAACAGGAAGCTGAGCGACTGGTAGAGAAGGAAACAGGTGGGACTAAATTGCATGGGAGCGAAGTCCCCAAGAAACCAAAGGTTTCAACCGAAGATCGCCAAAAGCAGAAGAGGGTGAAGGAAGTCGAAGCCTTAATCGCGCAATTGGAGGCTGACCTGGCAGCTCTGGCACACAGGTTGGAAAATCCACCGCAAGATAGCGCCAAAGTACAAAAGTTGGGCTTGGAATATGTAAGAATTCAGGAAAAGCTAGAAATTCTTATGGAAGAGTGGGGGGATTTACACGGATAGATCAACATGGGACATCCGAAACGAACCTATGACTTGCTAATGAGTGTGTGGCCTCTTTACAAGGTGGTCTTATGGATGGGTAAGCAGCCTGGTATTGGCAGGTTAATCAGACCTGTGTTCAGCTCAAAAATTCACCAGATGTCTCTGATCCCGGTAAATGAGGCAATTACACAAGGTGATCAAATTGTGCTTCCCTACTCACTCCTAAATCAACTCGTGGAGCAATCCAGTGCACGTTTTATCATGACGGAATGTGTTTGCCGCAGTCATGAGAACTGCCAATCCCACCCGGTTGGCATTGGATGCCTGTTTTTGGGTGATGGAGCAGCTCAAATCCACCCGACCATGGGGAGATTATGTGACATTGAGGAAGCTCAAAGACATATTCGACGAGGCATGCAGGATGGTTTATACCCATTAATTACCCATACGATGATCGATGCAGTTACCTTAGGGATTTCATACAAACGTATGCTGACCATCTGTTTTTGCTGTGAGTGCTGCTGTGCAGTCTATCGAGGAATGAGACAGGGTCCCGAAGTGTTAAAACATATCATCCAACGGCTGCCTGGGCTGAAGTTGATAGTAAAAGAGGAATGTGTTGGATGCGGGGCATGTATCGAAAAATGCCCGGTGGGAGCTATATCTTTCAATCATCGGGGAGTTGAGATCAGGGAAGAGTGCAAGGGATGCGGGATCTGTGTCAATGAATGCCAATACGAGGCGATCAAAATGGAAATAACTGGTGAGATTGAATTACTGAGGGGATTTAGTGAACGGATGAAGAGCTACGCGTCCATTTCCTCACAATGAATTGGTTTGAAATCTAACCTAATACCCTGATCGGGGCTGAATTCTCATCCTTGCAGACGTAAGGGCGCAAGAACTTGGCTGTGTAGGAGGCCTCGACCGCACAAATCTCTTCGGGGGAACCCTCAGCGATCAACTCACCACCCCCATCCCCTCCCTCGGGGCCAAGGTCGATGATATGGTCGGCAACTTTGATGATATCCAGGTTATGCTCAATGATGAGGACACTGTTACCAGTATCCACCAGGCGCTGGAGCACTTCAATCAGCTTGTGCACATCGGCAGCGTGCAGACCCACGGATGGCTCATCTAACACATAGAGTGTCCTACCGGTGGCACGTTTGGAGAGCTCACGTGCCAGCTTGACGCGCTGTGCCTCACCACCGGATAGAGTTGGAGCAGGTTGCCCAATGCGGATGTATCCCAAGCCAACGTCCTGAAGCGTTTGCAGGCGGGTCATCATGGCAGGGAAGGCTTCGAATACCTCCAGAGCACTATCTACAGTCAAGTCGAGCACATCGGAAATATTAAGGTTCTTGAACCTGACCTGCAGGGTCTCACGGTTGAAGCGCGCTCCATGGCACACATCACAGGGAACGTAAACATCGGGTAAGAACTGCATCTCAATACGCAGCTGACCTTGTCCCTGGCAGGCTTCACAACGCCCACCATGTACATTGAATGAAAAGCGACCGGGTTTATAACCACGCATTTTACTCTCGGGGAGTTCGGCGAACAACGAACGAATTTGGTCAAACAGACCGGTGTAGGTGCCTGGGTTCGAACGCGGAGTGCGCCCTATTGGGGATTGGTCGATGTTGATGACCTTGTCCACATATTCAATCCCATCGATGCGATCATAATCTCCGGGCAGGGTGTGGGTTCCTTGTAGGCGAGCGGCTAGGGCTTTGTATAGGATCTCAATCATCAGGGTGGACTTGCCAGAGCCTGAAACCCCGGTGATGCAGACAAACTTCCCGAGTGGGATCTTAACTCTGATGTTTTTTAGATTGTTCTCGCGGGCACCAATGATGGTTAAGGCCTTGCCATTCCCGGTGCGCCGCTCACGCGGAATATCCACCTGCAGGCGACCAGACAAATAAGCACCGGTTAGTGAATCGGGGTTCTCCAGGATCTGATCCACCGTACCTTCAGCCACAATCCTTCCGCCATGCTCCCCGGCACCTGGTCCAAGGTCAAGGATCCAATCCGCAGAAAGGATGGTCTCGGAGTCGTGCTCGACCACGATGACCGAGTTGCCCAGGTCACGCAGACCTTTGAGGGTGCGCAACAGGCGGGTATTATCGCGCGGGTGCAAGCCAATGGAGGGTTCATCCAGTACATATAAGACCCCCATCAAACGCGATCCGATCTGGGTCGCCAGACGTATGCGCTGGGCTTCACCACCTGAGAGTGAACCTGATGAACGGCGCAGGGTGAGGTAGTCTAAGCCAACATCGACCAGGAAACCCAGGCGCTCAGAAATCTCTTTCAGGATGCTTTCAGCGATAGTCTGCTGGCGGGTAGAGAGAGTTGTGGAAGGATCAACCAAACGAAGGATCCACTTCAGGCATTGTAATATTGGCCATTCGGTAACTTCAACGATATTTTTATCATCCACAGTTACCGCAATGGCTTCCCGACGCAGGCGTTTTCCACCACAGGTTGGACAGGTACGCATACTCATGAAGAGGCCGATTCTTTCGCGCATGTATTCTGAATTGGTCTCGCTATAGCGGCGCATCAGGTTACCGATCACACCCTCAAACTCGCGATCGAAGACGTACTCATGCCCTTTGACACTCTTATACGTAATCGGGATCTCTTTGCCACGCGTGCCATAGAAAACAATATCCAACTTTTCTTGGGGTAAAGTGCTTACCGGGGCTTGGAGATCAATATCGTAATACTCTGCTGCAGCTTCCAGGCTCTGCCAATAATAGCCACCCTCCTCCTTGGGACCGCTCCATTCGGAAACTGCTATTGCCCCTTCCATCAGGGAGAGGTCTGGGTCAGGGATAAGCAATTCAGCATCGATTTCCAGCTTACCGCCCAATCCCTGGCAATCGGGGCAGGCGCCATGGGGAGTATTGAATGAAAAAGTGCGCGGCTCGATCTCGGGCAGGACAGACCCGTGCTCAGGACAAGCCAGGTGCTCAGAGAAGTACATGTCGCGGGGTGCTTTTGGATCGGTGATATCCTGGACGATCAGGTAACCATCGCCAAATTTCAAAGAGGTCTCAATGGAATCGGTCAGACGGGTGAGGAAGGTCTGTTGCTCATCAGGATCCGAGTCGTTGTGCAGCAAGACTCGGTCCACCACAGCTTCGATATTGTGGATCTTGTAGCGGTCCATCTGGATGTCTTCATCCAGCTCGTGCACCACCCCATCCACCCGGGCTCGCACGAAACCAGTTTTACGGATCTCCTCCAAGACAGCCTGATGGGTACCTTTGCGACCACGCACAAGTGGGGACAGGATGAGCAACCGGCTGGATTCTGGAAGGGCAGCAACCACGTCCACGATCTCCTGGGCGGATTGCTTGGTGACTTCTCGCCCACATTCCGGGCAATGCGGGATGCCAACGCGGGCGTATAAGAGGCGCAGGTAATCATAAATCTCAGTGACTGTGCCTACCGTGGAACGGGGATTATGGGAAACACCTTTTTGATCAATGGAAACGGCTGGAGAAAGACCCTCTATGTAATCCACATCGGGTTTTTCCATTTGACCGAGGAATTGACGGGCATATGCCGAGAGCGATTCGACATAACGACGCTGTCCCTCAGCAAAGATGGTATCGAATGCCAGGGAGGATTTCCCGGAGCCGGATAGGCCGGTGATGACCACCAGTTTATCGCGTGGGATCTCGACGGTGATATTTTTTAAGTTGTGGACGCGGGCGCCAACCACCCGGATAACATTTGCAGTCATAAATCCTTGTTAATATCCATTTCGTTAAAATTTGGTCTTCTTTAAACCCCTTATCGGGAGTACCAAGCATACATCCATTAATATCAGAAAGAAATATATTTAAAGATTAGCAGTCAGTCAAATGCTTTTATCGATTGGAAAATCACCAATCGATATACGGATGCGTTCATATAAAAAACCAAATAAATGAATGCATCCTAATTATAGCACAAATGTTTTAGTTATAAAGGGTCGATGCAATGATATTATCGAAACCCTGAACTAGCAAAGGGCGATTATACCGCAGAACAGAAACAATGTAATCAGGTATATAGGAAAGTATATTACGTTTAGGCCGCTGATACCGATACAGAAATGGGTATATATTAATTGAATTG
>Ga0209254_10003316_pt1 | contig 14684 bp, 13 predicted proteins | sample FrelakmetDIP11DI_FD_187148 | JGI IMG/M metagenome (GOLD analysis project Ga0209254, IMG submission 187148) | Freshwater lake sediment microbial communities from the University of Notre Dame, USA, for methane emissions studies - DIP11 DI (SPAdes)... | ecosystem: Environmental > Aquatic >...
CCTGCGTGATCCTGTCGGGTGGCGAGACCACGGTGACCGTGAAGAGCAAGGGTGGCCGCGGCGGCCGTGCGACGGAGTTCCTGCTTGGTTGCGCGATCGCCTTGCAAGGCGAACCCGCGGTGCACGTGCTGGCCGCCGACACCGACGGCATCGACGGCATCGAAGACAACGCCGGCGCCATCGTCGCCCCCGACACGCTGGCCCGCGCCGCAGCCCTGGGTCTCAAGCCAGCCGAGTTCCTCGACCGCAACGACGCCTACAACCTGTTTCGATCCTTGGGCGACTTGGTGATCACCGGGCCGACTTTCACCAACGTCAACGACTTCCGCGCACTGCTGGTGGTATAGCCACGCGCCCTTGACGATCCGCGGCCGATGCAACGGCCTTCCGCGGCAGGCCGCACCGGAGTTGCAGCCGCGCTGGCGGGAATAGCGCGCCAGAGTTGACTTGGCGCAAGGCCAAGGCTCGCGTCTTGCGCCAGAGTGAGTCTGCGGGTGCGTGGGCACCTGGCGGAAGTGTTCCATTCAGTCACCTCGCCGGCCTATGAACGACATCACCACGGCTGCGCCGCCGCGGGCTCGCGCGTCCGCGGCAGCCCCAGCACCGGCCCGGCCAGCGGTGGGCCGCCTGCTGTGGCAGCAACTGCTGGAAGCCACGCCGCAACTGCGGCCGGCCGACGCGCAGGCGCTGGCCGTCTTGGCGACCCAGCGTCTCGTGCCTGCGGGTGACACGGTATTCATGCATCGCAGCGCAGCGCACGAGTTGGTCTTGTTGCTGGAGGGTAGCGTGTCCGTTGGCCACAGCGACGGCGCTGTCATGTCGCCCGAGAGATTGCTGCACGGGCCGGTGTGGCTCGATGCGGCGTCGGCCTGGGTGGCAGGAGCGGTGCATGCGCTCGACGCGCGCGCGCTCGACTTGCCCGTACGGGTTGCCGAGTTGCCGCTTGCGGCCGTGCAGACCCTGCTGATGCAGCGGCCGGCATTGGCAACGGGCCTGCTGGCGGTGCTGGCCGAGCAGGTGCAGGAGTTGTCGCTGCGCGCCCATGAGTTGCTGCGCAAGGATGCCAACGGGCGCCTCGCCGCCTGGCTGCACCGGCACTTGCAGGGTGCGCAGACTCTGTTGCACCTGAGCGAGCGCAAGCGCGACATCGCGGCGCAATTGGGTATGTCGCCCGAAACCCTGTCGCGGCAGATGCGCCAGTTGATCCGACTGGGCCTGATCGAGGTTCGCGGCTACCAGGTGCGTGTGCTCGACTGCGCTGCGCTGGCGCGCCTGGCGCAAGCCTGAGTTACGCGGCCTCGTTGGCCGGGCTGTCGGCCAGCGGCGCGTCCAGCGTCAGTTCGAGCACGCCACTGCGCGCCCAGGCCAGGGCTTCCTGTTGCAGCAGGTACACGGTTCGCGGGTGCGCGCCGGCCCATTCGGGCGTGAAGCGCAAGTGCACGCCACGCGCATTGCGCTCGAGGCGCAGGGCGTTGCTGTCGACGCTGCGACGGGCGTGGCACTTGATGACGGCCAGCCGCAGTGCCAGCACCTGATGTGTGAAGGCGCGCTGCGTCAGCGCGGTTTCGATCTTGCGCAAACCACCCCGCTGGCCGAGCACCATCGCGGCAAGGTGCCGTTGCTGGCTCTGCGAAAAGCCCGCGGCATCGGCATTGCCGAGCAGGTAGGCGCTGTGTCGGTGGTGGTCGTGGTGCGAGACCATCATGCCGATCTCATGCAAGTCGCAGGCCCAACCGAGTTCGCGGTCGCTCTCGCCATGGATGCCGTCGTCGGCACCGTCCTCGAGCGCCACGTTGGCGTACAGCGCTGTGGCCACGCGGCGCACGCGTGCGGCCTGCGCGGTATTGACGGCAAAGCGGCGCTGCAAGCCGCGCACGGAGGCGTCGCGGATGTCGCCACCGGCAGCCCCCTTGCGCGCGGCGCGGCCGGGTGTGCGCAGCGCGGCGTGGCGCTCGTGCAGGTCGATGATCACGCCCTGGCGCAGCGCGCCGCGTGCCGGCCGCAAGGCCTGAATGCCGAATTGCGCCGCCAGTGTGTAGAGAAGAGCCAGACCGCCGGCGAAGACGGCGCGGCGCTCGTCCTTCAGGCCCGGCAGTTCGAGGCGATCGATGTGGCCGGCGCGCACGCAGCGCTCGATCAGCCAGCGCAGCCCTTCAGGCGTGATCACGCCATTGTCGATGGCATTGGCGGCCAGCACCTGGGAGACGGCCCCGGCAGTCCCTGAAGAGCCCAACGCCTCACGCCAGTGCTGCGGCGCAAACGGCTCGAGCCCTTCTTCCAACTCGGCGCCGGCAGCCACCTGGGCGGCACGGAACGCCTTGGCGCTCAGGTGGCCCTCGGGGAAGTGCTGCAGCGTCAGGCTGACGCAGCCGACGGCAAACGACTCGGCCTGCAGCGGGTTCAGGCCGCGGCCGAGGATCATTTCGGTGGAGCGGCCGCCGATGTCGACCACCAGGCGCGGCACGTTGCTCGGCTGCAAATGGACCACGCCGCTGTAGATCAGGCGCGCCTCTTCCCGTCCGGAGATGACTTCGATCGGCTGGCCGAGTGCGGCCTGGGCCTGCAACAGGAAGGCGTCGCGGTTCTTGGCCTCGCGCAGGGTTTGCGTGGCCACGGCGCGCACCTGCATCGGCGCCAGCGCGGGTAGGCCATTCGGGCCGCCCAGGCGCTGGGCAAAGCGGCGCAGGCAGGCCAGGCCGCGTTCGCTGGCTTCGTCGGTGAGCAGGCCATGGCCGTCCAGACCTGCGCCCAGGCGCACACTTTCCTTCAAGTAGTCGATGCGCCGGTACGTGCCGCCAAGCATCTGCCCGATCTCGAGCCTGAAGCTGTTGGAGCCCATGTCAATGGCGGCGAGCGGCGCGTCGGCGGGTGGCAGGGCAGTCGGCATGACCGTCATTGTGAGGGCTCGTGGCTCGCCCCGGATTCACTCAGCTTGCGCTCGGCCCGAACCTCAGGATCGACAGCAGACGGGGCGACTATGCCGACCTGCTGAAAGCGAGAACCTGGCCCACTACCTGGTCGGCTTGTAGCGCTCCCACCGGGCAGCACGCGGGTCGCTAGAACGCGCGTGACAGGCGCACCGACAGCAATGCGCTGCGCGGTGCTGCAGGCTCGAAATAGCGACCATTGGCGTCGTTGACGATCACGCTGCCGGAGTAGACGCGGTCGGTGATGTTGTCCAGCCGGGCCAGCAGCTCGAGCGCCATGCCGTCACCGAGCGAGTAGCGCTGGCTTGCGCGCAGGTTGAGCAGCGCATAGCGCGGTGCGAACTGCGTGTTGGTGTCGTTGGCCGCGGTGGCGGACGCGCCACGCGTCTCGAGCGCGAATTGGGTGGCGTCGGCCGGCTGCCACACCACTTCGGCAAACGCGTTGCCGCGCTGGGTACCGACGATGCGATTGCCAGCCGGCACTGGCACCGTCGGTGCGGTGCACGGGACGCCGGCACAGGCCAGGAAGCCATCGAGGTAGGTGGCGTCGAGCAATGTCAAGGCAATCTGCGTGCGCCAGGCCGGCGCAAAGCGCCAGGCCAGCGCCAGTTCCGCGCCATTGCGTTCGGTGCGGCCGACGTTCTGGTACGACGAACGGCCGCCGGAGTTGGTCGCCACGCCGATCTCGTCGTCGACCTCGATGCGAAACAGCGCCGTGTCGAGCGACAGTTTGCCGCTGCGCCACTTGGCGCCGACTTCGATCTGACGGCTCCTTTGCGGCAGCAACGTGGTGTTGAAGCCACCGCTGCCGTCGGCGCGATAGGCCAGCTCGCCGAGCGTCGGCGACTCGAAGCCGCGCGCCGCGCTGGCATGCAGGTGCAGGCCTGGCATCACGCTCCAGCGCAGGCCGAGCACCGGATTGGTGTAGTTGAAGTCGCGCCGCCCGGAGTCGTCACCGTTGCTCAGGTAGTGGTCGTCGGACGACAACTGCACGGTGCCGCTGCGCACGCCTGCACTGGCCATCAGGGCATCGGTCACCCGCACCTCGAGCTGTGCATAGGCGTCGGCGGAACGCGCCTCGTTGGTTTCATCGCGCCGCAGTTCACCGATCACGCCGTAGTTCGGCGCGGCCACCGTACCGGTGTAGTTCAGGTAGCCGAGGCGCGCATCGCTCTGGCGCTCGACGGCTGCACCGGTCACCAGGTCGATGCCGTCCCAGCGCCACGACAACCGGGCGTCGACGCCGTCGTAGTCGCGGTCCAAGTCGATCACGCCGCCGCCGTGACGCGGATTGATTTGCGTGACCGCCGCGATCGCCAGCCACTGCGTCACTGCGCGCTGACCGCGGTAGCCCATCAGCGTGCTTTCGCGCAGCGGCCCGGCACCGTCGAAACGATGGCGCCATTGCGCGCCGAACTGCAGTTGGCTCGCGGTCTTGCGGGTGTCGAACTGTGTTGCCTGCGGCGTGGTCTGGTATGGGTCGGCGTCGAACTGCTGCTGGGTCAGGCCGAGCGGGTCGTCGGCAGGCTGGTCGAGGGCATTCAGCGTCACGACCACGCGGTCGGCATCGCCCTCATAACCCAGGCGAACATTGCCGCCCTGCTTCTGAGCTGCACTGTGTGGGCGAAAGCCCTCCCATTCCATGGCCGCCACCGATGCACGCAAGTCGAACCCGCCACCGAGCGGCGCGCCCACGCTGGCGCGCAACTGGCGCAGGCCGAAGCTGCCGATGTCGGCGCTGGCGTCAATGCTGCCCTCGCGCCCCGGTGCGCTGACCAGCGCGATTACGCCGCCCGAGCTGTTGCCATAGAGCACCGAGAACGGCCCGCGCAAGACCTCGATGCGCTGCGCACCGGCGAGATCGAAGTGGCTGACCTGGCCCTGGCCATCGGGCATCGTCGCCGGGATCCCATCGGTGTACAGCCGCAGCCCGCGCACGCCGAAGCCGGCCCGGGCGCCGAAGCCGCGCGAGCTGACCTGCAGGTCCTGCGCATAGTTGTTGCGATTGGACACGACCAGGCCGGGCACGCGCGCCATGGCCTCGGACAGGTTGATGAGCGGCCCACTGCTGCGCAGCGACGCGGCATCGATTACCGAGATGGCATAGGGCGCCTCAGCGGCTGCGCGCTCGGCGATCGACCCGGTGATCACCACCTGCTCGGGTACGGCACCCAAGGGCTGGGCCATGGCAACGGGGCCGGCCAGCAAGCACAACGGCCAACAAACAGCGGCACGCAAGGCAAGGACATCGACTTGGGCCACTGGTGCAAGACCGGGACGGCAGGGCAAGGAGGGCGAGGAGGACATTTCACCACGCGGGCGCACGAGCGCATGCCCCGACCGGAGTGCGGCGAGCACGCCACGTCACGCTGATGCTGCATGCGACGTGAGACTCAATAGAATCCTGCGCTCATCGCCGACGCGCTTCGACTGCCCATGAACGAAACCCAACCCGATCTGCTGGCGCAGCCGCCAGCGCCCGACCACGGCCGCCACGACTTCGTGCGCGCCGGCCTGGGCAGTGGCTTCGCCGCTGCCGTGCTGCCCGTGACCGCGCAGACCGAGGTCAAGACCGACGCGGCGGACTTGACCGTGGGCGAGGTCACGATCAAGGTCGGCGACTTCAACCTGCCGGCGTACCGTGCTATGCCCAGTGGCCGGTCGAATCTGCCAGTGGTGCTCGTGGTCAGTGAGATCTTCGGTGTGCATGAACACATCGCCGATGTGGCGCGGCGCTTTGCGCGCCTGGGGTATCTGGCCATTGCCCCCGAGTTGTTCGTGCGCCAGGGCGACGCCGGCAGCTATGGCGAGATCGGCAAGCTGATCGCCGAGGTGGTGAACCAGGCCCGTGACGCGCAGGTGATGGCCGACCTCGATGCCTGCGTGGCCTGGGCCAAGGGCCATGGCGGCGACACCCGCAAGCTCGGCGTCACCGGGTTTTGCTGGGGTGGCCGCATCGTCTGGATGTACGCCGCACACAACCCGGCGCTGACGGCCGGCGTGGCCTGGTACGGCCCTGTCGCGCGGGCCTATGCGGCCGGCGACGCGACTGCCATCGCGGTCGCGCCGCGCATCAAGGCGCCGATGCTCGGGCTGTACGGCGGCGCCGACGCCGGCATCCCGAGCGAGACCGTCGAGCAGATGCGCGCCGCACTGAAGGCCGCCGGAAATGGCCGCTCCGAGATCGTGCTCTACCCCGACACGCCGCACGCCTTTTATGCCGACTACCGGCCCAGCTACCGCAAGGTCGAAGCCGACGATGGCTGGCGCCGCTGCATCGACTGGTTCAAGGCGAACGGCGTCGCATGACGCTCGGCTACATCGTCCTGGCCACCTTCGCCGGCGGCGTGCTGTCGGTGCTGATCGCTGCCGCGCTGACGGTGCATGTGCTCGGCCGCGTGGTCAAGAGCCTGGTCAGCCTGTCGGCGGGCCTGCTGCTCGGCACCGCGCTGCTGCTGGTACTGCCCGAGGCGTTCGAGAGCAGCGCCGGGCCGCAGGCGCTCTTCGTGACGCTGCTGCTCGGCTTGATGTTCTTCTTCCTGCTCGAGAAGACCGAGCTGTATCGCCACGACCACCACCACGAGGGCGATGACCCGCACCACCACCACCAGCACGGTTTCGACGCCGAGCAGGCCGGCCGCGGCGGCTGGAGCGTGCTGGTCGGCGACAGCATCCACAACTTCTGCGATGGCGTGATCATTGCCGCCGCCTTCCTGGCCGATACGCGGCTCGGGGTGGTGACGGCCCTGGCCGTGATCGCGCACGAAATCCCGCAGGAGGTGGGCGACTACGTGGTCCTGCTCAATGCCGGCTTCTCACGCCGCAAGGCTCTGGCCTTCAATGCGCTGTCGGGCCTGGCCGCTGTGCTCGGTGGTGTGCTCGGCTACTTCATCGTCGGGCCGTGGGAGGACTTGTTTCCCTACCTGCTCGTCGTGGCCGCCAGCAGCTTCATCTACGTCGCGGTGGCCGATTTGCTGCCCCAGTTGCAGCGCCGCCTGCCCCTGCGCGAAACGCTGGCGCAGATTGCGTGGATTGCGACGGGGCTCGGGCTTGCGCTGGTGATGCAGGTACTGCATCGGCATTGAAGTCATTCTTCCCATGCCGAGCCGGCGCCTCGGCGACCTCCGCGCCGACGGATGCCCGAGCAGAGCCGCCTACTTGATGATCAGGACCGGAATCTCGCTGTGCGTGAGCACCCGTGACGTCTCGCTGCCGAGCAGCAAAGCCGCAACACCGCGCCGCCCATGCGACGCCATCACGATCAGGTCGCACTTCTGCGCTTTCGCATGGTCGAGGATGGCCTCCCAGGCGTGCAAGGCTTCGACGGTGTGCCCGTTGCAGGTAACGCCCGTGCCGGCCGCTGCATCGACCACGGCCTTGACTCGCGCCGCGGCAATGCGTTCCTGCGCGTCGTAGAACTCCTGCGGCGGGACCGGTTGCATCTCGGAGATGGCGCTGTAGGGGAAGGGCTCTTTCACGCTGATCGCGTATACAGAGGCACCGTGAAGCTTGGCCATCGCAATGGCGGTCTGTGTGGCCTTGGTCGTGATTTCGGAACCGTCGGTCGGGACGAGGATGCGCTTGAACATGAGAACCTCCAAAGGTTGCAATGCACTGTGCCAGCGCGAGCGTAGGCCGCTCTTGCGCAATGTCAAGCAGAAGGGCTCGGTTCAGCCTTTGGCCTGTGGCCGTGCCGGATCCGCCGACCACTCGCTCCACGAGCCCGGGTAGAGCACGCTGTCGCCCAGGCCGGCGTGGGCCAGGGCCAGCAGGTTGTGGCAGGCGGTCACGCCCGAGCCGCATTGCTGCACGACCTGGGCCGCGTCATGGCCGGCCAGCAGCGGCAACCACTCGGAGCGCAATGCCGCCGGGTCCTTGAAACGGCCGTCGGGCGCCAGGTTGTCCTTGAAGAAGCGATTGCGCGCACCCGGAATGTGGCCGGCGGCCGCGTCGAGCGGCTCGACCTCGCCGCGAAAGCGCTCCCCGGCACGAGCATCGATCAACGGCGTGCGGCCCAGGCGAGGCTGCAGGCGGGCGGCGTCGATCGTTGCCATCGCGGGCGGATGGGTCGGATAGGGCGGTGCGTCTAGTGGCGGGGAGACGTCGTGGTTCAGCTCGCCGCCGGCCTCGCACCACGCAGCGACGCCGCCGTCGAGCACGAATGCGTCGGCGTGGCCCATCCAGCGCAGCAGCCACCACGCCCGCGATGCATACACGCCACCCTGCGCGTCGTAGCAGACCACGGGGGTTGCCGGCGTGACCCCGAGCTGGCCGAGCCGCCGCGCCAACGCGCCGCGCTCAGGCAATGGGTGGCGGCCCAGGAAGCGGCCGGCGGCGTCGTGCTTGTCGCCCGCCAGGTCACGGTCGAGGTGAACGTACTGTGCTCCGGGCAGGTGGCCCAGCCGCCATGCGCGCTCGCCGGCCTCGGTGTCAGCCAGGTCGAAGCTGCAGTCGAGCAGCAACGGAGGCTGGGTGCTGCGAAGTTGTTGGCGCAGATCGGCGGCGTCGATCAGTGTCTTCATGTCGGGTTGGGCGGCGAGCGGGTCTCTGGATTGTCGTGCTGCTGGTGGCTGCGCAGCAAGGTTGCGGCCAGGCCGGCCATGACGATCAGGCCCATGCCGGCCAGCGCCATCCACGTCACCGGGTCGTCGAACAGCAGCACACCGAGGATGAACGAGAAGACGATGCCCAGGTACTGCAGGCTGGCGTTGGACAGGGTGCGGCCGATGCGGTAGGCGCGCGTCATCATCATCTGCGCGGCGGTGGCCAGCAGGCCGATGGCCAGCAACAAGGCCAGGCCGCGCGGCGAGTGCGCGCTCGCGCCTTCCAGCAGCATCCACAGCGCACCGATGATCAGGCCGCCGATCGAGAAGTAGAAGACGATACGCTCTTCAGGCTCACCGGCGCGGCCCAGCGCTGTGACCTGCAGGTAGGCCATGGCCGCGAGAAGTCCCGACAGCAGGCCGGCCAGGCCGTGCCACAACTGCTGTTGCTCGACAGCGGGCCGCAGCACCAGCGCCACGCCGACAAAGCCGGTCAGGACGGCGGCCACCAGCCGGCCATCGACACGCGCGGCACCGAGCAGCACCGAGCCGCCGAGCAAGAACAGCGCCATCCACACCGACGACATGTAGTTCAGTGTCATCGCCGTGGCCAGGGGCAGGCCGCCGATGGCATAGAACCACAGCAGCAGCGACACCGCCCCGCAGATGCAGCGCCAGAAGTGCATCGAGGCCACCTTGGTGCGCAGTGAGCGGCCGCGAAAGCGCGTCAGCGCGGCGATGAACAGGGCACCGACCAGGCTGCGGTAGAACACCAGCTCGCCAGCGCCGTAAAGGGCCGAGGCCCACTTCACGCATACCGCCATCAGCGAGAACAGCAGCGCGGCGCCGAGCATCAGCATCGGCGCCGACGGCCCGCGCACCCGGGCCGTCACGCCTCGAGCGGAATCTGCCGCCGGTACCACTCGTGAAAGTGCTGCATGCCGTCTTCCATCGGGCTTTGATAGGGCCCGGCGTCGTCGTCACCGCGCTCCATCAGGGCCCGGCGGCCGGCGTCCATGCGCAGTGCGATCTCATCGTCTTCGACGCAGGTCTCCAGGTAGGCGGCCTGTTGCGCCTGAACGTACTCGCGCTCGAAGGCCGCGATCTCCTCGGGGTAGAAGAACTCGACCACATTGAGGGTCTTGCGCGGGCCCTTCGGGATCAGGGTCGAGACCACCAGCACATTGGGGTACCACTCGACCATCACGCCGGGGTAGTAGGTCAGCCAGACCGCGCCGTAACGGGGCGGCGTGCCCTTCTGAAAGCGCAGCACGGCGTCCTGCCAGCGCTGGTAGACGGGCGAGCCGGCACGGCCCAGTGCTTCCCCGCCCGAGTGCGCCACGCCGACCGTCTGCACCGAATAGTCGCGGCCCAATTCCCATTGCAGGTTGTCGCAACTGACGAAGTTCGACAGTCCGGGGTGATAGGGGCCGACGTGGTAGTCCTCGAGGTAGACCTCGATGAAGCTTTTCCAGTTGTAGTCGCACTCGTGCAGGTGGGTGCGGTCATAGACGTAGCCGCTGAAGTCGAGGTCGGCCCGGGCACCGAGGGCGGCCAGGTCGCTGGCCACGCGGCGGCCGCCCGCCTCGAACAGCAGCCCGTTCCACGCCTGCAGCGGGTAGTTGGCCAGGTGCAGGCAAGGGTCTTGCTCGAAGTGCGGCGCGCCGATCAAGCGGCCATGCAGGTCATATGTCCAGCGGTGCAGAGGGCAGACGATGCTGCCGGGCTTGCCCTGCGTGGAGCCGCGCCCGTTCAACATCAGGGCCTGGCGATGGCGGCAGACGTTGGACAGCAGTTCGACGCCATCTGCCGTGCGCACCAGGGCGCGGCCTTCGCCTTCCTGCGCCAGGGTGTGGAAGTCACCCGCCTCGGGGACGGACAGGTCGTGGCCAATGTAGCGTGTGCCCGGGCAAAACAAGGTTTCCAGCTCGCGCTGGAACAGCGCGGCATCGAAGTAGCTGGCCACCGGCAACTGGGAGGCTCCACGATGCAACGCGTCGCGGGTCAAGCTCAAGTCGGACATGGTGCACGGGCCTCGGCAGCGAGGGCGGGATTGTATCGACCGGTGCCCGACGGCGCGCCCCGCTGCACGCCAGCGACTCCCTGCCCGGGGCGCTACCACAATGTGACGCAATGCAAGTGCTTTGCGCGCTGGGCCGCTGACTACAATGTCGCCCTGGTTTTCACCTGCTGAGATGACGCGAAACACCAAGACAACCCCGCCGGCGGCTGAACCCGAGCCACCGCGTTACGAAGATGCGTTGGCGGAACTCGAGCGCCTGGTCCAGCGCATGGAAGACGGCCAGTTGCCGCTGGATCAGTTGCTGGACAACTACCGCCGCGGTGCGGCCTTGCTCGAGCTGTGCCGTTCGCGGCTCGGCGCCATCGAGCAACAGGTCAAGGTGCTCGAAGACGGCCAGCTCAAGCCATGGGTCGCGGGCCCGTGACATCTGTGGAATTCGACGCCTGGACGCTGCGCGAGCAAGACCTCGTCGAGTCGGCGCTGGAACGCTGGGTGCCGGTCGACGCTCCGGCGGGTCTGGGCCAGACCATGCGCTATGGCGTGCTCGACGGCGGCAAGCGCCTGCGTCCCCTGCTGGTGCTGGCGGCTTGTGACGTGGTCCGCGGCACGCGGGCAGGCGCTTTGCGCGCGGCGGTGGCCGTTGAGCTGATCCATGCGTATTCGTTGATGCACGACGACATGCCCTGCATGGACAACGATGTGCTGCGCCGAGGCAAGCCCACCGTGCATGTGCAGTTTGGCCAGGCGCAGGCGATGCTCGCAGGCGACGCGATGCAGGCGCTGGCCTTCGAGGTCCTGACGCCCGATGAAGCCGACGACGGCACGGTAGCGCCGGCGCTGCAGGCGCGGCTGTGCGGCCTGCTGGCGCGCAGTGCCGGCCATGCCGGCATGGCCGGTGGGCAGGCCATCGATCTGGCCAGCATCGGCGTGGCGCTCGACGAATCCAGGCTGGGTGACATGCATCGGCGCAAGACCGGAGCGCTGCTGCAGGCCAGCGTGCTGATGGGGGCGGCCTGCGGCCGCACCGACGCGCGTGCCTGGCGCGGCCTGACCGACTTCGGTGCGGCGATCGGCCTGGCCTTCCAGGTCGTCGACGACATCCTCGACGTGACGCAGGAGTCCCAGATTCTGGGCAAGACTGCCGGCAAGGACGAACACCACAACAAGCCGACCTACGTCTCGCTGATGGGTCTGGCCGCTGCGCAGCGCCACGCCCATAAACTGCTTGACGAGGCCCATGCGGCGTTGGCGGCCAGCGGCTTGGCCGACACGGCGAAGCTGGCATACCTGGCCGACAGGATCGTCGAGCGCGAGAGCTAATAAGTGACTGCCATGACCAAATCGTCGCTGTTACAGCGCATCGACAGCCCGGCCGATCTGCGGCGCCTGACGCGCACGGAATTGACGGCCCTGGCTGGCGAGCTGCGCGAGTACATGCTGCAGAGCGTGTCCAAGACCGGCGGCCACCTGTCGTCCAACCTCGGCACGGTGGAGCTGACGATTGCGCTGCACTACGTCTTCGACACACCCAACGACCGCCTGGTGTGGGACGTCGGCCACCAGACCTACGCGCACAAGATCCTCACCGGGCGTCGCGACCGCATGCACACGCTGCGCCAGCTCGGCGGCATCAGCGGCTTTCCGCGTCGCGACGAGAGCCCCTACGACACCTTCGGCACCGCGCACAGCTCGACCTCGATTTCGGCCGCACTCGGCATGGCGCTGGCGGCCAAGTTGAAGGGCGAGAAGCGCAAGGCCGTGGCCATCATCGGCGACGGTGCAATGAGCGCGGGCATGGCCTTCGAGGCGCTGAACAATGCCGGCGTCTCGCACGGTGGTTTGCAGGCCGACATGCTGGTCGTGCTGAACGACAACGACATGTCGATCAGCCCACCGGTCGGGGCGCTGAACAAGTACCTGGCGCGCCTGATGAGTGGCAAGTTCTACGCCAGCGCGCGCGAAGGTGCGAAGTCCGTGCTGAAGAATGCGCCGCCGTTGCTCGAGTTGGCGCGACGCTTCGAGGAGCACGCCAAGGGCATGGTCGTGCCGGGCACGATCTTCGAGGAGTTCGGTTTCAACTATGTCGGCCCGATCGACGGCCACGACCTCGACTCGCTGATCCCGACGCTGGAAAACCTGCGCGACCTGCCCGGTGCCCAGTTCCTGCACGTGGTGACGAAGAAGGGCATGGGCTACAAGTTGGCCGAGGTCGACCCGATCAACTACCACGGCCCGGGCAAGTTCGACCCGGCGGTTGGCATCACCAAGCCGGCCACGCCGCCCAAGCCTGCGTTCATGCATGTCTTTGGCCAATGGTTGTGCGACATGGCCGCGGTCGACCCGAAGTTGGTGGCCATCACCCCGGCGATGCTCGAAGGATCGGGCATGGTCGAATTCCAGCGACGTTTCCCCCAACGGTGCCATGACGTCGGCATCGCCGAGCAGCATGCCGTGACCTTCGCCGCCGGCCTGGCCTGCGAGGGCTTGAAGCCGGTGGTGGCGATCTACTCCACCTTCCTGCAGCGTGGCTATGACCAGCTGATCCACGACGTGGCGATCCAGAATCTGCCCGTCACATTTGCGCTCGACCGCGCCGGGCTGGTGGGTGCCGATGGCGCGACCCACGCCGGTGCCTACGACATCGCTTTCCTGCGCTGCATTCCGAACATGGGCCTGATCGCGCCAGCGGATGAGAACGAGTGCCGCATGGCGCTGAGCACCGCGCACCGGCGCGACCATCCGGTGGCGGTACGTTACCCGCGAGGCGCGGGTGCGGGTGTCGAAGTCCAGAGCGCGCTCGACGAACTGCCCTGGGGACGTGGCGAAGTGCGGCGCGGCGGTGAGCGCATTGCGATCCTGGCCTTCGGCCCGCTGCTGCATGCCGCGCTGGTGGCGGGGGAGCGCTTGAACGCGACGGTGGTGAACATGCGTTTCATCAAGCCGCTCGATAGCGACTTGGTGATTGAGCTGGCGCGCACGCACGAAGCCTTGGTCACCATCGAAGAAGGCTGCATCATGGGTGGCGCCGGCAGCGCGGTGATGGAGGCATTGCACGCCGCGGGGCTGGCCACACCGGTGCTGGCATTGGGCCTGCCCGACACCTTCATCGAACATGGCGACCCTGCCAAGCTGATGGCCATGAATGGCCTGGACGCCGACGGCATCGCCCGCTCGATTGCGGCGCGCTTCGGTGCGCGGCCGGCATTGATCCGGGTGAATACCTGAGCCCGTCACCCAGGTGACAGGCAAAGGGCCCACGGCCGCATTGAAGTGCAATTGGTGCGATGCTGCACCGCGCCAGTACCGACCTCGAACATGACCCACCCGACCCAGTCCCTGCACATCCCCGACACGCAAAGCGCGCGTGACGAGCGCCACCTGGCGATCCAGCGCGTGGGCATCAAGGACGTGCGTTACCCGCTGCACTTGAAGGTGGCCGGTGCGGTGCAGGCGACGACGGCGATGTGGGATCTCGATGTGGCTTTGCCTGCCGAGAAGAAGGGCACCCACATGTCGCGGTTCGTGGCCTGGCTGAACGACTTGACGGCGCTGGACGCGCCGCTCGACGCCAGCCTGTTGCGCGAGCGGCTGGCCGAGATGCTGGGTCGCCTGGGTGCCGTGGAAGGCCGTGTCGAAGCACGTTTTTCGTTCTTCCTGCGCAAGCGGGCGCCTGTGTCGGGCGTGCACAGCTTGCTCGACTACCAGGGCCGCTGGATTGCCGAGACGCGCGGCGGCAGCGCGGCGCAGACTGCAGACCAGCCCTCGACAGCCGTATGGGCCGAGGTGGCCGTGCCGGTGAAGAGCCTGTGTCCGTGCTCGAAGGAGATCTCGGATTACGGCGCGCACAACCAGCGCTCCACGGTGACCATCCGCGCCGAGATCAAGGCACAAGTCGAATGGCATGAGCTGGTGCGCTTTGCCGAAGACAACGCCTCGAGCGAGGTCTGGGCCCTGCTCAAGCGACCGGACGAAAAGTGGATCACGGAGCGCGCCTATGAGAACCCGAAGTTCGTCGAAGACCTGGTGCGCGACGTCGCGCTGGCGTTGAACGCCGATCCGCGCATCGGCCGCTATTGCGTGGAGGTCGAGAACCATGAGTCGATTCACAACCACGCTGCCTATGCGCGCATCGAGCGCGCGTAGCCCCAGCGCTCGCGCATCGAGCGCGCGTAGCCCCAGCGCTCGCGCATC
>Ga0209254_10003317_pt1 | contig 14683 bp, 11 predicted proteins | sample FrelakmetDIP11DI_FD_187148 | JGI IMG/M metagenome (GOLD analysis project Ga0209254, IMG submission 187148) | Freshwater lake sediment microbial communities from the University of Notre Dame, USA, for methane emissions studies - DIP11 DI (SPAdes)... | ecosystem: Environmental > Aquatic >...
CTTTGGCATCTTTGAAGAGGGCATCTTGGTCAAGACCTTCTTCGATCCTCACGCCGTCGATCTGGGCGTGTTACAGCAGGTTGGCTGGTGGGGAGGAGCCAACTGGCCGTGGATGCTGCAACTGACCCTGTACCATGCTGTATTCAGCATCTGCCTGCCGGTCCTGGCCGTCGCCAGCCTGTGGCCGGCAGAGCGAGATCGGCCCTGGCTGTCCAGGAGAGCAATTCTGATCCTGTTTGGGATCCTGTGCGCCATGGCGTTGTGGGGTTGGTTCTTCCTCTCGCCGGCTGGCGAGACGCCGCCCTACCGGCCCGGGCCTGGGCAGTTCCTGGGAGCAGTCGTCGCCATGGCCATCCTGGTGCTGCTCGCCTGGCGGCTGAAACCCCGTCCGGCTGTTTCGACCTTTGCCCGGCGCTGGCCCCTCTTCCTGGCCGGGCTGGGATGGGGCATCTGGCTCATGGGCAGTTGGGTCGTTTCAACCAGGCATTCTGCCATTCTTGCGATGCTGTGGACGGGCCTGGTCGCCGCCGGGCTGTTGGCTTTTGCTTACAACCGGCTGCGGGCCATGGATCTGCAGGCTGTGATCGGCGGTGGGACGCTGGCGGCCGGCACCTGGCTGTTCTGGGTGCTCCTGGCTCCCTTGCAGGAGCTGGACAACACCAACCGCGCCGACGATACGTCGGGCATGGCCCTGGTTGGGCTGATCGGATTCGTGTTGCTGGCTGCGTACCTGGTCTATCTCAGACGCCAGTGGCGGAAGGTCAGGGGCCTGGCGGGGGGAACTGGCGCGGCAGAGCTACTCCGGCATGAGCAGGCCGGTCAGCCATTGCCATAGCCGCTGCCCCAAGCCCGGCCCCAGCCCGTCGTGCGCGGCTAGGTCATATTCGTTCTCGGCCACGAGTTGATCCTGCTGCTCCAAACGGCACAACAGCCGCCAGCCATCTCCCTCGGGCAGGGTCCAGCCCAAACGGCCGGCGATCTCGGCTGAATCGGCCGCCACGTCCAGCCTATGGACGAGCTGGTCTACCTCCTGTCCGGCGCCATCCAGTAAGGTGGCCTCCAATAGACAGTCGAGAAGCGGCTCCTCCCCGTCGTTAACGATCCACACCTCGGCGCTGAAGGGATCGCCGGCGCGGTACTGTCGCAGGGCATATTCGGCGCTGATCAGCACCGGGTTGAACAACCGCCTGACCCGGTCATAAGCCGGCTTGGGCTCTCGGTCAAAGTCGATGAGCGCCCAGGAGATCGCTGGCCACGGCTCGTTCAGTTGCCACACCAGCACGCCGCCACACCCTCTGGCCTTTAGTCGGCGATAGTGCTCGATGGCGATCTGCAGGCCGTGGGCCTGGGTGTGCTGGCTGGCCTGGACAAAGGTGTCGAGGTCCACCTCCTGCGCCTGGCGCCCGCCGAGAAAGGGCCGGGCATAGCGCTCCAGTTTCTTGAGGCCGGCGCTGTGATAGCTCCACGATGGCCCGGGCGGCCACAACTCCCCTTCCGGTATGAACCGGCGCAGCGCTGCCGCCGAGGGCGGCGCCTGCAGGCCGAACTCACTGGCAAAACGGGTCATGTCGCGCCGGTAGGCGGCCGGCGCCGCGTAACCGTGCCACACCTGCCAGTTGTGGCTGTCGCCGCCGTGCGGCGAGGCGGGCAGGAAAGGGCGGGTGGGATCGCCGGCCGCGGCCCGCTGTAGCGCCTGGACCAGTGGCGCGTTTCGCCGGGGGCTGAATTCGTTGCCGCCGCACCACACCGCCACGCTGGGATGGTTTTCCAGATCGCGGACGATCGCCTGCGCTTCGGCTTCTGCCAGGTGCAGGTACTCCGGCGAGCGTGGATAGCGCGTCAAAAAAGCGCACGCCACCGGGAATTCCTGCCACACCAGGATGCCCAACCGGTCGCACAGCTCGTAGAAGGCGCGCTTCTCGCGCAGGCCGCCGCCCCACACCCTCAGCATGTTCATATTGGCCTGGCGGGCCAGCGACAAGAGGTGGCGGTAGTCGGCCTCGGTGACGCGGCCGGGGAGAATGTCGGCAGGCACCCAGTTGGCCCCCCGGGCATAGACACGACGGCCATTGATGCGCAGTGTCCAGCCATCCAACTGGACCTGGCGCAGGCCGATCAGGTTGTCGCAGGTGTCCAGAACCCGGTCGTTGTCCAACACCTCAACGGTCAGGCGATACAGCTCCGGACGGCCATGATCCCACGGCCACCACAGCCGCGGCTGAGGCACCGCCAGCTCCACGCAGTGGCGATGGATGCCTGGTGTCAGTTCTACTGCACACTCGGCTACGAGCGGCCCGCCGGCAAAGGTTTCGCCCGACAGGCTGCATCGCACCCGGGCTGGGCGCGGCAGCCGGGCGTCGACCTCGACTTTCACAAGCAGCGTGACCCCGTCGCCGGCGAACGATGGCCTGGCTGCGACGTCCCGGATCAAGATATCGTCGCTGATGACCAGGCTCACATCGTCCCACAGCCCCATGGTCCGCAGGGGCGGGCTAAAGTCCCAGCCAAAGCCCATCTGGCATTTGAGCGTGTCGCGGCGGTGGGGAAAACGGCCCAGTGCCCCGAGGGACCGCGCTTCGATCCGGTTGAGAACCTTCTCCCAGCGGCTGCTGCGGTCGCAGGGCAGCCACCGTGAGCCGGTGATGCGCACCGCCAGCCGGCTCTCGGCAGACAGAAGGTTGCTGATGTCGTAAACCTGTGGAGAGAACATGCCCTCGTGCCGTCCCAGGTGCTGGCCGTCGAGAAACAGATCCGAGATATAGTCCACACCGCGCAGGATCAGGTGGGTGCGCTCGCTCGCCCCCAGGGAAGGTGCCAGACTCAGGTCGCGCACCAGCCACCAGCAGTGGTCGTCGGGCCACTGGGCCAGCTCGTTCTGCCGGCCCCAAGCTGGGTCGGGTAGGCGCCCGGCGCTGAGCAGGTCGGCCTGAACGTTGCCGGGCACCATAGCCGGCAGCCATTCGTCCACCCGGTCCAGCTCATCCCAGGCCGCACGCTCCGGATCGGCCCCGGCCGGTGCCTGCCCCAACCGCCACTCGCCGCCGTTCAGCGTCACACTTTGCCGTGCCACTTCACCTCCGGGGTCAAGGAGCATCCATGACCTTTCACCTTCATGTCCTTCGTGCCCTTTGTGGTTAGGTGATTCTCGAACGAGCGTAGCTCGCCACCACAAACCAAAACCACCGGACAGGATCCGGTGGTTGCTGGACTGGGGCCCCGCTGTGCCGTGTGCCTTGTTGGTTTTGAACCTGCGTATGCAGGTGGGGATCCAGCCATCGGTTACTGCCTTGCCCTCGAGAGGCTATCGCATCCCCTCTGGATACCCGATCCCCCTTATTCGAGTGTTGGCTCAAACCTCTCTACGGGCATCACGCACACAGCAGGGTTCCGCCGATGACTATGATACCACAACATGCCCAAATTGGCAAGTTTTTCGGCGACCTGTTTGGCGGCGCTTGTTCGACGATTGCCCTACGGGACTGCCATGAATGTCGTAGGGGCGACGCCGAGTGGTCGCCCTTTTAGTCTGCCAACCGGATGTGCAGCTCCTTGAGCTGCTGGTCGGTGACTGGCGACGGTGCCCCGGTCATCGGGTCGGAAGCGGTCTGGCTCTTGGGGAAGGTCATCACCTCCCGGATATTGTGCTCGCCGGCCAGGAGCATCACCAGCCGGTCGATGCCCGGGGCGATTCCGCCGTGCGGCGGCGTGCCATACTCGAACGCCTCCAGCATGTGGCCGAACTGCTGTCTGGCCGCCTCAACGTCCAGACCGATCAGCTTGAACACCTTTTCCTGGATCGCGCGGCGGTGGATGCGGATGCTCCCTCCGCCAATTTCAAAGTCGTTGCACACCAGGTCGTACTGCTGGCCCCGTGCCGCGCCGGGGTCGCTGTCGAGCAGGGGAACGTCTTCGGGCATCGGCGACGTAAACAGGTGGTGGCTGGGGTCCCAGCGATCTTCCTCTTCGTTCCACTGAAAGAGCGGAAAATCGATGATCCAGGCAAAGGCCAGGACATTGTCGTCGCGCAGCCCCAGCCGGTTACCCAGCTCGATGCGCAGGCGCCCCAAAGATTCGGCCACCACCGCCGGCCGGTCGGCGACGAGCAGAAGCAGGTCGCCCGGTTGCCCTTCCAGGCGGGCGACGAGGGCATCCACCGTTTCCCCGCTCAGGTACTTGGCGAACGAGGAGCGGTAGCCGTCTGGCTGCACGGCCAGCCATGCCAAACCCTTGGCTCCATAGCCCTTGACGAACTCGGTCAGCTCGTCCATCTCTTTGCGGCTGTAGCCCCCCAGCCCTTCGGCCCGCAGGCCCTTCACCTGGCCGCCAGCCTCCACTGCGTTGCGGAACACAGAGAAATCGCTGTGGGCCACCAGGTCGCTGACGTCGGCCAGTTCCATGCCAAAGCGCAAGTCAGGGCTGTCCTTGCCAAAGCGCCGCACCGCCTCGTGGTAGGTCAGGCGGGGGAACGGCTTGAACAGCAGCTTCTTGTCGCTGACCGTTTCGACCAACTGGGTGATCATCGGCTCGATGAGCTGCATAATGTCCTCGCGCTCGACGAAGCTCATCTCCAGGTCGAGCTGAGTAAATTCGGGCTGGCGGTCGGCGCGCTGGTCTTCGTCGCGGAAGCAGCGGGCGATCTGAAAGTAGCGCTCGAAACCGGCGACCATGATCATCTGCTTGAGCTGCTGCGGTGACTGGGGCAGGGCGTAAAAGTTGCCGGGATGGACGCGGCTGGGCACCAAATAGTCGCGCGCCCCTTCTGGCGTGCTCTTGGTCAGGATCGGCGTCTCGATCTCGACAAACCCCCGCTCCGACAAAAAGTCGCGGATGAACTTGACGGTGCGGTGGCGCAGGATCATGTTGCGCTGCATGCGCTGCCGGCGCAGGTCCAGGTACCTGTATTTCAGCCGCAGCCCCTCCGCCTCACCGGCCTCGTGGTCGATGTAGAACGGGGGCGTCTTGGATGGGTTAAGGACGGCCGCGGCGCCGGCCACTACCTCGACGTCGCCGGTGGGCATCTCGGGATTTTCCAGGCCCGGCGGGCGGCGCTGCACCGTGCCCTTGACCTGGATTACCCACTCGTTGCGGGCCTGCTCGGCGACGGCGAATGCGTCGGGCGCCGTATCCTGGCTAAAGGTGACTTGCACAATGCCCGACCGGTCGCGCAGATCGACAAAGATCACGCCGCCGTGGGTGCGGTAACGATGGACCCAGCCGGCCAGAGTGACCGCCAGTGCAGGGCCGGCGTGTGAGGCGCGCAGGTCGCCGCAGTTGTGAGTTTTGAGCATGGTTACCCCCCAGTCGCCAGAATGGGGGCAATCATACACCGGCGGGGGAAAAATGTCAAGATGTGCGGTGGACGGTCATCCCCCCATCCACCAGCGCGTGATCTCGGACCCAAAGAAGAGCATGGCCATCGCCCCGGCCACCAGGAAAGGACCGTAGGGGATGGGGGTGAAAAGCGAATAGCGGCGCTTGACGATCGCCCGGAAGAACCAGTACAGGAACCCGCCTACGCCGCCCAGCAGCACGCCCAGAAAGAGCGCCAGCAGAACGTCTGGAAAGCCGAGAATGAGGCCGATGAACCCGCCCAGCCGCACGTCGCCATAGCCAAAGGCGACGGCGTTGACCGGTCTTCCTCTGGCCTTGCTCATCACCTTGACAAACAGCTCGCCGAACAGGTAGATGGCAAAGAGGATGCCGTAACCCACCGCCCCGCCTATGAGGGCCAACCGCCAAAAGTAGGGAGGCTCTGGACGGATCAGGCTGCCCACCAGGGCCAGCGCCCAGGCCGGGTAGATCACCACGTTCAGGATCAGCCGGTGCTCCAGGTCGATAACCACCACCAGGACAAAGATGGCCGAGTAGAGGCTGTAAAGCAGCAGGTAAACCGTCAGGCCATACCGCTGCCAGATAAAGGCAAACAGCAGCGCCGTCGCCAGTTCTGTGATCGGATGGCGCCAGGAGATTGGGGCGCCGCACTGACGGCAGTTGGGCCTGAACGCCAGGTAGGCGATGGTGCTGATCCAGGCCCACGGTGGGCGGTGTTGGCTGCAGTAAGGGCAGAACGGCGCGCCGCTCAGGCGCCGCCGGCGTGGGAGCTGGTCGGCGCACAGGTTGATGAACGCGCCGACGAGCAGGCCAAGCAAAGCACAAAGGAGGATCATCGGCAGACCTCACGTTGCGTTGCTGGTGCCGGTCTCCCAACCCGGCTCGTTGCGCAGCTCGGCCAGTTGCCGGCCTGCTGCTTCCAGCCAGTACGCGTCCTTGCCCATCGCCAGGTACTGCTGAAAGTCGGCGATGGCCTTGTCGGTCTGTTTGTGGAGCTTGTGGGCCATGCCACGGTTAAAGTAGGCCTCGGCCCGGGTCGGCTCGAGCTCCACGGCCCGCGACAGGTCCTGGATGGCCCGATAGAAGTTGCCGATCTCGCGCCAGTAGAGCACGCCCCGGCAGTAGTACGGCTCGACATAGCCCGGATCCAGTACTGTTGCCCGGGTATAGTCTTCGACGGCCGCCCAGTACTCCTTCAAGTCGCCATAGTTGTTGCCGAAATGCCTGTGGGTATCACCCTGCATGCGGTAGACCCTGGCCCGGACCCAGCTCCAGGCGTTCCTGACGGTCTGCTTAAGGTTAAGAGTCACTGCTCGATCTATCTCTGCCTGGAACGCTTGACGCGCAGGCCGCGCCAGCGACAGTCAGTATCCTCGCATTGATAACGGCGCACCGGCACATACAAGTCGAGCACGTGATCGTGCCAATGCCGGTGGACGCGATGCACCTCGCTTCCACAGCGGGGACACTTGAGCGCCGTGAAGCGGGGCAGGGTCATCAGCCTCCGCCGGACGCGCCACAATACCAGGCATACGGCCATCAGGAGCAGGGCATAGGCCACCATGTCGGAGAGGGTGATGTTCTGCGCTCGGCCGATCACAGCGCGGGCCAGGTCGGAAATCAAGCCCTGAAGCCCGTGCCACAGGGCCACTAGCCAGGCCCGCAGCGTCTGGCGAATGCTCATCCGCTCGACCAGCAAAAAGATGGCCAGCGCGACAAGAACGCCGATCAGGATCTCGACCCACCAATCCTGCCAGATACGGCGGACGGCGGCGCGAAACTGGTTCGCACTCCGCCGTCTTGAGCTTTTGCGTCGGGTATTGTCCGGTGTGGAAGTAGGCGTATCCATGAGCCTACAGATTCTTCGCTTCGCTCAGAATGACATCACAGCATCATACTTCGATGGGCTGGCCCAGGAAGGCCAGGAACAGCTTGACCGCATTCTCCACGTCGTCCAGGTCCACCATCTCTGACGGAGTGTGTACGTAGCGGGTGGCGATCGACACGCAACTGGCCGGCACGCCAGATCGGGCAAGCTGGATGGCCATGGCGTCGGTGGTGCCCCCGGGCAGGACCTCCATCTGGTAAGGGATGCCGTTCGATTCGGCGGCCCCGATGAGCAGATTGTTGATCCCCGGATGGGACAGCATCCCGCCGTCCATGACCTTGATGCACGGACCGGCTCCCAGCTTCATCGCCAGCTTGCGAGCTTCGGGCGTGTCGCCAGAACCGGTGACGTCGACGGCGATCCCCACCTCTGGATCGATGCCGTAGGAGCTGGTGCGTGCTCCCCGCAGACCAACCTCTTCCTGTACTGAAAAGACAAAGTAGATATCGTGGGGCGAGCCCTTCAGCTTGCGCAGCACTTCGAGCAGCACAACGCAGCCGATCCGGTCGTCCATCGCCTTGGCTACAACCCGCCGGCCGAGGTCGGCAAACGGCCGCACAAAGCTGGCGGCCTGCCCCAGCCGGCCTTGAGCCTCCTCGCGGGAGGTCGCGCCAACGTCGATATACAGCTTGGCCAGGTCGGGGTCCTTCTTCATCTCGTCCCCTTTTTCCGGCGAGATGACGCCGGTTGCGCCGTCGGCGAACTGCACCCGGCTGCCGACCAGGGTCATCACATTCACGCCGCCGAGCGGCTGGGCGCGCAGGAACCCCTTTTCATCGACATAACTGACAATCAGGCCGATCTCATCCATGTGAGCCGACAGCATCACCCGCTTGCCCCCGCCCGTGCCTTTTTTCAGCGCGATCAGGCTCCCGAGAGTGTCCACCCGCACCTCGTCGGGCAGGGATCCTACCTCGGCGCGGATGATCTCCCGGATCTGTTCTTCGTTCCCCGAAGGGCCGTAAGCTTCCGTCAGTTTCTTGATCAGCTTTTTCACTCTATTCTCCTCAAGGCTGCCTTCATGAGGGCGACCGTATTGTCGAAATCGTTCAGGCTGAGTATGCTCACCGGATTGTGGATGTAGCGACAGGGCACGGCTACCGTTACCGACGGCACACCCGTCCTGGACAGGTGAATCACCCCCGAGTCGGTGGCGCCGATCCCGGGCTGCTTGAACTGGTAGGGAATGCCGTTGGCCTCTGCGGCGTCGACCAGCAGGCGGACCAGTCGCTTGTCGGCAATAAAAGAGTGGTCCATGATCGTGATCGCCGGCCCCTTGCCAAGCTTGCTCGTCGGACTCGAGTCCTCCTTCTTGGGCAGATCATTGCAGACGGTGCCTTCCAGGGCAAAGGCCAGGTCTGGCGCGATCCGGTACGCAGCCACCCGCGCCCCGCGCATCCCCACTTCCTCCTGCGCGCTGAACGACAGGTACAGGTCCACCGCGTACTGGCCGTCGGCCAGGGCTGCCGCGACGGCGCAGCCGGCCCGGTCGTCGAACGCCTTGCCCTTCACTGTGCGCAGCCCATCCTCACTCAGGATCTCAAAGCGGGTACTGGGAACGGCATAGTCGCCCAGCTTGACCAGCCCCTTGGCCTCCTCTTCGTTGCTGGCACCGATGTCGATGGCCAATTGTTCGATCTTGATCACCCGCTCGAGATCCTCCTCTTTGGCCAGGTGGATTGGTGGGGCCAGGATCACGCCGGGGATCCGCTTTTCGCCGACGACGACCCGCTTGGCCAAAAGCATCCGCTCGCCCAGCCCGCCCACAGCCCGAAAACCAAGCAGGCCGTTCTTCTGGATGCTGATAATCATCAGCCCTACCTCGTCAGAGTGGGCGTCGACCATCACCTTGAGCCGGGGCTCGGGACCGGTGCCCCGCTTGAATGCGATCAGATTGCCCAGCGCATCGGTGGACAGATCGTCCACCTTGCCGCGCAGGTGGCGGGCCAACACCCGGCGGACCTCATCTTCACAGCCCGGCGGGCCAAAGGCATTTGACAGTTCTTCTAGCAGCAAATCGCTCTCCTCCAACCAAATGGGTTCACTTCGCGGTCCGAAACCCTACTCCAGCCCCAGATCCCAGGCCAGCTTGGCCATCGAGTTATCGTCCAACCGGCTGATAAAAGCCGCCACCAGCCGGCCGGCCCGCTCAATATCCTTGATCGCCGCGGTTTCGACCGGTGTGTGCATGTTCCGTACCGGGATCGACACCAGCGCTGCCGGGATGCCTTCGTGCGATATCTGGATGGCATAGGCATCGGTGCCCCCCGGTCGGGGACTCGGCTCCATCTGCCATGCCATCTCCAGTGCCTTGGCTGCCTCGACCAGGCCGTCCGACAGCTTGGGGTGAAAGTTCGGGCCGTAGTTGATCGTCGGTCCCTTGCCCAGCTCGAAAGTCGTGTCGTCGGGCACCCCTGGCTGGCGGGCAAAGGTCACGTCGAGGGCGATGCCGATCTGAGGCTTGATCCCATACGTGCCGGTGATCGCCCCCCCATAGGTCACCTCCTCCTGTACCGTCGCCACGGCATACACGTCCCACGTGTGGTGCAGCCGGCTGAGTTCCTCCAGGCACACCGCGACGGCAGCGACCGACGCCCGGTCGTCTAGCGCCTTGCCGGCAACCAGGCCCCCTTTCAATTCGATCAGATCGCCCTTCATCGTGATCAGATCGCCCACCCGCACCAGCCGGCTCACCTCTTCAGGCGGCAATCCGACGTCGACGAGCAGTTTGTCACAAGGGAACGGCTTGTCCCGTTCGGCGCGGGGCAGTATGTGAGGCGGCGGCACGCCGATCACCCCGGTCAGCGTCCGGCGGCCATGCACCACCACCTCCTGGCCGGGCAGAACCCGATCGTCGTACCCCCCCACCTGCTCAAAGTGGATAAAGCCGTCTTCCAGCTCCCGCACGATCAGGCCAATCTCGTCCATGTGTGCGGCCAGCATTACTGCCGGGCGTGGATCGGGGCCGGTTCCCCGTTTTACGGCGACCACATTGCCCAGGGTATCGACGTACGTCCGGTCGGCAAAGCAGCCAAAAGACTCTTGCACAATGGCCCGTACCTGGTGTTCGTAACCCGATACGCCATCTGCTTCAGTGAGACGTTTCAATAGACCGACAATGTCCACGAGCCCACTTTCTCCGTAGCTGAGAGTGATTTGAGGCTAACTGATTATAGTCGACAACCAGTCCTGTGTCAAATAAGTTTGTGCGACTTTCCACAGCCGTTCGCTCACTGCGGCGCGGTCGTCGGCGTCAGCGGCAGTGTCGGAGTGATAACCGGGGTGAGTATCAGATCCTCTTCTGGCGGCTCCGGAGTGGTCCACGGAACCGGGACATCCTCCCACACCTGGCGCAGCGTGAGGCTGGCAAACCCCAGGCAATAGAGCAGCGAGCCGGCCAGCAGCACGACCAGGATCACCACCAGCGCAAGCTGTTGCTGTTCTGTCAGCGCCAACCGCAGGCGGCGTCGTTTCTTCACCCGATCCTCGAATCGTGATCCTAACGGCTGCCGGTAACCAGATCGCCGGTTGAGATGATTGTTGCCGTCGGAGACACCGTGGGCGTGATCGTCGGCGTAGCAGTGGGCGTGTCGGTCGCAGTTGCCGTCGGCGTCGGCGTCAGGGTCGGCGTGTTGGTCGCTGTCGCGGTGGCGCTTGGAGTCCAGGTCGGCGTAGCGGTCGGCGACGGAGTGGCGCTGGGAGTCCACGTCCAGGTCGGGGTCAGCGTCGCCGTGCTGGTCGAGGTCGACGTGCCGGTTGCCGTAGGGGTCTGCGACGGTGTGTAGGTAGCCGTCGGCGTGTGCGTGGCCGTGCCGGTAGGCGTGTAGGTAAAGGTGGCGCTGGCGCCTGGCCTGGGCGTATCGGTGATCGATGGAGTGGAGGTCGGCAGGGTAGTAGCCGTCCACGGCAGCGTCGCAGTGGCGATGGGGGTCCAGGTCCAAGAGGGCGCGGGGGTCACTTCAGCCGGCGCGAGGATCAGCAACAGAATCCCAGTGCAGTAGCACGGTAGGGTGAGCAGGATTGCGCCGATCAGCAGGGCATAGATCTTTTGCCGGTACAACGGCATGGCGCGGAACCGATCGGCGATTCGCCTGAGCAAAGCACTTTCCTTTAAAGCATTTGAATCGTAGCCACGATGGCCCGGCGCGTGGCCTTGAGATACTCCAAATACAGGAGTGGGTCCCAGGCAGGAGCGTTCAGATCGACGAACGGCTCACCGGCGCGCTGCAGCAGCCAATCGGTCGAGGGTGCGCTCCGGTTGATCTGATCGATCTCACCGTCGATCTCCCTCAGCCGGGACAGCAGAAAGAACCTGACCTTTTCCAGGGGCATTCGGTCCAGGATGGCTGGCATCTCCTGAAGCCATGCGCTTTGATTCGATTTGTCCGTCGTTTGAGCCATGAGCTATACCTTGAGGCCAATTGTTAGTGCCGAGCTTTCCAGCCTTGCCCGGCATCATAGCACCGATTGTGCGCCTTGTCAAGCAACCGCGAGAACTCGAACGCCCAACCTCTTTGACTTCTGTCCTCTTGTGCGCTACAATACCGCAGCGTCAGATGAACCCGCAGCACTGAAATCGGGTTATGATCTTGGGAAGATAGGATTATGGGTTCGAGATTCGGACCAAAAGAAGGTTGGGCCACAGTCGCCCTGTTCCTGTTCATGCTGTTGTGCTTGGCCTGGTCGATCCAGGCCGTAGACTGGACCGCAGGCTTGTCCGTTCTCCAGGCAGTCGTCCTGCTTGGCGGCCTGCTTGGCATGGTTCTGGCCAAGAGCCGCGTGCCAAACAGCACGGCCCACCTGCTGTCTGCCTTGGGCGGTGTGACCTGGGTCGCCTATCTGACCGGGCGGGTTCTGGCGGGCTCCAATGAAGTCACGCTCCAGGTGGCCGTCGCCGACCTAGAGCACCAGCTGGTCGACTGGTTTCGAGTCCTGTTCGGCACCGAGACGAGCCCGGGCAACTATATCTTTGTCCTGTTGTTGGCCCTGTTGTTGTGGATCCTGGCCTACTTTTCCGCCTGGGCCATTTTTCGTTGGGAAAGGGTTTGGTGGGCCGTCATCCTCTGCGGCCTGGCCATGCTCATTAACGTCACCTATTCGCCGGTCAGCCTGACCTTCTACCTCCTCACCTTCCTGCTGTGCGTCCTGCTCCTGGTTGTGCGGACCAACCTGGCCTTCCGGGCGCGAGAGTGGGAGTTGGCCCGAGTCGTCTATGACTCCGACATCGTCTATGGCTTTCTGCGGGCCGGGTTGGTCATTTCCGTTATCGCCATTGCCCTGGCCTGGGTTGCGCCCTCTGCTCTGGCCAGCCGGCCTTTCCAGGAGTTCTGGGACAAGATCGGCGAGCCCTGGCGCCGCTTGCAGGACCAATCGTCGCGCATCTTTCACAACCTCAACTATCGCAACGAGCCTACCTTTGTTTCCTTTGGCCTGTCCACCAGGTTCGGCGGCGCCGTCAACCTGTCCAACGATCCGGTGATCGATGTCGAGTCGCAATACGCCCGATACTGGCGGGTCATAGCCTTTCACACATACACCTCCGAGGGTTGGAACAATACCGACCAGCAGATCGTCTCGCTTGAGCCGGGCCGGTCGTCTCTGACCTCTCCTCCCTTCACTCTGAGACTCGACATAACTCAGACGATCACGCTCAGGCAGAGCCTCGGCCCGCCGGGCATGCTCGTCGCGGCAGGCCAGCCCATAGGCGGCCAGCTGCCGCTTGACGCCCGCGTCAGCGACGTGACCGTCGAGACCGAGTCTATCCAGCCCAGCTCGGCCGTCACCGAGCTCCACACTATGCCGGGCGATGCCTCGGTGCTCTATGTCAGGGAGCTGCTCGAGGCAGGCCAGTCCTACATGGTCGCCTCGTCGATCACCGTCGCCGACGAAGAGAGCCTGCGCGCAGCGGGCACCGAGTACCCATCCTGGATTGTGCCCCGGTACCTTCAGTTCCCCGACAGTCTGCCGTCCCGGGTGCGTCTCCTGGCCGAGCAGATCGCGGCCGGGCGCGACACCCCCTATGACAAGGCGGCGGCGATTGAAGAGTACTTGCGCAACATCCCCTACAACCAGCAGATTGCCGGGCCGGCCCCCGGCAAGGATGGCGTCGATTACTTTTTGTTCGAGGCCAAAGAGGGCTATTGCGACTATTATGCTTCGGCGATGGTGACCATGCTCCGCGCTGTGGGCGTGCCGGCGCGCTATGTTAGAGGCTTTAGCACAGGCGAGCGGGAAGGCTCTGCCTTTCACGTCCTGGCCAGCAACGCCCACGCCTGGCCCGAGGTCTTTTTCCCCGGCTATGGCTGGATTGAGTTCGAGCCGACGTCGGCCCAGCCGGTCATCATCCGGCCGAGCCCCAGGGACGATCAGCAAGGGCCGCGCAACATCCCTCAGGAAGAACTGGATGCCGAGCGCCTGGGCGACCGCGAAGACATGTTCGGCCGCGGCGCCTATGTGCCCGTGCCCACCCCGACGCCCGAGCCCTTGCTCAGTCAGGTCGGCCGTTTCGGTGGGTGGATCCTCGGGCTGCTGGCGGTGGTGATGCTGGCAGCAGCGCTGCTCGTGTCGCGCCGCCGCCGCCAGATGGCCGGCTTTAGCGTGGTCGAGTGGACCTACCACAGCCTGGTGACCTGGGTCCGGCGGCTGTTCGGCCTCGCTCCCCTGGCCCACCAGACGCCTTACGAATATGCCACTGCGGTGAACGGCGTTCTGGGCCGGGAGCAGCCGGCCATCAACCAGATCGCCGATTACTATGTCCAAGAGCGGTTCGGCGGCAAGGCCGTTCCCGAGGCCGAGGTCAAGCAGGTCTGGGGCCAGACCTGGCCGGGCCTCCTGCGCCGCCGGCTGGCACAGAGACTAGAAGCCATCCAGCGTCTCTGGCGCCGCTTTACGACGCCTCCCGAAGAGCTCGAATAGCGATCACCCTTCACAACCTCCCGCAGGCGTTGCGTAGCACCCCGTAGCGAAGCGGAGTGGGCCAAGCCTGCGGGAGGTTTTACTATTCTCCCCACCCGCCGCCGCCGGGGGTTTGCAGGCTGAGGACGTCGCCGGGGTTGACCTCGCACTCGGCCTTGCCGGGCAGGTCCTGGTGCCGCATGCCGCCAGTGCCGCACGTATCTGGCGGCCTGGCGGCCTCTTCGTGGCCGTCGCGGATCAGCAGGTTGCGCCCCACCGCCCCCGGCTGGCCGCCCTGTAGCCCATACGGCGCCGTCCGCCGCCGCTCGGTGAGCAGCGTCACCGTGGCCGGGCACAGGAACTCGATCTCCCGCACCAACCCATCTCCGCCTCGATGGCGGCCCGCCCCACCCGATCCGCGCCGCAGCGCATAGCGCCGCACGCGGAACGGGTAGGCATATTCCAGCGCTTCCACCGGCGTGTTGAGGGTGTTGGTCATGTGGACGTGCACCCCCGACAGCCCGTCGCCGGCCGGGCCGGCCCCGGCGCCGCCCCCCACCGTCTCGTAAT
>Ga0209254_10003318_pt1 | contig 14682 bp, 11 predicted proteins | sample FrelakmetDIP11DI_FD_187148 | JGI IMG/M metagenome (GOLD analysis project Ga0209254, IMG submission 187148) | Freshwater lake sediment microbial communities from the University of Notre Dame, USA, for methane emissions studies - DIP11 DI (SPAdes)... | ecosystem: Environmental > Aquatic >...
CAGCGTCTGCACCTCGGTGAGGAAGGCCTGCTTGCCGTCCTGCGGCGCGGTCTCGACCCGTATCGTCCCCGTCGACACGCCTGACGGCAGAACCACGCTCGGCGGCGTGATCTGCAGCCGCGCGGTGGCGCGGTACTCGGCCGGCCGCGTGAAATCCCAGGTCAGGCCGACGGCTGCAGTGACGAGAAAGACGCCGAGGAACACGCGCAAGCGGCGGCGATTGGCACGCCGTGTCTCGGCCCCGAAGGACGGCCCCAGGTCGGCAGGATCGATCTCGCGCATCGGTCGGTGAAAGGTCAGGGCGACGTGACCGGTAGATCGGTCGACAGTGAAGCAGCTGGCAGACACGAGGCGTCCGACGCCGGCTGCCGTGCAAGGGCCAAACGATCCTAGCATCGGTGCCTCGCCCCGGCGGAACCTCGCAGCGGGGTGCGACAATCGGCGCGCTCCGCCGGCCTGCCGGCCAGCGCGGGCCGAACGAGCGCAGACACGAACCGACGATGGTCTTACCTTCACCGGCTGAGTCAGTCGCCGAGTGCGGTGCCCGGTGACCCACCGATGAGCGCAACGCCACGACTCTCGCTGCGCGAGATCACGAAGCGCTACCCGGGTGTCGTCGCCAACGACGGCGTGTCGCTCGAGGTCGCCGCCGGCGAGATCCACGCCATCCTCGGCGAGAACGGTGCCGGCAAGAGCACGCTGGTGAAGATCATCGCCGGCGCAGTGGCGGCGGATGCGGGCGCGATCGAGTTCGACGGGCGCCCGGTCGTCGGTGCCGATCCCGCCGTTGCGCGCACGCTGGGCGTGGCCATGGTCTATCAGCACTTCTCGCTGTTCGACAGCCTGACCGTGGGAGAGAACATTGCGCTCGGCCTCGATCGGCGGCTCGGTCGCCGCGAACTCGCCGAAGCGATCCGCAGCGCCGGCGAACGCTACGGCATGCAGATCGATCCGACGGCGCACGTGCACGACCTGTCGATGGGCGAGCGGCAACGGGTCGAGATCGTTCGCGCACTGCTGGCGCAGCCGAAGCTGCTGATCCTCGACGAGCCGACCTCGGTGCTGACGCCGCAGGCCAGCGAGGCGCTGTTCACGACGCTGCGCCAGCTGGCATCGGAAGGCGTCAGCGTGCTTTTCATCAGCCACAAGCTCGACGAGATCCGTCGTCTGGCCAGCCGCTGCACGGTGATGCGGGCGGGCCGCGTCGTCGCGGTGGTCGATCCGCGCGGCGAGTCGGAGCAGTCGCTGGCGCGACTGATGATCGGCGGGCAGCCGCCGCAGATTGCCGCCCACGACACGGCGCCGGGGCAGCCGAGGCTGGCGGTCGACGGGTTGCCCCTGTCCGAGGGCGGCGAGCCGCTGTCGTTCGAGGTGAGGGCGGGCGAGATCGTCGGCATCGCCGGAATCTCCGGCAACGGCCAGAACGCGCTGATGGCACTGCTCGCCGGCGAGCGCAGCGCGCGAGCCGAGTCGATCCGGATCGACGGCAGACCGATCGGCACGCTGGGGCCGCGGCAGCGGCGTGCGCTGGGCCTGCGCTACGTGCCCGAGGAGCGGATCGGGCACGGGGCAGTGCCCGAGCTGTCGCTGGCCGAGAACGCGCTGCTGACGATCGATCGTCTGCAGCAGCGAGGCTTCGTGCAGCCGGCCGCTGCAGCCGCCTACGCGGGGGAAGTCGTGCATCACTTCGACGTGCGCTGCCCCGGCACGCAGGCACGCGCCGGCTCGCTGTCGGGGGGCAACCTGCAGAAGTACCTGGTCGGTCGCGAGGTGCTGGCGGAGCCGGCGGTGCTGCTGGTCAACCAGCCGACCTGGGGTGTGGACGTCGGCGCCGCCGCGGCGATCCGCAACTCGCTGATCGCACTGCGCTCGCGCGGCTGCGCGATCCTGGTCGTCTCCGAGGAGATCGACGAGCTGTTCGAACTCGCCGACCGGCTGATGGTGATGGCCGGCGGACGCCTGTCGCCGGCGGTGGCCGCACATCGCCTGCCGGCCGACGAGCTGGGCATGTGGATGGCCGGTCGCTGGCCGCGGGCGGAACAGTGATGCGTCTGCCGATGTCTGGCCTTTCCCTCGTTCCGCGCGGTTCGCCGTCGCGGCTGTGGACGTGGGCCTCGCCGCTGCTGGCGCTGCTGCTGACGGTGACCTGCGGCATGCTGCTGTTCAGCCTGCTCGGAAGATCGCCCTGGCAGGCCGTCAGCATGTTCTTCATCGAACCGCTGTCGACCCGGCGCGGCGTCGCCGAGGTGCTGCTGAAGGCCACGCCGCTGGCGCTCGCCGCGGTCGGCCTGGCGCTCGCCTTCCGCGCCAATGTGTGGAACATCGGCGCCGAGGGGCAACTCATCGCTGGCAGCATTGCGGCCGCTGCGGTGGCGCTGGCGGGTGCGGGCAGCGGCGGCTGGGTCGTGGCGCTGGCGATCGCCGCGGCGGCATGCGGCGGCATGGCCTGGGCGTCGATCACGGCGTGGCTGCGCGACCGCTTCAACGCCAACGAGATCCTGGTCAGCCTGATGCTCGTCTACGTGGCGCAGCTGCTGCTGTCGTACGTCGTGCACGGGCCGATGAGGGACCCGGCCGGCTTCGGCTTCCCGCAGAGCCCGATGTTCGATCGTGCGGCGCGCCTGCCGCTGCTGCTCGACGGGACCCGCCTGCACGTCGGCTTCCTGCTGGCGCTGGCCGCCGCCGCGGCGGCGTGGCTGCTGCTGGCGCGCAGCGTGATCGGCTTTCAGTTGCGCGTGGCGGGTTTGGCGCCGCGCGCGGCGCGCTACGCCGGGTTCTCCTCACGGCGCGTGCTGTGGACCGTGCTGCTCATTTCGGGGGCGCTCGCCGGCATCGGCGGCGGTGCCGAGGTCACCGGCCCGATGGGCCAGCTCACGCCATCGGTGTCGCCGGGCTACGGCTTCGCGGCGATCATCGTCGCCTTCGTCGGCCGGCTTCATCCGGTCGGCGTGGTCGCGGCGTCGATCCTGATGGCCCTGTTCTACATCGGCGGCGAGCTGTCGCAGTCGCGGTTGGGCCTGCCGTCGTCGCTCACTGGCGTGTACCAGGGCCTGCTGCTGCTGTTCCTGCTCGGCGCCGACACGCTGATCGTCAATCGAGTGCGCCTGCGCGCGACGCCCGCGTGATGGAAGCAGCCGCGACGCTCGTCGCCGCCAGCATCGCCGCCGGCACGCCGATGCTGCTCGCTGCCATCGGCATCCTCGCGCACGAGCGCACCGGCGTGGTCAACCTCGGCGTCGAGGGCATGATGCTGACGGCGGCGATCGTCGCCTTCGCGGTGGCGCACGACAGCGGCAGCCACGTGCTGGGCTTTGCCGCCGGAGCGGTGGCCGGCGTGCTGCTCGCCGCCGTTTTCGCCTTCTTCGCCCTCGTCCTGCACGCCAACCAGTACGCCGCGGGCCTGGCGATAGCGCTGCTCGGCGCCGGTGCCTCCGCCTTCATCGGCCTGCCCTACTCGGGCCAGGGGCTGCCGGCCCGCGGTGCCGATGGGATTGCGCTGCTGCGCGACCTGCCGGTCTTCGGGCCGATCCTGTTCGGTCATCACCTGCTGGTGTACTTCGCGCTGCTTCTCGTCGGCGCGGTGACCTGGCTGCTGTTCCGCACGCGCGCCGGACTGGTGCTGCGCGCGGTGGGCGAATCGCCGGAATCGGCGCACGCGCTCGGCATATCGGTGCGCGGCGTGCGGCTGGCGGCGCTGCTGTTCGGCGGCGCCTGCGCGGGGCTGGCAGGCGCGTATCTCGCCACCGTCTACACGCCGCTGTGGGCGGAGAACATGACCGCCGGGCGCGGCTGGATCGCGCTCGCGCTGGTGGTGTTCGCCACCTGGCGGCCGCTGCGGGTACTGGTCGGCGCCTATCTGTTCGGCGGCGTGACGATGCTGCAACTGTACCTGCAGGGCGTCGGCGTGCAGGCGCCCTCGCAGCTGATGTCGATGGCGCCGTACGTGGCGACCATCGTCGTGCTGGCGCTGATCTCGCGCAATCCGCGCTGGATCCGGCTGAACATGCCGGCGTCGCTCGGCAAGCCTTTCAATCCCAACGCCTAAGGTTCTCCGCATCGGCGCCGCGGCGACCGAAGCGTAAAATCCGCCGCTTTCGCGGAGGCGGCGATGCAGATCTTGCGTTGGACGGCAGTGGCGGTGGTGTCGATGCTGGCGGTGGCGTGCGGCAAGCAGGAACCTCCCGCGCCACCGAAAGCGGAACCCAGGGCCGAGGCGCCCAAGAAGGCCGAGCCGCTGAAGGTCGGCTTCGTCTACGTCAGCCCGATCGGCGATGCCGGCTGGACCACGCAGCACAACCGCGGCCGCGAGCAGATGCAGGCGGCGCTCGGCGAGAAGGTGACGACAAGCTTCGTCGAGAAAGTGCCCGAGGGGGCGGACGCCGAGCGGGTCATCCGCGACCTCGCCGCGCAGGGCCACAGGCTGATCTTCACCACCTCGTTCGGCTTCATGAACCCGACGATCAAGGTGGCCGAGGAGTTCCCGGACGTGAAGTTCGAGCACGCCACCGGCTACAAGAGCGCGGCCAACGTTGGTACCTACAACGTGCGCTTCTACGAAGGCCGTTACGCCGCCGGCGTGCTGGCCGGCAAGATGACCAGGAGCAACACGCTGGGCTATGTCGGCGCGTTCCCGATCCCCGAGGTGCTGCAGGGGATCAACGCCTTCACGCTCGGCGCGCGCAGCGTCAACCCGAAGGCGCAGGTGCGGGTGATCTGGGTGAATTCCTGGTACGACCCGGGCAAGGAGCGCGACGCGGCCAACGCGCTGATCGGCCAGGGCGCCGACATCGTCACCCACCACACCGACTCCAGCGCCGCGGTGGCCGCGGCCGAGGAAAAGGGCAAGATGGCGATCGCCTACCACTCCGACATGTCGCGCTTCGGCCCGAAGGCGCAACTGGCTGCGGTCACCCACCACTGGGGCGAGTACTACACCAAGACCGCGCAGAGCGTGCTTGACGGCAACTGGAAGCCGGGCAACCTCTGGGGCGGCATGAAGGACGGCATGATCAAGGTCGAGGCATTCAACGAGTCGGTGCCGAAGGACATCGTCGAACTGGTCAACGCCAGGGCGGCGGCGATCAAGGGCGGCGAGTTCCATCCGTTCACCGGCCCGATCTCGACCAACGACGGCAAGGAGATCGCCGCCAAAGGCGTTGTCCTCACCGACGAGCAGCTCGGCAAGATGGACTTCTACGTGCAGGGCGTGGTCGGCAAGGTGCCGGCGGGCAAGTAAGCCGACGCTGATTTGTTCAGGTTGCGGCCAACGCCAAGGTCGTTGGCGCCTGTTCGCGGCCGCTACCGGATCCCGCTTCCTTCCCTATGGCCCGTATCGCGCTCCGCGGCCGACTGGTCGACTTCGTCGGTGATCCGACCCACTCGGCATCGGCGGTCCGGGTGGTCGACGATGGGCTGCTGCTGATCGATGGGAGCCGCATCATCGGGCGCGGGGAGTTCGGCCCGCTGTCACGGGCGCTGAATCCGAGCGAGGAGGTGACCGATTTCTCCGGTTGCCTGCTGATGCCGGGTTTCATCGACGCGCACACCCATTTTCCGCAACTCGACGTGATTGCCTCGCCGGCGACCGGATTGCTCAGCTGGCTGACGCAGCACACCTACCCGGCCGAGATGCGGTTTGCGGATCCCGCCGTCTGCCACGAGACGGCCGGTTTCTTTCTCGAGGAGCTGGCGTGCAACGGCACGACCAGCGCCTGCGTGCTCGGCACGGTGCATCCGCAGTCGGTCGAGGCGCTGTTTGCCGAGGCGCATGCACGCGAGATGCGGCTGGTCGCCGGCAAGTGCCTGATGGACCGCAACTGCCCGCCGGAACTGCGCGACCGGGGCGACCAGGGCATGCACGACACTATGGACCTCGCCGCCCGCTGGCACGGCAAGGGCCGGCTGGCCTACGCGATCACGCCGCGCTTCGCCGCCAGTTGCAGCGAGCTGCAGCTGAAGCTTGCCGGCGAGCTGGCAAGAGCGAGGCCCGACCTGTACGTGCAGAGTCATCTGGCCGAGAACGAGGACGAAGTGCGCTGGGTGCGCGAGCTCTTTCCGCAGGCGCGCAGCTATCTCGACGTCTACGACTCCGTCGGCCTGCTGCGCGAGCGGTCGATCTATGCGCACTGCATCTGGCTCGACAGCACCGACCGGATTCGCTTCGCGCGGTCAGGTGCGCTGGCGGCAGTCTGCCCGACCTCCAACCTGTTCCTCGGCAGTGGCGCGTTCGATTTCCGCCAGGCGGTGCAGACGGGGATGCCGGTTTCCTTGGGCACCGATGTCGGCGGCGGGCAGTCGTTCTCGATGCTGGCGACCATGCGCGCGGCGCACGACGTCGCGCGCATCAAGGCAAGTGCCTTGCGTGCCACGCAGCTGTTCTACTGGGCCACGCGCGGTGCTGCCCAGGCACTGGGCTGGGACGACCACGTCGGCACGCTCGAGTCGGGAGCAGAGGCCGACGTGGTGGTGCTCGACCCGGCGGCCACACCGCTGCTGGCAAGGCGTGCAGCCAAGGCGGACTCCATCGAGTCGCTGCTGTTTGCCCTGATGATCCTCGGCGACGACCGTGTGGTTCGGGAAACCTTTATCGCCGGCCGGCCGTCGAAAGCAAGGCACCGGCCGGCGTCGACAACGGCGCGGTCCGACGATGCCCGCACCCTCGAACTGACCCGCCGCTTCATGGGGCGGCTGAAGAGCGTGCCGGGCGGCGGAGTGCTGAAGCCCTGAGCGGCGGCGCGGTGCGCAGGCGGCTTGCCCGGTATTGAATCGTTCCGAGAACGTGAACTCATGTCACTGACTGATCTCGTCAAGCAGGCCGCCCGCATGGCCACGCGCGACTGGCGTGCCGGCGAGTTACGCCTGCTGGCGGCGGCGCTGGTGATCGCGGTGGCCGCGGTGACCAGCGTCGGCTTCCTCGTCGACCGCATCCGCATCGGGCTGGAGCGCGACGCGACGCAGTTGCTCGGCGCTGACGTCGTGCTCAGTTCCGACCGCCCGATCGGCGAACTGCAGCGGCAGCGCGCCCGCGGCGCCGGCCTGCAGCTGGCCGAGACGGTGACCTTCCCGAGCATGGTGATCAGCGAGGCCGACGCCGATGCCACCACGCTGGCGGCGGTGAAGGCGGTGTCCGACGGCTACCCGCTGCGCGGCCGCGTTCGTCTCGCCAGCGCGAGCGACGGCGCCGATGTTCCGGCGGACGGCGTGCCGAAACCCGGCAGCGTATGGGCCGATGCGCAGGCACTGAACGGCCTGCGCATCAAGGTGGGCGAACGGATTCGCCTCGGCGAAAGCACCTTCACCGTGGCGCGCATCATCACGCTCGAACCAGACCGCGGCGCGCAGTTCATCAACTTCGCGCCGCGCGTGATGCTCAACCTGGCCGACCTGGCTGCCACGCAGCTGATCCAGCCGGGCGCGCGCGTCACCTACCGCCTGCTGGCGGCGGGCGAGCCGGCGACGGTGCGCGCGTATTCGAAGGAGCTGCAGTCCAGCCTTGAACGGGGCCAGCAGCTCGAATCGCTCGAGGGCGGCCGGCCGGAAATGCAGCGCACGCTGGAGCGCGCCGAACGCTTTCTGGCACTGGTGGCGCTGCTGGCGGCGATGATTGCCGCGGTGGCAGTGGCGGTGGCCAGCCGGCGCTTTTCGCTGCGGCACCTCGACTCCTGCGCCATGATGCGCTGCCTCGGTCTCGCACAGCGGGACATCTTCCGGCTGTTCGCGCTCGAGTTCATCTACATCGGTCTGGCCGCCTGTGCCCTTGGCATGGCAGCAGGCTTCGTCTTCCACTTCGTGCTGATCACAGCGTTGGGTTCGCTGATCACCACGCAACTTCCGCTACCGTCGCTGGCGCCGGCGCTGCAGGCCGGGGCGACCGGGCTGGTTCTGCTGCTCGGCTTCTCGCTGCCGCCGCTGGCGCAGCTGCGCTCGGTGCCGCCGCTGCGCGTGCTGCGCAAGGACGTCGGCCCGCCATCGTCGCGTTCGCTCGCCGGCTACCTCGTCGGGCTTGGCGGCTTCCTGCTGCTGGTGGTCTGGGCGGCGGGCGATCTGAAGATCGGCGGCCTGACCGCGGCCGGCTTCGCGCTCGGCGTGCTCGCCTTCGCCGCCTGCGCCTGGGGCGTGCTGCAGCTGCTGGCACCGCTGCGCTCGATCGGCAGGCTCGGCGTGTCGTGGCGCTTTGCGGTGGCGGCCGTGCAGCGGCGTCCGGCGGCGGCGGTGGTGCAACTCATTGCGCTGGCGGTGGGCATCATGGCGCTGTTGCTGCTCACGGTGGTGCGCACCGATCTCGTCGGCGCCTGGCGCGCTGCCGCCCCGCCGGACGCGCCGAACCGCTTCGTCATCAACATCCAGCCCGACCAGGTGCAGGCCGTCGAGCGACGCCTGCGCGAGGCCGGCATCGCCGATGCGCCGCTGCACCCGATGGTGCGCGGCCGGTTGATCGCGGTGAACGGCAAGACGATCGGGCCGGAGAACTTCGCCAGCGAGCGGGCGCAGCGCCTGGTCGACCGCGAGTTCAACCTCACCTACGCCGACGACGCGCCCACGCACAACCCGATCGTCGCCGGGCGCTGGTATGCGGCCGAGGCGGCCGAACTGTCGATCGAGCAGGGCATCGCCGAACGGCTCGGCATCAAGCTCGGTGACGAGCTGACATTCGACATCGCGGGAAGCCACGTCAGCGCGCGCGCCAGCAGCCTGCGCAAGGTCAACTGGGATTCGCTGCGCGCCAACTTCTTCGTCATCATGCCGAGCCGGCTGCTGGCCGACCAGCCGAAGAGCTACATCACCGCGTTCCACCTGCCGGTGGGCAAGGGCGCCTTGGCCACCGAGCTGGTGCGCGAAATGCCGAATCTCACGGTGCTCGACACGAGCGCCATCTTCCGCCAGGTGCAGGCGGTGCTTGACCAGGTGATCGCGGCAATCGAATTCCTGTTCCTGTTCACGCTGGCGGCCGGCGTGCTGGTGCTGTACGCCGCACTGGCTGCCACCTTCGACGAGCGGGTGCGCGAGGCAGGCCTGCTGCGCGCGCTCGGCGCCTCGCGCCAGCAGCTGTCGCGGGCGCAGACGGCGGAGATGATCTGCCTCGGCGCGCTGGCGGGCCTGCTGGCCGCGAGTGCCGCCGCCGCGGTCGGCTGGACGCTGGCGAAGTTTGCCTTTGAATTCGACTACACGGTGGCTCCGTGGGTGTTCGTTCTCGGCATCGGCGGCGGCGTCGTCTGCGCGCTGGCCGGTGGCTGGTTCGGCCTGCGCAACGTGCTGAAGTCGCCGCCACTGGCGACGCTCAGGGAAGCATGACGTATGAGCAACATCCCGAATGCGATCGAGGGCGCTGAGAGCGCGGCGCGGACGCCGTACGCGCTGCTCGGCGGCGATGCGGCGGTGCGGGCGCTGGTCGATCGCTTCTACGACCTGATGGACCTCGAGCCGCAATTCGCGGAACTGCGCGCGCTGCATGCACCGGATCTCGCGCAGGCGCGCGAGAAGCTGTATCTCTTTCTCTCGGGCTGGCTCGGCGGGCCGAGCCTGTACATCGAGCGCTATGGGCACCCGATGCTGCGTGCCCGTCACCTGCCCTTTGCGATCGGCATCCGCGAACGAGACCAGTGGCTGGCCTGCATGGAGCAGGCGATGGTCGAGCAGGGCGTGGACGACGAGCTTCGCCGACGGCTGAAGCAGGCGTTCTTCCAGACTGCCGACTGGATGCGCAATCGCGCAGGATGACGCCGAGCAGGCGCCAGTAACATGCTGGCGTAAAGGGAGAAATGTGAGCGAGTTCCAGGTTCCTGCGCTGCTGGTGGCTGCCATGCTGGTGATCCTGCTGGCTGCCTTGCTTTGGCTGAAGCGCAGCCTCGAAACGTCGGTTGCGCAGCGGCTGGCGGAGAACGAACGCAGCCGCGACGCGCATGACGAGCGGCTGGAGCGCGAACTGCGCGGGGCGGTGGAATCGTCGGCGAGCCAGGTGCGGATGGAAACGGGGCACCGGCTGACCGAGATGCAGACGGCCGTGGTCGCCCAGGTGACTTCGCTGGCTGGCGTGCAGACGACGCAGCTTTCCGGCTTCGGCCAGCAGATGACCCATGCGGCCGAGGTGGCCGAGACCAGCGCCCGCGCGCAGCGCGAGGAGGGCGCGGCGCAGGTCGCCCGCCTGGCACAGCAGTTGCAGACGCAGGTCGCGGATCTCGCGCGCGCCGTTCAACTGAACCTCGGCGATGTCCGCACGACGCTGGAAGGCCGACTGCAGTCGCTGCAGCAGGGCAACGAGGCGAAGCTCGAGCAGATGCGCGCCACGGTCGAGGAGAAGCTGCAGACCACGCTGGAGGCGCGGCTGGGCGAGTCGTTCCGCATCGTCTCCGAGCGACTCGAGCAGGTGCACCGCGGCCTCGGCGAGATGCAGACGCTGGCCTCGGGTGTCGGCGACCTCAAACGCATGCTCACCAACGTCAAGTCGCGCGGCACCTTCGGCGAGGTGCAGCTCGCGGCGCTGCTCGAGCAGGTGCTCACCCCGGAGCAGTACGCGACCAACGTGGCGACCCGGCCCGGATCTTCCGAGCGGGTCGAGTTCGCGATCCGCATGCCCGGCCGCGAAGACGGCGTGCCGGTGTGGCTGCCGATCGACGCCAAGTTCCCGAGCGAGGACTACGAGCGGCTGCTGGCCGCGCACGACGCCGTCGACACGGCGGCGATCGAGGCCGCCGGCCGCGCGCTGGAGACACGCATCCGCACGGAGGCGAAGACGCTGCGCGAGAAATACGTCGAGCCGCCGCACACCACCGACTTCGGCATCCTGTTCCTGCCCACCGAGGGTCTGTTCGCCGAGGTCCTGCGACGGCCAGGCCTGACCGAGGCGCTCAATCGCGACCTGCGCGTGGTGATCGCCGGGCCGACGACGCTGTTCGCCATGCTCAACAGCCTGCAGATGGGCTTCCGCACGCTGGCGCTGGAGAAGCGAAGCGCCGAGGTTTGGCAGGTGCTGGGCGCCGTGAAGACCGAGTTCGGCAAGTTCGGCGACGTGCTGGCGACATTGAAGAGGCAACTGACGACCGCGTCGGAGACGATCGACAAGGCCGAGACGCGCACACGGCAGATGGGCAAGGCACTGAAGACCGTCGAGGCGCTGCCGGCCGAGCAGACAGCTCGGCTGCTGCCGCCGGAGCGCAGCGACGATGGCTGACCCGACTCCCGCCATCGATGCCGGCCTCGTGACGCTGGCCAAACTGCGCGTCTACCAGTCCTTCGGCGGCGACATCGACGCCTGGGCGCGGCGAGGGCACGACGACTCGATGACCGATGCCGACTGGCAGCTGATCGAGAGCCTGCGCCAGGACCTTCATCTCATCTTCACTTGCCAGGCGTCGCCGGCGTTGCGCGCTGCCACCGAAAGCCGACTGCGAGCCGCTGCCGACAGCGAAGAAACGCGGGAGGCCCTGCGTGAACTGGCGCGGCCGCATCGGGTCTGATTCCGAGCGGGCCGGCCGGCGGCACTCAGGCTCATGACCTCGCGGCAGGTATCCACGACGCATTGACAACCAGGAGGTGATTCATGAGCGAGAAGAAGACGATTGCCGTCGTCGGCGCCACCGGCGCGCAGGGCGGCGGACTGGTGCAGGCGATCCTGAAGGACGCGCAGGGCGGCTTCGCCGTTCGCGCGATCACCCGCGACGTCAATTCGGCGAAGGCAAAGGCGCTGGCCGAGCGCGGTGCGCAGGTGGCGGCCGCCGACCTCGACGACGAGGCGAGCCTCACCAAGGCGCTCGCCGGCGCGCACGGTGCGTACTTCGTCACCAACTTCTGGGAGCACTTCTCACCGGAAAAGGAGCAGGCGCAGGCACGCAATCTGGCGGCGGCGGCAAAGCACGCCGGGCTGAAGCACGTGATCTGGTCGACTCTCGAGGACACCCGCAGGTGGGTGCCGCTGTCGGATGCCCGCATGCCGACCCTGATGGGCAAGTACAAGGTGCCGCACTTCGACGCCAAGGGAGAGGCCGACGCGTACTTTCGCAACGCCGGCGTGCCGACGACGTTCCTGCTCACCTCGTTCTACTGGGACAACCTGATCCACTTTGGTATGGGGCCGAAGCCAGGCCCCGACGGCCGGCTCGCCTTCACGCTGCCGATGGCCGACAAGAAGCTGGCCGGCATCGCCGCCGAGGACATCGGCAAGTGCGCCTACGGCATCTTCCGCAAAGGCGCTGAGGCGATCGGCAAGACGATCGGCATTGCCGGCGGGCAACTGACCGGTGCGCAGATGGCGGCGGCGCTCGCCAGGGCGCTCGGCCGCGAGGTCGTCTACAACGCGGTGACGCCGGCGCAGTACCGCGGCTTCGGCTTTCCGGGCGCGGAAGACCTCGGCAACATGTTCCAGTTCTATGCCGAGTTCGAGGAGTACTTCTGCGGCGCGCGCAGCCTTGAGGGGTCGAGGGCGCTGAACCCGGAACTGCAGAGCTTCGACGACTGGCTGGCGCGGAACAAGGAACGGATTCCACTGGCATAGCGCCGACCGGGCCTCGTCGCGGGGTCACCTTCCCGAAGAGGCGCTGACGTGGATCAGCCGACTCAGGCCATTGCCGACTACGCGGCGGGCGTGCGATTCGAGGCGCTGGCGCGCGGTGCGGTCGACGCCGCCAAGCGTCACCTGATCGACAGCGTCGGCTGCGCGCTGGGCGCTGTTGGCGCCAGGCCGGTGGCGATCGCGCGGCGCATCGCCTCGACCGCGTCGAGCACTTTCGGTGCGTCGGTGCTCGGCTTGCCGGAGCGAACGACCGCCGAGCAGGCGGCATTCGCCAATGCCTGCGCCTTGCGCTACCTCGACTTCAACGACACCGGCATCGGGGGGCATCCGAGCGACATGATCCCCGCCGCGCTGGCCGTCGCCGAGCCGCTGCGGGCATCGGGCCGGAACGTGATCGTGGCGGTCCACGCCTCCTACGAGGTGGTCGCCGCATTGCGCCTGGGCGGCTTCAGGCCGCGGGCCTGGAATGTCGATCAGCCGCAGAACGTCATTGGCGCCGCTGTCGGCGCCGGCGTGATCATGGGACTGGACCGCGAGCAGATGGGCAACGCGGTCTCGCTGGCGATCACGCCCAACATTCCGCTCCGCGCGACCCGCGCCGGCCGGCTGTCCGACTGGAAGGGCTGTGCGACGGCGCACAGCGCGATGATGGGTGTGCTGGCGGCGCGCTGGGCGCACGGCGGCCTGACCGGGCCGCCCGAGCCCTTCGACGGCATCGGCGGACTTTGCCAGCTTTTCGGCATCGTGCCGCTGCGCATCGAGCGAATCGGCGAGCCGCGCGACGGCCTGGGCGCGCTGCAGTCGACCGGGCTCAAGCCATTTCCCGCGCAGTACAACGCGCAGGGACCGCTGTCGGCGATGCTGGAGTTGCGCCGCGACTTCCGCCTCGACGAGGTGGCGCAGGTCAACGTCGGCCTGCACTGGGGCGGCTGGTACGAGAGTGGCGGCGGCCAGGGCGACCGTGAGGAAAAGTGGAATCCGTCGACGCGCGAATCGGCCGATCACAGCCTGCCGTACGTGCTCGCGGTCGCCCTGATGGACGGAGATGTGGTGCCGGCGAGCTTCAGCGATGCACGCCGGGCCGACCCGGCGCTGCGTGCGCTGATGCAGCGGATCAGCGTCCACGAGGATCCCGAGCTCACGCGCGAGCACGCCGGCGAACTGCCGAACTGGCCGTCGACCGTCGAGGTCGTGCTGAAGAACGGAGCGAGGCTCGCGCGCCGGACGCGATGGCCGAAGGGGCACCCGCGCAACCCGCTGAGCGACGCGGAATTGGAGGCGAAATTCCGTCGCCTCGCAGGCGAGGCGGTGTCGCCGTCACAGGCGGATCGCCTACTGCAGACGCTGTGGTCGCTCGATCGGCTTGCCGACATCGGCCTGCTTGCCGAGCAGTTCAGGGCGATCCGCTGCGCCGAGGTCGCCCTCGGCTGAACGGCCTCGATCGCGGCGCGGTCGCGGCCCGACAGGGCCTTCGTGTGCAATGTCCTGCCGGCGACGTTGCCTCAGGCCAAGGCCGACGCCAGCGGGTGCAGCGAGCGCAGTTCGCGATCCGCCCGCCGCAGCAGTTCCTCGGTGGTCTCCCAGCCGATGCAGCCGTCGGTGATCGAGATGCCGTACTTAAGCTGCGTGCGGTCGGCCGGGATCGGCTGGGCTCCGGCGTGGATGTGGCTCTCCAGCATCATGCCGCGGATCGCCTGCGAGCCCTCGCGGATCTGGTGCACGCAGTCCATGAACACCAGCGGCTGCAGCGACGGGTCCTTCAGCGAGTTGGCGTGCGAGCAGTCGATGACGATGTTAGGCGCCAGGCCGGCCTTGGCCAGCGCCCGCTCGGCGAGCTTGACGCTCACCGAGTCGTAGTTCGGCCGGCCGCCGCCGCCGCGCAGCACGAGATGGCCGTGCGCGTTGCCGCGCGTGCGCACGATGGCCGTGCGCCCGGAGGCCGAGATGCCGAGGAAGCTGTGCGGGTTCGCCGCCGAGCGGATCGCGTTGATCGCCACCTCGAGCCCGCCGTCGGTGCCGTTCTTGAAGCCGACTGGCGTCGACAAACCGCTCGCCATCTCGCGGTGCGTCTGCGACTCAGTCGTGCGGGCGCCGATGGCGTACCAGCTGATGAGGTCCGCCAGGTACTGAGGCGACAGCGGATCGAGCGCCTCCGAGCCGGCCGGCAGCCCCAGCTC
>Ga0209254_10003319_pt1 | contig 14682 bp, 14 predicted proteins | sample FrelakmetDIP11DI_FD_187148 | JGI IMG/M metagenome (GOLD analysis project Ga0209254, IMG submission 187148) | Freshwater lake sediment microbial communities from the University of Notre Dame, USA, for methane emissions studies - DIP11 DI (SPAdes)... | ecosystem: Environmental > Aquatic >...
GGCGCGGGATGCCCTTTTCAAGAGGAAGGTCGAAGAGGAGACAGAGCTTTGGTTGCGCAGAATCAGGGATGAGGCGTATGTCGAAATACGCCTCGACGAGCTCCCGACCGAGACTTTCATACCTTCCCTCCGCTGAGACGCGCTTCAACAACTGAATGCACGCCGCAATGACGCCCAAGGGCTCGAATCTTCATGCACTGCCTTGCATGCGGGCACAACCCCGTTCCCAGCGCAGCGCCGCTCGCGACGGGCGTTGACCATGGGTCCTTGGATGTCAGCCCCGCGCATTCTCCTGACCACCGGAGAGCCCGCCGGTATCGGTCCAGATTTGTTGATCGCGATCGCGAAGGAATCCTGTGACTGTGAACTTACGGTCATCGGTGACTCAAAGTTACTGGAAAGCCGGGCGCACCTCTTAGGGGAAACCCTCCGGGTGCGTCGTTTCGCGGCAAACGATCGCGGGCTCGCTCACGAGCCCGGGTGCATCACCGTTTGGCCGACACGCCATGCAGCTCGGGATACAAGGGGTCAACTCGACCCGGGAAACTCGGACTACGTGCTGGAAACGATCGCCGAGGGCGCACGCGCGTGCCTGAGGGGTCGATTCGACGCCTTGGTAACCGCCCCAGTGCATAAGGGGATCCTCAACTCGGTTGGGCTGCGCTTTTCGGGCCACACCGAGTACATCGCCGAAATCACCGGAGGCTATCCGGTGATGATGCTGGCCATTCCGGGGTTGCGCGTCGCTCTCGCCACGACTCATCTTCCGCTGGCGGAGGTCAGTGGGGCGATCACCGCCGAGAGGCTGGAGAAGGTCCTTCGTGTCCTGAGCCGGGACCTGATGGCTCGGTTTGGAATCGAGGCGCCACGGATATTGGTGTGCGGCCTCAATCCACACGCTGGCGAGGGTGGCTATTTGGGCCGTGAGGAAATCGAGGTGATCGAGCCCGTATTGGCGAGATTAGCTCAAGAGGGTCTTTGCGTAACCGGGCCACTGCCCGCGGATACCGCCTTCTTGCCGAAGTATCTTGAGAACGCGGATGCGGTGTTAGCGATGTACCACGATCAAGGCCTTCCCGTGCTGAAATACGCCGGGTTCGGTCGAGCGGTCAATGTAACGCTGGGTTTGCCGATCATTCGAACCTCCGTTGATCATGGCACCGCACTCGATCTGGCCGGCACTGGCCGTGCGGACCCGGGCAGCCTCAAAGCAGCGATCGAGACCGCAATCGAAATGGTTAACCGGTCCCTGCTCTAGCCCGGCGATGGCCCGTCACGTCGCTCGCAAACGATTCGGCCAGAACTTTCTGCGCGACGAAAGCGTCATTCGGGCCTTGGTCGAGGAAATCGCCCCTCGCGCGGAACAGCATCTGGTGGAAATAGGACCCGGACAAGGAGCTCTGACCGAGCGGCTACTAGAAAAGTGCTCATCGCTCGATCTGGTCGAAATCGACCGCGATCTGGTGGCGGTCCTAGAGAGCCGTTTCCAAGCCCGACAAGGACTCGTTATCCACCTGGCTGATGCCTTGACCTTCGATTTTCGCAAGATCGCAAGAGGAGAAGCCACCCGCCTTCGCATTGTCGGCAACCTCCCTTACAACATCTCGACGCCACTGCTGTTTCGTCTGTTTGATCAACTCGACGCGATCACCGACATGCATTTCATGTTGCAGAAGGAGGTCGTCGAGCGCTTGTGTGCTGCGCCGGGATCAGCCAACTACGGAAGGTTGAGCGTGATGGCGCGATATTACTGTGAAGCGGAACCGCTTTTTGACGTGGCTCCGAACAGTTTTTTCCCTTCACCAAAGGTCATGTCTTCGGTGATTCGCCTGATTCCTTATTTGGTTCGACCGGTGGCGACCGACGTCAGCAAACTGAGGCAAGTGGTCAGCGCCGCGTTCGGACAACGACGAAAGACACTCCGCAATTCGCTGCGCGCCGTTGTGAACGATTCGGATCTACTTGCACTGGGTATTGATCCGAGAAATCGCGCCCAGGATCTCGATCTCACCGACTATGCGCGCATTGCGGATCTTCTCGTGAAAGTGGCCTAGCTGTGGCCACATCCTTCTGGTCCTGACCTGACCCGACCGCCGTCCTCGTGCTGGATTCCGCCGCGAATAGCTTGGCTGGGGGTAGTCGCAGGGCAAGAAAAAACCTCGCCCGGCAAGAAGCAGGGCGAGGTTTTTCAATTCTCTTAGATACAATCAGCCGATTGTTACTTCATCATCGACTTCTTGAACATGCGGTCGAGCTTCGCATTAACTTCCTCGGAGGCCGCAGCAGCCCTGCGAGCAGCAGACTCAGCGCTGGATGCTTTGGCTTCAGCCGCCTGGGCAGCGGACAACGCTTCCTCGGAGGTGCTCTTGATCGAAGCCTGTTCGGCTTTCAAGCCGTCGATTTGGGTTTGCAGGCCGGTGATATCCGACTTGGAGGCACAGCCTACCAACAAACCAGTGGACAGAAGAACTACGGACAATTTGGTCGCTTTCAACATAGTATGCTTTCCTTCTTGCTTACTCACCATAAAGTTAATGAGCCGTCCACTCCGCTGAAGCGAGCGACTCCCACTTGTTAGTTTGCCTCGAAAACGGCAAGCTTTCCAGTATTATTTTCCACGTTTTAGCGGATCATGACCAGAGTGCCTTTCTTGACCCATTGCGCGAGACGATCCACTTGACGGTTAGTCAAGGCTACGCAACCATGGGTCCAGTCGAACAGCTCGTGTACGGTCTGGTTGGCGCTCCCGAGGCCATGTATGCCGATTTGACCACCCAGCGGGGTGCTCTGAGGCGGGACGGACTGTCCGAGATGCGCTTCCATGATGTCTTGAAGCGTGTCGCCACTGATCAGGCCACGGGCGAACGCCCGCCTTGCAACTTGGAGATTCGGGTAAGTGAACCCAAAAAAGCGATGGTAGCGGCTGCTCTGGTTAATCCACCCGATGCGGTATTCTCCGAGGGGCGTCTTATCGTCGCCTCGCGCCTTGTCGTAACTTGCACCTCGGCGTCCAAGGGCAATCCTGTCGAAGGACTCCAGAGGCTGTTTGCCTGCCATAACCTGCAATACGCGTGATCCGGTGTCTACCCTTAGCCAGATGTCCTCGCTTCCCCTGTGTTCTTCGCCATTCGCCGCCAAGGCGACTAGCAACGAATAAAGAACTCCGCACGTTCGCCATCGCACTTACCCCATCCTCCTCGGGTACGCAAGATATGGAATACAAGACAAGCTGTTTCTGCTCACTAACTGTTGGTTGGTAGAATAACTATACGATTTTATCGGCTTTCTGGACAACACTCATGCACATCGAAATGAAAAACACAAACCCCTTCCCGGATCAGAAGCCCGGTACCTCGGGCTTGCGCAAGAAGGTAAGAGTATTCTTGCAAGAGAATTATTTGGAAAACTTCGTCCAGTCGGTATTCGACACTTTGGGCGACGCTCAAGGGAAAACTTTGGTACTCGGAGGGGACGGGCGCTTTTTCAACCGCGAGGCTTCACAGATCATCATCAGGATGGCAGCCGCCAACGGGGTGGGGCGTTTGCTCGTCGGGCGTGGTGCGCTTCTGTCGACGCCGGCCGTTTCGTTGGTCATTCGCAAGACCAAGGCCCTCGGGGGCTTCGTGTTGTCGGCCAGTCACAATCCCGGAGGGCCGGACGAGGATTTCGGAATTAAGTTCAATGTCGCCAACGGCGGACCCGCTCCCGAGACTTTTACCAATGCCGTTTACGCAAGAACTCTGGCGATCCGGGAGTACCGGATTGCGGATCTGCCGAATGTCGATCTGGATACCCTTGGCGAGCAGCGTCTAGGCGAGATGACGGTGACCGTGATCGATCCGGTTCAAGATTATGCGGAGCTGATGGAACATCTGTTCGATTTTGACCGAATCAAGACGGCTCTCACAACCGGCGTAATTACGCTGAGTTACGACGCGATGCACGCCGTTACCGGTCCCTACGCAAAGAGGATTCTCGAACAACGCCTCGGAGCGACACCAGGGTCGGTTGTGAATGCGGTCCCGCTGGAGGATTTCGGCGGCGGCCACCCGGATCCCAATCTAACCTATGCGCATGAGCTTGCGGATCTGATGTTCGGCCCAAAACCGCCAACGCTGGGTGCCGCTTCTGACGGCGACGGCGACCGGAATATGGTCATGGGTAGCCACTTTTTCGTCACTCCCAGCGACAGCCTTGCCGTACTTGCGGCGAATGCCCACCTGGTGCCCGGTTACAAGAAGGGCTTATGCGGTGTCGCTCGTTCCATGCCGACGAGTCAGGCGGTCGACCGCGTGGCGCGAGCGTTGGGAATCGAGTGCTATGAGACGCCAACGGGCTGGAAGTTTTTCGGGAATCTGTTGGATGCTGGAAAGATAACCCTCTGCGGCGAGGAGAGTTTCGGCACCGGTTCGGACCACGTGCGCGAAAAGGACGGGCTCTGGGCTGTCCTGTTCTGGCTCAACCTGGTTACGGTGCGAAAGCAGTCCGTTGCAGATATCTTGCGCGATCACTGGCGGCGATTCGGGCGAGACTTCTACAGTCGGCATGATTACGAGGGGATCGATTCGGAAATCGGAGAAGGGATTGTGCAGCATCTGCGTGACCAGTTGCCCCGATTATCCGGCGGGAGCCTTGGAGGACAACCAGTCCGATTGGCCGATGATTTTTCCTACACGGACCCGGTCGATGGCAGCGTGACCGACCGGCAGGGCATCCGGATAATTTTCGACAATGGCTCGCGGATGGTTTTCCGGCTATCGGGAACCGGGACCGAGGGCGCCACACTTCGAATCTACCTCGAACGTTACGAGCGTGATCCGGCCAAGCACGACGTGGATACCCAACAAGCGCTGCGAGACTTGATTCTGCAGGCCGAGGAGCTCTGCGAAGTGAAGAAGCGCACCGGCATGACGGTCCCGACGGTCATCACTTGACACCCGCAGGGGAGATCGGTGGCGCTCTCTGGCGCCGCCCCGAGCGAAAGCCGAAATCCGGTTGCCCGTTATCTCGTCACTCGGGAGAAGCGCGGGACTCCATGTAGTCAATCTTTAGTTGTAGCCTGCGAGTGTTGCGAAACTCATTCACATCGAGCCGGTAGGCAGCACGTAGCTGTTTGCATCCCATCCAGCGCTGCGGTTCCTCGACGAAAAAGGCGATTCCGTCGAGCCAGCGCTGCGTGCCGGGAATACGGAGCTTGAGTTTGACGTGCTGGTCTGCCGCAATCGATCCATCCAAAATGTCGAATTCCCCATCGAACACCGGTTCGGGAAAGGACTGTCCCCACGGCCCCGCCTGCTTCAACAGTTTGGCCGTCGAGATGTCGAAGTCGCATGCCTCGAGCTTACCATCGCTGTGGAGGGTGTGGTCCGTATCAAGTTTGCTCAGGCGTCCGCCGGCCGCATCCTCGAAGGCCGCGCGGAAGGATTCCAAATTACCGTGTTCGAGGCTCAGTCCGGCGGCCATGGCATGTCCGCCGAATTTACTGAGAAGTTTGGGATAGCGGGTCGCGATATCGCTCAGCAGGTCACGCATGTGAAGGCCTGGAATAGACCGTGCCGATCCCTTCAGTTCACCGTTCGGACCACGAGCGAAAGCGATGACCGGGCGGTTCAGGTGATCCTTGATTCTCGATGCCAGAAGGCCGACCACACCTAGGTGCCAGGATGCGTCGAAGAGGCAAAGACCCCCGCGATGGTCGAGTTTCCCGGCGTCTTCAAGCTCACGGACCAGTGCCAGGGCGTCGGTCTTCATCTGGCTCTCGATCTCCTTGCGCTGCCTATTGAGCGCGTCCAAACGGTGCGCTATTCCCCGAGCCGTGCGAAAATCGTCTGCCAGCAGACATTCGATCCCCAATGTCATATCCTCCAGGCGTCCTGCGGCGTTGAGGCGGGGCGCTGCTCCAAACCCCAGGTCCTCGGCTGTCAAGGACGAGATGCTTTTCCGCGCGACTTCGAGTAGAGCGGCAATCCCCGGATTCGCTCGTCCGGCGCGAATACGCTGCAGCCCCTGATGCACCAGAATACGATTGAGGCGATCGAGCGGCACTAGATCGGCGACGGTGCCCAGAGCGACATAGTCGAGGAGTTCGGCCAGATTCGGCTCGATTCGGCTCGATGTGAACCAGCCCGCTGTTCGCAGTTTCGACCGCAGCGCGCTCAACACGTAAAACATAACGCCCACGCCGGCGAGCGCCTTGTTCGGAAAAGGATCACCCAAGAGGTTGGGATTAACGATCGCGTCCGCATCGGGAAGCGTGTCTCCCGGGAGGTGGTGATCGGTGATCAGGACTCGCCAGCCCAAGTTCTTGGCGGCGTGAACACCCTCAAGGCTGGAGATGCCGTTGTCCACCGTGATGAGCACGTTGGGTTTCCGTTGCTGAGCCACAGCGACGATTTCCGGCGTCAGTCCGTAGCCGTGCTCGAATCGGTTTGGCACCAGGAAGTCGACGCTCGTGGCCCCCAATCGCCGCAAGCCTTGCATAGCGACAGCACAACTGGTGGCACCATCCGCATCGAAATCGGCCACGATCAGAACCGAATCGTCTCGGCGAATGGCATCGGCCAGATGTTCGACCATGGTATGCATCCCGAGTAGGGACCATGGTGACGGCATTTGGGTCAGAGACTGATCGAGCTCCTCAGGCGTGGCAACCTCCCGTGCTGAGTAGATGCGCCGAAGCAAAGGGGGCGCACTTGTCAGGCGACATCCGGCCTGTTCATCACAGCAGCGGCGCCTAATTTCTTTTCGTCTGGGGTGGAAGATCATGAAGCACAGGGGGGTGGGGACAACTTGTCCGCTGGAAGACAAAAGGCCCAGCCCGGCGGGCAGGACGTGATGCCGCGATAGCCTAGCAACCTCCTTCTTCCCAGTCCACCGCAATCATTGCACTCGGCAACCGGAAATCGACGGCATGGCGTCACTGCTGGGTTTCCGTTGGAGACAAGAGATTGCCGGGCGCGGCGCGGAGGCGTTTATCCTCGCCCTGAGGCTCTCGGACGGTGTCGCGTTGCAAGTGCGAGCGGGTCTAGCCATCGCGCCTTGGCTTCGAATTGGGTAAAATCGTGGCCGACTACAGCGCGGATCGACGTCTTTGTTTCATGATGGAAGTGGTCCACGCCTTCAGGAACCCGCAGTTCTTGCAGCGGCAAGACAGTGCTCAACTGAGCCGATGCGATTTGCAGCCGTCTTCGAATGACCATGCCCATGGGTGAGCGCACCGCCACCGTAGAGCGCAACACACTGGAAACGCAGATCAAGATTTGTGTGAATCTTGATGGCTCCGGGGTTAGCCAGCTAAAGACTGGCGTGCCATTCCTGGACCACATGTTGGATCAGGTCGCGCGGCACGGCCTCATCGATCTGGATATCGAGGCGGCCGGGGATCTGCATATCGATGCCCATCACACGGTGGAGGACGTTGGGATCACTTTCGGTCAAGCGGTCAATCGGGCTGTAGGGGATAAGAATGGCATACGCCGTTACGGCCACGCCTATGTCCCGCTGGACGAGGCCCTCTCCCGCGTCGTCATCGATTTCTCGGGCCGCCCGGGTCTGGCGTACGAGGTCACATTTCCTAGGGCCAGGATTGGCGACTTCGATGTCGATTTGTTTTTGGAGTTTTTCCGCGGATTCGTGAATCACGCTCAGGTGACTCTTCATGTCGACAGCTTGAAGGGGAGTAACGCACACCACGTCGCGGAAACGATCTTTAAGGCATTCGGCCGGGCGCTAAGGATGGCCATCGAGCCCGACTTGCGTATGCAGGGACGATTGCCGACCACGAAAGGCCTGCTTTGACCCAGTCGATGCCGCTCGTCTGATACTTCGATGTCCTATGTCGCCGTCATCGATTACGGGATGGGAAATCTCCATTCCATCGCCAAGGCTCTGCTGCGGGCCCGTCCGGCAGCGGAAGTCTTGGTGACCGCGGATCGGAACCAGATTCTTGGCTCGGAACGCGTTGTTTTTCCCGGCGTCGGGGCTATTCGCGACTGCATGCGCGCCATCGACCGCCTGGGCCTCGAGCCGGTTCTCCGACAGGCGGCCTCAACCAAGCCATTCCTGGGAATTTGTCTCGGTATGCAGGCCCTGCTCGACGAAAGCGAGGAAAACGAGGGTACGAAATGTCTGGGACTGATTCCGGGAAAGGTGGTTCGTTTCCCTGAGCAGCGATGCGACGCGCTGGGCAGCCCTCTGAAAATACCGCACATGGGTTGGAATCGGGTCCATCGGACGCGTGACCATCCGCTCTGGGACGGAATCGCCGCCGATCGGTGGTTTTACTTCGTGCACAGCTACTACGTCGAGCCCAAACAATCAAAATGTGTGGCGGGAACGACCGACTACCCAACCCCGTTTACTTCGGCATTGGCTAGCGGCAACATCTTCGCCGTGCAGTTCCATCCGGAAAAAAGTCAAGACGACGGTCTCCGGCTATTGGCGAACTTCCTCCGATGGAATCCGGATTAAAGGGCTCAGTGACAATAACGATCGATCGGCGCGAGGGGGGCGGTCCATGCTGTTGATACCTGCGATAGACCTGAAGGACGGGAAATGCGTGCGTCTCCGCCAAGGCCGCATGGAGGATGACACAGTGTTTTCCGAGGATCCCGTGGCCGTTGCGGGGCGCTGGATACAGGATGGGGCGACCCGGCTGCACCTGGTAGATCTCGACGGGGCATTCGCCGGCGTACCGCGTAACAGCGAGGTGATCCACGCTATCCGCGAAGCCTATCCCGAGGTGGAACTGCAGGTCGGCGGGGGCATCCGAGATGAGGAGACGATCCAGGGCTATCTTAATGCCGGGGTGGATTTCGTAATCGTCGGTACGAAGGCAGTCAGTGCGCCGCACTTCGTCAGCGACGTTACGGTAGAGTTCCCGAACCATATCATCGTCGGCTTAGACGCGAGGGATGGCAAAGTCGCCATCGACGGGTGGTCGAAACTATCTCACCACGATGTGATTGATCTGGCGCAAAAGTTTGAGGACGAGGGGGTCGTAGCGATCATCTACACGGACATCAGTCGTGACGGTATGCTCGAAGGCGCCAACATCGAAGCGACCTCGCTGTTGGCGAGATCCATAAGGATCCCCGTCATCGCTTCGGGTGGAATTCGCAATCTCGACGATATACGTGCGCTCGGGACGATCGCTGCCGACGGCGTGATGGGAGCGATCACCGGCCGAGCCATCTACGAAGGCACATTAAATTTCGCGGAGGCGCGCCAACTGGCTGCGCAGTATTGACTCATGCTCGCCAAGCGCATCATTCCCTGCCTGGATGTCGACAACGGGCGCGTCGTCAAAGGCGTCAAGTTCGTCGACATCCGGGATGCCGGTGATCCGGTTGAGGTGGCTCGCCGTTACGATGCGGAGGGTGCGGACGAGTTGGCTTTTCTCGACATTACCGCGAGCCACGAAGACCGGGACACCATGGTGCACGTCGTCGAGCAGGTGGCGGGAGAAGTCTTCATTCCCTTGACGGTTGGCGGCGGCATCCGGACGCTCGAGGACATTCGTCGGATGCTTAATGCAGGCGCGGACAAAGTCAGCATCAACACCGCGGCAGTATTCGATCCTGCGTTCGTCAAGGCGGCCGCAGATCGATTCGGTTCCCAGTGCATTGTCGTCGCGATCGACGCGAAGCGAGTTGGCGACGATCCGCCCCGCTGGGAAATTTTTACCCATGGCGGACGAAAACCCACTGGCCTCGATGCGGTAGAGTGGGCCAAGAAAATGGTGGACTATGGCGCCGGAGAGATTCTGCTGACCAGCATGGACCGTGACGGGACCCGCGTGGGCTTTGATCTGGCGCTCACCCGAGCGATCAGCGAAGCGGTTTCGGTTCCGATCATCGCTTCGGGCGGCGTCGGCAACCTTCAGCACCTGGCCGACGGGGTCCTGGCAGGAAAGGCGGATGCCGTCCTGGCCGCGAGTATTTTCCACTTTGCCGAATACACGGTCCGGGAAGCCAAGGAGTTCCTTGCCGAACGAGGGATTGAGGTGCGCCTGTGATGACGGACTGGATCGATGAGGTTGCCTGGAACAACGACGGACTGGTGACTGCCGTGGCTCAGGAAGCCTCGACGGGCGACGTTCTGATGGTGGCATGGATGAACCGGGAGTCTTTGCGCTTGACGCTTAGCGAAGGTTATGCGGTTTATTGGTCGCGGTCGCGCCAGCGCCTGTGGCGCAAGGGCGAGGAATCCGGGCATCGGCAGAAGCTCATCGAGATGCGGCTGGACTGCGACGGCGACGCGGTGCTGCTGAAAGTGGAGCAGGTAGGGCGCATCGCTTGTCACACTGGTCGTCATCACTGCTTTTTTCGGCGTTTGGAAGGCGAAGGCTGGAAAACGGTCGATCCCGTGTTGAAATCGCCTGACGACATCTACCGCTCATGAGCGCAGAGATTCTCCAGCAACTGGCGCAAGTCCTGGAACAGCGAAAAACCCAGGAACCCGACACATCCTACGTTGCCGGCCTCTACGCGAAAGGACTGGACGCGATACTCAAGAAGATCGGCGAGGAGGCGACAGAAACGGTTCTCGCGGCCAAGGACGGAGTCCCCGAGAAGATTGTGTACGAGATGGCCGACCTATGGTTTCACTGTCTCGTGCTGCTGATCCACCAGGGACTTGGACCGGAGCTGGTGCTCCGGGAACTTGAAAGGCGATTCGGATTGTCCGGGCTCGCGGAAAAAGCCGCTCGTGGCGTTTAGAGCCATCGGCGCCAAGGCGGGCTGAGTTTTCCCGGCGCAAGGTAGCAACAGGTAGGTTGGGCTGAAGGGAGGATGAAGCCCAACGTGCTGATTGTCTAAGGCTACGCTAACGCAACGCTTTTGGGCTTCGTGCGACCTCCTCCGCCAAAGTGCTGCCTAGGCAGGGGGGAGCGCAGCAGATTTCCCCTAAGGACTGGGGAGGGCGACAGAACGGGGAGGGGGCCTTTTCGCGCCCTTCGCGGCAATCCACACCACCTTATTGCGACCGACAGAAAGGCTGCTCGATGATTCAGGATTTCAACGCCACCCAGCCGAGACTCGATAGCGGCGTTTACATCGCCGATACCGCCGTGGTGATCGGAGATGTGAGCCTTGGGAGCGACGTTTCGATCTGGCCGATGACAGTCGTGCGGGGAGACGTTAACCGCATCGAGATCGGCGCCGAGACCAACATCCAAGATGGCAGCGTCCTGCACGTCACGCAGAAGAGCCAAGCCAACCCGGATGGATTTCCGTTGATCGTCGGCTGTGGCGTCACCGTGGGCCATCGCGTGGTACTCCACGGGTGCACGATCGGCGATCTGTGTCTCGTCGGCATCGGCACCATCGTTATGGATGGCGCTGTGGTGGAGGAACGGGTGATGATCGGGGCCGGCGCGCTAGTGCCGCCGGGAAAGCACCTAGAGAGTGGCTTCCTTTACGTCGGATCGCCGGCGACAGCGGTTCGTCCCTTGAAAGAAGCTGAGCTGCAATTCCTCGAATACTCGAAGAACGGTTACGTTCGCCTGAAGAACCTTTATAGGGCCGCGTGTACCCAGCGGTGAAAGCTTATTCCTCAGAGCGGGTGAAAAGACTCGTCAACACTCAGCCACTCTGCTGGCTTGTCGACAGGCACCGTTGTCGACACCGGCATCTCGCGAAGTGTTTGACGCTGCTTCCCCTTTACAGACCGTTACGCCGCAACGTTCGGCACCGCGTGCCCCTGCCTCTTCCAAACCTCCAGGTCGCATCAGGTCTGTCTTGTTGATTCCAGGATGATGGATAACGTGCCGCGCGATCGCACCGATGCAGCGTCGTCGAAATCCCGTTCTTCGCCGACCGTCGGCCAGCCCCGTATCCCGGCGCACGAGGTGCATCGCATTTTTGTTGAGCGGAATGCAGACAGCATCGCGCAGCCCGACGACGCCGTCGCGCTTCTTCGGATCGTCGAGGAACAAGCACGTGATCTCACCAAGCTGCGCCGGGCACTATTGGCGTCAAGACTGCTTGCCGAACAGCGCCTTGAGATAATCAACAAGGCGGAAGCGGGTGGCGCGAAGGCATCTTTGGTTCGCATGCACCGCATGCTCAAGCGGGTCTTGCGGTCAGGCTGGTGGAAAATCGGCCAGAGGCTGGGCATCGTGACGGGCGCTTCTTGGAAGGAAGGAAGCGACCGGAGCCGTTTTGTTGACGGAAAACGCCCGACGGCCCTCACCGCTGCCCCCGTGGCAAGCGAAACCAAAATCGAGTCATCATCAAGACACCAGGGCGAATGCAAATCCCTGACTGCTTACACCACCGAGTGCTTTGTTCAGCAGTGCCGCAGCTTTGCAACCGATGCCATCCTCGACGTGGGTGCGAGCACTGGGCAGTTCGCACACGGCTTGCGGGCCTGCGGGTACCGCGGGCATATCGTCTCCTTCGAGCCGCTGTCGACAGCGCATGCGGAATTGACGCGTGCGGCGGTCGACGATCCGTTGTGGGATGTGGCTGAGCGCTGCGCCGTCGGCGCCGAGCCCGGCGAAATGCAAATGAAGGTTGCCGGCAACTCGTGCGGCTTCGCCTTCTCCGCGAGGCCTCAGCAGCACCAGGAATCCGCGGCGGACTCGAACTATCATGGATTCGAAGCGTGCCGCGTCATCACTCTCGATGATCATATCAATGGCGCATTTTTCGATCCGACGACGATATTCGGGTTGCAGATGCATACCGATGGCTATGAAGCGCGTGTCCTTTGCGGGTTGAGGCGCAACCTGGATCGAATCAAGGTTGTTTTGTGCCAGATACCGTTGCGCCCGCCCTATGCTGGTGCGCCAAGCTTGCAAGAGCTAAGTACGCTGCTCACCGACCACGGTTATCGTTGCATAGCGCTCGCTCCCGAGTTCGAGGATCCGCAATCCGGGGAACTCCTCCAGATCGAGGGTGTGTTCGTCCGGCGCTAATCCATCACCATTGCAGTTGCAGTGCCAGGATGCGAATCGCGATACAAAATTCCTTGCCGAATCTTCCCATGTCGGCGGAAGCGGAGTTTATTCAACGGGCACTGGAATCCTGCCGCTCACTTGGATTCGATGCAACTGAGGTCGTAACTTCCAACGATATCATGCGTCTCGCGCCCGACTGCGTGCTAGTGACGCACGAATTCTCGCCGAAACTAACGCCTTTTCCGACGCTCGGCATACTCTGGGGTCCTTGCAGCTTCCACGCGGAAGATCCTGTGCGACGCAAAGCGATCCTCAGCTATGACGCATGGCTGAGTGGCTCACAAGAAATCAGCGTATGGCTTGAGGATTTCCTAATTGGTCAGGGGAAAAAGCCGCTTATCCATACAGGTCCTTTTCTCCCGTCTGCTCCTGATCGTGGACCCGCGGAAAATCTGCCGGCTGAACTCGCTATGATCTACGTCGGCCTGCACTGGGACGGCGCCAGGCACGGCGCGGTCTTTCGCGGTCTTAGCGAGCAGGTACCGATGAACATCTATGGTCCGGCCGAGCGCTGGACGCATTTCAGCAACCACTATCGGGGGGCGTTGCCGTTCGACGGCGAGTCAGTTATCAACGCAATTCGCACATCCGGCGTCGCGCTGTGCCTGAATAAGGCTGCCCACCGCACCTTCAATTGTCCCTCGATGCGATTGTTCGAAGCGGCCGCCGCCGGCGCGCTGATTATCTCGGACGACTTTGCGTTTCCGCGCCAATGGTTTAGGAACAGCATCCTCTACATCGACGCCGACTTGCCAGCAACGATGGTCGTCGACCAGATCGTGGCTCATTTCAAGTGGGCGCAAGCCAACCGGGAGGCCGCGAACCGGCTGGCGCGTCGATCGAACGAACTTTTCCGGCGCGCCCTTACGCTCGAACACATGCTCGAACGCCTACCCGAAGTTGTCGATCGCGCTCGTGAACAGGCCTGCCTGGTAACGGCCTTCCGCCCGGTAGCAGACTTACCAACCGTCGAATACATTGTTCGGATCGGCCTGCGTCCCGTCGAAATCATTGATCGTGCCCTGAGTAGTCTCGCTGTCCAGAACTACCAGGCGATCGCCGTAACCCTGGTTCAGTTTCATCCGGTTGAGCACCTCGACCCCCTCATCGCCAAACATCGCTCGCGCTTTCAGCGACTTCGCCGCTTGGTCGTGCCGAACACCGGCAAACGCAGCACCGCCTGGTGGGCAGGCCTGAGAAGTGTCAAGGCTGATTTCTTTGCTTTCCTTGACGATGACGATGAGCTTCATCCCAACCATGTCGCTTCGGTGATGAGCTATTTCGATCGCCATCCGGATTGCGGTTTGGTCTACTCGGGTGTTGTCCGAACGGAGGAAGAGTCGGGGCATTTTGTCGAAGCTCCCAATTTCGGCGGACCTGGCGGCAAGACCATTGAAGAAACCCGAGAGCTGCTGTTCCTTGAGCCGCCGGACCTTTCCAGGCTGGCTGAGTTTGACAATTTCATCACGTCGAATTCTTGGATTTGTCGGTCATCCGTATTACATGGAGATGTGCCTCCTGATCCAAGGGTCGACTACACAGAGGATGTGTATTTTTATCTTTGGGTCGCTTCGCGAGCGAAGCTCGGTTTTACCGGCTCGCCCACTGCGGTTTGGAATTGGCGATCGACATCACGAGATAACTCCATGCTTTCTTTCGACGAACACGAGTTAACCAAGGGCAAAGCGCGCTTGCGCGAGAGACTTCAATGTGCGAGTTTT
>Ga0209254_10003320_pt1 | contig 14679 bp, 14 predicted proteins | sample FrelakmetDIP11DI_FD_187148 | JGI IMG/M metagenome (GOLD analysis project Ga0209254, IMG submission 187148) | Freshwater lake sediment microbial communities from the University of Notre Dame, USA, for methane emissions studies - DIP11 DI (SPAdes)... | ecosystem: Environmental > Aquatic >...
GGAGGCGAGGTCGCCGCGCACCCCCAGCGGCGCCCGCGGCGCGGTGGCGATGGCCCGCAGCAGCGTCTGCTCGTGCTGACGACCGGACTTGGCCGGCACCCGCACGACCTGATCGCCGTTGGCGATGATGGCGCCGATGCGGTTGCCGCCCCCGCTGTTGAGGTAGGTGATGGCCGCCGCCGCGGCCACCGCCAGGTCGCGCTTCTCACACGCGGCGGTGCCGAAGTCGAGGGAGGCCGACATGTCGACCACCAGCCAGGTTTCCAGTTCGCGGTCGGCGATCATCTGCCGCACGTGCGGATGCGTGGTGCGCGCGGTCACCGACCAGTCCATCCGCCGGACGTCGTCGCCCGGCTGGTACATCCGCGACTCCCCCGGCTCCGAACCGGGGCCGGGGATCAGGCCGAGGTGGTTGCCCTGCAGCACACCGTCGAGCTTGCGCTTGACGGTGAGCTCGAGGGTCCGCAGCGCGGCCGACAGCTTGGCATCACCGATCTCACCGCGCTGGAAGGACGGCGGGTGGACGGTATCGGAGTCGCTCACCGACCGTTGTTACCTGCCCCGGCGGGAACCACCGGCGGCACCGAATGTCCTTGCTGCGGAATGGCATTCACCTGGGGCAGCGCGACGGTCTGCATGATCCGGTTGATCACCGTCTCAGCCTTGACGTCGTCGGCGAGCGCGTCGTAGGTCAGCACCAACCGGTGGCGCAGCACGTCCGGGATGACGTCGATGATGTCCTGCGGGATGACGTAGTCACGACCGCGCACCAGTGCCAGGGCGCGGGCGGCGGCGATGATGCCCAGCGAGGCGCGCGGCGAGGCGCCGAACGCGATCCAGGACCTGACGTCGTTCATCCCGAACTGCTCGGGACGGCGGGTGGCTGTCACGACGCGCACGACATAGTCGACCAGTGCGTGGTGCACGAAGTTGTTGGCGGCCACGTCCTGCAGGCGCAGCAGGTCGCCGGTCTCGAGGATCTGCTTGGGCTCCGGCGGGGTGACACCCATCCGGTAGATGATCTCGCGCTCTTCCTCAGGCGTCGGGTAGTCGACGTTGATCTTGAACAGGAAGCGGTCGCGCTGCGCCTCGGGCAGCGGGTAGACGCCCTCGTTCTCGATCGGGTTCTGGGTGGCCATCACCAGGAACGGCTTGGGCAGCGGGTAGGTCTTGCCGCCGATGGAGATCTTGCGCTCGGCCATGACCTCGAGCAGCGCGGACTGAACCTTTGCCGGCGCGCGGTTGATCTCGTCGGCCAGCAGGAAGTTGACCACCACGGGGCCGAGCTCGATGTCGAACTCCTCGCGGCCCTGCCGGTAGATCCGGGTACCGATGATGTCGGTGGGCACCAGGTCGGGGGTGAACTGGATGCGGGCGAAGGTGCCGCCGACGACCTTGGCGAAGGTCTCGACGGCCAGCGTCTTGGCCACCCCGGGCACACCCTCGAGCAGCACGTGGCCCTTGGCGAGCAGGCCGACGAGGATGCGTTCGACGAGCAGATCCTGGCCGACGATGATGCGCTTGACCTCGAAGATCGCGCGTTCCAGGGTGTGCACCTCACCGGCCAGCCCGTTACCGCCGGACGGCGCCGGCATCGGGCCTCCGCTCGGCCCGGCAAAACCCCCGGGGCCCGCGGGCGACCCACCTGGTGACGTCATCGACTTCCTCCACAGCTGTTGGATTACTCGGGCTGCGCCGCTGAGCAGGGCGCGCCCTCACACAACTATTCCAGGCGTTCCGGAATCCGTCGACGTGCCCCGTTCGCTGGCGCGTCGAGAGGCGACCTGTCTAGGTCTCGATGACGCGGGTCAGGTACGGCGTCATGCCCGCCGTGCGGACCGGGCTGACGGCGACCTGACCGGCCGCCGACGACGCCTCCAGCATCTGACCGTTGCCCAGATAGAGCGCGACGTGCTGAGTGCCGCCGGGACCGTAGAAGATCAGATCACCGCGCTTTGCCTGTGACGGCGAGACGTGGCGCCCGGCGTTGTACTGATCCCCCGAGTACTTGGGGATCTGCACCCCGACCCCGGCGAAGGCGTACCGGGTGAAGCCCGAGCAGTCGTAACCGACCTTCCCGGCGTCCTGGTCGACGCCGGCACTGGGCCCGTTGACGGCGCCGCCGCCCCAGGAGTAGGGCACCCCGCGTTGCGAGGCCCCGCGGGCGATCACGTACTCGATCGCCTGCGGTCCGCTGACCCGGCCGCCGGGCAGTGCCATCGTCGAATTACCACCGCCGCCGATGCCGAGGCCGGCCAGGAACTTGCGGCCCAGGTCCATGGTGGCCTGCGCGGCCTGCGTGGTTGCCTGCAGCGAGGCGTTCGCGATGGCGACCGGGTCACCGGGCGCCCCGGCGCTGAGGATCTTGGGCAGCGTCGGATCCCACTCGCCGGGCTCGGCGCTCGCCGGGCTGGCGAAACCGAACGCCAGCGCCATTGCGGTCACGACGGTCCCGACGAAGAGCCGCCGAGAAGCGTTGCGAGACATGGGAAACAACTCCGTCATTAATTGATGTAGCGGACGACGAACGGTGTCATGCCGCTGGTGCGTACCGGGGAGATCTTCACCGTCGAGCCGGTGTAGGGGGCTTCGAGCATCTGGCCGTTGCCCAGGTAGAGCGTGACGTGCTGGCTGCCGCCGGGGCCGTAGAAGATCACGTCACCGCGACGCATCTGCGCGGTCGGGATCTTGGTGCCCATGTTGTACTGCGACCCCGAGTAGTGCGGCAGCTTGATACCGACCCCCGCGAACGCATACAGAATCAGCCCGGAGCAGTCGAACCCGACCGTTCCCGCGCCGCTGTCGATGCCGTTGCTCGGACCGTTCGCGGTGCCGCCGCCCCAGGAGTACGGCACACCGATCTGCGACATGCCGCGCTTGATGACGTACTCGACGGCCGTCGAGCCGTAGACGAAGGGGATCTGGCCGTTGGTGATACCGGTGTCGGTCGGCTTCAGGATGCCGAGCTTCTGCAGGAAGCTCTTGCCCAGCTGCTGGGTGGTCTGCATTGAGGTCGAGGCGATCTGCAGCACCGCGTTGATGATCTGGATGGGGTCGCCGGAGACGAAGGCGCTCGGCACCGCGGGCAGGGTGAGATCCCACTCCGAGGCCTTGCCATAGGGCACCTTGGCGTCGGCCGGTGCGGCACTGGAGCCGGGCGCGGCCGGATCCCAGCGGTCCCCGGACGTGCCGGTGCCCGGCGCGGCGGACTTCGGCACGGCCGCGGGTGCACCGGCGGGAGCCGACCATTGACGTGCGGCGTCGAGCTTCTGCTGGGCGGTCTTGCGCTCGGCGGCGAGCCGGTCGATCTCGGCCTGCTGAGCGCGGAACGTCTTCTGCGCTTCGGTCAGCGCCGAGACGGCCGCATCCTGGCTGGCTTCGGCGTCGATGACGGCCTGGTCGGCCTTCTGCTTGGCCAGTCGGGCCGCGGATTCCTTATTGACCTGTTCGGTGCGCGCCCGTTGCAGGTCGGTCATCACCTGCTCGGCGCTGACCGCCAGGGTCTGGCCTGCCGTTGTGCTGGAGATGATCTCGTCGGGATTGGTGGCCATCACCAGAGCGCCCGCCGGACCGTTGACGTAGGTGGCCGCGGCGAAGGTGTCGAACCTCTTCTGGGCCGCGACGATGGCCGCGTCCGCATCCCTGACGGCCTGCCCGCTGGCCTCGACCTGCTGCTGCGCGGTGGCGGCGGCATCCCGCGCCTCCTGCACCTCGACCAACGCCTTGTTGACGGCTTCCTGCTCGGCCTGAACCTTGGCCCCGACGTCCTGCAGGCGCTGGTTGGCCTCGGCGACATCAGCCACGAGAGCGGCCAGGGTGTTGGGTGGCGGCGACGGCTCGGCGAGCGCCAGTCCCGGAGTGCCCAGCGTCAGGGCGACACTGAGTACCAGCGGGCACACCGGTTTGGCGATTCGGAAGGCCGGCTGGATAAGAGAGCCGCGATCGGAACGTCTCATTCGACTCTGGTCCCCTTTGCTTCACAACACGTAGTCACGCGAGTCACAGATGCCACATCAGTCACACCAATAACAATGGCGCCAATTGCACCGTACGTCACATTTGTCGCAGAGGAAACTTGACGCAAGAATTACATGTTTGTCATTTACGGGATGTTGCCGAATAGTAATCTTATTGATTTGCCAAGATCAGCTATTTGCGCAGTTCAGCTGGTGTTTCGCTATTTTTCGAGCGTCTCGCCCTAAGCTGCAGAACTCGGGTCGAAACTGCCGCTGCAGCGACCCCGAGAACGAGCGCAATGGTTAATCCCATCCAGGGAAAGTCGGGCGTTTGTAACTGGTCGACGAATGCCTGCGCGCCGACCACCGGCGTGGGGGCGGTCTTGGCCACGTCCTGCCCCGCTTCCAGGAGCACCCGGTCATAGGTGGTGCTGTAGGTGCCGGCCCAGCCGGGACTGAGCACCAACACCGTCGAGCCGGGGTTGGCCTGGCCGATCTCGGTGGCGATGTCGCGCAGCGGGGTGTCGATCGGCGGGCTCTTCTCCATCACCACGACCTTGAGGTCGATGCCGTGCGCCTTGGCGTCGTCGACCACCTTCCGCAGTCCCGCGGCATCGGCGGCCGGCGCGGCGACACCGTCTTCGGCCACATCGGCCTTGACGGCGTTCATGCACTGGTCGAGCGGCGTGGCCGGGTCGAGGCCGACGCTGCTGCACACTTCCACCGGGATGAAGGTCGGCGCGTGCGGAGTCGTCACGATCCCAGACCGTACCGCGAGGGCGGCACCGGGGGTGGCACCACGCGCCGAGTGAGACAAGACTGGACAGCCGAGGACCGCCGTCGGAAAAAGACGCGGACCGCCCGCTTAGCAGGACAACCGTACTGTTAGTATCGAGCCCGATGTCGGCACAGCCCGTCGACATCATCACCAACGCCGGGAGTTGATGTGAGCAGCAAAGATTCACTGAATTCGTTTGGAGCGCGCGACACCCTGACGGTCGGCGACGACAGCTATGAGATCTACCGCCTCGACGCGGTACCCGGCACGGAGAAACTCCCCTACAGCCTCAAGGTGCTCGCCGAGAATCTGCTGCGCACCGAAGACGGCGCGAACATCACCACAGACCACATCCAGGCCATCGCCAACTGGGATCCCTCCGCCGAGCCGAGCATCGAGATCCAGTTCACCCCGGCCCGGGTGATCATGCAGGACTTCACCGGCGTGCCGTGCATCGTCGACCTGGCCACCATGCGCGAGGCCGTCACCCAGCTGGGCGGCGACCCCGAGAAGGTCAATCCGCTGGCGCCCGCCGAACTCGTCATCGACCACTCGGTGATCCTGGACTTCTTCGGTGGCCCTGACGCCTTCGAAAGGAACGTGGCGCTCGAATACGAGCGGAATGGCGAGCGCTACCAGTTCCTGCGCTGGGGCCAGGGCGCGTTCGACGACTTCAAGGTGGTGCCGCCCGGCACCGGGATCGTGCACCAGGTCAACATCGAATACCTGGCCCGGGTGACCATGGTGCGCGACGGGGTGGCGTACCCGGACACCTGTGTGGGCACCGACAGCCACACCACCATGGTCAACGGCCTGGGCGTGCTGGGCTGGGGTGTCGGCGGCATCGAGGCCGAGGCGGCCATGCTGGGCCAGCCGGTGTCGATGCTCATCCCCCGGGTCGTGGGCTTCAAGCTGACCGGCGAGATCAAGCCGGGAGTGACCGCCACCGACGTGGTGCTCACCGTCACCGACATGCTGCGCAAGCACGGCGTGGTGGGTAAGTTCGTCGAGTTCTACGGCAAGGGTGTGGCCGAGGTGCCGCTGGCCAACCGAGCCACCCTGGGCAACATGAGCCCCGAATTCGGTTCCACCGCAGCGATGTTCCCGATCGATGAGGAGACCATCAGCTATCTGCGGCTGACCGGGCGCACCGAAGAGCAGCTGGCGCTGGTCGAGGCCTACGCCAAGGCGCAGGGCATGTGGCACGACCCCGACAAGGAGCCGGTCTTCTCCGAGTATCTAGAACTGGACCTGTCCACGGTGGTGGCGTCCATCGCGGGACCCAAGCGCCCGCAGGACCGCATCGAGCTAACCGACGCCAAGAACGCGTTCCGCAAGGACATCCACAACTACGTCGAGGAGAACCACCCGGCGCCGCACACCAAGCTCGACGAGGCCGACGAGGAGTCCTTCCCGGCCAGCGACCCTGCCGCCCTGACCTTCGCCGACAACGGCGCGGTGGACGTCCGTCCGTCGGCAGCCAACGGCGCCGAGGGCCGGCCGAGCAAGCCGGTCCGGGTCAAGACCGCCGAGCACGGCGAGTTCACCCTGGATCATGGCGCCGTGGTGGTGGCCGGAATCACCTCGTGTACCAACACCTCCAACCCCTCGGTGATGCTGGGCGCGGCACTGCTCGCCAAGAAGGCCGTCGAGAAGGGGCTGACGTCCAAGCCGTGGGTCAAGACCAACATGGCACCCGGCTCGCAGGTGGTCACCGACTACTACACCAAGGCCGGACTGTGGCCGTACCTGGAGAAGCTCGGCTACTACCTGGGCGGCTACGGCTGCACCACCTGCATCGGCAACACCGGCCCGCTGCCCGAGGAGATCTCGAAGGCCATCAACGACAACGACCTCGCGGTCACCGCGGTGCTCTCGGGCAACCGCAACTTCGAGGGCCGCATCTCCCCCGACGTCAAGATGAACTACCTCGCCTCGCCCCCACTGGTGATCGCCTACGGCATCGCCGGGACTATGGATTTCGATTTCGAGTCCGATCCACTGGGCAAGGATTCCGAGGGTAACGACGTCTTCCTGAAGGACATCTGGCCGACACAGAAGGAGATCGACGACACCATCGCCTCCTCGATCAGCCGGGACATGTTCACCAGCAGCTACGCCGACGTGTTCAAGGGCGACGAGCGCTGGCGGAACCTGCCGACGCCGTCGGGCAACACCTTCGCGTGGGACGACGCCTCGACCTACGTGCGCAAGCCTCCGTACTTCGACGGGATGCCCGCCGAGCCGCAACCGGTGACCGACATCAAGGGCGCCAGAGTCCTCGCCCTGCTTGGCGATTCGGTGACCACCGACCACATCTCGCCGGCCGGCAGCATCAAGAAGGGCACCCCGGCCGCGCAGTACCTGGAGGCCAACGGGGTCACGCCGGAGGACTTCAACTCGCTGGGCTCACGGCGCGGCAACCACGAGGTGATGATCCGCGGCACGTTCGCCAACATCCGGTTGCGTAACCAGTTGCTCGACGACGTCTCCGGTGGCTACACCCGTGACTTCACCCAGCCGGACGGCCCCCAGTCGTTCATCTACGACGCGGCGCAAAGCTATGCGGCACAGAATATTCCGCTGGTCGTCCTCGGCGGCAAGGAGTACGGTTCGGGCTCGTCGCGCGACTGGGCCGCCAAGGGCACCAGCCTCCTGGGGGTGCGGGCGGTGATCACCGAATCCTTCGAGCGCATCCACCGGTCCAACCTGATCGGCATGGGCGTGATCCCGCTGCAGTTCCCCGCCGGCGAGTCCGCGGCGTCGCTCAATCTGGACGGCACCGAGGTCTACGACATCACCGGGATCGAGGAGCTCAACACGGGAAAGACCCCGAAGACGGTGCACGTCAAGGCAACCAAGGCCGACGGCGGCGCGGTGGAGTTCGACGCGGTGGTCCGGATTGACACCCCCGGCGAGGCGGACTACTACCGCAACGGCGGAATCCTGCAGTACGTGTTGCGCAACATGCTGCGGGCCGGCTAGCCGGACGCGGCCGAAAAGGACATGCCACGGGTCAGCGAGGAGCATCTGGCGGCCCGGCGCCGTCAGATCCTCGACGGCGCGCGGCGCTGCTTCGCCCAGCACGGATACGACAAGGCGACCGTACGTCGGCTGGAACAGACCATCGGCCTGTCACGAGGCGCGATCTTCCACCACTTCCGCGACAAGGACACCCTGTTCTTCGAGCTGGCCCGAGAAGACGCCGAGCGGATGGCCGAGGTGGCATCCCGCGAGGGCCTGATCCAGGTGATGCGCGATATGCTCGCGGCGCCCGACCAATTCGACTGGCTGGCAACGCGATTGGAGATTGCGCGCAAGCTGCGAAACGACCCGGTGTTCAGCCGGGGCTGGGCGGAGCGTTCGGCCGAGTTGTCGGCCGCGACGTCGGACCGGCTGCTGCGGCAGAAGCAGGCGGGCCGGTTACGCGACGACGTTCCCAGCGACGTGTTGCAGTGCTATCTGGACCTGGTGCTCGACGGGCTGGTGGCCCGGCTGGCCGCGGGCGAGGATCCGAAGCGGCTTTCGGCGGTACTCGATGTCGTCGAGGAGTCGGTGCGCCAGCCCTAACCGACGCGGGTGCGGTGGTTGGGCCCACCGCGGCTGCGCATCGTGGTCCCCGACTCGCGCAGCATCGAATGAATCGAACCGTACGACCGGCCCGTCGTCGCGACCAGGGTGCGGATGCTGGCGCCACTCTCGTAGGCATTGCGCAGCTCGTGCAGCAGTTGGTCACGAACCTGGTTGACTTTCCTCATCGACACCCTCCGCGGTTGAGCGGCCCCCTTGTTGATCCACAGAGTAGGAGTACTCGACGACGGTGTGGCCGGAATGACCGAAATGGTTTGTGCCAGTTGTCAGGCGAGTTCGATCAGGTCCCGATAGTCCTCCGACCAGTAGTCCTCGATGCCGTCCGGCAACAGCACGACGCGCTGCGGTTCGAGGGCCTCGGCGGCACCGGGATCGTGGGTGACCAGCACCACCGCTCCGAGGTAGCTGCGCAGCGCGTCGAGAACCTGTTCGCGGGAGGCGGGGTCGAGGTTGTTGGTCGGCTCGTCGAGCAGCAGCACGTTGGCCGTCGAGGCCACCAGACCGGCCAGTGCCAGTCGGGTCTTCTCACCGCCGGACAGCGTACCCGCCGGCTGGTCGAGTTGGGGGCCGCTGAACATGAACGCCCCGAGCAGGCTGCGCAACTCCTGCTCGCCGGTGTCCGGGGCAGCGTGGCGGATGTTCTCCCACACCGTCGCGACGTTGTCGAGGGTGTCGTGTTCCTGTGCGAAATAACCGATCTTGAGGCCGTGCCCCGGCTCGATGCCGCCGGCGTCCGGGGTTTCCGTGCCGGCCAGCAGCCGCAGTAGGGTGGTCTTGCCCGCGCCGTTGAGTCCGAGGACCACCACCCGCGAACCGCGGTCGATCGCCAGGTCCACCCCGGTGAAGACCTCCAGGGAGCCGTAGTTCTTGGTCAGTCCCTTGGCCACCAGCGGGGTGCGCCCGCACGGCGCAGGGGTCGGGAACCGGATCTTGGCGACCTTGTCGGCCACCCGCTCCTCGTCAAGGGCCGATATCATCCGCTCGGCGCGGCGCAACATGTTTTGTGCTGCAACGGCTTTGGTGGCCTTGGCCCCCATCTTGGCGGCCTGTGTGCGCAATGCCGACGCCTTCTTCTCGGCGTTGGCCCGCTCACGGCGACGACGTTGCTCGTCGGTGGCGCGCGCGTCGAGGTACTTCTGCCAGCCCATGTTGTAGACGTCGACCTCGCCCCGCACGGCGTCGAGGAACCACACCCGGTTGACGACCTCGGCGAGCAGTTCGACGTTGTGGCTGATGATCACCAAGCCGCCGGTGTGCGCCTTGAGGAAGTCGCGAAGCCAGCCGATCGAGTCGGCGTCGAGATGGTTGGTCGGCTCGTCGAGCAGCAGCGTCGTGGCCGAGCCGGCGCCGGTGTCACTGGCGGCGAACAGGATCCGGGCCAGCTCGACCCGCCTGCGCTGACCACCGGAGAGGGTGCGCAACGGCTGGGTCAGCACCCGGTCGGGCAGCCCGAGGCTCGCGCAGATGCGGCCGGCCTCGCTCTCGGCGGCGTAGCCGCCCAGCGCGGCGAAGCGTTCCTCCAATTGGCCGTAGCGGCGCACCGCCTTGTCCCGCGCGGTGTCGTCGACCACCTCGGCCATCAGCACCTGCTGCTTCTCCAGGTCGGCCAGCAGGCTGTCGAGGCCCCGCGCGGACAGCACCCGGTCGCGTGCCAGCACGTCGAGGTCACCCTCGCGCGGATCCTGCGGCAGGTAGCCGACGTCGCCGGTGCGAACTACTTCCCCGGCGTAGGGCTCACCTTCACCGGCGAGGATCCGCATGGTGGTGGTCTTGCCCGCACCGTTGCGTCCGACCAGACCAATGCGGTCGCCGGGCTGGACCCGCAGCGCGGGACCTTCAGCGAGCAACAGCGTGCGCGCGCCGGCGCGGACCTCGAGGTCCGTTGCGGTGATCACGCGCGCTGCTCCTGGGGTTACTTGTCGTCGGTGAAGACCGGGGCGCGCTTTTCGGCACGCGCGGCGACCGCCTCTTCGAAGTTGGCGGTAAGCAGGCGCACGTAGAGCTGCCCGAGGCCCTCGGCCTGCATATGCCCCTCCAGGGTACTGGCGTCGAGCCCGGTCCACAGCGTCCGCTTGGTCAGTTCGGTCCCCGGACGGGAGAACGCCGCGATGCGTGCGGCGATCTCATAGCAGGCCGGCAGCAGCTCCTCGGCCGGAACCTGCCGGGACACCAGGCCGATCCGTTCGGCTTCCACGGCGTCGACGTCACGTCCGGTGAGCATGATCTCGAAGGCGCGCGAGGCCCCGATTGCCCGCGGCAACAGGTAACTCAGGCCCAGCTCGCTGGCGGTCAGGCCGTTGTTGATACCGGCCGCGCGAAAATAGGCGTCACCGGCGGCGACCCGGATGTCGGCGGCCAGCGCCAAGCACAAGCCGCCTCCGATCGCCGCACCGTTGACCGCGGCGATGATCGGCTGGTGCAACTTACGCATGGCGAGGATCACATCGTCGAGCAGTTCCATCGACCGCAGCCCGTAGCTCGGCCGGGTCAATCCCGCGACGTGCGGCACCGAGCCGGCGGACTTGTGGTCGGCCCCCGAGGAGAAGCCGCGCCCCGCGCCGGTGAGGACTACGACCCGCACGGAGTTGTCGTAGCTCAGCTCGGTGAGAACGTCCTTGAGCGGGATCATGACGTCGAACGCCATCGAGTTCATCCGCTCCGGGCGGTTCAGGGTGACCAGGGCGACATGCGGTTGCGGGTTATCGACGAGGACGAACCCAGAGTCACGAATCACCGTTGCACGCTATCGCGTGCCGGCCGGCGGGCTGGAGCGAAGCGACTCGGGGATGGAAGAAGCTAGACGTCTTCGGCTTGACCCTGCGCCGCGATGGCGGCGTCGACGTCGAACTCCTTGACCTGACGGATCAGGTCCTCCAACGCGGCGGGCGGCAGTGCGCCGGCCTGGTTGAAGATCAGCTTGCCCTTCTTGAACGCCATCAGCGTGGGAATGGAGCGGATCTCCGCGGCGGCGGCGAGCTGCTGCTCGGCCTCGGTGTCGACCTTGCCGAAGACGACGTCGGGGTGCTTCTCCGACGAGGCGGTGAACGTCGGGGCGAAGGCGCGGCACGGACCGCACCACGACGCCCAGAAGTCGACCAGAACGATGTCGTTGTCGGCGAGGGTGTCGTTGAAATCCTGCGCCGTGAGGTCTCGAGTAGCCACGAAAGTCCTAACGTCGGGGTTATCCGGTGTGTTCCCGGTCGCCATCAGTACAAACGGGACAGGGCGGTGGCTGCATCGAAACCACCGAACTCGCCGAGCTGGCCGTCGCGCAGGTGGTTGACCCAGTTCGGGTCGGCGAGCAGAGCGCGGCCGACGGCGATGATGTCGAACTCTCCGGCGTCGAACTGATCGAGCAGCCGGTCGACGGGTGCGGCGGGGATGGGGCCGCCGCCGGGTTCGCCCGGTTTGAACTCCGTCGCCAACCCCACCGAGCCGACGGCGATGACCGGCTTGCCGGTCACCTTCTTGGTCCAGCCGGCCAGGCTCAGCTGCGGATCCTCGTCGGGGAACCCGGGTAGGTAGTGGCGCCGGGTCGACGGGTGTAGCACGTCCACCCCGGCGTCGACCAGGGGTCCGAGGATCCGCTCGAGCTCAGCGGAGTCGGTGGCCACCGCCGCGTCGTAGCGGTTCATCTTCCACTGCGAGAAGCGATAGATGATCGGGAACTGCGGGCCCACCGCCACGCGCACGGCAGCGACGACCTCGGCGGGAAACCGGGTGCGGGCCTCCAGCGAGCCGCCGTAACCGTCGGTGCGGTGGTTCGTTTCCGCCCAGAGGAACTGGTCGAGCAGGTAGCCGTGGGCGCCGTGGATCTCGACGGCATCGAATCCCGCATCGCGGGCGTTGACGGCGGCTCGGGCGTAGGCGCCGGCGACCGAGGGCAGTTCGTCGGCGCCGAGCGCCCGGCCGACCGGGTTGCCTGCCACGTCCACCGCCGACGGACTGACCGGCAGCTGGCCGGCGGTGTCACCGTCGTGCTCACCGCGGGCGCCGCCCTGGTGCCACAGCTGGGCGGCGATCGCGCCACCGCCGGCATGCACCGAGTCGGTGACCGCTCGCCAGCCGCGCAGCACCTCGGCGCCGGCGAGTTCGGGGATGGCGTCGGGCCAGCCGGCGGCCGGATGCGGTATGCGAACACCTTCAGTGATGATCAGTGCCGTCCCGCCGGCCGACCTGCGGCCGTAGTAGGCGGCCACATCCGGTCCCGGTATGCCCCCGGGTGAAGCGGCGCGGGTCATCGGGGCCATCGCGAAGCGGTTGCGCAGGCTCATGGATCCGATGGTCAGCGGCGTGAACAGGTCCTGGAGCCGAGCGTCATCCACCATGAGCACAGTAAACGTCGGCCGGCGCCGCGTTCATTCCCCGCAACCGAATTCAGGAATTGAAGTCCCGGAAGGACTTCAGCAGCCGGTCGCGGAAGCCGGGGTCCAGATCGGTTTCGGTGATCTTGCCCAGGGTGCTCACCGTCGTGCGGAACTGCTGGAGGTAGTTCTCGCAGCCGTCGCACTCAGCGAGGTGGAGGTCGAAGCGTTCCCGGGTGTCGGAATCCAGCGAGCCGTCGAGGTAGGCGGTCACCAGCTCGACGAGTTGGTCGCAGTCCAGCGTTCTCATCAGCGGCCCGCCAGATAGTCCTCGAGCGCTTTGCGCACGGCCGCGCGACCGCGGTGCAGCAGCACGCGCTGGTTGGCCACGCTGATGTCCAGCAGCTCACACACCTCACTCGAGTCGAATCCCAGCATGTCACGCAAGGTCACCACCTGCCGTTGGCGCTCGGGCAGCCTGTCCAGTTCGGCCTGTGCCACGTCGACGAGCTCGCGGCCCAGCACCGAACCCTCCGGGGTGTCGGGAAACGGGGACGGCTCCTCGCCGCCCTTCCAGTGGCCGGCCCAGCGCTGCCCGGTGGGCCGGAACCGGGCCGGGTCCACGGTGCCCCCGGTGAACGCCACGATCTCGGCGTCGTCACCGCGACGCTCCCGGATGCCGCGCGACTTCGCGATGTTGATCATCACCGTGAAAAGCCAAGTGCGCAAGGAGGATCGGCCCTCGAAGCGGTCGATGCCCTTCAGTAATGCGATCCATGTCTCCTGCACCACCTCCTCGGCGATCTCGCGGCTGGGCACATAACCTCGCGCGACCCGCAGCAGCGCGGGGCTGTGTTGGTCGACGAGGCGGGCGAACAACGCTTCGTCGCGTGCGCGCAGCGCCGCGATCAGAGCCGTCTCGTCCGCAGCACTTGCCATCGACTGCAGATGCTAACCGCCGCACCTACAGCTGCGCCTGTCCACGACGGAAGAACTCCGCGACGTCGCCGGTCAGCGTATCGACGTCGGCAGAAAGGTCGAGCGGATACAGCGCGCCGAAGGACGCGTTCCAGAACCGGCCGGTGCGTGCGTTCGCGGCGAAATCCCACGGGCCCACGTAGGCATACGGCAGCGGGTGGCCGTCGTCACCGGCCGAGACGCCGTAGTTGACTTCGTTGTCGGTGACGGCGACGTCGAAGTGCTCGGGCCACAACACCGGATGCTCCTCGGGCAGAACCGCTTTGAGGGCGCTTCCGCCGGCGTAGAGACTCCGGCTGATGGCTTCGGCCGCATCCGCGTCGAGGTCGAGCACGGTGTCGAGAGACAGCGGCGCCAGGAGCACCCACAGAGTATGGCGCTTCCGGAAGTTCAGGCCGGCCCGCAGCCGGAAAAAGGCGGACGCCGAGGATTCCAGGTCATCCGTCAGCGAGAACCGGGTCCCCGTATCGCCCGGGATCTGCACGTCGCAGTAGCCCAGGAAAGCCCCGCCGGTTTCAACATCCAAAAACCAACCGGAACGCGCCTGCCCTTGGACCGGAGGCGCGAATAACGCCGCGGTGAGAAACACGGCTGTCGCCGTAAGGATCATAGTCTTTTTCATGGGTTCTCCCTCGCGCCTTCGGATTTGGCCGAAGGACCGGCTCAGCGGGCGCGGAGGCGTTATTATAGCAGAATCACCGGAGAAGGTTGGCATCCCGCCGGCCGGAAAGCGCCGGGGACTGTTCGGGCGGAGGGCGCGGGGTGAGCGCCGCTAAAGACCCTGCAGAGCGGCGACTGCCTGCCTGATAGCGGAAAGTACGCGGCCGGGAAAGATCCCGAGCTGGAGAACGCCGTAGAGACACAGGAAAAGCGCCAGATAAAGCGCCGGGTTTTCCCGGCCGATCGTGACGTCTCGCGAGGGTTCCTTCATGTACATGGCGACGATGATCCTCAGGTAATAGAAGACCGAAACGAGGCTCGCCAGGACGCCGATGATCACGAGCGGCGTCAGGCCCTGGCGGACGGCGGCGCTGAAGACATAGAACTTGGCCAGGAATCCCGCCGTGGGCGG
>Ga0209254_10003321_pt1 | contig 14676 bp, 13 predicted proteins | sample FrelakmetDIP11DI_FD_187148 | JGI IMG/M metagenome (GOLD analysis project Ga0209254, IMG submission 187148) | Freshwater lake sediment microbial communities from the University of Notre Dame, USA, for methane emissions studies - DIP11 DI (SPAdes)... | ecosystem: Environmental > Aquatic >...
CGACCAACGCGCCGAGCCGCCCGACGGCAAAGGCATCCACAGCTGCATGGAAGTGAATTGAAAGAGCTCAAGACAAGAATGGCAGCAGTGTTCGCGAACCCTGGCGCGCGACGAAGGTCCGTGCGAGAACTGGTTCTGTTTGGGTTGGTCGGTATCGCTAACACCGCGTTTGGCTATGGCCTGTACGCATTTTGTTTGTATCTCGGCTGGCCGTACCAAGCTGCCACCGTGTTGAGCATGCTGGGGAGCATTGGCGTTGGCTTTCTTGGGCAGGGAAGCCTGGTTTTCAGGAACATCGAGTCCAGACGCATCGGGCGCTATGTTGTCATGTGGGTGGGCTTATTGCTTCTATTCAACTTGGTTGTCAAGGTCACAACCTACGCCGGTTACTCCGCATACCTGGGTGGTTTGGTCGCCTTGCCGATCATCATTCCACTGTCATTCCTGGCGCAAAAGTTCTACGTCTTCCGGCGTTGATCGACGGCGTGCCAAAAGTACCTGCACAGAACCGGCCCGCTTGATGCGGTTCGTGAGTACTCGAGTAACAGATTCAAGATCCCGGCGCCTGTTCACGGACGCTCCCCTCGCGCGCGAGCGCCCAATACTGTGCGTTGATGGTGCCCGACCAGGTATACGTGACGTTGCGCAATTGCAGGAAGAAACGCATGATCAAACCGGTGGGCAACGGCGGAAACTTGGCAACCAGCGTATCCCGGTTGGTGAACGTCAACACGTGGCCGGCGGGAGCGTACATGCACAGCCACCGGTGAATGGCGTCGTTGTTGGACACGAAAACATCAGCCGCGAAATAGGGGACTTCCAGGTACCCGGCCTTCGCAATCCTGGCGAACTCCTCGCACGTACGCACAGGATCGTCCACGTGTTCCAAAACGTGGGTGCAAATCAAATAGTCGAACTGCTTGTCGGCGAACGGATAGGGGAAGCGATTGAGATCAATGTCAATGAATCTCACGCCCGCGCGATCCGTCTTCAGGCTCAGGCCACCTCGCTGTTGGTCATCATTGTCCGTGCGGTCCATCGCGATGTTTGCGAATTTGTTCGGATAGTGACCGCAGCCGACATCGACTACTTGTTGTGCGTCGCCTGGCAAGTGCGCGCTGATGATGGCGTTCCTCTTTGCTTTGAGCACCGCCTGCATCACGTGTAGCGCGAGCTTGCGCAGCATGATTGCGACTCTCAAGTTAGTCAGAATAGATTGTACCGACGATTGTTTCACACTTGGCAGTGACCTCAGCCGTTTCTTCGGCCCAGTAGTTTCTGGAAAAGCGGCTCCTTCTCAAGCGAGGAGCCGATGCGCAAGAGCCGATTCAGCGACGAGCAGGTTGTCGCGATACTCCGGGAGGCTGACCGCATGTCGGTCGCCGACACGGCCAAGAAGCGCAAGGTCAGCGAACAGAACGTCTACGTCTGGCGCAAGCACTTCGCCGGCCTGGCGCCGGCGGACGTGAAGCGACTGCACCAAGCTGGCAGCGCACCTCGAGATCTAGAACCGCCGCCGGCCGCACTCCAGCTTTGACCGGCAGGCACCGGATGGCGTGTACTTCAACCAGCCGCCGCCACGACGGGCGGCTTAACCCGAAGGGCAACTACTTCAAACACTTAAGAAACTCGAAATGCTGCCCGACTGCGTGGGACCACTTCTCTCCTCGTACCAAACTCAAGTGTCAGGTCGCACTAGCTTTATTTCTGGTTCGGTATATATTGAGCCATTGGCGGATTGCCCGCCAAGCCCGTCGCAGGGGGACCTTTTGAAGCCTTCTACGCCGATTGTCTTCGAATCTTCTACCTTTGGAGCCATGGAAATGAAGAGCTCGAGAATAGTCACGCTGTTGGGCGCGGTAGGATTCTTCTTGGCTGCTGGTGCCGCTACCGCTCAGAGCAAGATGGAGCTAAATGCAGCATTTGCCGCGGAGGATAAGAAAGCGGAAGTCGCGATGAAGGCGTTGAAGCAAGCGAATTTCGACGCAGCTCTGCCGGCTCGTCTTGCGCTGGTAAATAGTGTGATCGACCAGTTCAGAGCGGAATTCGCCATAGATGAGAACGGCATGAAGCGCCTTAGCGAGTTTGCGGCGCAGGTCCATGCCACCCCGTCGAGAGTGCTAAACGAGGCGCGGTTCGCGAGGAACGTGGCTGATTTCGCTGGGCAGACGGAAAGGATCCTCGCCAAGCCGACTGCCATCAGGGCAGACGCACTGGGAGACGCGGAGAACTTGGTGTTCTTCCCGATAGGGCCGTGCCGCATTGCGGATTCGCGCTTCTCTACTGCCGGCGTTTTGACAAACGGTGTGATTCGGACCTACCGGAACTTCTCTAGCAGCGGACAGGGGGGGACTGCTGGCTGCAATACAGGCTTTCCCCAACTTATTTCTGGCACTCCGGGCTCAATTGCGCTGAACATCGCAGGTACTTCAATCACTGGGACCGGCAACCTGAACGTTCGCCCCGCTGGCAGCAGCATTGTAACTTCTTCCCTGAACTTCACGCCCGGTCAAGACATTTCCAATGCGACCGTGATCAAGATGACCGGCGCGGTTCCAGACTTTGAAATCCTGCCAACAGTCAATGGCTCCCCGGGGACCGTTCACGTGGTCATTGACTTGCTTGGCTTCTATGTCCCAAGTGAGCCAGCGCCGCTCGAGTGCCAAGAGAGCCCCCAGAATCAGGGCACGGGAACCTTGGCGGTGGGTGGATCCCAATCCGTGAACGCTCCAGCCTGCCAAGCGGGATTCAGTCAGACGGGCCTTTCGTGCTTTTACAACGGAACCGCTCCGGTCGGATTCCAAGTTTCCGAGTTGGCGATCGGGTTCTACTGCGTGTTCCAGAATACTTCGGGCGCCGCGGTTACAGGCTCGAACCTGTGGGCTCGGACGCGTTGCTGCCGCGTTCCGGGCAACTCTACTGGCCGCCTCTAGACGCACACCGGCATGGCGCTTCGCGCGCCTTGCGGACTGAAAAACAGGCCACCGCTCGGTGGCCTGTTTTTTTGTAGGCGTGACTGACGTCTTCCCGAGATTTCGTGGCAGCGGGGAAGCGGGTGGCGGACGCCCTGCGCCAAGCCGAGGCTGGGACGCCGGTGGGGGATGTTTGCCGGCAACTGGGCATCGCTGAGGCCATCTTCTACGTCTGGAAGAAGAAGTGCGGCCAACTAGGCGTGACCAAGCTGCGCAGGATGCGCATGCTCAAAGAGGAGAATGCCCGGCTGAAGCGCCTGGTGGCGGATGAGTTCCGCAAACCACGTCGCTCTGACGATCCGCTTGGAGTCCTACGTGATACGGTTGTCCCGAACCGTCACGTCCCTTCCCGCGTGCGCCAGTCGTGGAGCACCGACCGCAACGATGCATCGAGCGAAACGCGCGGCTGCCAACCCGTGGTGGCGGTGAGCTTCTCGTGCGAGCCGCACACCCTGCGCTGTTCTGCCGGACGCACCCGCGCCGGGTCGACCACGACCTGCACAGGCACATTGGCTGCGGCAATGAGTTGCGTCAGAAGTGCGTCCAGCCGAGTCTCCCGGCCAGAACAGACGTTGTAGGTCTCGCCGCACTGTCCCGCACGCAGTACGGCGGCGAATGCCGCCACAGCGTCCCCTACATCGACGAAGTCTCGCGTGACATCGAGATTCCCGACGGCGAGGTTGCCTCCACCAGCACGCTCGATTGCGGCGATCTGTCGCGCGAAGCTGCTGACGGCGAACTTGCTGCTCTGGCCGGCGCCGATGACGTTGAACGGCCGGACCACTCGAACATCCAGCTTGCCGGATAGCACGTGCTGCTTGCACAGTAGTTCGCCCGCCGCCTTGCTGACGGCATAGGGCGTCCGCGGCGCATACGCGCGCGTCTCGCGTATCGGCAGCTCGGACTCCGCGACCGAACCATAGACTTCGGCGGAACTCACGAAGAGCACAGAGCCCGAAAACCGCTCTTCGATCAGTGCAGCCAGGAGGTTCAGGGTCCCGATGAAGTTGATCTGGTAGGTTGCCCCGGGGTCAGCGATGCTGTCGGGGACAAAGCTGACCGCGGCCAGATGCAGCACGTAGGACGGTGCGTGGGCTCGAACGAGCTCGCGTACTGCCGCGGCGTCGCGAACATCGATCTCGTCCCCGCTCGCAACCAACTTCACGCCAAGGTCGCGCGCGAAGACCTGCTCGCTCGCCATCACGTGGCGCCCGATGAAGCCGCTCGCGCCGACCACCAGGCACGTACGCATAGGATCCTCGCTTGCAGGCACTGCGACAGGTTACCGCACGATCGGCGCCATACCGACGAGCGACAACCCGATTACGACCGGGTGGGCAACTGTCAGTGGCGTGCGGCTCACGATCAGTAGCCGGATGAAAAACGACACGGCGCAAAGTCCGGCACGAGCAGCCCACATGCGCGCGCCCCGCCACAAGCGTGCGCACGGCTGCGCGCCTCGTCCAACGCGAAGATGGCGATATCCCGAACAGCGCCGTGTCGCGGCCCGTCGTTCACCGCTTGATGCCTTCGCTCGTCCCTGCGCTCATGTCGTTGCCCTTGGAGGGCTGTAGCCGGGGCAGGAAGTCAGCGGGGCATGATGGGTGTACCTCGCACTCGTCTTCGCTCAACCACCTTGCCCTCACGTCGAGTGACGCGGTTCCGATCGAGTGAGGTCGTTGACCAGGAACGACCTGAAAGACGATGGCCTTGTCCCACCAGTCGAAATTGCCGTCCGTGTGGGTCGCCCCCGAGTGCAATGCGGCCGTAAGACTGTAGCTTCCGACGCCGAGGTCCATGCGCACAATCTCGAAGTCGATGGCGAGTCGGGTACCAGGCTCCGGGCCAGCTCTGCTGAGCCCCAAGTGAAACGTATTCGTGCCATAGACATCGTTTCCCAATCGATCGCGCACAAGGAAGCCGACGGTGACTTCCCGCAGGGCACTACGCGCCTCGACGACAATCCGTACCGTAACAGGATCACCCGCGCAAAGTGCGCGTACGGGCTTGCCTGCGGAGAGCAACTCGATGCTTGCGATTACGGCATCGGATGTGCCTGAACGAGTCGACGTGACTCCCGCGGGGGACTCGGACTGCCGGATCTCATGCTCCGCATGCTGCCGGGCCACCAGCGCATTGTAGTAGTCCAGTACCGAATCGGGGTCGCCATCACGCACCACCACACCCTGGTCGATCAGCAAAGCGCGGTCACACAGCGTCTTGATCGCACCGGGCATGTGCGACACGAATAGAAGGGAGGTTCCCTGCTCTCTGAACCGCCGGATGCGATCGAAGCTCTTGTGCTGAAAATAGGTGTCGCCCACGGACAGCGCCTCGTCGACGATCAGGAGGTCGGGACGGACCGCGGTCGCGACGCTGAAGGCCAATCGCACTTGCATGCCGCTGGAGTACGTTCGGACCGGCTGATCGATGTAGTCCCCGATCTCGGCGAACTCTTCGATGTCAGCCATCAGTTCCGCCGTCAGCTCGACCGAGATCCCCAACAAGTGGCTGGCCATGACGACGTTCTGGCGCCCGGTGAAGTCCGGGTGGAATCCAATACCCAGCTCCAGCAGTGCGGATACACGGCCTGCCACCTGATAGAAACCCTGAGTTGGCCGGACCGTACCTGCAAGGACCTTCAGCAAAGTGCTCTTGCCAGCGCCGTTCGCACCCACAATCCCCAGCGCCTCGCCGCGCCGGACTTCGAAGGTGACGCCGCGGAGTACCCAGATCAACTCATGCTGCGGCCCGAAGCCGATCCACTCGCGAAGGCGTCCCGAAGTCTGCGCATATCGGCGATACGCCTTGCCTATGCCTTGAGCTCGAAGGCTGACCATTACAGCTCATCCACGATGTCGCCGCTCAACCTGCGGAAGACATGGAGGCCGAGCACGACGACAACGATTGCCACCAATGCAGGATAGACCAGCATGCCAGGCTCAGGGACTCGTGCTTCAAGGAAGATCGTCTGCGAGTATTGGACGATCGGCCACATGGGATTCCAGGCCAGCGATTGTTCGAGCCACGATGGAAGCGCGCGAGCCGGATAGACAATCGGCGTGAGCCAAAACCAGAAGCTCACCAGCAACGTGGCGGATTGTTCGATGTCCCTGTAGAACACGTTGACCGTGCCGAAGAGCACGCCGAGTCCCAGCGCAAGCGCCACGACGATCGCCAGCAGAGGGACGATCGCCGCCACCACACCTCCTGGAAATGCCCCTATCAGCGTCAGGAATCCCAGGAACAGCCCGAAGACGACCAGGAAGTTGGCAATGCTGGATAGCGCCACGATGGCAGGAAGCGAGAATCGCGGCACATTGACCTTCTTCAGCAGGTTGGCGTTGTGCACAAAGATGCCGACGGACCGGCTCAGGATCTCGCTGAACAACTGCCACACGAGCAAACCGGAGCACAGGAAGATGCTGTAGCTCCAAGGCGAATCGTGCCCGGGCAACGCGGGCTTCATGACCTGGGCGAATACGAGCGTGTAGATCGCGATCAGGGCAAGGGGCTGCGCAACGGCCCAGAACCAGCCAAGCTGCGTGCCGAGGTACTTGCTCGCGAAGTCGCGTTTGACGCTCGCGAGAATGTAATCGCGAAAACCCCAGGCACTCCAAAGGGCGCGAACCGTGCTCATCGGCGGCGGAAAGGTCGCGGGGACCGGCCTCAGGTGGGCTCGCGGCTGACGCGTCGAAGGTCGGCATCGACCATCATCGCGATCAGGTCGTGAAGCGACGTCCGCGCGGTCCAGCCGAGCTTCTCGCGTGCCTTTGCCGGACTTCCGAGCAATACGTCCACCTCGGCCGGGCGGAAGAACTGCGGATCGACGACCACGTGCTGTTCGTAATCCAGGTCCACGTGCCGGAAGGCAAGGCGACACATGTCTCGCACCGTCGTGGTCACTCCCGTCGCTATGACGTAGTCGTCCGGCTTCTCCTGCTGCAGCATGAGCCACATCGCCTCGACGTAATCGCCGGCAAAGCCCCAGTCGCGCTTCGCATCGATGTTGCCGAGCCGTAGCTCCCTTTGTCGACCCAGCTTGATCCGGGCGACGGCATCGGTCACCTTGCGCGTGACAAACTCGATTCCGCGAAGAGGAGACTCGTGGTTGAAGAGAATTCCGCTGGATGCGTGGATGCCAAAACTCTCCCGGTAGTTGACCGTCGACCAGTGCGCGAAGAGCTTCGCCACGCCATAGGGGCTTCGGGGGTAGAACGGCGTTGCCTCGTCCTGTCGCTCCGCCTGTATGAGCCCGAACATCTCGCTGGTCGAAGCCTGGTAGAAACGGATCTTGGGGTCGTGGATTCGAATGGCCTCGAGGATATTGAGCGCGCCCATTCCGGTGACATTCGCCGTGAGGATCGGCTGCCGCCACGAGGTGGCAACGAAGCTCTGCGCCCCAAGGTTGTATACCTCCTGCGCCTCGCTGGTCTCAAGCGCCCGGAGCACTGCCGTGAGGTCACACAGGTCGCCGTCGATCAGACGGACTTTGTCCTCGATCCCCAGCTCGCGGAGCCGCCAGAGCGTGTCCGAGCTCCTCCGCGCAAGCAGACCGTAGACCTCGTACCCCTTGGCCAGTAGAAGCTGCGCCAGATAGGCGCCGTCCTGTCCGGTCACGCCCGTGATGAGCGCCTTGTTCCTATCTGCCAAGTCCCTCTCCCAACTCAGGCTGCCGCGAGCGTCGCGGCGAGTGTGTCGTCGAGGGGTGCAGGCAACCTCCACCCCGTCGCCTTGTTGCACTCAGGGTCCGTGAAGCAGTCAGGCACGGCAACCCCTTGCCGCCAAGTGAATCTCCGCTTCGCATGCCGCTTCCCGAAGTGTCCACCGGGTCGCCTCCCCATCCTCGGTAGCGAAATCCATGTCCAAGGGGCAAGCGGCCAGACCGCGAAGGTCAACCCGCTTTCCGGCCAGCTGGCCGCAGGAGTGCCGACGAAACCTCGCGTGCCCGAGTCCAGTAGTTGCCTCTTGCCACAACCCGAAACATTTTACTTTACATTGGGTTGGATAGCAGGAGGGGACAGCGCGTCGAGGCGAGTGCGGTTCGGATGACTGCTCTCTTCCGGCAGCCCCAGCGCCGATCGGTAGACGGCACTCGTGACCTCGGCACACCGCGTCCACGTGAACCGTGAGGCTCTTTCGACGCCTTGGCGAGACATCTCCAATCGTCGTCCCGGATCCGCAAGGAGTTCCTGGATCGTGGCTGCGGTCGACTCCGGATCCTCAGGGTTCATCATGACACCTGCGCCTCCCACGATTTCGGGAAGCGACGATCGGTCCGAAACTATGACAGGCGCTCCGCAGGCCATGGCCTCCAGCGGGGGCAGCCCGAAGCCTTCGTAGATGGATGGAAACGCGAAGAGCGCGGCACCGGAGTAGAGGCACGCCAATTCCTCGGAAGTGACATGGCCGAGGAATCGCACGTGGCGATCGTCCTGGCTGCGCAACCGCGTGAGCATCCCTTGCGATCGCCATCCTCTCGCTCCCGCAATGACCAGTGGATATTCGGACTTGAGCGCCTCGGGAAGCAACGCATGCGCCTCGAGCACGTGCACGAGGTTCTTGCGCGGCTCGATCGTGCCCACTGTAAGGATGAACTGGCCGTGCTCGAGTCCCAGCTCGCCCAGGGAACGAACCGTCGAGCTCGGCGGCCTTGGCGAGAAGCCTCGCGGAACGCCGAGGTGAGCCACATGAACGCTTTCGCAATCCAGGCCGAACGTGGTCAGAACCTCGCGCCGGATGAACTCCGAGTCGACGAGCACCGCGCGCGCCGTGTCAAGAGCTCTCGGCAGTCCCCTTTCCAGCCAGCGGACTCGATCGATGGGGTGAGCGGCTGGATAGCGAATCCACGAGAGATCGTGGATGGTGATAACTACCGGCACGTCGTACGAGAGCGGAACGTAGTTCTGCTCGTGGTAGAGGTCGATGCGATGCTCGCGCAGGCCCCGCGAGAATCCGAGCAGCTTGGTGCTGTGGCGCATGGCGGCACGGAAAGGGACCAGTGGCTTGATGCCCTGGAGGACCCGTTGCCCTAGCATCCCGTCCCCCCAATCCTGGCCCGCAGGCGGGGCATGGCGCCAACGGTAGCGGTAGAACGAATAGGCGTCGATGTCCGGAAAGCTAGCCAGCGCCGCTCCCAGCTCAAGGATGTAGTTCCCGATCCCCGTGATGGGAGACAGCAGCGGCGTTGCGTTGAAGGCGATGCGGAGCGACATGTAGGCGCACTTGTACGCGTAAGGCTAACTATACTTGCGTCGGGAGACGGGGATCCGGGAGGTGCGTTGCTGACCCTTCCCATGGACGTTAGGCCCCGGGGAAGCAGTCCGCTTTCCGTCTGGGACATTGCCGAACGCTTGGACCCGGGGCGGTACTGGTGGCGAGCCCGGTCATCCCAAATCAAGGGTCACACATTTACCTTCCCCGCAAGATCGCCCTCGTCCACGACTGGCTCTCCACCTGGGCCGGCGGCGAGCACTGCCTCGAGCAGATCCTCGCCCTCTATCCGGATGCAGAACTCTTCGCGCTGGTCGACTTCCTCCCCCCGGCGCTGCGTGAGCGCATCGGCGGGCGCCGCGCCCGCACCTCGTTCCTGCAGCGCCTGCCGTTCGCGCGACGGCACTTCCGCAAGTTCCTGCCGCTTTTCCCCCGGGCGATCGAAAGTCTCGACGTCGCCGGCTTCGACCTCGTGATCTCGACCTCGCACGCGGTCGCCAAGGGCGTGCGCACGCACCGGGGGCAGCTGCACGTCTGCTATTGCCTCTCGCCCATCCGCTACGCCTGGGACCTCAGGGACCAGTACCTCGCCCAGGTCGGGCTCGACCGGGGCCCCGCCGGCTGGCTCGCCGGACGGGTGCTGGACCGCATCGCCGCCTGGGACCGGCGCACCTGCGACCGCGTCGACGACTTCGTCGCCATTTCGCAGCACATCCGGGAGCGCATCGCGCGCTGCTACGGGCGTGAAGCGGCCGTCATCTACCCGCCGGTGACGCTCCCGCCATTTGACGGCCGGCCCGGAAAGCGCGAGCGTTACGTCACCGTGTCCCGCCTCGTCCCCTACAAGCGCATCGACGTCCTAGCCGCCGCCTTCGCCCGGCTCCCGGGCCGCGAGCTCGTCATCGTCGGCGAGGGTCCCGAACGCGCGCGCATCGCCGCCGCGGCCGGCCCCAACGTGCGCCTGGTCGGGCAGGTCGACGACGCCGAGCGCGATGCGATCCTGCGCGATGCGCGCGCGTTCCTGTTCGCGGCGGAGGAGGACTTCGGTATCGCGCCGCTGGAAGCGCAGGCTGCCGGCGTGCCGGTGATCGCCTACGGCCGCGGCGGCGCCACGGAGACGATCCGCGGCCTCGACGCGCCCGAGCCCACCGGCGTGTTCTTCGACGCCCAGACGCCCGAGGCGATCGCCGACGCGGTGCTGCGCTTCGAGGCGAACGAAGCGGCGTTCGACGCTGCCGCGTGCCGGCGCAATGCCGAGCGCTTCGGCGTCGAGCGCTTCCGCCGCGAGTTCGCCGACCACGTGGCGGCCCGTTACGAAGCCTTCCGCGGCCGGAGGCCGGCGTGAAGCGCAGCATCCTCAAGTCGAACGCGCCGCTGTTCGAAGTGCTGCTGCGCCTGCTCGATCCGCTTCTGACGATGGCCGCGGGCCTCGTCGCACATTGGCTCTACCTGGAAGGCTGGGAACTGCCCGACCGCTACATCTTTGCTCTGGCGTTCATGGGCCTCGCGACTGCCGTGCTGTTCCCCGTCATCGGGCTCTACGGCTCGCGGCGCGGCGTGACCGCGTTCGAGGAGGTGCGGCAGATCTTCCGTGCGGTCGCCGTGCTGGCCGCCATCTGGTTCGCGTTCGTGTTCTTCAGCAAGACCGGGGCGGAATTCTCGCGGGTCTGGAGCGCCTACTGGATCGGCTTCACGCTGGCCGGCCACCTCGCGTTCCGCGGCGCCCTGCGCCTGGTGCTGCGCACGGCGCGTCGGCGCGGCTTCAACCTGCGCCACGTCGTGATCGTCGGCGCAGGCGTGCTCGGCCGCACGGTCGCCGAGCGGCTGCGGGCCGCACCCTGGGCCGGCTTCGCCATCCACGGCTTCTACGACGACGACCCCGCGCTTGCCGGCACGCGCGCCGCGGGGCTGCCGGTGCTCGGGACCGCCGACCGCCTGCTCGCCGACCTCGACGAGGCGAGCGTCGACCAGGTGTGGATCGCGCTGCCGCTGCGCGCCGAGCGCCGCATCCGCGAGCTGATCGACGCTCTGCAGCAGACCTCCGTGCAGATCCGCTTCGTTCCCGACATCTACAATTTCAACCTCCTTCACCACTCCGTGAGCGAGATCGAGGGCCTGCCGGTCATCAACGTGACCGACTCGCCGCTCGAAGGCGCCGGGCTGATCGCCAAGCGAGTCGAGGACCTGGCGCTGGCCACGCTGTTCACGGTCCTCGCCTCGCCGGTGCTGGCCGCCGTCGCCATCGGCGTCAAGCTGTCCTCGCCCGGTCCCGCGCTCTTCAGGCAGGAGCGCGTCACCTGGAACGGCCAGCGCTTCACGATGCTCAAGTTCCGCTCGATGCCCATCACCGTCGAGATGGACACGGGCCCGGTCTGGGCCACGCAGGGCGAGCAGCGCGCGACGCGGTTCGGCGCGTTCCTGCGCCGCTACTCGCTCGACGAGCTGCCGCAGCTCTTCAACGTGCTGCGCGGCGACATGTCGATCGTGGGCCCGCGTCCCGAGCGGCCCGAGTTCGTCGAGCGCTTCCGGCGCGACATCCCCGGCTACATGCAGAAGCACCTGGTCAAGGCGGGCATCACCGGGTGGGCCCAGGTAAACGACCTGCGCGGCGACACCGACCTCGCGCAGCGCGTCCAGTACGACCTCTACTACATCGAGCATTGGTCGATCTGGTTCGATCTGCGCATCATCGGGCTGACGCTGCTGCACATCCTGCGCAGCGAGAACGCGTACTGAGCGCCCGGTGCGCAGGCTAGAATTGGCGCAGGGCGTCCGCCGCGGACGCCCTGCCCGCGCATGACCGAATCGAATCCGCCGCCCGTCACGCCGCCCGTCCCCGTGGAATCCGCGCCCGCAGATGCCTCGCCGCGGGCGGCCGCGATGCCTGTCCGCACGGTCGCCCTGCGGCTGGGCGCGGTGTTCGTCGCCGCGCTCGTGGCCTGCGCGCTGGCCTACCTCGCCCTCGCCGTGCCCGGCAAGTGGTTCACCGGCGCGCAGCCGCTCGCCTGGGGCGCGCGCGACCTGCAAGTGACGCGCGGTGCCGGACGCATCGTCGGCGACGAGCTGCACGTACTGCCGAACGACCCTTCGGGCATCATCGTCGTGTCCGTGGTGACGAAGTTCGCGTCGGTCGACCTGGCGCAGGTGGTCTGGATAGCGATCGACGTGCCCGACGACATCGAGATTTCGGCGTTGTGGCGCTCCGATTACAAGCCCGAAGCGCTCAACACGCTGCCGCTGCCCGCGCTGGGCGGGCGCCTGCTGCCGGCGGCCGTGGGAAAGCATGCTGCGTGGATCGGCCGCATCGAGGGCCTTGCGCTGGCGTTCCGCGGTCCGATCGCCGAGCCGATCCGTATACGGGGCGTCATCGTGCGGCCGCTGGACGCGCCCGAGATCGCGAAGGAGCGCGTGCGCGAGTGGTTCGCGTTCGAGGGGTGGACCGGCACGTCGATCAACACGATCACCGGCGGCGCCGACCTGCAGGACCTGCCGCTGCCGCTGCTGCTCGCCGCTGCCGTGGCATTGGCCGGACTGGCCGTCGCGGCGCTGTACCGCTGGCGACCGGCGCTGTTCCCGCTCGGCGCGCTCGGCTCGCTGGTCGCCTTCGCGCTCGCCGCCTGGCTGCTGCTCGACCTGCGCTGGGCGTGGAACCTCGCGCGGCAGGTCGAGCAGACAGCCGCCACGCTCGCCTTCCGCGGCTTCGACGAGAAGCGCCTCGCCGTCGAGGACGGCCCGCTCTACGCCTTCGTGGGCAAGGCGCGCGAGGCGATGCCGAAGGAGCCCGCGCGCGTGTTCGTCGTCGCCGACTCGCACTACTTCCGCGGCCGCGCGGCCTATCACCTCTCGCCGCACCGCACTTTCTTCGACCCGCGCGTGAACTCGCTGCCCGCGCCCCAGGCGCTGCGTCCCGGCGACTGGCTCCTCGTCTACCAGCGCAAGGGCGTGCAGTTCGATCCCGCGCAGGGCAAGCTGCGCTGGAACAACCTGGCCCCGGTGTCCGCCGAGTTGAAGCTCGCCGGTCGCGGCGCGGCGTTGTTCCAGATCCGCTGACAACGGTGGAAAACTTCCTCGCACTCGCTGCCGGCCTCGGCCTCGTCTGGGCGCTGGGCATCGCGCTCATCGGCGCGCTGTTCCGTTTCGCGCCACCGCGCGTGGCGCTGCCCGCGCCGTGGATCGCCGGCTGCGGCTGGTTCGTCGGCATGATCGCAACCACGCTCGCGATGCGTGCGCTGTCGGTCGCCGGCATCGCGTTCGGCGTCGTCTCGATCGGGGCTCCGCTGCTCGCCATCACCGCGATCGCCGGCTGGCTCGCGTGGCGGGGACGCGCAGCGCAGTTGCGCGGCACGCTGCGCGAGGCTGCGCGCGCGCTGCACGGCGGAGGCCTCGACGGCTGGCAGCGCCTCGCGTGGCGGCTGATCGTCGCGTGGCTCGCCGTGCGCTTCGCGCTGCTCTTCGCCGAGGTCTGGTGGCGTCCGCTGTATCCGTGGGACGCGTGGACGCAGTGGGCGACGAAGGCGCGCGCGTGGTACGAGATGCGCTCGATGGTGCCGTTCGCGGGCGTGTCCGAGTTCCTGTCCGCACCGGTCGATGCGCTGCTGTGGTTCGACGCCGCGCCGCACTACCCGGCGACGATGCCACTGATGCAGACGTGGAGCGCGCTGCTCGTGGGCCGCTGGGACGACGCGCTGGCGAACCTGCCGTGGTGGCTGACCGGCGTCGCGCTCGCGGTCGGGTTGCACGGTGGCATGCGGCTCATGGGCTTCCGGCCGCTGGCGGCGCTCGCAGCCACCGCACTCGTCAACACGCTGCCGATCGTCAACGTCCACGTCGCGCTCGCCGGCTACGCCGACCTTCCCATCGCGGCCTACCTGGCGCTCGGCACGATCGCCGCGCTGCACGCCATCCGCACGCGCGGGGCCGGCGAGGTGGTCCTCGCCGCGGCGCTGCTGCTGTCGATGACGCTGGTGAAGAACCCCGGCAAGGCGTGGCTCGTGATGCTGCTGCCGGCGTTCGTCGTCGCCGCGCTGCCCCGCTACGGCGTGCGGATCGCGGCAGGCCTGCTCGCCGCGGCGGTGTTCGCGCTGCTCGTGGGCGCGCGCAGCGGCGTCACGCTGCTCGGCTACAAGTTCTACCTGCAGCCGGTCGTACACTGGGGCGCGCTGTTCGACGCATACTTCTCGTACGCCAACTGGCACCTGCTCTGGTACGCCGCCGTCGCCACCGCGCTGCTCGGATGGAGGCACCTGCTCGACCGCGAGGTCGCGCCGTTCACCCTCGCCGTCGCGAGCGGCCTGTTGTTCCTCTTCATCGGCTTCGCCTTCACCCACGCCGGGCAGTGGGTCGAGGACCAGTCGACGGTGAACCGCGCCACGCTGCACCTCGCCCCCCTGGTCGTGGTCTGGATGTTCGCGTGCCTGCGCGGGCTGCTGCGCGGCTCCGGCGAGCCGGCGCCTGCCGCGGCTCCGGCGTCCTAGCCGCTCGATGCTCGAGC
>Ga0209254_10003322_pt1 | contig 14665 bp, 14 predicted proteins | sample FrelakmetDIP11DI_FD_187148 | JGI IMG/M metagenome (GOLD analysis project Ga0209254, IMG submission 187148) | Freshwater lake sediment microbial communities from the University of Notre Dame, USA, for methane emissions studies - DIP11 DI (SPAdes)... | ecosystem: Environmental > Aquatic >...
ATGACGCGGATGTCGCGCACCATGGCGAGCAGCATCTTGCGGAAGCTCTCGGCCTGCGCCTCGGCGCGGCTCTTGAACTGGATCTGGTCGAGCTTGCTTACGCCGTCCACCAGCTCGGCCACTTCCTGGCCGAATCGCGTGGTGATCTCGTCCTTGAGCGTCGGTGTGTCCTCCATGACGTCGTGGAGGATCGCGGCGATCAGCGTCTGCGAGTCGAGGTGCAGGTCGGCCAGCAGGTCCGCTACGGCGACCGGGTGCGTGATGTACGGCTCGCCGGAGCGGCGGCGCTGGCCTTCATGGGCCTGGAAGGCGAAATCGTAGGCTTCCTGGACGCGCTCGACCTCTGGCGGGGGCAGGTAGCCCTCGAGCTTGGTCATCAGCTGGCTGATGCCGATGGACCGTCTTCCGTACGGCAGCAGGCTGCGCAGGGAAGACGTGACGTCCATGGCCGCGTGCTCGGCGGGGGATCAGTCTCCCAGACCGAGCTGGGGAGCGCGGAATTCGCCCACGAACTCGGGTTCCGGGATGAATTCCTGCGGCGGACGGTCCGGTTCCTCGAGAATCTCGAGGCCGACGTGGCCCGCGGCCACCTCGCGCAGCGCGAGCACCGTCGGCTTGTCGTTCTGCCAGTCGAGCGTCGGCTCGGCCCCGTTCGCCAGCTTGCGGGCGCGCTTGGACGCGACCAGCACCAGCTGGAACAGGTTCGGGACGTTCTTGAGGCAGTCTTCGACGGTGATGCGAGCCATGGGCGGTCTTTACGTGTCGGTCGGGGACAAGGGGCGAAAGCATAGCACAGGCTCCCCGGTTGGCCGCCGCAAAGAGGGCGAACCGGCCCCCACGGCGACCCCGTCGATCTTGCGCCGCAACAATCATTTTCGTGAGCCGGATCACAGGTTTGGCGCAGGGGGGGCAGTGCCCCGGGGCGCCGTGATACTGTTTCATCCGTGTAAATGCATCTGGACAAGAACTGGCGGTGCCATGAAAACCGATCGCCTCGGCGAAAAGCATTCCGGTCAGGCGCGTGCCCGTGGGTTCACTCTCGTCGAACTCATGGTCACTGTCGCGATCGCGGCCATCCTGCTGTCACTTGCCGTTCCGTCCTATAGACAGTACCTGCGCCGCGGCGCGGTCGCCGAGGCCGTGGCCGCGATCGGCCAGGGTCGCGTCGTCGCCGAGCAGTTCTTCCTCGACAACCGTACCTACACTGGAATGCCGTGCCCGACCAGCACGGGCTCATTTGCTATCGTGTGCGACGATCCGGCTGCTCCGGACGACGCGACCTATACGATTACCGCCACCGGCAGCGGCAACATGGCGGGCTTCGTCTATACCATCGACCAGGCGAACCTGCGCACCACCGCCGGTCCCTGGGGGTCGGGTAACTGCTGGATCACGCGCAAGGGGAATGGCTGCTGATGCGTCGCGCGGCAGGATTCACTCTGATCGAACTCATGATCACGATCACCGTGGCCGGGATCCTGCTCATGATCGGCGTGCCCACCATGCGCAGCGTCGTCGAGAACGGACGGATCCGCGCGGCGGGCGAGTCGTGGAAATACGGTCTCGCGCTGGCACGCGCCGAAGCGGTGCGGCGCAATGCCCAGATCGAGTTCGTCACGGACACGGACGGCTGGCAGGTGAATGTCGTTGCGACCGGCGAAGTGCTGCACCAGGCCTCGGGAAGCGAAGGCGCCGAGGGTCTCGCCATCACGATGCTCCCGGTGGACGCGGACCGGGTCACGTACAACTCCTTCGGAACCATCGTGGACCCGAACCCGGACGCCTCGCCGCCGATCCAGCTCGTGAACATTGCGTCCTCGAATCCGCCGACGGCGGATGACCGTTATCACCCGCTGCGACTGCAGGTTCTCGGCGGAGGCATGACCAGGCTTTGCGATCCGGCGGTTGCGTCGACCGACTCGAGGGCTTGCCTGTGAGCGCTTCGGCTCACGCGTTGCGCCGCGGCGAACGCGGATCCGCGCTGATCGAAGTGCTGGTCTCGCTTCTGCTGTTCTCGGTCGGCATCGTCGGGCTGGTGCGGCTGCTCGGCACCGCGGTCAAGGATACCGGCGAGATCGAGTATCGGGCCCAGGCGGCCGCACTCGCGGACGAGCAGGTCGGGCTGATTTGGGCCGACCGCACGGATCTCGAGAGCTACGAAATAGCCGACGATCCGGTGGCGGAACTGCCGGCCGGGACCCGCACCGTGGATGTTGACGGCAACGTGGTCACGGTCACCATCGCCTGGCAGCCTCCAGGCGCGCCGGCGCGAAATCACGTCGTCGTGGCCACCGTGGCGAGCAACTGAGCCATGCGCGCGCGTAACCAGGGCCTGTCCCTCGTCGAGCTGATGGTCGCCGTGACGCTCGCGCTCATCACGACGGTCGTCGTGATGCAGGTGCTGAGCGTCTACGAGGCCCGCAAGCGTACCGCCACGGTCGGCAACGATGCGGAGATGAGCGCCGCGGTCGGCCTGTTCATGCTCGAGCGGGAGATCCGCTCGGCCGGCGCGGGACTGACACTTCCCAGCGGTCTCGCCTGTGCCAATGGCATCAACGGCCACTACAACGGCACCACGTTTTCCGACGGCGCGGCTTTCGCGCCGCTGCGCATCGTCGACGGCGGCGTCGTCGGGGGCGTGCCGCGCCCGGACCGCGTCCGGGTCATGCACAGCGATGCCGCTTTCGGCGTGGCGCCGGCGACGATACTCCAGGGCATGGGGGCGGCCAGTTCGCCAGTCACGGTCAGCACTGCCGTCGGGCTGGTCGAAAGCGACCTGATGCTGCTTGGCGCTTCGGATGGCCAGAAGCTCTGCACGCTGATGCAGCTCAGCGAGGATCCCGTGCCGGTGGGCACGACTCTGCAGCTCGTCCACGGGTCGGCAGCCAGCTACCCATACAACCCGGCCAGTCCTTCCGCATCCTTCGCTACCGCGATGCGTTACGACGTCGGCGACATCGTGGTCAACCTCGGCCAGCTCGGGCTGCGCACGTTCGGCGTGATCTGCGACCCCGCAGGCGCCCCGAGCGCCACCAATTCATGCGACCTTGCCGCGTGGAACACCCTGGCGGCACCAGCGAACCCGACGCTGGCCCAGGCGGATTCCATTTCGTCTCAGGTCGTCAACCTGCAGGTGCAGTACGGCGTTGCGCCGGCTGGCAGCCAGGCGGTGGACCAGTGGGTGAACGCGACCGGTGGTACCTGGGCCAATCCGTCCGCCGCCGACATGGCGCGCATCAAGGTCGTGCGCATCGTGATCGTCACGCGCGGCAACTTCGAACGCGACCCGGAGGATCCGACCAACCTGGTCAGTCCGACGCCGCTGGTTCTGTGGGACGACGGCCCAGCGGCTCAGCGCAACATCCCGCTCACGGACGACGAGCGTCGCTTTCGTTACAAGGTGCTGCGTGTCGTGGTGCCGCTGATCAACGTCATCTGGGCGGACGTATGAACAATCTCAGGACAAGGCCTTCGCGCCCGGGGCAGTCCGGCGTCTCGCTGCTGATCGTGCTGATCGCGCTCGTGATCATCGGCTTCGCCGCCATTGCACTGCTGCGCTCGAGCGACACCAGCACGCTGGTCGTGGGCAACCTCGCTTTCCAGAAGACGGCGCTGGCCGCGGGCGACGCCGGCACCGAGACCGCAGCGACGTGGCTGACCGCGAACGGCGGCGGTACGACGCTGTTCGCCGACAACGCGGCCAACGGCTACTACTCCACCACGGCGGACGCGTGCGACCTGACCGGGACGCGCACGCCCGACGACGACGACGACGACGTCAACTGGACCGGCACGGATCCTGGCGGCGACTGCAACATGGATGCGCTCACGGTCGCGCCCGCCGGAGTCGCGGACGGATTCACCGTGCGTTACGTCGTCAACCGGGTCTGCAACGTGCCCGGCGACCCGAACGCGCTGTTCGGGCCGGACGGCGCGACGCCGATGTCCTGCTCGAGGATCGGCACCGGCGCGAGCCAGGGCAGCACCCGGGCCGGCGGCTCCTACGGCAACACGCCGCTGACCGGCACGACACAGACCTACTATCGCATCACCACGCGCATCGACGGGCCGCGCAACACGGTCCGCTATATCCAGGCACTCGTGGTGCTTTGAGGGAGAGATCGACATGATGAGATTCAAGACAGTGGCGCTGGCCACGCTGGCCACGGTCGTCGCAGCCGGCGGGCCCCGGTCGGCCATGGCAGATGTGGACCTCACGTCGACGCCGATGGTCAGCAACCTCACCAAGGTCGTGGCCCCGAACGTGCATTTCATCCTCGACGACTCGGGGAGCATGAACGACGACTTCATGCCGGACAGCGTGGACGGCAACCAGTCGCGGATGTGTTTCCGGAATTTCGGATACAACAAGATCTATTACAACCCGGCGACGACCTACGCCCCGCCGCTCAATTCGGACGGCACCTCCTTTGCCGCGGCGACGTATACGGCCGCCAAGGTGAACGGTTTCCAGGTCGCGTCCCCGACCACCGACCTTTCCGCACCGCAGAGCGTCGCGGTGCGCCTCGGCAACAATCCTTTCACCACGACGAACAACAGCTTCACGGTCAAGGTCGCGCACGCGAACCACGGGCTGGCGACCGGAGCGAGCGTCAGGTTCACGAACACGAGCGGCACGCTCAACAACGTGGCGCTCAACAACCAGACCGTCACGATCACGAAGGTGGACGACAACTCCTACACGTTCACGTCCCCGACCAAGGCGAACAAGACCGGCACCGGCGGCGGCAACTCCCCCACCCGCGCGAATTTCAGCCTGCCGACGGGCACGTACTGGGAGTACGTGGCAAACCCGGGCTCGCCGCCCTCGACCTGCCAGGCGGATACCGCCTACCGCTTCCGCACGCCGTCCACGGCAGCCGAGCTGACCAACTACGCGAACTGGTACGCCTACTACCGGACGCGCCTCAGCATGATGAAGTCGGCGTCGGGGCGCGCCTTCGCCTCGATCGACGACAGGTACCGCATCGGGCTCGACCGGATCAACAACCGCAACAACTCCAACGTGATGGTGAACATCGCGAAGTTCGACGCGGCGCAGAAGGCGACCTGGTACACGCAGCTCTACGGAGTGACAGGGAACAGCTTCACGCCGCTGCGTGGAGCGCTGTCCAAGGCGGGTCGCCTGTTCGCGGGCAAGGTCGTCACCGGCGACGACGATCCGGTGCAGTACTCGTGCCAGCAGAACTTCGCGATCCTGACGACCGACGGCTACTGGAATCCCCAGAACGAGGTGACCGGGACGGCCGCAACGAACTACGGGCCTCGTCGCATCGACAACGTCGCGATGGTTGGTGACCAGGACGGCAGTGAGAGCGTGCCGTACAAGGACGCCGGCCTGTACCAGGACACGCTCGCCGACGTCGCGATGTACTTCTACAAGACGGACCTTCGCCCGACGGACGCCGATCCCGCCAAGAACCTCGGCGGCAAGCTGGCCGACGGCACGCGCATCGACGTGACCCCCGACGACGTGCAACCGGTCGGCGACGACAAGGCGGAATGGCAGCACATGACGACGTTCGGCCTGGGACTCGGAGTGGCCGGCACGCTTGGCTTCGCTCCCAAGTACGAAATCGCCTCGGCCGACTATATCGCCATCGCCCAGGGCACCAAGAACTGGCCCAACCCCGAGAGCGGGCCCGTGCCCGTCGTCAACCCCGCCACCGAGCTCGCGACGCGCATCGACGACCTGTGGCATGCGGCCGTCAACGGACGCGGCAGGTACCTGAGCGCATCCAACCCGGACTCGGTCATCGAGGAACTGACCAAGGCCCTCGCGGCCATCGCGATCAAGACTGGATCGGCGGCAGCGGCGGCCACGAGCACGCTCGAGCCGGTGGCGGGCGACCAGTACGCCTATCTGGCGCAGTTCACCACCGAGAAATGGTACGGCGACCTGCAGGCGCGCGACATCCAGCTCGATACGGGGCAACTCGATACCGTGACGAAATGGTCGGCGCGTGACCTGCTCACCAGCAAGGTGACCACTAACAGCGACTCGCGCACGATCAAGACTTTCGACGCAGCGGCGAGCAACAAGCTCAAGGAATTCACGGCTGCCAACCTCGCGACGGAGATAGCCGCGAACTACTTCGAGCCGAGCGCACTGACCCAGTGGGGCATCTGGGACGCCACCCAGAAGTCCACGGCTACCGACGCGGCCCTGATCAACTTCATCCGCGGCCAGACTGGCTTCGAGGACGAAGACGCCAACGATGTCGTGGTCGCTCCGGGTCCGCCACCGGTGGTATCAGATGAGAATCGATTGTTCCGCGATCGCGAATACGTGCTCGGCGACATCGTCAACACGTCGCCGGTGTACGTGCAGTCGCCGCCGTTCAGCTATGGCGATGCCGGGTATGCGGCATTCAAGGACCTCCACAGGAAGAAGTTCAACCCGGATGGCAGCGTGAGCGACCCGGGCCGCCAGGGCGCGGTGTACGTCGGTGCCAACGACGGCATGCTGCACGCGTTCAGGGCCGACACCGGCGAGGAGCTCTGGGCCTACATACCGTCCGCCGTGGTTCCGAACCTGCACAAGCTGGCCGACGCTGCCTACGCGAACAATCACCAGTTCTACGTCGATGGCCCGATCACGGTCGGCGACGCCTACAACGGTTCGGAGTGGAAGACGGTGCTCGTCGGCGGCCTGGGCCGCGGCGGCAAGGCGTATTACGCGCTGGACGTCACCGACCCGGCGAACCCCAAGGCGCTCTGGGAGTTCGGCACGGCGCAGGACGACGACCTCGGCTATTCCTATGGCAATGCGATCCTCACGAAGCGCAGCTCCGACGGCAAGTGGGTCGTGATCTTTGCCTCCGGCTACAACAACAACACGTCGGGCGGCGATTCCAAGGGGCGCATCTACGTGGTGGATGCCTTCACCGGCGCCAAGCTCAATGAGTTCATAACGTCGAGCGCCGCCGACGAGAACCAGAGCGGCATCGCCAAGATCAACAACTGGGTGCTCGACACGCTGATCGACAACGTCACGCGCTACGTCTACGGCGGCGATCTGGGTGGCAGTCTGTGGCGCTTCGACCTCGAGGAGACCGTCGAGGACGACGCCGCGGTGCTGCTCGGCAAGACCTCGGCCACGGCCGGCAACCAGCCGATCACCGTGAAGCCGGAGCTCGCGCGCATCAAGGACGGCTCGGGTAACTATCAGCGCACCATCTACTTCGGCACGGGCCGTTATCTTGGCTTCGATGACCTGAAGCCGGCGGCTCCTTCGAGCGCCATCGCGCAGGCGATCTATGCGGTGAAGGATACTGGCGCGGACCTGGGCGTGTTCAGCGACCCGAGCGAAGGCAATCTCGTCGAGCAGACTCTGGTCTACGATACGTCGACGACCCCGAGGAAGATCGACAGCCCGCAGCCTGTGGACTGGGCGACGCGCAATGGCTGGTACATGGAGCTGCCGGTCGGCGAGCGGGTCAACGTCGATCCGCGACTGCAGCTCGGGACGCTGGCCGTGGTGGCGAACGCGCCAAAGGACGACTACTGCACCTTCGGCGGCAAGAGCTGGCTCTACAAGCTCGACTTTGCGACGGGAACGGCCGTGAACACCGCGACGGACGAGGTGGTCGGCAGCTACATCAGTGGATCGATCGCGACGGGCCTCACGTTGATCCGCCTGCCGAACAAGAAGCTGGTGGCTCTCGTCACGCTCGCGGACACGACAGTGCAGGCGATGGATCTCCCGATCGCTCCGGGCGCGGGCACCGCACTGCGCAGGGTCGGCTGGCGAGAGATCTTCTGACGATCAAGAGCTGATCGTCAGCGGGCAGGAAACGGCGAGGGGCCGGACGCTTTCGGCGGACGGCCCCTTCGCGACCCCTGTCCCCCGATCACGGCCCGGTGCCGCCGGTCAGCGCGGCGGACAGGCCTTCAAGCTCCAGACGACCGCTGCTCGACGCCTCGCCGCGACCGGCCACGATCGCCTGCAGCTCGGCGAGCGCCTGCTCGAACGCGTCGTTCACGACGACGTACCCGAACTCCCGCCAGTGCCCCATGTCGCTTGCGGCATCGCGCAGCCGGCGCTGGATGACTTCCTCCGAGTCGGTGCCGCGGTCCCTCAGCCGTCGCTCGAGCTCGGGCCGCGAGGGGGGCAGGATGAAGATCGTGCGGCACTCCGGCAGCGCAGCGCGGATCTGGCGGGCGCCCTGCCAGTCGATCTCGAGGATCAGGTCCTGGCCGGCCGCGAGTGACTCCTGCACCTGGGCCCGCGCAGTACCGTAGCTGTTGTCGAAGACCGTGGCGTGCTCCAGGAACTCGCCCGCCGCGACCATCCGGTCGAACTGCTCCCGCGACACGAAAAAATAATCTCGGCCGTGCACCTCGTTGGGGCGCTGCGCGCGGGTCGTGTACGAAATCGAGAAGCGCAGCCCGGGCTCGCGCTCCATCAGCGCCCTGACCAGCGACGTCTTGCCGGCTCCCGAGGGCGCTGCGATGACGAAAAGCCGGCCACGGCGGCTGGCACCGTTACTCAATGGTTTTCACCGGTTCTCACCCGCGTATCCCTTCACCGGGCAGCCGCACGACAGGCTGCGGAGGATAACAGGCCATCCGCGGCTTGTGCCTCGGCCGGTCGGCCGAAGCGAAATTCGTCCGGCACTGGCGACGGCCTGCACGGCCATTCCGGCGACCGCGCGGTGCCCAAAGGGCGTCCAAAGAACGACCCCGGCGCGAGGCCGGGGTCGGTATCGATCCAACGTTTCCGTCGAGCCCTATGCCTTGCGCCGACTCCGCAGGCGCAGCGCGGCGAGACCGAGGCCGAACAGCGCGAGCGGGCCCGGCGCGGGAACGCTTCCGCCACTCACGGCACGGTACGCGTGATTGTCGCTCTCGAAGGCGAAGTTCGTGCTGGTGAACATTACGGCATCGAACATCTCACCATTGACGAACTCGAAATTGATGTAGCGGTTCGACTCGGAGGCGGTCTGGTTGCCATTGGCCGGCGGGAAATAACTGCCTGAGTAGGAAGCCACCACGGTCCCATTGAGCAGGAAACTGATCGTGTTGTAGGTGTCGATCGAGCCCCAGAAAAGCCCGAAATAGTTCGCCTGGGTGCCGAGCGAGAAAGTCGCCGTTCCATTGGAAACGGGATTCGGAACGGTCAGGTACTTCGAATTCGTGCCGGCCGGCTGCGCATACTTGCCGCTGACCGAATCCGAAACGATCATGTAGTTGCCGCTGCAGCTGGCGTAGCCGCAGCCGTTTTCGAAATCAATCGTCGTCGCGCCCGCGACCGCGGTCGTCGTGACACCACTCGCGGAAAGCGACACTACCGGCACCGCGTGCGCAGCCGACGCAAAGACACCGATCAAGCCGCCTGCAATCCAATGGGAAACTTTGTGCATGTACTTAGATAAGCAAGATTCAGGCCATCCACCTGCGCCTTCAAGCAGATCAGTCACCTACGCGCGAAATGGGGCGATGCTACGGGACGAATTCAGCGGATCGTAAGAAATTCCGGCGGTCTTCCGGGGCGTACGCGGCCCGTAAAAAGAAACCCCGCCGAAGCGGGGTCCTGAATCGAGCAACCGATACGGGTCAATGCCGCCTGCTGAGGCCGCGACGTCCCGCTCCCGCTGCATTGGATCACTGCGGTTAGCGGAGGCACTGCGATCCCGAGCTTCATCTGCTCCGGAAGCCCGCCGAGGTTTTGGTGGCTTCTGATGACGTGCGCCTTGCCTTTGCTCGTGCCTGCCGACTCGATCACGTCGGAGCAAATCGTGCCCTGCGCGAGCCACCTCACGCCTTCGAGCTTTAGCACTTCTTATTCGAACACCTCGACGAACGGCGCTGCCCCTTGTGCTGGCGCGCTTGAACGTCCTACGCTCAACCCTCCGGTTCAGCGCTGTTGCGCGACTGGCACCGCTACAGCTTCGTCTCCACCACAAGGGGGTTGATGTGAAGATCGTCCATAGCTGCGTCTTGATCGCTGCCACGGCATGGGGCGCCCATGCCTCCGCACAGATGAGTCCGAACGATGTGGCGTCGTTCGAGCATAGCAGCGGCACCTATTCCGTGGCCTGCGACGAGGCAGACGCCGCGCGAGTGACCGTCGCCGTCGACTCCATCACCATCGAGGTCGGCACCAAGCGCCTCAGCGGCAAGCCGGAGATGGCTACGGGTACCACCTTCGGCAGGGGCCCGCCGCCGCCGGAATACGCGGACTTCCTGGTAGAGTTGATGACCAGTATCGCCAGCCTCTACGTGATGGAAGGCAAGGACGGTAGGTATCTGGTGTTTCCAGAGCTTGAGTACGCAACAGGCCTCGAAAAGCACTTCGGTAAGGGCACCCTCTCGGGCCGTTTCAAGCGCTGCTCCTGAGACACCCTAGTCGACGACCGTCGAAGGAGTCGGACGTCCAGACGCTAATTTCTGTCTAGCGAAGTGCGCGACTCGCCGAAACCCAAGAGCGTCCTACAACTGGTCAGCCGATTAGACCGTTACTCGACGTTCTGCACCTGTTCGCGCATCTGCTCGATCAGCACCTTCATATCCACGGCGGCGCGCGTCGTCTCGACATCCTGCGACTTCGACGACAGCGTGTTCGCCTCGCGATTGAGTTCCTGCATCAGGAAATCGAGGCGACGGCCCGCGGCCTCGGTCGAGTCGAGCACGCGCAGCGTCTCGGTCACGTGGCTGCCGAGGCGATCGAGTTCCTCCTCCACGTCCATCTTGTACGCAAGCAGCACCAGTTCCTGCTCGAGGCGTTCCGGGTCCACCTGCGTGCCGAGCTGCGCGACGCGTTCCGCGACCTTGGCGCGGATGCGGGCGCTCACTTCCGGCAGCCGCGCTCGCACCAGCGCGACACCTTCGACCAGTGCCTGGCAGCGGGTCTGCAGCATCTCGCGGATCCGCTCGCCCTCTCGCGCACGGGACTCGTTCAGCTGGTCGACGCTCTCTCGCAGCAGCGCGATCGCCTCGCCGGCGAGCGGCGTCACGTCGCGCTCGGCTTCCCGCACGACGCCCGGCCAGCGCAGGACCTCGAGCGCGCTCGTGGAGCCCGCGCGTTCGCCCAGTAATCCGCCGACCTCCGCCGCACGCTGCAGCAGCTGCTCGACGAGCGGCTTGTTCAATTCGAGCGTAGCGGCTGCGGCCGTCGTCGAACGCAGGTAGAGGCCTGCATCGACCTTGCCGCGGCGCAGGTTCGTGCCGAGCAGTTGCCGCGCGTCGTTCTCGAGGCCCCGCAGGTCCTCGGGCAGCCTGAGCGACAACTCGAGGTAACGGTGATTGACCGTGCGCAGTTCGCACGTGAGGGTGCCCCAGGGCCCCTGGCGCTCGCGTCGCGCGAAGCCCGTCATGCTGCGGATCATGGTGGTGTCCGGGCTGTAATACCGGGGAAACGACTCGCCCTGCCCGGCACTGGCCACTTACGGTGACGCCGCGCGGGGTGATATAAACGCCGCCTGATTCTACATGAGCAGCAGGCGTGCCGGAGCGAGCCTTGCAAATCGAGCACGCGGATCTGAGTCTCCTCGGCAATCGCGAAGAAAACCAGGACAGGGTCGCCATCGCCATCGGCGACGGGTCGGCCCTGCTGGTCGTGGTGGACGGCATGGGCGGTCACGCCGACGGCGCCAGGGCGGCCGAGGCCGCGATCCGCGCGATGGTCGGCGAGTTCTGGGAGGCGAGCCGACCGCTCTTCGATCCGGAGGGATTCCTGCACCTTACCGTCGGTCGGGGCCACGACGCCGTCGTCGAACTCGGCCGCGGTCTGCCGCAGGAGATCCGCCCCCGTGCGACCTGCGCAGTCTGCCTCGTGCAGGGCTCGAACGCCTTTTGGGCGCACGTCGGCGACAGCCGCGTCTACCAGCTGCGGGCCGGTGCCGTCGTCGCCCGCACGCGCGATCACAGCCACGTCGAGCTGCTGCTGCAGTCCGGGCGAATTACGGAGCGCCAGGCCCACGATCACCCGATGAGAAACTACGTCGAGTGCTGCATCGGCGGCGACCCTGTCCTGCCCGAGATGACGCTGACCGGACGAAACGTGCTGCTGCCGGGCGACGTGCTGATGCTCTGTTCGGACGGCCTCTGGTCCGGGGCCACCGACGACGAACTCGCGACGCTCAGCTTCGCGTCCGATCGCGGACTGCGCGATTCGCTCGCCAGCCTGGGCGAAAAAGCTGTCCTCAGCACGGCGCCTTTCGCCGACAACACGACCGCCGCTGCCGTGCGCTGGCTCGGTCCCTGATCGAGGAGATGCACCCTTGAGACCCAGCGGCCGCGCACGTGAAGAGCTGCGCACGATCCGTATCACCCGCGGCTTCACCCGCCACGCCGAGGGTTCGGTGCTGGTCGAGTTCGGCGAGACGCGCGTGCTGGTCACGGCGACAGTCGAGGACGGCGTGCCGTTCTTCATGCGCGGCAAAGGCGAGGGGTGGATCACCGCGGAGTACGGAATGCTGCCGCGTGCCACGCACACCCGTTCGGCCCGCGAGGCCGCGCGCGGCAAGCAGAGCGGGCGCACGCAGGAAATCCAGCGGCTCATCGGCCGCTCGCTGCGTGCGGTCGTCGATCCGCGCGCTCTCGGCGAGCGCACGGTCACTCTGGATTGCGACGTGCTGCAGGCGGACGGAGGCACGCGCACCGCGTCCATCACCGGGGCCTACGTCGCCCTCGCCGACGCGATGGACTCGCTGGTGCGCCGCCGGGCCATCGCCTCGAGTCCGCTGCACGGCCAGGTCGCGGCCGTATCCGTCGGCATCGTTGGCGGCGTGTCGGTCGTGGACCTCGACTACGCCGAGGACTCGAGCGCCGAGACCGACATGAACGTCGTGATGAACAATGGCGGGGCGTTCATCGAGATCCAGGGAACCGCGGAAGGCCACGCGTTCCGGCGGCACGAGCTCGACGAGATGCTCGGCCTGGCCCGGGAGGCCTGCGAGCAGCTGTTCGCGGCCCAGCTTGCGTCGCTGCAGGCTGCGCTCGAGGGGGCGCCCGCGGGCCCACGGCGGTGAACGGACGCGGTCCGGCGTTCCCCGCGCGGGTGGTCCTCGCGACGGGCAATGCAGGCAAACTCCGCGAGATGCGCGCGATCCTCGCGCCCTGGCAGGTCGCGGTGTCGCCGCTATCGGACTTCACGAGTGCAACCGCGGATGAGACCGGCCTGACCTTCGTCGAGAACGCGATCCTGAAGGCGCGTTTTGCCGCACAGGCTGCGGGGCTGCCCGCGATCGCCGACGATTCCGGCCTCGAGGTGGACGCGCTGCACGGTGCCCCGGGCATCCATTCGGCCCGCTATTGCGGCGCGGCCGCCGACGACGAGGCGAACAACCGCAAGCTGCTGCGCGAACTCGAGCAGGTGGCCGACGATGCGCGTACCGCACGCTACCGATGCGCGATGGTCTACCTGCGCTGGCCGCTCGACCCGGCGCCGATCGTCTGCCAGGCAAGCTGGGAAGGCTCCATAGCCCGGACGCCGCGTGGCAGCGATGGGTTCGGTTACGACCCGCTGTTCGTCGTCGCCGGTTCGACGCGCACGGCGGCCGAGTTCGAACCGGCGCAGAAGAACCGCGTGAGTCATCGGGGCCAGGCGCTGCGTGCGCTGGTCGCCGCGCTTGGCGGAGTCGTTTCCGAGCCGTGAGTACGCCGCGCGGCCTGCCGTTGTCGCTGTACGTGCACCTGCCCTGGTGCGTGCGCAAGTGCCCTTACTGCGACTTCAACTCGCACGCCGTCCCCGCGGCAGGCATCCCTCGCAGCGCGTACCTCGCGGCGCTGCTGGACGACCTCGAGTTCGCGGCCGAGGGGCTGGGCGGACGCGAGATCTGCTCGGTCTTCTTCGGCGGCGGCACGCCAAGCCTGTTCGCCGCGGAAGCGATCGCTGCGGTCCTGCGGCGGGCCCGCCAACTCCTGAGGCTCGCTGAAGACCTCGAGGTCACGCTGGAGGCGAATCCGGGCACCGTCGAGCATGGTGCGTTCGCCGGGTATCGCGACGCCGGGGTCACTCGCGTGTCGCTGGGAGCGCAGAGTTTCGACGACCGCCACCTGGCGTCGCTCGGCCGTATCCACGCGCACGGCGAAATCGAGGCCGCGGTCGCCGAGCTTCGTGCCGCGGGACTCGCGAACTTCAACCTCGACCTGATGTACGGCTTGCCGCGGCAGACGCTCGCGGAGGCAGTGCTGGACGTGGAGCGGGCCGTCGCCCTTGCCCCTCGCCACATTTCCCATTACCAGCTGACGCTCGAGCCGGGCACCGCGTTCGAGAAGCGACCGCCCGACGAGCTTCCCGACGACGAGACCACATTCGCGATGCAGGGCGCCTGCCAGGATCGGCTCGCCGCCGCGGGCTACCGCCAGTACGAAGTGTCCGCATACGCGCTTCCCGGCGGCGAGTGCAGGCACAACCTGAACTACTGGAGTTTCGGCGACTACGTCGGGATTGGTGCCGGCGCTCACGGCAAGACCACGGATCCTCGCACCGGAGAAGTCACGCGCACCGAGCGGGTGAAGCAGCCGGGGCGCTACCTGGCGGCTGTTCGCGCGGAGGACCGGCTCGCGCAGACGCTCACCGTCGCGGGCCGCGACCTCCCTTTCGAGTTCTTCCTGAATGCGCTGCGGCTGACCGACGGCTTTGACGCGCCGCTGTTCGAGGAGCGCACCGGACTGCCGCTTGCGACGGTCTCCGGTC
>Ga0209254_10003323_pt1 | contig 14662 bp, 11 predicted proteins | sample FrelakmetDIP11DI_FD_187148 | JGI IMG/M metagenome (GOLD analysis project Ga0209254, IMG submission 187148) | Freshwater lake sediment microbial communities from the University of Notre Dame, USA, for methane emissions studies - DIP11 DI (SPAdes)... | ecosystem: Environmental > Aquatic >...
ACGTCAAGCAGTGAATACCAGGTACTGGTATTATATGATCGGTTCAAATGGTGAGCCATTTCTTCTCCTCCTCTAAGAGAGCCGGTGATTCCCACCGGCTCTCGCTTTTTCTGTTTATTCACTTCAAATGCTCTGTAATGATAACGGCAGAATCCTCAATCTATGCATGTTATACTGTATTTTACCTTCCCTGGTTAATCAATTAGTGGCAGACCTACACCGTGGATTTAATAGTGGGTGATTCATTGTAGGTATTGATTGAGTAGCTCAATTATAAGATTGTACGGGTATAATTTGTCGCAATTCGATCGGGCAAATGGAGACATGAGATGTTCCGACGTTTGATCTACTCAATACTGATCGTCGCTTTTGTCTGGGTTATCTTCTCCCGGTCGGCTGAAATCAGTCTGCTTGCAGAAACACTCACGGAAGGAAATTGGGATTGGGTGTTCGCTGCCACCGGGGTAGAAATACTCTACCTTTTCTTCTTTGCATTCGCTTACCAGGCGGCTTTCTTTACCGTGGAAATAAAAGCACGCTTCGGCGAAATTTTTCCTGTGATGCTCGGTTCAATGTTTGTCAATGCAGTCGCTCCCGGGGGAGGCGTGGCTGGAGTCGCACTGTTCGTGGACGATCAATCCCGGCGCGGGCATTCAGGCGCGCGGGCAACCGCTGGTATGGTCGTGCACATGATTGCAGATTTCAGCTCCCTGACGCTGATATTGATATTGAGCATGACTTATTTGTTCATATGGGATTCACTGCCTTCCTATGTTGTCATTGGCTCATTGGTTTTGTTCCTCATCACAGGTGTGCTGTCGGCAATTTTGATCACTGGATGGAAAGCACCGATATTTCTTGAAAGAACATTTCGGGGGATACAGAAGACCCTCAGCCGGCTGGTCAATCCTTTCATGCGCGAACCACTGCTTCCAGAAGATTGGGCAGTTAAGTCATCATCTGAGTTTATCGGAGCCTCTCAAGCCTTCGGAAAAAATCCACGCCGGCTGCTGCGCACCGTATTTTTGATGATGGTGACACATCTGATGGCGATTGGTGGATTGTTCATGCTGTTCCTGGCATTTGACTATCGGATTGGAGTCGGCCAGCTGGTGACGACGTACGCTGTGGGCATCCTGACCTGGATCGTTTCACCCGCGCCGCAGGGAACCGGAGTGATCGAGGGGGCAATGGTACTGACAGCCACTACCCTGGGAGTCCCATGGAATGTGGCAATGACGGCGACCCTGGCGTTCCGTGGACTGACATTCTGGCTCCCGGTGATCTGGGGCTTCTTCATGCTCAGGAAGGTGAAGACTTTTGAACCCACACCCGGACCGGAGTGGGAAGAAGGAGGCGTGCAGGTTGTAGCTCTATTGATCGGCTGGCTGGGTTTAATTAATATCCTGATGTCGATCGCGCCTTCAGCTCACGACCAGCTGGTAATCCTGGGACGGATTTCGCCATTCTTTGTGCCATATGAATTTCCGATCACTGAATTTCTGACTGGATTGGCATTGATGATCGCTGCGAATGGCCTGTGGCGCCGAAAGCGCGTGATCTGGATGCTGATGATTGCTTCGCTGTTACTGCTGAGCGGATTTTTCATCCTGGTTTCCGAGCGATACGACCTGGTATTCCTGTCACTGGGACTGGCGATCTGGTTGATCATCTTGAATCCCAAATTCACAATTGCCTCTGATATGCCTTCAATCCGGATGGGATTGGTTGTGGCTGGAGTGGGATTAGCCCTGGCTTTGGTGCTGGGTGTTGGTGGAGTCTATTTTCTAGGGAACCAATATGGCTATGAATATAATTTAGCCGCTGCTGCCAACCAGACCCTGGTGATGTTTTCACAGTTTTATAATCCCGGCTTCGAACCGATATTAAGCAGTGGGATTTACCTGATCATCGGCATCTATATATTAGGCGCTTCATCCTTAGGATATCTATTGATGATGGCGATGCGACCCGTTCAAATTTGGCGACCGGCAACAATTGAGGAACGCAGCCAGGCGAGAAGGCTTGTCGAGAAATTTGGAAGATCAAGCCTGGCATATTTGACTTTATTCGAAGACAAGGCTTACTATTTCTCTCCGGGTGGATCGGTGATAGCCTATACAGTTCAGAGCCGGGTAGCGTTAACCCTGGGAGACCCGATTGGGCCGGAAGAGGATTTCAAACCCGCGATAAAGGATTTCCGGGTGTTCTGTGCGAAAAATGATTGGGTGCCCGGATTCTGCATGGCTTTACCCAATAACCTCAAAGATTATCGCGATCTGAAATTTGATGCGATGTGCCTGGGACACGAAGCCGTTATAAGCATGGAGGAGTTCAAGCTGGAGGGCAATGCGAATAAGAGTTTTCGTAAAAGATTCAACCGGCTACAGCGGGAAGGTTTCCGGGTTGTGATTCACGAACCTCCTATTTCAAGCACTCTCTTGATCAAGCTGCGCCAGGTGAGTGACGAGTGGCTGAGTATGACCAAAGGGTCCGAAAAACGCTTCTTCCTGGGTAGATTTGATGAAGAGTATCTGAGAAGTGGAGCGATTGCAGTCGTGTACACTCCAGACGGTGAGGCGACGGCTTTTACAAACATCGTACCAGAGTTCCAGTTGAACGAGATCACAATCGATTTGATGCGCCGCAAGCCGAACACCGAATCCGGTACCATGGATTACCTGTTTGTAACCCTTTTCATGTGGGCACAGGAAAAAGGATTTGGTGCATTCAATCTGGGATTATGCGCCCTTTCCGCGCTGTGTGAAGATGTCTCCCTGCCGATCGTCCAGCGCGGATTGAGCTGGTTCTATGACCATGGAAGCTGGATCTATCATTTCAAGGGGGTGTTCGAGTTCAAAGACAAATTCCACCCTTCATGGACTCCTCAATATCTAATGTACCCGAGCATAGTCAGCCTGCCGGAGATCTGGTTCGCCATGATCCTGGCAAATGCCGGTGAGGATGATTTCCCCTGGAAATTTATCATGCGAAAATCCAATCCAACCCAACCCTCTGTGATCCTCAGCCAGCCATTGGATGCCCAGATTTAAGGTTTTTGTCACTCGAATAATTCCCGACAAGGGGTTAAGCCCGGTCGTGGATTTCTGCCAGGCAGATGTCTGGCAAGCAGAGCTGCCACCAACCCATGACGAAATACTCAGGCATGTTAGAGGTATGGATGGATTGCTATGCCTGCTTACTGATCAGATCGACGGCGAAGTAATGGACGCAGCTGGAAATGGATTGAGAGTGATCAGCAACCATGCGGTTGGATTCGATAACATTGATGTGCCAGAAGCCACTCGCCGCAGGATTCCCGTGGGAAATACACCGGGGATATTGACCGAATCGACAGCGGATTTCGCGTTCAGTTTGATTGCAGCGGCAGCCAGAAGGGTGGTGGAGGGAGACAGGTTTGTCCATTCAGGGAAGTGGAAGACCTGGGGACCTTCGTTATTGCTCGGCACGGACCTTCACAATGCCACGCTGGGTATCGTCGGTTTTGGCAGGATCGGGAGGGCTTTGGCGAGACGGGCAATTGGATTTGAGATGCGAGTGATTTTCTATGACCCTGGGAGTAAATCCGAAAACCAAGTACAGAATGGACCGGCAGAGGCGGTTGATCTTGAAACCTTACTGCGCGAATCTGACTTCATTTCCATTCATACGCCTTTGAATAATGAAACCAGGCACATGTTCAACCGAGGAGCATTCGCCGGGATGAAATCCAGCGCTGTATTGGTGAACACGGCACGTGGTGCGGTCGTTGACCCAGATGCGTTATACGAGGCATTGAAATCCGGGAAAATTGCTTATGCAGCGCTCGATGTGACGGAACCAGAGCCAATTCCAGTGGATAGCCCGCTGCTGGAGCTGGATAATCTGGTCATCACACCGCATATTGCCAGCGCCAGCCGGCTGACTAGAGAGAAAATGGCCAGCATGGCAGCTGAAAACCTGATCGCAGGACTGAAAGGCGAACACCTCCCCTACTGCGTAAATCCCGAGATTTATTCTGTGTGAGTCTGATGGAGAAAAAATGCGGATTTTGGGAATAATATCTGGCGAATACGGTAAGCGGCATATAGATAATATTCGCAAGTATGGGCCTGCTGGATGGGAAATCGAGGTATGGCAGGCTCCAACTCACTTTCCTTTAGTGATCGACTACCCTGAGGACTATATTCCAGAAAGGTTGTCGTCAGCAGATTTGATCCTCTCGTTCGCGGAACACCGAGGAGTTGCAGAACTGCTACCCGACCTGGTTACTCTCAGCAGGGCAAAAGGAGTTATTGCAGCCATCGACAACGAATCATGGCTGCCGCGCGGCCTGGCACGCCAGCTGCGAGGGTGGATTGAAAAATTGGGGGCAACCTGTGCAACGCCAAAGCCCTTGTGCTCGTTGACCGAAATCGATTTTGGGGTTACACGCCGGCAAAGGATTTCGTATATCTGCAGGGAGATTTCGGAATTTGCGCTGCATTTCGGGCAGCCAAAATTGAAGTTGGAAATCGATCCTTCCACAAATATGATATTGAGTGCGGCCGTTGAGAGAGACGCAGTCTGCGGCTGCGCCAGGTATGTCGCTGACAGGTTAGCTGGCGTACACGTCGATGAGGCGGAAGAACAAACAGGCTTGCTGCACCACCATTATCCTTGCCTGGCAAGCATGGGAATCGATACTGATTTTAGCGATACGCTTCTGCATGTATCTGGAAACGTGTTGAAAGATAATATTGCCGAAGAGGTCAGACCCTATAAAACCACTGCCTATATTGCACCGGGAACCCGGAGCGAATGAAGGGGGATTATTATTTTAATCCACCCACTGTTTACCAGAACCTAAGTGGCTGGCATACGCGAGGTAGAATCTCGCGGTTATAATATAGTCTCGAGCCTGAAATCACTGGTTATGCAATTTCGAAAGAAGCCAGATGCCAAAAGAATCGCTTGGATATATTAAACTTGAATGGACGTGCCCGAAATGCGGCACACGAAATCCAGGGCCGGAAAAAACGTGTCTCAGCTGCGGCGCGCCGCAACCCGAGAATGTAGCCTTCGAGCAGCCTGGACAGCAAGCGCTGATTGAAGATCAAAAGGAAATTGAGAAAGCCAAGGCAGGGGCGGATATTCACTGCGGTTTCTGCGGTACTCGAAATCCAGCCGGGACCAAGGTTTGCTCTCAATGCGGAGCAGACCTGGAGAAAGGCACAAGACGTGAAGCTGGGAAGATCGTCGGGGCTTTCAGCAGTGGTCCGGAGAAGCAGGTTGAGTGCCCAAGCTGCGGAACGAAAAATCCAGAATCTGCATTGAAATGTGTGCAATGCGGTTCCAGCCTGAGAAGGAGCGGGCCACTCCCCTCCGAACAGACTGTACCATTCACAACCCCTGCAAAACCAAAGCTGGGAGTGCTTGGGATCGTTGCGATTGCAGTGATCGGAGTCCTGTGTGTGGCCGTTTTAGTGAGCCTGTTGGTGATGTCCGGAAAAACAGAGGGCGTGATTGGTGTTGTGAAGGATGTAAATTGGACAACTAACGTGGCAGTGCTGGGTTTACTGCCCGTTGAAAATTACGGCTGGATTGAAGAGATTCCTGCTGATGCGGAGGTAGGTGAGTGCACCCAGAGAGTCCACCACACACAGGAAGAACCAGCCCCTGATTCGAATAAAGTTTGCGGAACACCCTATACAGTCGATGAGGGCTCGGGATTTGCCGAAGTTGTTCAGGACTGTTATTATGAAGTGTTGCAGGATTACTGCAGCTACTCCTCCATGGAATGGCGGCAAGTGAATGTGGTGGAATTGCAAGGGATAGATAATTCTCCAGTTTGGGCTGAGCCACAGGTGGCTGAAGGGCAGCGATTGGGAGAGCGAGGGCAAACCTATACTGTTCAATTCAATACATCTGAGGGTCAAGTCACCTACACCACAACGGATTATGACCTGTTCAAACAATTCCAACCTGACAGCGAGTGGCTGCTGAATATCAATACTTTCGGTAGCATTTTATCGGTTGAGCCGAACCAATAATTCGTTTTTGTTACCCGGGTTTGTGAATAATATACTTGAGTTTTTTGGAGAATTCTGGCTGGAGATGCGGGTAATATTATGACAAATTCGTCTATAATAGTCCAGGTGAAGAGCAGGTCATAGGACTTATTAGCTGGTAATTGAAGTTGGCAGGAGGAGAGAAAAGATGAGCAAGTTCAGCAAGTTGTTTGGAGCAAAACCCAACAAAGAAAAACAAAGCGAGGAATCTTCTCTGCGACCTGAAGATATTACACTTTTTGTCACGAATCCTGTCCAACCCAAAAATGCGGAACAACAGGTGGATGATTTTGGATTGCAATTCCACCTTCTGACGGGAGAAGTAAAATCTTTTGCGAATTTACCTATTGAGATAGGGCGTGGAGAGGCGAACGATATCAATTTAGAAGATGACTCTGTCTCGGCCACTCACGCACGGGTTTATTTCGACGAACGCGTTGGGAGTATTTGCATTGAAGACCAACACTCATTGAACGGGATTTTTGTCAACACCTTGCAAACAAGTAAGAATATTCTGCGGGATGGAGATAAAATCAAGATCGGAAACCTTGAAATGACTTTCAAAGATACGGGATTTATTTATCAAGGTTCATAGGAGAAAATCGCGAAATGCTGCTCTGCCCGAATTGCCAAACCGAGAACCGAAGTGGAGCTAAATTTTGTCGAAACTGTGCGACACTGCTTCCTGTTTCCTCAACTAAGGAATTGGCTGTTGATGGTGAAGCTCCCGGGAAAAAAGATCACACCACCGTTCGTTTGAGCAAACCTCTAAATCCAAGGAATCCAATGAGGACAAACACCAGACCTTTACCTCCGAGCCAGGTATTTATGCGTCGCCCTGATAGGGCGATTTTTGGAGACGCATTTCTGGCGAGCAGCCTGGTATTCGATGATGAGAATCAGAAAATTTACCTGGTTTCACAGTTGCAAGTACCCAACGAGCTGCGCATTTTAGAATGCCCAAATCCCAATTGCGGCGCTTTTTTCCCACCAAGAACAGATGGGCCAGAGAAGTTCTGCACGGATTGTGGCACACCTCTTTCTCCGAGTCTTCAGGATTTAATGCTCGTGGAAAGGCGCATCCCGGTGCCTGAAAATGTGGGCATGATTATCGAAAAAGGGCTTTCGCACGGAAGCATCCGCGCCCCATTATCGACATTTGAAGAATACCTGGGTGGAATGACGCGTTATTGTCAGATCATGCCTCAGGTCGGTGGAGTAGAAGGGATTCCAGAAAGCTCACTGGTGTTGAGTTGGGCAGTCCAGCTGGCACACGGGCTGGAATACCTGCACGATAACGGGATCTATTTCGGGGGGAATCTTGATTCAAGTACCCTGGGACTGGTGGGAGACCGGGCCGTGTGGGCTAACTTTGCTGACAGCAATCTGGATCCAGATGGATATGTGACCGACCGGAAGGCGGATGTCCGGGCTTTTGTGTCTTTAATTTACTATCTTCTCAGCAATAAACAGAAATATGAATACGACCAGAATCTTTCACCTGGATTGAACCAGGTGTTCGAGCAGGGTTTGACGGAACCGGGGTATTCAGACAGCTCGATTTTTGTGGCAGCCCTGGAAGGATTCGCGTCAAAACCATCCCCGCCCATCGCGATAGACTACGAAGTAGGCAAGCGAACCGATGTTGGAATGGTTCGCTCTTTGAATGAAGACAGCATACTTACCATCGAAATTACCCGCATTCAACAATCCGTAAGCCAACCCCTGGGGGTGTTTGTGGTTGCTGATGGAATGGGCGGGCATGCTGCTGGAGAAATCGCCAGTGGGGCAATCGTGGATGCCATAGCTCGGCAAACTGCAGTTGAGCTCTTGCCAGGACAGATTTCGCAAGGGGCAAACAAGGACCGGAGTGAATGGCTGCGGAAAGCAGTCGAAAATGCAAATCAGAAAGTTTTTGACATGCGGAAATCAGCCGGAACGGATATGGGTTCTACCCTGGTGAGCGCTGTTCTTGACGGGCAAACGGCTTACCTGACCCATATCGGTGACAGCCGGGCATACCTGGTGAATGAAAAGGAAATCAGACAACTTACAACTGACCATTCACTCGTCGAGCGCCTGATCGCGACCAAGCAAATTACACGTGAGGAAGCCCGACACCACCCACAGCGGAATGTGATTTATCGAACGGTAGGGGATAAAGCGCAGGTCGAATTGGATGTGCTGGTTCAAAACCTTCAAGTGGGTTACTATCTTTTATTGTGCTCAGACGGGATGAGCGGGATGGTGGAAGATAAAGCCATGCACCGGATCGTCCTGGAAGCACCGTCTCCGCAGAAGGCATGTGATGCTTTGATAGATGCTGCCAATGCCGCAGGCGGCGAAGACAACATCTCGGCGATCGTAGTGAAAATCGTTCAAGCGTGAGACACAAATCGAAGAGCTGAATCGAAACCTATGATTGGTATGTGATCTTTTAGACATGAGATAGAGCGAGGTTGGATGGCTGGAGAGCTTAATTTTTCTGCAACATTGCACCGCAATTCTTACCAGGAATTGGCGGTTGCCCAGCAGGCGTACCTGCTGATAGAGGCCGTGCCTTTGGCTTCCGCTGCGGCCTCTGTGGCACAACCCGTCAATTTTTCCCTGGTTCTGGATCACAGCGGATCGATGGCTGGTGCGAAGCTGCGTCATATGAAAGAGGCGGCGAGATTGGTGGTTGACCGCCTCGGCCCACGTGATCTGCTTTCCGTAATTGTATTCGATGATGAAAAACCTGCTGATTTGATTGTTCAATCCCAACCGGTCGTCGATCGTGAAGCTATCAAACGAAACATCGACTCGATTCAGGAACGCGGCGGAACGCATATGTCGACCGGCATGAGCCTGGGACTCAGCGAACTGGAGAAAGGTAAAAGCCCAGAGAGAGTCAGCAGTATGGTGCTGCTCACCGACGGACAAACCTGGGAAGACCGGACAGAGTGCCTGGAGCTGGCGGACAGGTTTCAATCTGCAGGTATACCGATATTTGTCCTGGGGTTGGGAGTCGGAGAAGAAAGCAACTGGGATCCACAGCTACTGGAGGAGATAGCCCGCCGTTCCGGTGGTGAATGGCTGGTGGTTGATAAGCCCGAATCTGTGGGCAACGTTTTCCAGAAAAGATTGGTGTCGGTGCAAGGCACGGCGATCACCAATGCACAAATGACCTTGCGGCTGGCGGAAGGTGTAACCCCGCGTTTTGTGTGGAGGGTGGTTCCATTGATCAGCCGGTTGGATCACCGGTCTGTTGGCGAGCATGATATTCAAGTCTTCTTAGGTGATATAACGCACGGCTCTGGACAATCACTGCTGGCGGATATGCTGGTACCAGGCTACAATGCGGGAACACACCGGCTGGTTCAGGCGGATATCACATACGATGTTCCGGCGACCGGACTAAGCAGGCAAAAGGTCTCTTTTGAGGTTTCGATGACTGTCACAAAGGATACCGTAGCAGCTCAGCAAACGGACGGACGTGTAATGAATATAATCGAGCGCGTGGTGGCACACAAGCTTCAGACACAGGCACTGGATGAAGCAGCTGCTGGAGAGGCAGTGAAGGCAACTCAACGCCTGCGCGCAGCTGCCACGCGTTTATTAGAACTCGGAGAGGTCGACATGGCTGAGCAAGCCACAGAACAGGCCTCCAAGATTGAAAAAGACGGTCAGATTGATGCGGCGGCTGCTCAAAGGATGCGCTACGCAACCAAGAGATTAACTGAAATGGAAGATCAGGATTAATTTCTGCAGGATTTATCAGGAGGTCATTCAATGTCCATAACCAATTGCCCAAATTGCAATTCACCAGTCCCACCTGGATCGATTTTTTGTGATAATTGCGGTTTCGACCTCAGAACTGTCTCGAGTGCAGGCCAGGCAATGCCATCGCCTTCCAACCAGGCAGCTGGAGCCGGGTCCGGCAGTATCACTTGCCCGACCTGTGGGTATACAAATATCGCTGGATCGGCATTTTGTGAAAATTGTGGATCCCAACTCTCTCAACCACCCATGCCCGTTCAGGAGGTTCCTGCGATTCCGCCAGCACCGATTCCCCCGAAAAAGCCTGAGCCTGTAATTGGCGCTCCGTTGGTGGCGATCCGAGGCAGCCTGGTAATTCAATCTGCGAATGCTACGGTTACAATCCCCCCAGGAAAGCAGGTAATAGTACTCGGGCGTGAAGATCCGGTAAGCGGCGTTTTTCCAGATATTGACCTGGATCCTTACGGCGCCCAGGAGGAAGGCGTTGGGCGCAAGCACGCGCAACTTGTGATGCGTGGAGGAGATATTTGTCTCGAAGATCTTGAAAGCGTGAACGGAACAGTAGTAAACAAGCAGCGTCTGGTACCCCGGCAACCTCACCCGATCAAGGATGGAGATGAGCTGCGCCTGGGGAAAATGGTGATGATCTACAAAGCAGGTTGACCGAAATGCGTACCTGTCCAGATTGCCACTCGCTTATAGATGACAATGCCGTGTTTTGTGATAACTGCGGGTACCGACTGCCCTCGGTTGAAAGAGAAATAGAGCCGACCATAAAAGCTGAAATCCCACAGGCATCCAAGCCAGCTGTGCGACCTGATACGAAAAATGAGCAAGCCGGCGCCTGTTCATCCTGCGGCTACCTGAACATGCCCGGGGAGATGTTTTGCCAGAATTGTGGAGTCCAGCTGGCGCCGGTAGTCAGCATTCCTCCTCTACCTCCAACACCTATTTCCCCACCAATATCCCAACCCGAGAGTCCTCCTTTAAGGCCGGTTGAAGAGCCAGCACCAAGGCCTGTTTCCGGGCTACCGGTCTCCGGCACCACTCCCGATAATATAAAGATCTCCGGGCCGGGTAAGTGTCCAAACTGCGGTTTCCTAAATGGTGCCGAAGAAAAATTCTGCCAGAACTGCGGCCAGTATTTGGAGAGGGCGGTTGAACTGCAGCCTGAACTTGCACCCGAACAACTCCCGGTCTATCAACCACAGCCCGAGGCAGTCTTCCGTCCCGAGGAAGAAAACCTCCCGGCAGAGCTGCAGCCTGCGCCTGCGGTTGAAGCAGCTCCGGAAGAATTGGAGGCAGAAGTTGAACAAGCCGAACCAGAACAGGTTGAGGAACTGGTTTCGGAGCTGCCTGCAGCAGTGATAATTGAGCGGATAGAGGAGATCACCGAGGAAAAGGTGTTTCCAGCGACTTCAACAGAAGAAGAGCCTATCTCAGGTAATTCCATTGAGACTGATGTGGAACCTGTGGAATTCCAGGCACCTGTGCCTGCTTCTGAGCCGTCAACCAGCTCACCGGAGATTGCACAATCCACGGCAGGCGGGATCCGCGGTAGGCTTGTCGTGCGAACTACCGGAGTGGAAATTCCGCTTCCGTCCGGGCAAGCCGAGATCACGATTGGAAGGGTAGACCTGGTACGCAACAACTTTCCAGATATCGATATGTCAGGTTATGGTGGTGAGAGCAGTGGTGTTTCTCGCATGCACGCCAGACTGGTTTTACAGGGCAACCAGGTGTATGTCGAAGATTTAAACAGCACCAACTATACCTTTGTGAACAAGCTGCGCCTGCAGCCAGGTCAACCTTACCTCGTAAGCAATGGTGATGAAATCCGGCTGGGTTTGCTGGCGATGGTTTTTTATTCCGGGTGAAAATCCGGGAAAAACTGCCTGGACAAATGTGAGCCTGGGATTTATAGGGAGAGCTCGATGGCGACCTTAAAATATGCTGCCAAAACTGATCCTGGGAAAGAACGCGAATTGAACGAGGACAATGTTTGGGCGCAGGTCCTGGAGACTTCCGAAGGCGGACCTGTGGGATTGTTCATCGTTTGCGATGGCCTGGGAGGGCATCTTGGAGGCGAGGTAGCCAGCCATTGGGCGATTGAAACCTTAAAAAAAGAGCTGGCGGAAGTGTTTATTCACAGGGACCCGCGGGCTACGGTTCGGCTCACCGAAACTGAGATGAATGAAGGACTGGATGAAAGTGATGCCACACGCCTTTCTTCCACCAGCAAGATTGAAAGCCAGGTAATCGAGGCACTGCAGAAAGCGAACTATGTAGTGCGCGAGGTTGCACTACAGCGACCCGAGCAGGCGGCAGATGCTGGGACCACGGTAACAATGGCGATTGTAATTGGCAAACGAGCGATCATTGCCAATATTGGTGACAGCCGGACTTATTTAGTCAGAAAACACGAACTGCGCCAAATTTCGCGCGATCATTCTCTGGTTGCCAGCCTGGTAGAAAACGGCCAGTTAAAGTCTCAAGATATATTCAATCATCCGCAGCGGAATGTGATATTCCGGTCACTAGGGCAAAACCGCCAGGTACAGGTGGACACATTCTGGGAAATGCTTGAACCTGGTGATTATCTCTTCTTGTGCTCAGATGGATTATGGGAGATGATCCCTGACGAGAAAGAAATTGTTGACATTATTGAAGGAACCAGATCGCTGGATAATGCTTGCAAGAAGCTGGTAAATGCCGCTAACTCTGCCGGTGGGGTGGACAACATCAGTGTGATTCTGGCCAGATACTCCTGATCCAAATCAGTCGATGCCCCTAAGTACAGGGTATATTCTCAACAACCGCTACCAGATCGCAGGATTGCTGGGCCAGGGAGGATTTGGAGCAGTCTACCGGGCTGTGGATATTCGCTTAAGTCATGCCTGTGCTGTCAAAGAAAATTTAGGTCCAATCCAATTAAACAGACAGTTCGAGCGTGAAGCCACAATTCTGGCGAATCTTTCGCATCCACATCTGCCAAGAGTGATGGACCATTTTGTAATCCCTGGGCAAGGCCAATACCTGGTAATGGACCTGGTAGAGGGACGAGACTTACAGGAGTTGTTAGATGCGCAGCATGGTCCAGTGCCTGAAAGCCAGGCAGTCGGGTGGATCGTGCAGGCCGCTGAAGCGGTGGAGTACCTGCACAATCAAGTTCCGCCCATTATCCACCGAGATATAAAACCAGCCAATATCATTCTAACCAGGAGCGGGGACATTTCCCTGGTTGATTTCGGATTATCAAAAATCCATGATCCACAGCTCAAAACGACGCTGGGGGCGTACGGGGTATCCCCCGGGTATTCCCCTCAAGAACAGTACGGGCGTGGAAAGACCGATATTCGCAGTGATATTTATGCATTGGGCGCAACACTCTACTGCCTGCTGACCGGGATCGAGCCACCTGAAAGCGTTCAACGAAACCTGGGGGCTATACTCACACCTCCGAGGGCATTTAATACCGCCATCTCACCACTCGTCGAACATGCGGTTCTGAAAGCAATGGAGATGCAGCCTGCCAAACGTTTTCAGAGCATGGGAGCATTTAGATCCACAATAAGCGGTGCAAATTACTCTGGAGTTCAGCCACCGCAAATCCATGGGGCAAGGAAGCCGATAAGCGTGTCGGGCCAATCTCTACGTGAGCTGAATCGCGTCAGGTTACCCCGCATACTTTGGATCGGATTGCTGCTACCGGTAGTGACCATTGTTGTTTTACTTGGTTTCACAATTGTGAGGGAAAGAAGTCAGAAGAATGGTGTTTCCGCGTTACCAATTACACCAGTGGAACTGCAGAGCACTCTTTCTTCAGGAATAGATAACGGACAAGACTTTCCAATCGAGGCTACAGGAGCGACAGCCTTCATCGAAATTCCAGAAATTAGCCGCATGCCACAAGTATACATTGTCGTCCAGGGGGATACATGCAGCGAATTGGCAGAAAGGTCCAATATAACCACGGAGCAAATCTGGAGGCTGAACAATTTTCCGGGTAATTGCGACCAGCTGTTCGCCGGACAAAAATTGTTAATACCCACGGCGTTGGATGAAGTGATTGATTCGCCGTCAGCGACTGAGGCCGTTGGTATACCAGCCGGGACAATTCGAACCTCCAGCAGAGATGGAATGCAACTGGTCCATGTTCCCGCCGGGGTATTCTGGAGAGGATCGGATAACAACGAACCACAAAGCCGTCCCGATGAAAAACCAAAACAGGCAATCTATCTGGAAGCATTTTGGATCGATAGAACCGAAGTGACCAATTCCATGTACGCCAGCTGCGTTCGGGAAGGAGTCTGTGAGATGCCTTCACAGACTTCCTCCCAGAGGAACCTTTTTTATTTTGGTCAGGAGGCTTTTGATGATTATCCAACAATCTATGTCTCGTGGATTGATGCTGACCGTTATTGCAGGTGGGCCGGAAGGCGACTTCCGAGTGAAGCCGAATGGGAAAAAGCTGCACGCGGAGTGGATGGTCGAATTTACCCATGGGGAAACGAATCCGCCAGCGGCCTGCTGGCGAATTTTGACTACCAGGTGGGAGATACCACACGAATGGGGAGTTATCCTGGCGGCGCGAGCCCTTACGGGGTCCTGGATATGGCGGGGAATGTTGCGGAATGGGTCGCGGATTGGTTCGATCCCAATTATTATCTGAGCGCAGCAGTGATTAACCCACTGGGACCAGGCCAGGGTGAATTTCGAGTTCAACGAGGCGGATCATGGCTGAGCCAGGCGCACGTGATCCGGACTGCCTATCGATTGTGGAATTATCCAATTTCAAGTTTTGAGGGCATTGGTTTTCGCTGCGCTGTCTCAAATTTCGGGGGTTAATTAAT
>Ga0209254_10003324_pt1 | contig 14657 bp, 14 predicted proteins | sample FrelakmetDIP11DI_FD_187148 | JGI IMG/M metagenome (GOLD analysis project Ga0209254, IMG submission 187148) | Freshwater lake sediment microbial communities from the University of Notre Dame, USA, for methane emissions studies - DIP11 DI (SPAdes)... | ecosystem: Environmental > Aquatic >...
GACTTTATTCATTTTTTTTGAAGAAATAAGTTGGGGGCAACGTATTTTAGGAATTAAAACTCCTGAGTTTTTTACAGCATATAATATGCAAAAAGAAATAACATTACACAATTTTACGCCAGTATTTGAAGTTTGCCACATTTTTTATATGGCTGTGGGTTTGTATGGTGGATTGGCTTGGATTTTCACAAGAAATGCAACCTGGAGGGGGGCGGACTTGCCAAGATTCATTATACCTGAGTGGTATTGCTCGTTGTATTTCTTACCTATATTTTTTATCCATTTGTGGCATCGGTATATTTTAGAATGGCCCAATAGGGGCTACCTGATTTGGCCGCAAGTTGCTATGTGGAGGCATCAAGAACCGTGCGAATTGTTATTAGCACTTGGTTTTTTATTGGTAGCTGCTAGCAATTACAAGAAAGCCCTTGACTTAATCAAAACATCCTGAGTGAGCCTGGCCTACAAACGAATTCATCCGCAGCTCCAAAAAGGCTTGGGGCAGCCATTTTTAGTGATAGTGGTAGCACAATGGTAGCAGAAACAAAAAAGGACTTAACCAAAATTTGTTAAGTCATTGAAATTATTAACGCGCCCAGGGTGACTCGAACACCCAACCTACGGATTCGTAGTCCGGTACTCTATCCAATTGAGCTATGGGCGCAAAAAAATTGATTCATGATAGCATTTTTTCCCCTTTTCGTCAATACCTTATTCAAAGACATTTTTCTCAGGCTTTTTTTGGTAGGCCCGGAGGATTAAAAATCCATAGATGATGATATTGATACTCAATACAAAGACTCCCAAAGTAACCTGCAAACTTCGGGTTAGGTCTTCGGGGTAAAGCAGAGGGAAAAGATAGTGTTCAATAAACCCCTCCCGGTAGCCGTGTGCTCCGCTTTGTTCAAGCAGCCAGGTTTCGAGGTAGGTGAGCGGACAAATCCTCCCGGCGAATTCGATTAAAGCCGCCCATAAAAAAGCCGGGATATGGACCCAGGCCCAACGCCTCCTTTTTAACACCAAACAGCCGCCCAACACCGCGAATAACACAAAAACGAAATGAAATACCATAACTAAATCAGCAAACGCCCGGAAAACCATTTTCTAACCTTTTTTTATATTCATTGAGACCTTTGAAAAAGTATGTTTCGGTCACCCTGAACTCGTTTCAGGGTCTCAGAACACGTTGATTTTATTAGATGCTGAAACAAGCCTGCCCTGAAGATTCTGAACCAAGTTCAGAATAACACGTTCAGGGTTCAAGCATGACATGACACACTATTTTATGACTTTTGCAAAGGTCTCTCATTGTGGATAACATTCAGAGGAGAGGTTTATCGCAGAAATTGTTTAGCCTTAAACCACCTGTTGATTTTTCAAAATTTATTGACTTTGTTTTACGGGTATTATATCATATTTAAACTATATTTGCCTTCAGCGGGTAAGGAATTCTTTTCCTAAAAACTTGTCTTTTTTTGATATGAGGAGGATTTAATGTCAACTAATTTCGATCGTACCAAAGCGGTTGATCTGGCCCTTTCCCAGATTGAGCGCCAGTTCGGTAAAGGCTCGATTATGCGGTTGGGCAGTGACGCTCCGGTAATCAAGGTTCCGGTAATCTCCACGGGTTCTTTGGGATTGGACATTGCTTTGGGAGTAGGCGGGCTTCCCCGGGGTAGGGTGGTTGAGATTTTTGGGCCTGAGTCATCAGGCAAGACCACGCTTGCTCTGGAGGTGATTGCTGAGGCACACAAGCAAAACGGCATCGCCGCTTTTATTGATGCTGAGAACGCTCTGGATGTTGGTTATGCCCGAAGCCTGGGGGTAAAAACCGATGATTTGCTTATCTCCCAACCGGATACGGGCGAGCAGGCCTTAGAAATATCGGAGGTTTTAATAAGAAGCGGGGGCATTGATGTGTTAGTCATTGATTCGGTCGCGGCCTTAGTGCCACGGGCTGAACTTGAAGGCGACATGGGAGATTCTCACATGGGGCTTCAGGCCCGGCTCATGTCGCAAGCCTTAAGAAAGCTTACGTCCGCGATCAGCAAGTCAAAGACGATTATGATTTTTACCAACCAAATCCGGATGAAAATCGGAGTGTTTTTTGGCAACCCGGAAACCACGACCGGTGGCAATGCTCTTAAATTTTACTCTTCAGTGCGCCTCGATATCCGCCGGACGGGAGCCATAAAAGCCGGAGAAGACGTGATCGGAAGCCGCACCCGGGTAAAAGTGGTAAAGAACAAGCTGGCTCCGCCTTTTCGTGAGGCAGAATTTGATATTATCTACGGCGAGGGTATTTCTCGGGCGGGTGAAGTGGTCGATATGGGAGTGGATAAAGGAATTATTGAAAAAAGCGGCACCTGGTATTCCTATAAAGGAGAGCGGGTTGGACAAGGCCGGGAGAATGCCAGAAAGTTTCTGCAAGGAAATCCTGACCTGATAGAGAAAATTACTCAGGAGATTCGCAATAAGCTCGGATTAGATAATGTGGTGGATACCAAGCCGGAAGAAGGGGAAGAAGAATAATTAAAAACCCTTGAAGGAGTGATCATGCAATTTCAGGAGATCTTGAAAACGGCACTGAGTAAAGGGGCATCTGATGTTCACCTTAAAGTGGGAGTCCCGCCGATTTTGCGGATTGACGGACTGTTGCGGGCGATGAAGGACACCTCCCGACTTTCTCCGGAAATGACGAAAGAGATTGCTTACGCAGTCATGAATGAGCGTCAGAAGGCACGTTTCCAGGAGACTAATGAAGTTGACATATCTTACGCGATACCGGGGTTAGGCCGGTTCCGGGTAAATATATTTATGCAGCGGGGTTCGATTTCCCTGGCGTTAAGGGCAATCCCCCATAAGATCCCCAATATAGACGAGCTGTTGCTTCCCAAGGTGATTGAAAAGTTAGCGATGGAACGGAGGGGGCTGATCCTGGTAACCGGAACGACCGGAAGCGGCAAGTCAACGACGTTAGCAGCGATGGTAAACCATATTAATAATTACCGGAATGCCCATGTTATCACGATCGAAGACCCGATTGAATTTCTCCACCGGGATAAAAAAAGTATCATTAACCAGAGAGAAGTAGGAGAAGACACCCCTACGTTTAACAACGCTCTCCGGGTGGCTTTGCGTCAGGACCCGGACGTGATTCTGGTGGGAGAAATGCGGGACCTGGAAACCATCGAGACCGCGATCATGGCGGCGGAAACCGGGCATTTGGTTATGAGCACGCTTCACACTCTTGACGCGACCGAAACCGTCAACCGAATCATCGCGGTGTTCCCTCCCTTTCAGCAGGAGCAAATCCGCCTTGAACTCGCGGCGGTTCTTAAGGGGATTGTTTCGCAGCGGTTAATGCCGAAAGCAGACGGCGTTGGCCGGGTCCCGGCGGTTGAGGTATTAGTCGCCACCGCCCGGGTGAGGGAGTATATTACCGATAAAAACCGAACCAAAGAGATTGGCGACGCGATTGCCGAAGGCCACGTGCAATACGGGATGCAGACTTTTGACCAGTCACTCATGGCCTTGTTGAGCCAAAACCTCATCACCTACGCAGAAGCTCTTAATCAAGCTACTAATGCTGATGACTTCGCTCTGAAATTCAGCGGTGTTTCTTCTACCAGCGACACGACCTGGGATAACTTTACGGCAGGAGAGGGAGCGGAAAAAGGGGAAGAAGCGATGGAAATTGACCAGGGTGAAACAGGCTTTGAGTGGGAATAAAAAAATTTTTTATGGAGGTATGGACGAGGGAGAACAACTGAAAAAGGCAAAAGGAATCGCCCTGAGATTACTTGCCCTCCGGCCTCGGAGTTGTAAAGAAGTTTCGGGGAAGCTCGTTCAAAAAGGTTTTATCCCTTCGGTAATAGAAAATGTCGTGGTCTATCTTACCGACTATGGTTATCTCAATGACCAAAAATTTGCCCAAGCATTGGCGGTGCATTTATTAGAGAATAAAAAGTTTGGCTTTGCGCGGATTGGAGCGACTCTCAAGGAACGTGGGTTATCTCCGGAATTAGCAAAAGCAACGATTTCTCATTTACAACAAAATTATTCCGAAGAAAAAACCGCCCTCCAGATTATGAAGAGGCGGTTTTCCCATTTTAATGTGCACCAGGCTACCCCGAAAGACAAAAATCGCCTTGTCCAGTTTTTGAGGCGCAGGGGATTTTCCTGGGAAACTATTTCGCATGTGTTGGTGATATGAAAAAAAGATCAGGCAGTGAGATTCGCGCTTTGTTTTTGAAGTATTTTGAAAATAAAGATCATACAGTGGTTAAAAGCTCACCCCTTATCCCCAAAAGCGACCCGACGCTTCTTTTTACCAATGCGGGCATGGTGCAGTTTAAAGGAGTGTTCTTAGGACAAGAAAAGCGGGATTACCTCCGGGCAACCTCATCGCAAAAATGCTTTCGCGCAAGCGGAAAGCACAATGACTTAGAAAACGTCGGCCATACCGCCCGCCACCACACGTTTTTTGAAATGCTCGGAAACTTCTCCTTTGGGGATTATTTCAAAGAAGGGGCAATAGAGTTTAGCTGGGAATTTTTAACTACGACCTTAGACCTTCCTCGGGAAAGACTGTGGGTCACGGTTTATGAAGAAGACGACGAAGCGGAAAAGATCTGGCTTCGAAAAACCGGAATACCGCAAAGCCGGATTGTCCGGATGGGGAAAGAAGACAATTTCTGGGCCATGGGCGACACCGGACCGTGCGGTCCCTGCTCTGAGATTATTATTGATCAAGGCCCTGAGGTAGGGTGCGGCCGCCCTGATTGTAAAGTGGGGTGTGATTGCGACCGTTATCTTGAGCTGTGGAATCTGGTCTTCATGCAGTTTAACCAGGATGAGAAAGGGGTGATGACTCCTTTACCCAAACCGAGTATTGACACCGGTATGGGGTTAGAGCGCATCACCGCTGTTGTCCAGGGGGTAAAGAGCAACTACGATATTGACCTTCTGAGAAACATTATCGCCTTTATTGAACAACTCTCGGAGAAAGGTTATGGAAAAGAACTCCGGGATGATATTTCGATGCAGGTTATTGCTGACCACAGTCGAGCGGTTGCCTTTCTCATCGCCGATGGTGTGATTCCGTCTAATGAGGGCCGGGGGTATGTGCTTCGCCGGGTAATCCGCCGGGCGGTTCGTCATGGGAAAAAATTGGGTTTAACAAAGCCGTTTCTTTTTCAAACGACCGGAGTCGTGGTTGATATCATGCGGGATGCTTACCCGGAACTGATTGAGGCGCGCAATTTTATCGCGCAGGCAGTAAAAAACGAAGAAGAGCGATTCTCAGAAACATTAGAGGTTGGGTTAAAACTTCTTCAGGAAGAAATCGAAAATGTAAAAACAAAAAACCAGGCGTCCGTGCCGGGAGAGGTGGTTTTTAAACTTTATGACACCTATGGGTTTCCCATCGACCTTACCGCGGATATTGTGCGGGAGATGGGACTCGGGATCGATGAGGAAGGATTTCAAAAGGCCATGAGTTCCCAACGGGCAAAAGCCCGGGAAGCCTGGAAAGGCTCGGGTGAAGAGGCGACCCAGGAGGTTTACCAAAAGCTTATTCATGAAGGCGTGAAAGCGGTTTTTCGCGGGTATGAATCGTTTGAAGGAGATTCCACGATCGGATGTATTCTGGTCGGAGATGTGATGCGGGATGAGGTTGTCTCAGGGGAGGTGGCTCACATCATCACGTTAGAGACGCCCTTTTACGGGGAAAGCGGAGGGCAGGTGGGAGACAAAGGCTGGATGGAAGGCGAGGGGTGGACAGGGGAGGTACTTGACACGCTTCGTCCGCTTCCGGAACTTATCCTTCATCAGGTTAAAGTAACCAAAGGGAAAGCGAGAAAAGGAACCAGAGTTAAACTTGTCGTTGACGCGCGGAAGAGGAAAGCAGTGGCGGCAAATCATACCACCACGCACATTCTTCAGTCGGTCCTCCGCGAGGTTCTTGGCGATCATGTCCATCAGGAAGGTTCTTTGGTTACCCCCGAACGATTTCGCTTTGATTTTACCCATTTTTCTCCTCTCTCAGAGCGGGAACTCAAGCGGGTGGAAGAGCTGGTTAATCAAAGAATTCAGGAAAACGCACCCGTACAGGTTGAAACCCTTACGCTTGAGGAAGCCCAGCAAAGAGGCGCGATCGCCCTTTTTGGTGAAAAATACGGGGAAACGGTAAGGATGGTGCAAGTGGGAGGTTTTAGCCGGGAGCTTTGTGGAGGAACGCATGCGACTTTTTCCGGGGACATAGGGTTTTTTAAGCTCATCTCGGAAAGCGGTGTGGCTGCGGGCGTTCGCAGAATCGAAGCAGTTACCGGGGAAGGAGCGTGGCATTATATCCGTACCTGGCAGGAGGAAATTGAAGAACTGGAAACTCTCTTAAAAACCCGTAAAGGCGAATTAGTAATAAGGGTCAAAAAACTTTTAGAAGAAGAAAAGAATCTTCAGCGGGAATTAGAAAAATTTAAAAATCAAATGGCCAGCAACCAATCTCAAGACCTTTTAAGCGAGGTCAAAACGATCGCAGGGATTAAGGTGCTGGTGGCCCATGTTGAAGCTCCTGACCCCAAGGTTCTTCGGGAATTCGCTGATAAAGTGCGGGATCGCATTGGCTCTGGGATTATCGTCTTGGGCGCAAAAAATGAGGATAAGGCGATACTCTTGGTTATGGTTACCAAAGACCTCACCCCTCGTTTTTCTGCCGGGGAGTTAATCAAGCCGATCGCTTCATTGGTGGGAGGCAAGGGGGGGGGGCGGCCTGACTTAGCCCAAGCAGGGGGCCCGTTTAAAGAGAAACTCGATGAGGCCTTAACTAAAGCATCTGAAGTCATTGCGCAGACTGGCGCGAAGGTTTAGTCCTTTTGATTTGTTCTGGTCAAAAGGAGGGGACTTTAGTGTCTTGGGGAGATTTATTTTATTGATATTTTTACGTCGCCAATTTTTTCTGCCTGACTGGGGTCTTCTAACAAGGTTTCTGCCTGGGGGGCAAGGGGACTTTTGGGGTATTCTTTTAAAAGCGCAATAAACTGATCCCGGGCATTTTCCGGTTGATTCGCGCGGAGGTAGAGCTTTCCGATTTCAAACATAAGCTGATCAGGGGATTCAATGTAATCCCGGTAATTTTGCAATGCTTCTACATAGCGATAGAGGGCGGAATTATAGGCCTTGGTTCGGGAATAAAAATTTGCTATATAAAGGATATGCTCGGCCAAATTTTTTTTACATCTCTCGATTTTTTTTCGGGCAGAAGAAACGTATTGAGAAGAGGGAAATAAAGCTACCAGTGTCTCGAACTGTTTCACTGCCTCCTCACTGAAACTTTGATCCCGATCAATCGAGCAGACTTGTTTATAGTAGGACATCCCCATCTGGTAATAGACGTAGTCGATAAATTTATACTTAGGATGCAGGCGAGAAAATTCTTGATACTTAATAAAAGCGGTTCCATACTGTTGTTGATAATAGAGGCAGTCAGCCATTTTTAATTCCGATTTAATTCCCAACTCGCTGATGGGGTAACGGGTACGACATTGTTGGAAAGCTTCAAACGCATCAATAAAATTATTTTTTTTATAAAAATTCATGCCCTTGGAGTAAAGCTCTTCTGCTGGGGCTGCGGGAGGTGTTTCTTTCTTTCCCCTAAAAAGGCCACAAGCACTCGAACAACAACATGCGATAACGAGGAGAACAATAAGAATAATATTTCTCATACGATATACCCGGCTGAAGAAAGTTTTAATAAAAGGTTTTCATGGTGCCATAGGCGGTTATATTTGTCAAGTTAATCCCAACTAAGAAAGAAGAGGGTTGGTTTGATTATTGATTTTCATTTTCATGTAGCGAGAATTGAACAACTTTTGCCGTGGGCGCGGGGCTGGAGCAGCAAATATGGCATTGATTCGGATGCGATTTTAAATCAAGAGACCATTGGTCAGTTTCTTGCTTCTGAAGGAGTTGACTATGCCGTGGCGTTGGCGGAACTAAGTCCGGTTACCACGGGCTGGGTTTCTAATGAATTCGTGGCTGATTTTTGTCGCACTACCCCTGCGTTAATCCCTTTCGCGAATATTAATCCTTATGTTATCTCCCGGCCGGCGGAAACGCTCACTCACTATGTTCAGGAGATGGGGTTCCGGGGACTTAAACTTCTTCCCAGCTACCAATACTTTTATCCGAATGAGCCCCTTCTCTACCCGATTTACGAAAAGGCCCAGGCACTCAAGATACCGGTTTTAATCCACACCGGAAGCTCAACCTTTAAAGGCACCAGAATAAAATATGCTGATCCCTTGTATCTTGATGATGTGGCGGTTGACTTTCCTGAGTTAGTGATCGTGCAGGCTCACGGAGGGAGAGGCTTTTGGTATGATCGGGCATTCTTTATGGCAAAAGTCCATCCTCATGTTTATCTGGAGATATCGGGATTGCCTCCGCAAAAAATACTGGAATATTTTCCTCAGTTGGAGGACGAAGCCGATAAAATAATTTTCGGGTCTGATTGGCCGGGGATCCCGGGGATTAAAAAGAATATCGAAGTAATTCGAAGCCTTCCTCTTAAGGAAGAGACGAAAAACAAGATTCTTGGTTTCAATGCTGCCCGAATTTTGGGAATCACCGTTTAACCATAGGACAGAGAGATCAATGAAGGATTTAGTGGCCATCATTTTAGCAGCGGGCGAGGGGAAGCGGATGAAGTCTGCTACCGCGAAAATTCTTCATCCTTTAGCAGGAAAACCCCTGCTTTTTTATCCCCTCAATGCGGCCCGGAAGGTTAAGTCGCAAAAAATTATCGTGGTGGTTGGCTATCAAGGGGAAAAGGTAAAAAGAACGTTTCCTGAAGAAGATATTATTTTTGTTACTCAGTGGAAACAATTGGGAACCGGTCATGCCGCAGCAAGTGCCCGTGATGCTTTGACCGGATTTAAGGGCGATGTTTTCATCCTTTGCGGTGATATTCCTTTAATAAAAGATTCTACGCTGGAGACATTGATTGCGCTTCACCAGGAGGCGAAAAATTTAGTCACGGTTTTAACGACAACGATGAAGAACCCGACTGGGTATGGGCGTATCGTTCGAGACCACGAGGGACTCGTACAAAAAATCATAGAAGAGAAGGATGCTACGCCTCAAGAAAAGGAGATCTCGGAGATTAATTCAGGCATTTATTGCTTTGACGCAGAGTTTCTTTTTGAGGCCCTCGAACTGCTTTCTCGGCAGAATTCACAAAATGAATATTACCTCACCGACACTATCGCGATCGCCCGGGATCGGGGAAAGAACGTGGGTTCGGTGTGCATTGCCGATGAAACTGAAGTATTGGGTATCAACAACCGGATCGAGCTTGCTCAGACAAGTGACGTCATGAGAATGCAGATTCTTGAGAAACTTATGCTCGAAGGCGTTTCCATCATTAATCCTAAAGATACCTATATTGACTTTGGTGTGACCATCGGGAAGGACACGGTTATCTGTCCGAACACCTTTCTCATGGGGGATACCGAGGTCGGGGAGAATTGCCTGATCGAACCCGGATGTCAAATCAAGGATAGTAAGGTCGGCTCCCAGGTAACCGTACGATTGGCATCCGTTATCCATGGAAGCATTATTCGGGATCGCGCGACGATCGGTCCCTTCGCGCACATTCGGCCAGGATCGGATGTAGGCGAAGGAGTCCGGATCGGAAACTTTGTGGAGGTAAAAAAATCTACTATCGGGAAAGGTTCGAAAGCGTCTCACCTTACCTATCTGGGTGATACGACCGTGGGAAGTGATGTAAATGTTGGAGCCGGAACGATTACCTGCAACTACGATGGTGTCTCAAAACACCAAACCATCATCGAGGATGGGGTATTTATCGGAAGCAATACCGAACTGGTAGCTCCGGTAAAGATTGGCCAAGGCGCTCTTATTGGCGCGGGGTCAACCATAACCAGAGATGTGCCTCCTGAACATCTTGCGATCAGCCGAACGAAGCAGGTTAATTTGAACAGGAAACCTTTTTTAGGAAAAAAAGAAGAGAAGGAGTCTTAAACGTGTGCGGCATCATCGGTTATATCGGGAAACGTAATATTCAGGAAGTTCTCCTGAGTGGTCTCCGAAGGCTTGAGTACCGGGGTTATGATTCAGCCGGGATAGCTGTTTTCCATCAGGGCACGATCGCGATCAGTCGCACTGAAGGAAAAATCGAAAATCTGGAAAAGCAGGTGGAAAACAGTTTTTTTGATGGCAACGTTGGGATCGGACATACCCGTTGGGCTACCCATGGCCGGCCTTCAGAAGAAAACGCACATCCTCATGTCGATGGTTCGGTGGCAATCGTGCACAATGGCATCATTGAAAATTATCTTTCCCTGAAGGAGATGCTGAAAAAGAAGGGACACACCTTTCAGTCGGAAACCGACACTGAGGTCATAGCCCATCTCATCAACCAATACTTCATGGAGGGAAAAGAGTTTGAAGATGCTGTCAGGCAGGCACTTCTGAAATTGAAAGGTACGTATGGCCTCGGGATCATCTGTGAAAAATTTCCGCATATGCTTATCGCGGCCCGAAGGGAAAGCCCGATGATCATCGGTATAGGGGACGGCGAGTACTTTATTGCGTCCGATATTCCGGCTATCCTCAATTATACCCGCACGATGATCATTTTAGAGGATGGAGAGATGGCGGTGCTCTCGGAGCACGGGCCGAGGATTTTGACCATGAAAGGAAAGACAGTTCAGCGTGAACCCAAGATAATTTCGTGGGATCCGGTTATGGCGGAGAAGGAGGGGTATAAGCATTTTATGCTCAAGGAAATATGCGAACAGCCCCGGGCGATTGCTGATACTATCAGGGGAAGAGTGGTGGAATCTACTAATGAAATTTTCTTTGAACAGATCAATCTTTCGCCGCAAGACATTAAGCAGATTGAACGGATCACCATTGTAGCCTGTGGAACATCATATCATGCTGGTCTGGTAGGGAAGTTTATGATCGAGGGACTTACGCGAATACCGGTGGAGGTTGATCTGGGATCAGAATTTCGCTATCGAAATCCGTTGGTGGATGATAAAACACTCATGATTCTTATTTCCCAATCCGGAGAGACTGCAGATACCTTAGCGGCTTTAAAAGAGGGAAAGCGAAAAAGAGCGAAGCTTCTTACAATCTGTAACGTGATGGATTCCAGTCTGGTACGGGGATCTGATGGTGTTATGTATACACGGGCTGGCCCGGAGATCGGCGTGGCTTCGACCAAAGCATTTACTACTCAAATCATTATCCTGTATCTTTTTACGCTTTACTTGGGATGGGCACGCGGCTCTTTTTCTGCCAAGGTTTTTCGGGAATTGGTTGAAGATCTTCTCAAAGTATCCCATCAGGCAGAACACATTTTGGCCCAGGAAAAAAAGATAAAAGAGGTTGCCCGGAGGTATATGGGATATAACAACTTTCTTTATCTTGGCCGGGGGATAAATTATCCGATTGCCTTGGAAGGCGCGTTAAAACTTAAAGAAATCTCTTACATTCATGCTGAAGGTTATCCTGCCGGAGAGATGAAGCATGGACCAATCGCCCTGATTGACGAACATACCCCGAGTGTGATTTTATTAACCAAAAACGGAACTTACGAAAAGATGTTGGGAAACATCGAGGAAATCAAGGCCCGGGAAGGAAAAGTAATAGCAGTTTCTTCTTATAAAGAGCGGAACTTGAAAAAGAAGGTTGATGAATTTCTCCTCATCCCTTCCAATAACCCTTATCTCACGACGGTTCTGCTTACCATACCTCTGCAGCTTTTCGCTTATCATGTGGCAGTATTAAGAGGTACGGATGTTGATCAGCCCAGAAACCTGGCGAAAAGCGTAACGGTTGAGTGATTATGAATTTCCGAGCACAATGTAACGCCACAGTCATTGGAAGTTTCCCTCACGCGGAGGCTGACGACGCCCTCCGCATTATTATGGAGTGTGTCCCCACAATCCCTGCGTGGCCTCAACTTCCTCGTTACCCTGAAGAGCAGATGGTAAGGCAGTATAATGAAGGTATGCCGGGATTACGCATGAGGGAGGATAGCGTTTTTTTTGACACCGCACAACCCACCTTCGAATCCGAGCTTCTCGAATTCTACGAAGAATATTTAAAAGCCCTCGACATGAAACAGATGCCTCTCGACCACAAACTGGGAATTTCCCCTTCGTGTAGCCGGGGTTTCCATTCCTTGTATAAGAAGTTAGCGGGGAGTGGCTGCAAGCCTTTAGCGGTCAAAGGACAAATCGTTGGTCCGTTAACATTAGCCACCACGCTTACTGATCAAGATAAAAGGAGTGCTTATTATGACTCCCGGCTGAGAGAAGTAGTGATTAAGACCCTTGCGATGAAGGCTAAGTGGCAGATCCATCAGCTTCGCGGATTTGGTGTCCCCATTATTATTTTTATTGATGAGCCAAGCCTTTCTGCTTATGGGTCAAGCGCTTTTTTAGGTATTTCCGCAGAAGATGTTAAAAACGACCTTCAGGAGATTATTGAGCAGATTCACACCGAAGGGGCGCTTGCAGGAATTCACTGCTGTGAAAACACCGACTGGAGCTTACTCATAAAAGCTGATCCCGACATCCTTAATTTTGATGCCTACGGTTTTTTTGATCGGTTGATTTTATACGCTCATGACCTGAGGGATTTTATCATGCGCAATAAAATCCTCGCCTGGGGACTTATTCCCACGGGCAGCCCTGAAGATATAAAAAAAGAAACGGCCGGTTCACTCATTGAGAGGTGGAAGGGCTATGTAGCGGCATTAGAACGGCTTAATCTGGAGCGTAAGCACATTATCTCTCAATCCCTGATTACTCCAAGCTGTGGGACGGGAGCGTTAACTCCAGAGTTGTCGGAGCGGGTTATGCACCTGCTCAAGGAGGTGTCAGAGGTTTTACAAAGAGATTATGAGGAGGGTTAACCGCGCGACGCTTGCGCAAGAAGGTGTCCACGCTTAAGATTCCTCGATCATAAAAAAGAACCTGCAGGGCAAGCGCAAACAAGAGCAGATCCCTGATGAAGTAAAGAATAGTGATCTTATAAACCCCGTCGGTAGAAAAACAGCCGCAGCTTATATCAAGACCTCGCAACAAGGCTGATCCAATTGCTCCTAAAAACAACGCCATCAGCAGGGTTATCATGGCGATGCTCCCCCCGGAAAACAACCCCACGAGCAGAAAAATTCCCGACACCAGCTCCAGCCAGGGAAGGACAATAGCAAAAAGATTAACACTCACAAGGGGCACGATGCGATAATTCATCACTGCCTGGGCGAATTGATCCGGATTAAGAATTTTACCCAAACTGGCGTAAATAAAAATACCCCCTAAGAGTATTCTTCCGATTAAGGCAGTATAGGGATGAGCGATGAATTTTTTATACCAAGTCGCCTTCATGTGCATATCTTTGTTGTCTCCTCGTCATACTCCTCGACGTACTGACACGTACGCCTGCGTCGATGCCTCGTCGTCGCCTCGATCTGCTTTTGAATGCGACGTGGTATTAACCATTATCCCTCTCCCCTTTTTACGGGCATTCCATTTTCCTTCCACTCTTCCCATCCTCCTTCAAATACTTTCACCTGAGCGTACCCGTTTTCTTTAAGTAAAAAGGCCAGGTCTTCGGCGTTAGAACATTCCAGCCCCTCACAATAAGCGATAATCTCCCGGTCAAACGGGATTGTTTTAAGAACAACGGAAGCTTTCTCGGCAAATTCATAATAAGGAAGGTTCTTCGCCCCGGGAATGTGGCCTTCCGCAAACTCATCCGGCGAACGGGCATCGAGAATGATAACCCCGGGTTGTTCAAATTTTTCCTTGAGTGTCTGGAGGGAGATTTTATTGCCTTGATTATCCTCAGAGGCAAGGGGCAAAAGTTTTGGTCTCAGGAGAGGGAGGCCATCAGAGCGAAAAAAGTTGGTCACAAAAGCCAAAGCCGTTGCAAAAAGAAAAATTCCTATACACTCCACAACAGATCGTTTCAGCATAGCAGGTAAAAGCGCCGCACCCAAAAAAACCTCCTGCCTGAGAAAGGAAGCTTTTTGGGCGAAAAAATATTATTAAAGAGGTATTCCTAATCTATTCGAGGTCTAAAGAATGGTCCATTTCAATGATCGGTTCACTGAAAATAATCACGGTCTGGGCTATGGGTAACAATATCCGATGGCGATTTTCTTTAATCTTTATGACGAGGTCGTAATAGCCTCTTTCGTTCGTCTGCTGAAGAACCCCCAGTGAACCCTTGAGCCCCAGAAGCTCATTATAGATAAAAACTTTCTCCATGGTGGTGTCCTTTGTTGAGATTATCAGACCAGGTGGTTGACTTTTATAAAAAAAAAGACGTATTAAAAAATCACTATAACGAATCCGGGAAGAATTTTCAAGCAGTCTTTCAGTTTGATTTTGTGGTCAAAAAGAAATGTGCTGTAATTATAGTAAACCCCGTTAGAAGGCTTTCATACGGGGCATTTATCCTGTGAGAAAATTTTCTAACGGGATTTACCCCGTGTGAAAAGTGGGAAAATCTTTAATTTTATCCAGTGCTTCTTTAACCCGTTAGATATTTCGTTTAAAAGTTAATCAATTTTTCAAGTGAATAAATTGGTCAACGTCCCCTTAATCACTTAC
>Ga0209254_10003325_pt1 | contig 14657 bp, 12 predicted proteins | sample FrelakmetDIP11DI_FD_187148 | JGI IMG/M metagenome (GOLD analysis project Ga0209254, IMG submission 187148) | Freshwater lake sediment microbial communities from the University of Notre Dame, USA, for methane emissions studies - DIP11 DI (SPAdes)... | ecosystem: Environmental > Aquatic >...
TGTACTGCGGCACCGGGACGATCGGACTCGCACTCGCCCCGCAGGCGCTGACCGTCTGGGGCGTCGAGATCTCCGAGGAATCGGTCGCCTGCGCGATCGAGAACGCCGAGCTGAACGGGATCACCAACGCGGCGTTCTTTGCCGGCAACGTGTCGTTGGCGCTCGAGGAGCTGCTCGAGCGGGCGGGCTCGCCCGACGTCGTGGTGGTCGATCCGCCCCGCGCCGGTCTCGCCGGGAAGGCGCTGCGGCGGCTGGCGCGGTTGCGCGCACCACGGATCGTCTACGTGTCGTGCAACCCGACGACGCTCGCCTCCGACCTGAAGGCGCTGCGCGAGGACTTCGGCTACGAGCTGCGGCGCTGCCGGCCGGTGGACATGTTCCCTCACACACCGCACATCGAGAGCGTCAACCTGCTGGAGCTGGTCGAGCCCGAAGCAGCTCCTGCGCCCGGCGCACCGTCCGACGCCGCCTGACGCTCAGCCGCTCCGCATCTCGAGGCCGCGCTCCCGCCACGCGCGCCAGAGCAGATCGACGTTCGGGAGCAGGAACCCGACCGCGATCGCCGGCAGAGCGGGGAGGCCGTTGATCTCGAACACGGACGTCAGCGTCAGCGTCAGCGCGAGCAGGCCGACCATGGAGAGCCAGGTCCAGCGCACTCTGAGCCCGAACCGGTCTGCCGTGGCGAGGAAGAGCGCGAAGAAGAGGATGTCCGGAGGGCCGATGTTCGCCGATCCCTCCTCACCCGGGAGCCGAAACGCGATCGAGACCCGCTCGAACAGGCCCGGCTGCTCGGACACGACGTACTCGGTCGGCCCGCGCCAGACCGAGATCGCGTCGACCCAGGGGATGACGACGGCCACCAGGACGACCCATGAGAGGGCCTCGAAGAGCTGCATGAAGAGGAAGCCGATCGCGGTCAGCGCCACCAGCTTCGCGACGTTGAACAGCGATTCCAGCCCCGCCAGGTCGAACAGGATCGCGAGCAGCGCCGCCGCCACCGCGATCGGAATGACGCGGCGCGTCATCGCGACGGGCAGTGCGAGCCACGGGACAGCGAACGTGAGCGGCAGCACCACCAGCGCGACGACCAGGACATCCGGCCGGTGGCCGAGCTCGGGGAGCACCCCCGCCCCGGCATCCCAGGCGACCAGTGCTACGAGAACGGCGGCGAGCGCCGCAGCCCGCCGGCGCGTCAGTACGGCGGCAGCTGCGCCCACCACGGCCCCAGCGCCTTGAACGCGTTCCAGAACGCCGTCTTCGCGTGCTGCTCGTCGAGCGCGAAGTCGATGTCCGGTGTCACGAGCGCCTCGATCGTGGGCGTGAAGCGCCGCACGACCCCGGTTTCGGCGCCTTCCAGTCCGTCGGCGAGGGGGAAGTCCAGCGCGTCGAGGAACCGTGCGGCCTCGTCGCCCATCACCACCAGCAGCTTCGGCTGCACGATGTGGAGCTCGCGCGTGAGCCACGGTGCCGCCTGGCCGGCGTCCTCCGTTCCGAACTTGAGGCAGTTGGTGCCGTAGATCGCGAGCGGGTCGACCTTGAGGCGCTGCAGCGACTTGAGAATTGCGTTGCCGGAGCGGCCGAAGAACGCGACGCCCTCGGCGATCTCGGCCGGGAGCGGAGCATGCTTGAGAAGGAACACGTCGCCCAGCGGGTGGCCTGAGCCGAGCACGGGCACGTGCGTCTCGTCGGCGAGCGCGAGGAGCTCGTGTTGCAGCTCGTTGATCTCGCCGATCGCCTTGTGGAGATAGCGTTCGTAGAGCTCGTCGGTGGGCGCGGCAGTAGACACGGGGCACCGTCAACTTCTGCTCTAGCGGACCTTCTCCTTGACCTGGGCGACCCATTTCAGCGACTGCAGGTAGGCGAGCGACTTCGGTCGCCGCAGCACCTCAGCACTCCGGAGAGCGAGCAGGAACTCCTCGGGACCGTCGAAGCGGCGCATCCGCAGCGCCCCCGTTCCCACCCCCTGCAGCACGTGGGCGTCGGAGCCGGCGCCCGCCAGGAGGCCGTACTTGCGCTGGAACCGCAGTGCCTCCGCGTTGTAGGCGTCGAACATCAGCCGCGCGTTGTACACCTCGAGCACGTCGATCTCGGGCAGATGGCGAAGCAGCGTCGCGGGCGCGGGGATCGCGTGCATCCGGTCGAACGGATGCGGGACGTAGACGATTCCGTCCTGCTCCCGGATCGCTGCGATCGTCTCCGCGAACGTCATTCCCCGTGGGATCTCCTCGTGCAGGAAGAGCCCGATCACTTCGCCCTGGTCGTCGGTCTTGACCTCCTCGCCGGGGATCACGATCAGCTTCCGGTTGCGGGCGTGCTCGACCGTCTCGAGCGCGCCGCCGAAGACGTTGTGATCGGTGACGGCGATGGCGCCCAGCCCCTCGGTCTCGGCGTGCTCGACCAGCGCCTGCGGCTCGATCGAGCAGTCGTGCGACCAGTGGGTGTGCATGTGGAGATCGACGACGATCCAGTCACGGTCGCCGAGCGGGTCACCGCCGGGATGCGCGGCGGGCACCGCCGGCCGTCGCCGTCCGGCGATCCTCCCGTAGACGTGCTCGAGCCGCTCCGCGAGCCGATCGAAATCCGCGGCCTCGGCCTGTGCGCGGGACTCCGTTCCCGCGCTCGTGCGAAGTCCTTCGTCCTCGGCCAGTCGCGCCACCGAGGCGGCTGCGAGCTCGGGCTGGTCGGCGAGGCTCGCAGGCTCCGCGATCGCGCAGCCGCTGGCTCTCGCCTCGAGCACCAGCCGGGCGCTGCCGCCCGGGGCCGGCACGAAGATCGAGGCCTCGGCCAGGGCCGCTCTACGTGCATCCGGCTTCACGAGCGACCGCGTTCGCGCCCGGTCGCGGATCGCTGCCGGGATCGTCGGTCGCCGCGTCAGGGGCGCCGTGCGCGCGAGCACGACCTCCCAGTCGGGCAGCGACCGCAAGAGCCGCAGCACAGCTCGGGCGACGGCGCTCTGGCCGGGTGCGAGCTCCACGACGATCAGCTGCCGCTTCGCCGCCGGGGCGAAGGTCGAGGTGTCGACGCCGAGGGGAATCGTCTCGTAGTCGCCCGGGAACCGCTCGGATGCGCGCTCGATCGCGCCGGCCGACGTGCCGAGGAGCGCATCGACGCGGGCGAGCAGTTTCGCGCGCTGGTTCTTGCGCGGTGGAACGGCGATCCGCTCGGTGGAGAAGAACGTGGCGGCCGTCGACGTCTCGGCCTCGAGCAGCGCTGCAGAGGAGAGGCTCGGGAGACCGGGCTCGAACCCGTGCACGACATCGAACGCGCCGATCGCGAGGGAGGCCGCGAGGTTGGCGCGCACGCCCATCGGCAGGGCCACGCGCTCCGACAGGGAGGTGGGGACGGCAGCGCCGATCGCGACGACATCGCCGACCGTGCCTCGCTGGAGGGCGCGGCGACCTTCGAGCAGGTCCGCGGCACGCGACGAGGGGGCGACGACGGTGACGAAGTGGCCGCGCCGGCGCAGCGCCTCTGCCGCACCGCGCACGTGCTCGTTGACGTCGTTCGGCTGTGACCACGAGAACGGCGTCACGAAGCAGATCCGGAGGCTCATCGTGCCGGGGATACTAGCTTCGGCGGGCTGACGGCTAGAGTGGGGCCGATGGCTGACGTGACGATCCAGGTTCGGGCGAATGGGCCTCTCAAGGTCACGGGCCCGATCACCGTCGTGGACGCCGAGGGTGTGCCGTTCGAGCTTCCGGCCGGAAGCTCGATCGTGCTCTGCCGCTGCGGCCACTCGAAGAACAAGCCGTTCTGCGACACGACGCACCGCGAGCTCGAGTGGACCGCGGTCGAGACCGCGCCCCGGGCAGGTTCCTGACAGCCCGGAAAAGCGGCGAAGGGCCCACCGAGGTGAGCCCTTCGCGTCGACCGACCGTTGGTCGAGCGAGACCTACCTGGCGGCGGTCTTCGCCTTCTTCTCCGCCTTGAGGCCGTACTGCTTGATGAACGTCTCCGTGTTCTCGTGCGCCTCGTCGTCGACGATCTGGACGGGCGGCGACTTCATCAGGTAGCTGGACGGGGCCTCGAGCGCACCCGAGATGCCGTTGTTGAGCGCGAGCTTCGCCATCCGGACGGCGTCGATCACGATGCCGGCCGAGTTCGGCGAGTCCCAGACCTCGAGCTTCAGCTCCAGGTTCAGCGGCACGTCGCCGAAGGCGGTGCCCTCCATGCGGATGTAGGCCCACTTGCGGTCGGTCAGCCACGGCACGAAGTCCGACGGCCCGACGTGCACGTTGCCCTCGCCGAGGTCGTAGTCGAGCATCGAGGTGACCGCGTTCGTCTTCGAGATCTTCTTCGACTCGAGGCGCTCGCGCTCCAGCATGTTGCGGAAGTCGGAGTTGCCACCGACGTTCAGCTGCATGGTGCGATCGAGGTGGACGCCGCGCTCGCGGAACAGGCTTGTCAGCACGCGGTGTGAGATCGTGGCGCCGACCTGCGACTTGATGTCGTCACCGATGATCGGCACGCCTGCATCCTGGAAGCGCTTCTGCCAGTAGTGCTCGCGGGCGATGAACACGGGCATGCAGTTGACCATCGCGCAGCCGGCCTCGAGGATCTGCTCGGCGTACCACTTCGCAGCCATCTCGGAGCCGACGGGGAGGTAGTTGACGACGACGTCCGTGCCCGTCTCCTTGAGGATCCTGACGATGTCGGCGGTCTCGCCCGGCGCCTTCTCGACGATCTCGGCGAGGTACTTGCCGATCCCGTCGTGCGTCATGCCGCGGGAGACCGTGATGCCGGTCTTCGGCACCTTCGCAAACTTGATCGTGTCGTTCGGGTACGCCCAGATCGCGTCGGCGAGATCCACTCCGACCTTGCCCTTGACGACGTCGAAGGCCGCCGTGAACTCGATGTCCGAGATGTGGTAGCCGCCGAGGTCGACGTGCATCAGCCCCGGGACGAAGGCGTCACGGTCGGCGTCCTTGTAGTACTCGACGCCCTGGAGGAGAGAGTTGGCGCAGTTGCCGACGCCGATGATGGCGACGCGCACCTTGTCCTTGGAGCGGGTCTTGCCGTTTGCAGAGCCGTTGGTAGCGGCCATGGGTGTGTCCTTTCCGCGGCCGCCCCCGAATGGGACGGACCTGCTGCGGTTCGACTGGAAGGGGACGCCGAGCTCGTCGGAGAGCGAGGCGAGGATGACGTCGTTCGTATTGGAGCCACGGCGGAAGGCCTCGGCCTGAATCACGTCTTTCAGCTCCTCCGGCATGCGCAGGAGGATGACCGGGCTCGAGCCCGGCAGCGGGCTCTTGCGGTTCGTCGGCACGTAGTCGACGCCGAACCTCTCGGCGAGGATTCCGACCGCGACGTCGTTCAGGCTGGCGCCACGCCGCGCCGTCTCACGGACTAGCGCTTCCTTCAGGGAGAAGGGCGCCCGTACCAGGACGCCCTTACGTGATGAACTGCTAGCAGCCAAAGTGCTAGCAGTATAGCGCGTCCTGCGCCCCAACGCTGCCGAAAAATCTGGCTTCGTGCGTTTCACGCGCCGGGCTGGAGCCCGGCGCCATGCGCTCCGGTCACCGCTACGAAGCGGCGATGTCGCGCAACTGCCGCCGCACGAACAGGATCCGCTGGATCACGGTGATCCAGGCCATCGCGGCGAGGAGGTAGATCGGCCATTGCAGCCAGCCCCACGGGGCGAGCGCAAGGCCGACGGAGATCAGGACAACGCGCTCGACGCGCGAGCCGAAGCCGACATCCCCGCGCAGGCCGAGAGCCTCCGCCTTGGCGCGCGTATACGAGACGAGGAACGAGCCGATCACGGCGGCGAACGCGGCAACGAGGGCGATGTCGTTGTCCTCTCGCGCGAAGACGAGTCCGATCGCCGCCAGCATGGCTGCTTCGCCGAGCCGGTCGAAGGTCGAGTCGAGGAAGGCGCCGAACACGGTGCCCTTGCTCGCGGCCCGGGCCAGGGCACCGTCGAGGATGTCCGCGACGGAGCCGACGATGAAGAGGATGCCTCCGACCCAGAAGTAGAGCTTCGGGTTCCGCTCCTCGAAGCCGACGAGAACCGCTCCGACGAGGCAGAGCGTGACGCCTGCGAGGGTCAGCATGTCGGGCGTCAGCTTCGTCTTCGCGACGCGCTTCATCGAGCGCTGCAGGATCTGCCGTGCGGCCTCCGTGTACTCCTGCTTGATGCGGTCGAGCTCGCTGACGCGGGGCCCCTGCGCCGGGGGCTCGCTCACGTCAGGCCTCTAGCTCTCGCCAGCGCCGGAACATGCTTCGCCGGAACAGGACGAGCCCCGTGACGATCGCGATCGCGACGCCGGCGACGACGTCGAGCCAGTAGTGGTTTCCCGTTCCGATGACCGAGAACCAGACCCAGGCGGGCCAGAGCAGCCAGAGGACACGGGCCCACACGGCGCGGCAGACGCCGAACATGACGATGCCGACGATGAACGCATCCATCGAGTGCAGGGACGGCATCGCCGCGTAGGGGTTGGAGGTGAGCGCGATCAGCCCGCTCGAATGGTTGACGCCTGAATACTGCGCCAGGGTGTCGACGAAGCCCCAGGCCGGGAACATCCGTGGCGGTGCGGTCGGGACGAGGACATAACCGACGAGCCCGACGACGTTCGCCACGATCAGCCAGTTGCGGAAGCCCGCGAAGCGCTCGTGGTGCCTGAAGTAGACCCAGAGCAGCGTGGCGCCGACGACGACGAACTGGGAGAGCCAGTAGGTATAGGTCGTCGCCGTGATCAGGAGCCTGGAGGAGGAGACGAAACCCTGGAGCGTCGGCTCGAACAGCGTTCCCGACCACTGCTCGATTCGGATCACGTGGAGCCCGTTCCAGAACGCCGTCGTCACGTCCCGGTCGGCCAGTCCGCGAGCGACCTGATAGACGACGTAGAACCCGAGCCAGAATGCGATCTGGAGCGCGAGATGTCGCCAACCGCGCGGCAGCCGCCGGTTCACCGATTGGGCGTAACTCGTCACCTCCCCCCAGTGTAACCGCCCCGGACGACTACTCGATCGTGCGACCGCGCAACTGGTAGTCGACGATCGCGCGGACGTACTGCGCGCGCTCGAAGGCGCGCGAGTCGCCGCACGACTCCTGGCTCATGCTGCCCTTCAGCTGCTCGATCGAGGCGTACTCGCGCTCCGTCAGCCACGCCGACAGCCCGTCGGTCAGCTCGCCGAGCAGCTCCGGACCTCGGCGCAGCAGCGCGGAGGCGAGCATCACGGCGTCGGCACCGGCGAGCAGCAGCTTGACCACGTCCTCGGTCGACTGGACGCCGCTCGTCGCCGCCAGACTGAGGGGGACGCGCCCGCGGAGGATCGCGATCCAGCGCAGCGGGAGCTGCATCTCCTCGTTCCGGGAGAGGTGGAGCTCGGGCTTCACCGTCATCGTCTCGAGGTCGATGTCCGGCTGCAGGAAGCGGTTGAACATGACCAGGCCGGCGGCGCCGGCGTCGGCGAGGCGCGATGCGGTATTGGCGAAGGCGGTGTAGTACGGGCCGACTTTGACCGCGAGCGGCACGGTGAGTGCGCCGTGCACCTTGCTGACCAGGCGCAGCGTGCGATCCTCGACGCTCGCGGACGAGGCGTAAGGATCCGTCTCGACGGCGTAGACGTTGAGCTCGATCGCATCGGCTCCTGCCTGTTGCAGCAGCTCTGCGTAGCGGACCCAGCCGCCGGGGGAGACGCCGTTGATCGACGCGATCACCGGGATCGAGAGAGTCTCCTTGGCCGCGGCGACATGCTCGACGTATGCCTCGGGGCCCGTGTTGTAGTCGTCCATCTCCGGGAAGTAACTCAGTGCCTCGCCGAAGCTCTGGGCGCCTCGCTCGAGCACCATGTCGACGGTCGTTCCCTCGTGCTCGATCTGCTCCTCGAAGAGCGAGGGCAGGACGACGGCGGCGGCGCCCGCGGCCTCGAGGGCGCGGAGCGAGTCGAGGTTCCCGGTCAGCGGTGACGCCGACGCGATCAGTGGGCTCTTCAGCTGCAGCCCGAGGTACGTGCTGTGCAGGTCGGGGCTCATGCCTCCTCCTCATTGGTCGCGGGGTCGTCGGGCTCGTCCGGCTCGTGCTCGATCTCGGCCATCTGCTCGTAGACGAGGCGGCGCTCGTCGACGTCGTGCTGGGCGAGGGCGCCGAGCCGCTCTGCCTCCTCGGGCCGCGAGCGGCGGAGCATCGAGAAGCGTGCCTCATTCGCCGTGAACTCGGTCAGTGGCAGCTTGGCCCGCCCGGAGTCGAGATGGAACGGGTGCTCGCCCGGCCCCGCGTGCCGCGGGTCGTACCGCCACAGCGGCCAGTAGCCCGTGTCGACGGCGAGCTTCTGCTGGCGCATGCCCTTCACCATGTCGATGCCGTGGGCGATGCAGTGGCTGTACGCGATCACGAGCGACGGGCCGTTCCAGGCGTCGGCCTCGGCCAGAGCCTTCACGGTCTGCGGGTTGTCGGCGCCGAGTGCGATGTGGGCAACGTAGACGTTGCCGTACGCGGTTGCGAGCATGCCGAGATCCTTCTTGCCGGTCTGCTTCCCGCCCGCCGCGAACTTCGCGACCGCGCCGCGCGGCGTCGCCTTCGAGGCCTGGCCGCCGGTGTTCGAATAGACCTCGGTGTCCAGCACCAGGATGTTGACGTCGCGGCCCGACGCGAGCACGTGGTCCAGTCCGCCGAAGCCGATGTCGTAGGCCCAGCCGTCGCCACCCACAATCCAGACGCTCTTGCGGACGAGCGTGTCGGCGAGCGCTTCGAGGCGGCGCGCCTCCTGCCGGTCGCTGCCCGCAAGGCGGTCGCGTAGCTCGGAGACGAGCCGGCGCTGCTCCGCGATCCCGGCCTCGGTGTGCGGGTTGGTGCCGGCCAGAGCGTCGCCCAGATCGGGCGCGAGCTCGGCCGTGAGGGCGCGTGCCTGCTGCGACTGGGCATCGAGCGCGAGTCGCATCCCGAGACCGAACTCGGCGTTGTCCTCGAACAGCGAGTTCGACCAGGCCGGGCCGCGTCCGTCGCCGTTCGCGCTCCACGGCGTCGTCGGCAGGTTGCCGCCGTAGATCGACGAGCACCCCGTAGCGTTGGCGACGATCATCCGGTCGCCGAGCAGCTGGGTGAGCAGCTTCAGGTACGGCGTCTCGCCGCAGCCCTCACAGGCACCGGAGAACTCGAACAGCGGCTCGAGCATCTGAGACCCCTTTACGGTGGCCGGCTCGATGAGCGTCCGGTCGATCTCCGGGATCGAGAGGAAGAAGTCGAACCGCTCGCGCTCGACGTCGAGATGGTCGCGCTTCGGCTCGAGGTTGATCGAGCGGTGCCCGACGGCCTCCTTGGCGTGCGCGGGGCAGGTGTCGACGCAGATCCCGCAGCCGGTGCAGTCGTCGGGCGCGACCTGGATCGTCATCTTCATTCCGGGCAGGTGCCGGTCGCGCCAGTCCTTCACGAGGAAGCCCTCGGGAGCCCCTTCGAGCTCCTCGGGCGGGAACACCTTCATCCGGATCGCCGCATGCGGGCAGACGATCGCGCATTTGGCGCAGTCGATGCAGATGGACGGGTCCCAGATCGGGATCTCGTCCGCGATCGAGCGCTTCTCGAGGCGGGTGGTGCCGACCGGGAACGTCCCGTCGACCGGAAGGGCGCTGACCGGGAGGGTGTCGCCCCGCCCCGCCAGCATCGTCGCGGTCGTGCGGGCAACGAGGTCGAGCGCCTCTGCCTCGGGGGGGACGACCGTCGCGAGCGCGGCCTCGACAGTCGGTACAGCGACCTCCCGGAGCCCGTCGAGGGCCGAGTCGACCGCAGCCTCGTTGCGATCGAGCACCGCCTGGCCGCGTTTGCCGTACGTGCGCCTGATCGCCTCCTTGATCGCGAGGATCGCCTCGTCGAGCGGAAGCACGCCGGAGAGGGCGAAGAAGCACGTCTGCAGGACGGTGTTGACGCGGCGGCCCATGCCGGCCGCCTGCGCCACGCGGGTCGCGTCGACGACGTAGAACCGGAGCCGCTTCGCCACGATCTGCTCCTGCACCCGGGGAGGTAGGTGCTCCCAGACCTCGCCGGCTTCGAAGGGTGCGTTGAGGAGGAACGTCGCGCCCTCGGCTGCGACGTCGAGGACCTCGATCTTCTCCAGGAGGCCGAACTGGTGGCAGGCGACGAACCCGGCGCTCGTGACGAGGTACGACGAGCCGATGGGACGCGGGCCGAAGCGGAGGTGCGACACGGTGACCGAGCCGGACTTCTTCGAGTCGTAGACGAAGTAGCCCTGCGCATGACCGTCCGTGTGCTCGCCGATGATCGCAATCGAGTTCTTGTTCGCCCCGACCGTGCCGTCCGCGCCGAGACCGTAGAAGACCGCGCGCACGACATCGTCCGGCTCCGTGGTGAACGAGTCGTCGACGGGCAGCGAGAGCCGCGAGACGTCGTCCACGATCCCCACGGTGAAGCGACGCCGAGGCTCGGGCTCGGCGAGGTGGGCGAGCACCGCCTGCGCCATCGCCGGGGTGAACTCCTTCGACGCGAGGCCGTAGCGGCCGCCGACGACCAACGGCATCGTCCCGCCGCGCTCGGCGAGCGCGGTGAGGATGTCCTGGAAGAGCGGCTCGCCGAGCGAGCCCGGCTCCTTGCAGCGGTCGAGTACCGCGACCCGCTCCACCGTCGCCGGGAGCGCCGCGACGAAGGCGTCGGCGGCGAACGGGCGGTAGAGGCGGACCGTGAGCACACCGACCTTCTCGCCCCGGGCAACGAGCGCCTCGACCGCCTCGGCGGCCGCGGTGCTGCCGGATCCCATCATCACGATCACGCGCTCGGCGTCGGGAGCGCCCACGTACTCGAAGAGCCGGTAGCGGCGCCCCGTGCGCTCGCCGAGCGCGTCCATGTGCCGCTGGACGATCCCCGGCAGCGCGTCGTAGTAGGGGTTGGCCGCCTCGCGGGCCTGGAAGAACACGTCGGGGTTCTGCGCCGTGCCCCGCAGCACCGGGTGGTCCGGCGACAACGAGCGGGAGCGGTGGGCTGTCACGAGCGCCTCGTCGAGCAGCGCCCGCAGGTCGTCCTCGTCCAGCCGCTCGACGGTGTTGAGCTCGTGCGACGTGCGGAAGCCGTCGAAGAAGTGGAGGAACGGCACGCGCGCCTCGAGGGTCGCCGCGTGTGCGACGAGAGCGAGGTCCTGGGACTCCTGGACCGAGGACGAGCAGAGCAGGGCGAACCCCGTCGACCGGGCAGCCATCACATCGGAGTGGTCGCCGAAGATCGAGAGCGCGTGGGTGGCGATCGCGCGCGCGGCGACGTGGATCACGGCCGGCGTCAGCTCACCCGCGATCTTGAACATGTTCGGCAGCATCAGCAGCAGCCCCTGCGACGACGTGAACGTCGTGGCGAGGGCCCCGGTCTGGAGGGCGCCGTGGACGGCACCGGCCGCGCCACCCTCGCTCTGCATCTCGATCACCTGCGGCACCGCACCCCAGGCGTTCGGGATGCCTGCGGCCGACCATGCATCCGAGAGCTCGCCCATCGGCGACGCCGGCGTGATCGGGTAGATCGCGATCACCTCGCTGGCGCGGTAGGCGACCCAGGCAGCCGCCTCGTTGCCGTCGATCGTGGTGCGGGCGGCCATTCCCCCAGACTCACCGCCCGGGGAAGGGCCTGCATCGGGGCCGGCGCGGAGACCATTTCGGTGTTTCCGCAACTGCCTGGCGTTGACTACCCCCCGATGTAGGACATCTCGACGCGCGGCAATTCGGCCGTCCGCGAGGATCGCTCCTCCGAGTAGCGGTCGGTGCGACGGCCCCAGATCCGGCCGATCGTGTCGTGCAGCGCCGCATCGTCTGCGTTCGCGCGGACGAGTGCGCGGAGGTCGTGGCCCTTCGTCGCGAACAGGCACGTGTAGAGGCGGCCCTCGGCCGAGATGCGCGAGCGGGTGCAGTCGCCACAGAACGGCTGGGTCACGGACGAGATGACGCCGATCTCGCCGCTCCCGTCGCGGTAGCTGTAGCGGCGAGCGACCTCGCCTCGGTAGTTCTCCTGCGCGGGCTCGAGCGGCAGCTCGGCGTCCACCAGCGCCACGATCTCGGCGGCCGGGACGACGTCGTCCAGGCGCCACCCGTTCGTCGCCCCCACGTCCATGTACTCGATGAACCGGAGGATGTGGCCGCTCCCCTGGAAGTGGCGGGCGAGAGCGACGACCTGGTGGTCGTTGGCTCCTCGCTTCACGACCGCGTTGACCTTCACCTTCAGGCCTGCCACCGCCGCGGCATCGATCCCGTCGAGGACGCGACTGACGGGGAACCCGACGTCGTTCATGGTCCTGAACGTCTCGTCGTCGAGCGAGTCGAGGCTCACCGTGACCCGCGTCAGCCCCGCGGCGACGAGCGCCTCGGCCTTCTGGGGCAGCAGGGCGCCGTTCGTCGTCAGCGCCACGTCGAGGTCACCGATCGCGGTCAGGCGGCCGATGAGCACCTCGAGGTCGCGGCGCAGGAGCGGCTCGCCGCCGGTGATCCGGATCTTCTCGACGCCGTGGACGACGAAGATGCGGGTCAGCCGCTCGATCTCCTCGAACGTGAGCAGTTCGTTGCGGTCCATGAACCGGTAGCCGCGCCCGAACACCTCTTTTGGCATGCAGTAGACGCAGCGGAAGTTGCAGCGGTCGGTAACCGAGATCCGTAGATCGCGGACCGGCCTGCCCAGAGTGTCGGTCGTCGTCATCTCGCCGCCCAGCGTATCCGCCACCATCATCTAGCCTGCGCAGATGGTCAGGCTGCGCCTCCCGCCGATGTTCGCGCTCGTCTGCGTGACGGCGATCTGGGGCTACACGTTCGTCCCGGTGCAGGAGGCGATTGCGGTGTATCCGCTGTTCGCGTTCCTCGCCGTGCGATTCGGGATCTCGACGATCGTGCTGGCGCCGTTCGCATGGCGCTCGCTTGGAGTGCTGCCGCGGCGGGGGCTTGTGGCCGGCGCCGGCGCCGGCGTGCTCCTCGCAGCCGCCTACGGCTTGCAGACGGCAGGGCTCGAGCTGACGACGGTGACGAGCACCGGCTTCATCACCGGGCTGTACGTCGTCCTCACGCCGGTGATCGCGCTCGTGCTGTTTCGCACCCCCGTCGCGGCGGCCGCGTGGGCCGGCGTGGCGCTCGCCGTCACGGGGCTCCTGCTGCTGAGCGGCGTGCCGGGCGGGTCGGCTCTCGGTAACGCGCTCGTGCTCGGGAATGCCGTGGCGCAGTCGTTTCAGATCGTGGCCATGGAGCGGTTTGCCCCCCGCTACGACGCGCGTGCGCTCACCTTCCTCCAGATGGGGGTGTCCTGCGTCGGCTTCACCGTGATCGCGCTCGCCCGCGGGGAGCTCACGGTGCCGCACGGCGGCACGGTCTGGTTCGCCCTCGTCGTCACCGGGGTGTTCGCGGGGGCGCTCGGGTACCTCGTCGCGACGTGGGTGCAGTCCCGCACCACGGCCGCGAGGGCGGCGCTCGTGTTCACGCTCGAGGCGCCGTTTGCGGCGCTGTTCGGCGTGCTGCTGCTGTCGGAGCGGCTCGGCTTCGTCGGCTGGCTGGGCTGCGGCGTGATGCTCGCCGGGATCGTGCTGGCCGAGCCGGCTGCGGCGGCGACGCTGCGCCGGCTTGCTCGGCGGCCCGGCGCCGCCTGATGGACGCCGTCGGCCTCGCCCTCCTGTCGGCCGCGCTCTTCGGCGGGATGACGGTCGCGTTGCGGCCTGCGCTCGCCCGTGGCGACGACCCGTTCGTCGGCGCCCTCTTCACGATCGCACCGGCGCTCTGCGTCGCACTCGTGGCGGCCACGCTCGTCGGCGACTGGAACGTGGGCGCCGCGTGGCCGTTCGCCGTCGCCGGGATCCTCGCACCCGGTGTCTCGCAGATCCTGTTCACGGTCGCGATCCGCGACGCCGGCCCGTCCCGGACGTCGGCGACGGTGGGGATGGCGCCGCTCTTCGCGGTGACGTTCGCCGTCGTCCTGCTCGGCGAGCCGCTCGTCGCCGGCATCGCGCTCGGCTCCGTCCTGATCGTCGGCGGCGGGGTGGTACTGGCGAGCGAGAGCGGCCGCCCCGACCACGTGAAGACGGTCGGTCTCGTGCTCGCACTCGCTGCGGCGCTCGTCTTCGCGCTTCGTGACACGCTTGTCCGTTGGGTCGCGGTCGACTCGGACGTGAGCCCCGAGCTCGCGATCAGCGCCACCCTGCTCGCCGGCACGCTCACGATCCTCCTCGCCGTGCTCGTCGGCCGCCGGCGGCTGAGCGTCCGGGCGCTGCCCGCCTTCCTCCCCGCCGGGCTGCTCTTCGGGCTCTCCTACGTCTCGCTCTACGAGGCGTTCTTCCGCGGGCGCCTCAGCGTCGTCGCACCGCTCGTGGCGACCGAGTCGTTGTGGGGGGTAGGGCTCTCGGCGGTCTTCCTGCGGCAGATCGAGGGCGTCGGACGTCGGCTCGTGCTCGGGGCGCTCTTCATCGTCGTGGGCGGGATCCTGATCGGCCTCTTCCGCTGAGCACAGGCGCTCCCCATAATCTGATATGATCACGCTAAGATTTATGTGAGTCACTCAGGCTCAAGGCAATGCGACGTCAGCTCGAACAGGAAGGAACACAACCACATGGGCAAGACAATCGGAATCGATCTCGGCACCACGAACAGCTGCATGGCGGTGCTCGAGGGCGGCGAGCCGACCGTGATCCCGAACGCCGAGGGCGGGCGCACGACGCCGTCCGTCGTCGCGTTCGCGAAGGACGGCCAGCGGCTC
>Ga0209254_10003326_pt1 | contig 14656 bp, 14 predicted proteins | sample FrelakmetDIP11DI_FD_187148 | JGI IMG/M metagenome (GOLD analysis project Ga0209254, IMG submission 187148) | Freshwater lake sediment microbial communities from the University of Notre Dame, USA, for methane emissions studies - DIP11 DI (SPAdes)... | ecosystem: Environmental > Aquatic >...
TCCGCCCCTTGAGAGTCCGCAGCTTCAAGTGACCGCCCTCAGGCGGACCGGGACAAGACCCCGGAGCGCAGCAGATCCATGATGAAGGCCTTCTCCTCGACCGGGTCCTGATCCCCGTGCAGGATCAGGTCGGAGACCACTCCCTCCAGGATGTCGAACAGGGTCGAGGCGACCATGTCCGCGCCGAAGCGCTTGTCCATCTCCGGACGGATGATCCCCTCCAGGCAATGGGCCAGCGTCTCTTCCATCTTCTTCCGGCTCTTGATGTGCCAGGTCATGTGCTCCTCGATGTTCTCGTGGACGACCAGGTGCTGTTCTCGGAAATACATCTTGAGGAACTCTTTCTTGGAGGTCATGAGGAGGAAGTAGCCCTGGATGATGTCTTCCAGGACCTGGCCCTTGTCCCGGCTCCGGCCGAGCAGGACCTTGAACATCTCGTCCAAGCTCCGGTAGAGCCTCTCGTAGAGACTCGTGAACATCTCGTACTTGTTCTTGAAGTATTTGTACAGGGTCGGCTTGGACAGCCCGCATTCCCTGGCGATCATGTCCATGGATGTCTTCCGGTAGCCGTGGGCGATGAACAGGTGTTCGCTGTGCTCGAGGATGAACTGACGGATGGCGTCCTCGCGGCTCCCCGGACGGGAGGGATTTCTCCGCGCCGCCGCGGCCCGTGTCCTGGTTCCCGTTCCGGTTTTCCTCTTCATCCTTCCCCCCTCAGAAATAGACCCGGAAAGACAGAAAAGCGAAGTCCGGGTAGCTTCCGAATTCCGATCGCAGGACCGGGAGCGCGTCCCCTCCTCCAAAGAGAGGAACGCCCGGCCGGCGGCCGATTCCGAAATAGGCCCCTGCCCCGATATAGATGTCCTCCGAAATGTTGTATTCGCCCTGGGGCGAGACGGCCATCGAGCCGTCGGAGAGATTCCACAGGATGAGCCCGGAGGCGGGGATGAGCGGCGTCACCTGGAAGGTCAAGCCCGAGGCCAGGTAGTGGCGACCCATGAGATAGGCCGTTCCCCGGGTGTAGGCCGGCCGGGCGAAGAGGGCGACATAGTCCGCGGGACGTCCGGCCCCGGCCGAGTTGAAATGGTACTCGAGGAAGCCGTAGATCCCGCTGCCGAGGCTGCGGTCGATCCCGGCGGTGAGTCGGGCATAACTCGACGCCTTGGGCTCCTGCGTGTTCAATGCGCCGGGAAGGACATAGGCCGCTTCGAGCCAAACTCCCGATCCGCCCAGGGAGCGGGCCGCATCGACTCCAACGAGGAGGTCTTCCTGGAAACCGAGAAGGAGCAGGGACACGTCGGTCTTGAGGACGTTCGTCTTGCCCCTGACAAAGAAGGCGCTGCTCTCGAGCTCGAAGTCCCGGCCGAAGACACAGCCGGCGTCGAGCTCCCCGAGCGGGCCCAGGGGAACGCGAAGGCGGACGGCATCCACCCCGAACCGCTCCTCCTTGTCCAGCTCGTGGAAGGAAAAGGGAGCGATGATGTCGGTCGGGTTCGTGACCCGGCCGCTGCCCCAGGCCACGGGCTGGCGGCCGACGATGAGGTCCCCGAATTTCATCCGGACCGTCACCGACAGACGGTCGAGGTTGTGATAAAGCCCGAAGCTGCCGGCCGGGTCGCCGGAGGCCGGGACAAACGGCGTCCCGAAATCCGCGACACGGTAGCTCCCGGCTTCGGGCGTCAGGACGAAGGGCGAGGCCTCGAAAAAGAGGGGATCCTGGATCCGCGGCGAAACATCATAGGCCGCCTTGAACGAGACGTTCGGCGAAGGAGAATAGCTCAAGGACAGTCTGAGCCGGACCTGGGACATGCCCAGCAAACCTTGCTCCGCCTCTTCCGCTTCAGGCTCGGGCAGGCTGAAAGCGACCGAGAAGTTCTTGAGATAGCCGTTGAGCTTCAGCTCCTCGGCGGCCGGCGCCGAGACCGCCAGCGCCAGGACGGCGGCTAAAATCCCCGCCCCTTCCCGCATCGCTCTCCTCATCGTCTCTCCCCCTCAGTTCCGCTTTTCGTCGCTCGCCACGAGCCCGTCGCGGATGACGATCACCCGCCGGGCTTTCTCGACGATCATCCGGTCGTGGGTCGAGAAGATGAAGGTCATCCCGTGCTCCTCGTTGAGATGGCGCATCATGTCCAGCAGGTCCGCGCCGGTCTTGGAGTCGAGGTTGGCCGTGGGCTCGTCGGCCAGGATCATCAGCGGCTGGGAGACCATGGCCCGGGCGATGGCCACCCGCTGCTGCTGGCCGCCGGACAGCTTGTTGGGATAGCGGTGGGCGTAGTCCTCGAGGTCCACGTCTCGCAGGATATCGTGGACGCGGCGGTGGCGCTCCTCCTTGGACACGCGTTGGAGGAGCATGATGTATTCGATGTTCTCCTCGACCTTGAGCACGGGGATCAGGTTGTAGGCCTGGAAGATGAACCCGATGTGGTCGCGCCGGAAGTCGGAGAGCTCCGCCCCGCTCATGTCCGAGACCGGCTTGCCGTCCAGCCAGACCTTTCCCTCCGAGGGCTTGTCCAGGCCGGAGATGATGTTGAGCAGGGTCGTCTTGCCCGAGCCCGACGGCCCGACGATGGCCGTGAACTCCCCGGCATGGATGGTGAGGTCGATGCCCCGCAGGGCCGGGACCTTGACCCCGCTATCCTCGTAGGTCTTGGTCAGCCTTTCGGTCTGGATGAGGTGTCTGTGTTGAGTATTCATGTTCGTTCTCCTTCACAGGGTTCTTTTCATGGCGCCGGTCACGGACATCCGGGCGGCGTAGCCCGCCGGGTACAAGCCCACGAGCAGGGTGAACAGGAGCACGCTGGCCGGATAGATGATGTACTGCTTGACCTGCATCACCGGGTAGATGAGCTCCTTGATCGTCACCCCGGCGAATTCCACGCCCGTGTAGTCGAGGCCCGTCCGGGAGACGATGACGGTGATGATGAATCCCAGGACCACGCCGAAGATGATGCTCAGCAAGGCCAGCGCCCCCGCCTCCAGGATGACGAGCTTGCGGATCCCCCAGGGTCTCGTCCCCACGGCCCGCATCACCCCGAACTCGAACATCCGCTCGTAGATCGACATGAACAGGGTGTTGACGATGCCCAGGGCCACCACGGCGAAGAGGATGAGCCCCAGGATCCAGGTGGCCATCATGCTCAGGTCATAGACGGCTTTCAGGGCGGGAAAGAGCTTGGTCCAGCCCTGGGCCTCGTTGCCTCCGGTCGAATACTTCGCCCAGAACGGATGGGCTTCGTCCTGGGAAACGCGAGGGTCGTGGAACGACAGGGCGATCTCGTTCACCCGGCCGCCGAGGCCCAGCAGGGCCTGGGCTTTCTCGAGCCGAACGAAGGCGAGGCCCCCGTCCAGGTCGTCGATGTTGAACTTGTAAATGCCCGAGACACGGAACAAGTCCTGGGAGAGCTCGCCGCTTCCGGCCTGGGAGACCGTGACCACCACCCGGTCGCCCAGCCCGACCTCCAGGAGCTCGGCCAGCTTGCGGCCGATGACGATGTTCTGCGGGTCGTCCCCGGCGAAGTAGTCGCCCTGGGCGATGACGTCGTCCATCTGGCTGAGCCCCCGCTCGGTCCGGGGGTTGATCCCGACCAGGAGGACCGGATTGACGTTGGACGTCGAGGTGACCATCCCCTGGCTGAGGGTCCGCAGACTGAATCCCTTGACCAGGGGTTCGTTCTTCAATTCGGACGTGACCCGGTCGAGCTCGGACACGGTCTTGTCCGGGTCCCGGGTCAGGAGGAAATCCTTGCCGTGGATCTGGCCTTCGCCGGTGAAGGAGGCCGTGGCCGAGGCGATCATGTTGTTGGCCATGCCGATGTAGATGGAATCGAGGAAGATCAGGGCGGCCAGGCCGATGGCGATGGCGACCCCGGTGATATAGGTCCGCCGCTTGTTGCGGAAGATGTTGCGCCAGGCGAGTCGGGAGTAGAGGCTCATGGGCGTTCTCCTAGAAGATCCGGATCGCCCGGGCCGGATCGGTCCGGGCGGCCCTCAGGGCGGGCATGAGGCTGACCAGGAAGGCCGAAACGAGGACCGTCAGGGCCGGGATGACGAAGCTCCGGGCGTTGACCTCCGAAGTGAAGGACGTGTACGGCATGCCCCCGAAGGTGATCGGCTTGGATATGAAGCCGCTGATGGGGATCTGGTGCCGGGACACATAGGAGTTGATCGACAGGCTGATGCCCGCGCCGAGGATGACGCTCATCGAGGCCAGGATCAGGATCTCGAGGACGATCAGGCGGAAGACCTGCTTGGGCCGCGTGCCCAGGGCCTTCAGCACGCCGTATTCCCGCCGCCGCTCCAGGACCGACATCAGGGCCGTATTCAGGACGCCGATGGCCACGATGACGAACAGGATGAGGAGCATCACCTGGTGTCCCTCTTGATCCGCCTGCATGGCGTTGTAAAAGCTCTTGGCGAACTCCTGCCAGGGCAGGACGTCGACCGCGTCGGGGTCCAATCGACCGCGGAGGGAGGCGTTGAGCGCCGGGACCTTCTTCAGGGAACGGGCGATGACCAGGACCTCATGGACCGCGTCGTCGAGGACGAGCAATTCCCGGGCGTCATCGATATGAAGGTACATCGTGGTCCCGTCGCTCGCCAGTTCACCGGTCTCGGCCAGGCCGACGAGCCGGTAGACGTCGTTCGCCAGCGATCCGTCCGCGGCCTGGGAGACCAGCACCACCTCGTCTCCGAGCGCGGCCTTGAGGCTCCGGGCCAGGCCGGCGCCGAGGATAATCTCCTTCGAAGCCGCCGAAGAAAACGGCCTCCCCCGGGTGATCTTCTTTTCGAAATGCGTGGCCCCGGTCTCGCGCTCCGGGTCGAGGCCGATGATCCGGGCGGCGTCGGTCCGATCCCCAACCGAGGCCAGACCGGCCGAGTACACCCGGGGGGCCCAGGCCTCGGCCTCGGGTTCCTGGTCGATCACCCGGCCGACGGCCCGGTAATCGCGGATGACCTTGTTCAGGGAGGGACGGCTTAGGTAGCCCCGGCTGTGGATCTGGATATGCCCCAGCCTGCTCCGGGTGAAGGTATCGACGATGCTGTTGAACGTCCCGTCGATGAACCCGATGGCCACGGCGGCCAGGACATATCCCCCGAGCATGGTCAGGGCGGTGAGGAGCGAACGCCGCTTCTGGCGGAAGATGTTGCGGAAGGCCATCTTGAACATGGATTCACCCTAATGGAGACGGAGCGATTTGGCCGGGTCGGTCCGGGCGGCCTTGATCGCGGGCATCAAGCTGACCAATAAGGCGGAGACGATCACCGTCACGGCCGGAATCAAGAAGCTCCGGAAGTTGACCTCGGAGGTGAGGGTCTTGAAATCTATGCCCCCGAACGTCACCTGCTGGGAGAACATGCCGGAGATCGAAATCGGATACCGGGACAGGCAGTAGTTCAGCGGCAGGCTGACGGCGACGCCCAGGACGATGCTCATCAAGGCCAGGAGGTTGATCTCGAGGATAATCAGGGCAAAGATCTGGCGGGGTCGGGTGCCTACGGCTTTGAGGAGCCCGTATTCCCTCCGCCGCTCCAGGACGGCCATCAAGGCCGTGTTCAGGACGCCGATGGCCACGATGATGAACACGACGAGCTGAATGGTGCCGTTGCCTTTCAATTTGGCTTGCATGCTCAGATAGAACGACTTGGCGAACACCTGCCAGGACTGGACGTCCAGAGATCGGGCTTCCAGCTTCGAGCGGAGCGATTCGGTGAGGGCGGCGACCTTGTCCAGAGAGCGGGCGATGACCACGACCTCATGGACCCTGTCCCCCAGGACCAGGAGCTCGCGCGCGTCGTCCAGGCGAAGATAGGCCGTCGTCCGGTCGGCGGCCAGGTCGCCCGCCTCGACCAGGCCGATCAAGCGGTAGCGGTCATTGGCCAGCGACCCGTCCGCGCCCTGGGAGACCAGAACGACATCGCCCCCGACGGCGACCTTGAGGTTCCGGGCCAGCCCCTGGCCGAGGATGATCTCGCGGCCGGACGCGGCGGAAAACACGCGTCCCTCGGTGATTTTTTTGTCGAAGCCCGTCGCCTTGACCTCGAGCTCCGGGTCGATGCCGACGATCCGCGCGGCGTCGGTGCGGTCGCCGGCCGAGACCAGGCCGGCCGAATAGACCCGGGGCGCCCAGGCCTCGGCTTGCGGTGTCTCGTCGATCACCCGCCCGACGTCGCGGACGTTGCCGATGGTCTTGTTCAAGGAAGGCCGGTCCAAATATCCCGGGGCATGGATCTGGATATGGCCCAGGCGGCTTCGGGTGAAGGAATCGACGACGCCTTTGAACGTCCCGTCCATGAACCCGATGGCCACGGCGCACAGGACGAACCCGCCGAACATGGTCAGGGCGGTGAGGATGGACCGCCGCTTCTGACGGAAGATGTTGCGGAAGGCCATCTTGAGCATGAGGGGTCCCTTATTTGCCGGATTGCAGGGTTCTCAGGGTGAAGAGGTCGTCCTTCAGGGCCAGGTCGAACTGGACGTCCTTGTAGCGCATGACCGTCTTGTAGCCCTGCTTGGTCTGGGGGACCATCTCCATGACCGAGGGGACGGTCCGCCGGCCGAACGTCTTGACCTCGCCGTAGGTCATGATCCGGGCCACCCGGCCCTTCTCGTCGTAGAACTTCTGCCAGACCGGAAGGGTCGAGGCCTCCTCGACGGCGATGACGATCCGGTCATAGACGATGGGCACGCCCGGCTTGGGCCGGCATTCGAGGTAGAGGAAGCCCTTCTCCGCCTCGGCCGGGGTGACGAGCTTGAAGAGGAAATCGTCGACGAAGGTGAACTCCTTGACCAGGTCGTCGTTGGTGAAGTCCGAGCCCATCCAGGAGCTCATCATCATCGACGGCGGGATCTTGATGACCTTGTCGGTCTTGGGCAGGTAGTTCCACATCTCGTTGCCCAGGCGGAGGGTGCCGACGCCGGCCTCCTTCTTGGGCTCGAGGATACGGATGAGCGTCTTGTCCTGGCCCAGGGTCCAGGCCTTGATGACCAGGGTCCGCTTCCAGTCGGGAGTGACGATCTCCATCTCGAGCTGGGCGTAGCTCGTCTTGCTCCGGTAGAGCTCGTCGATCTTCCGGGCGAGCGCCTGGGCCCGCGGGTCCGGGGCCTCCTCGGCCAGGAGCAGGACGGCCAGCACCAGGGTGGTGATGATGATGAGCAGTAGGACGATTGTCTTGTTCATCGCTCCCTCCCGAGGCGCGTTTTTAACCTCAAGTTGCTATTGTTTACTTTAAGACAACTTATTTAACTCCGGGTAATATACGCCCCTCCCTCGCCCCTGTCAAGTCTTTTTCGCCGTTTTCTTCGGCGTCTCCCTGACATTGACATTCGCCCGCGACCCCCGTATAAAAAAGGGCAATGCCGTTCAAGGAGGACGCCGCATGCTGAAAGACCACCCCAAAGGCTTGTTCATCGCCTTCTTCGCCAACATGGGCGAGCGGTTCGGTTTCTACACCATGGTCTCGATCTTCGTCCTGTTCATGCAGGCCAAGTACGGGTTGAGCGCGGCCACGACCGGGTTTGTGTACAGCACCTTCATGGTCTGCGTTTATGCCTTCCCGCTCCTGGGCGGCTTGCTGGCCGATAAAGTGCTCGGCTACGGCAAGACCATCAGCCTGGGGATGATCGTCATGTTCCTGGGCTACGCCCTCCTGGCCATTCCCACCCAGATGGAAACAGGCTTCGTCCTGGTCGTGGCGGCCCTGGTCGTCATCGCCGTCGGCACCGGCCTCTTCAAGGGAAACCTCCAGGCCCTTGTCGGCAACCTCTACGACGACCCGAAATACAGTCCGTTGCGGGACCGGGCCTTCAACATCTTTTATATGGGCATTAACATCGGGGCCATGTTCGCCCCGACTGCCTCGGAAAAAGTGTGCAACTGGGTACTCAGCGGCGCGCACTTGACCTATGACTCGCACATCCCGGCCATGGCAAACGACTTCATCAAAGGCCGATTGGCCGACGCCGGCGCGTACCTAAGCATCGCCCAGGGCCAGGACCCGACCGTGACCCTGGGAACTCTAAAGGCCTTCTCCGAGAACTACATCAATACCCTGAGCAAGTCCTATCACTTCGGGTTCGGCGTCGCTTTGATCAGCCTCCTCCTGTCCATGCTGATCTTCTGGGGATTCCGGAAATACTACAAGCACGCCGACTTCACCGAGAAACAAAAAGCCAAGTCCGAGGCGCTTAAGTCGCAGGTCGTGGAGCTCACGCCCCAGCAGACCAAGGAGCGGCTGGTGGCCCTGGGGCTCGTGTTCTTAGTGGTCATTTTCTTCTGGATGGCCTTCCAGCAGAGCTCGCTGACCATGATCTTTTTCGCCCGGGACTACACCGTGCCGAGCGTGGGCAAGATTTCCAACCTGTGGTTCGACCTGACCGGGTTGCTGCCCGTTTTCCTGGCCTTGGTCGGACTGTATTTTCTGCTGCGCAAAGCAGCCGGCATCCTGTCGCGCTTTCTGGGCGGCGCGGCCTTCGCCTTATTCGGCGTCCTCGCCTATCTGAGGTTCAACGGCTACCCGGAGGTCAATCCCTTCCAGCCCCAGCGGTTCCAGCATTTCAACCCGTTTTTCATCGTCGCCCTAACGCCGATCGTGATCGGCCTGTTCGGCTACTTAAATAAAAGAGGAAAGGAGCCGTCCGCCCCGCGCAAGATCGGGATCGGGATGCTCATCACGGCCGCGACCTTCACCATCCTGGTCGTCGGCTCGCTGGGACTCCCCTCGCCCAAGCAGCTCGGCGGGCTGGTCGCGGCCCCGGCCGACCAGGTGTCGGTCTATTGGCTGATCTCGACCTTCTTCCTGATGACCGTGGCCGAGCTCTTCCTGAGCCCGATCGGCATCTCCTTCGTGTCGCGCGTGGCCCCGCCCAAGTACAAGGGCTTGATGCAGGGCTGCTGGTTCGTGGCCACCGCCATCGGGATGCAGCTCATGGGCCTCGTCGGCGCGCTGTGGATGAAGGTGCCGCTCTGGTCGCTGTGGCTGATTTTAGTCGTGGCCTGCTTGCTTTCGGCGACATTCATGTTCATCGTCATGAAAAGATTGGAGAAGGCCTCCCAGGTCTAAATAATTAATTCCTACTCCCTGAAAAAGGCCCGCTCCGAGGGCGGCGCCGGCCCCGCCTCCTTTTCACATTTATCCTATCAAATCACTATTGACAAGGGCCCTTCCTTTCAGCTATTGAAAAGGCATGGCCCAAAAGGAGCCGCAATGAAAGAAGGGAAAAAAACCACCGTCTGGGAAACCGCCCGGAGCCGCGGCGTCTCCCGGCGCGATTTCATCCGCGACTGCACGATTATGGCGGCCATGCTGGGCCTGCCGGCGACAAGCGTCGGCCAGATCGTCAAGGCCCTGGAGACCAAGCCCCGACTCCCCGTGGTCTGGTTCCATTTCCAGGAATGCACCTGCTGCAGCGAGTCCTTCATCCGCTCGGCGCACCCGCTCCTGTCCGAGATCATCCTGGACAAGATCTCGCTCGACTACACCCAAACTCTCCAGGCCGCGGCGGGCCGTCAGGCCGAGGACGCCCTCCATCAGACGATGGACAAGTTCAAGGGCGAATACCTGATGCTCGTCGAAGGGGCCATCCCCCGGAACGACGACGGCGTCTACTGCTGCATCGCCGGCCGGTCCGCCCTGGACATCGTCCGCGAGGCCGCCGCCGGCGCCAAGGCCGTGATCGCCTGGGGCAGCTGCGCTTCCAACGGCTGCATCCAGGCCGCCTCGCCCAACCCCACCGGCGCGACACCCGCCTACAAGATCATCTCCGGCGTCCCGGTGGTCAATGTCCCCGGCTGTCCGCCCATCGCCGAGGTCATGACCGGGACGGTCGTCCACCTCCTGACCTTCGACCGCGTGCCCCAGCTCGACGGCTTGCGCCGGCCCATGGCTTTCTACTCGCGCCGGGTCCACGACACCTGCTACCGCCGGCCCAACTACGACGCCGGGCTGTTCGTCCAGACCTTCGACGACGAGAACGCCAGGCACGGCTTCTGCCTGTACAAGATGGGCTGCCGCGGACCGGTGACCTACAACGCCTGCAGCGTGACCCGCTGGAACGAGGGCGTGAGCTATCCCATCCAGTCGGGCCATCCCTGCATCGGCTGCAGCGAGCCGCGCTTCTGGGACAACGGGCCGTTCTACAGGCACTTGGCCTCGGTCCCGGGGTTCGGCATCGAGACCACGGCCGACACGGTGGGCGCCATCGCCGCCGCGGCCACGGCCGGGGGGATCGCCGTGCACGCCATCGCCACCAACCTCCGCAAGCGCCGGGTGATCAGGAAGGAGATCGAGACGAGCGACGACCCCGGCCCTGACGCCCCGTCCCCGAAAGGAGACCGCTGATGTCCCCCCGCATCGTCATCGATCCCATCACTCGCATCGAAGGACACCTTCGCATCGAGCTTGAGGTCAAGGACGGCCGGGTCACCGACGCCTACAGCTCGGGGACGATGGTCCGCGGCCTGGAGGTCATCCTCAAGGGCCGCGACCCGCGCGACGCCTGGGCCTTCTGCGAGCGGGCCTGCGGCGTGTGCACCACGGTCCACGCCCTAGCCTCGGTCCGGACGGTCGAGGACGCCCTGGGCATCCAGGTCCCGCCCAACGCCGAGCTCGTGCGCAACTTGATGTTCTGCGCCCAGTACCTGCAGGACCACGTCGTCCATTTCTATCACCTTCACGCCCTGGACTGGGTGGACGTCGTCTCGGCCCTCAAGGCCGACCCCGCCCAGACCTGCGCCATCGCCCGGTCGATCTCCAGCTGGCCTAAGAGCTCGCCCGCCTATTTCGCCGAGGTGCAGAAGCGGCTGGCCCGGTTCGTCGACAGCGGCCAGCTCGGGATCTTCGCCAACGCCTACTGGGGGCATCCGGCCTTCAAGCTCCCGCCCGAGGTCAACCTTCTGGCCACGACCCACTACCTCGAGGCGCTCGAGTGGCAGAAGGAGATCGTCAAGGTCCACACGGTCTTCGGCGGCAAGAACCCGCATCCAAACTATCTCGTGGGCGGCGCGGCCTGCTCGATCAACATCGACGAGGTCAACGCCATCAACATCGAGCGGCTGTCGCTGGTCAAGTCGCTCCTGGACGAAGCCAAGGCGTTCGTCGAGCAGGTCTACATCCCCGACCTCCTGGCCGTGGCCGGCTTCTACAAGGATTGGGGCGCGGTCGGGGGCGGGCTGACGAACTACCTCTCCTACGGCGACCTGCCCATGAACGGCTATTCCGACCCGGGCCAGTTCAAGTTCCCGAGGGGAGTCGTCCTGGACCGCGACCTCGGCCGGGTCCATGAGGTGGACGGCCGCAACCCCCAGCAGGTCCAGGAATTCGTCACCCACTCGTGGTACGAGTACGCCGGGGGCGACCAGGCCGGCATCCATCCGTGGGAAGGAGAGACCCAGTTCAACTACACGGGACCCAAGCCTCCCTATGAACAGCTGAACGTCGAGGGCAAGTACAGCTGGGTCAAGACCCCGCGCTGGAACGGCAAGCCCATGGAAGTCGGGCCGCTGGCCCGGCTCGTCGTGGCCTATGCCGCCGGACGCCAGGACGTCAAGGACGTGGTGGACGGCACGCTGAAAAAACTCGGCGTCCCGGTCGAAGCCCTGTTCTCGACCTTGGGCCGCACCGCCGCCCGCGGACTGGAGACCCTGCTCATCGCCCAATGGGCAGAGGAGATCTACGGCCGGCTCATGACCAACATCAAGAACGGCGACGCGCGGACGTTCAGCGGGGAGAAATGGATGCCGGACACCTGGCCCAAGGAGGCGCGGGGCGTGGGGCTGACCGAAGCCCCGCGGGGCGCCCTCGCTCACTGGATCGTCATCAAGGACGGCAAGATCGCCAATTACCAGCTCGTCGTGCCGTCGACCTGGAACGCCTCGCCGCGCGACGGCCAGGGCCAGCGCTCGTCCTATGAGTCCGCCCTTCTCGGCACGCCCGTGGCCGACCCGGAGAAGCCGCTGGAGGTCCTGCGCACCATCCACTCCTTCGACCCCTGCCTGGCCTGCGCCATTCACCTCTACGATCCGCACGGCCGGACGGTGGGACGGCTGACGACCTACTAGGAGGCGGCCATGAAGAAAGCCGTCCTGGGCCGCATCTATGTCTGGGAGATCCCGGTCCGCTTCTACCACTGGCTGAACTTCGTAGACTACGTCGAGGGCCGGGGCGCCCTGTCTTCCATGGGAGGCGGATGGAAATTCATTGAAAAAGAGTGCAAGCCCGACGCCTGAGGCGCACGGCGATCCCCGGCCGATCATCCTGGGCGTGGGAAACCTCCTGCTCGGGGACGAGGGGATCGGCGTCCTGGCCGTCCGGCGCCTGGAGACGAGCGACCTGGCCGAGCGGGCGGACATCATCGACGGCGGGACGGCCGGATTCCATCTTTTAGAATACTTTCAGGGACGGCCCCGCCTCATCCTGATCGACGCGGCAGCCGACGGCGCGCCGCCGGGGACGGTGTCGCATCTGAGGCCGCGGTTCGCCTCGGATTTTCCACGGTCGCTCTCGGCCCACGACATCGGCCTGCGCGACCTCATCGAGGCGGCCAGCCTGACTGCGGACGGCCTCCCCCGGATGGACCTCATCACGGTTTCGATCGATAGCCCGCAGGCCATGACCCTGGACGTTTCGGCCGCCGTGCTGGACGCCCTGCCCGAAGTGGAACGGAGGGTCCGGGAGCTGCTCGAGAAGGAGGACTGAATGAGAGGGCATCGAGGAGCGGTCGGGCTGGCGGTACTGTTGTCCCTGACCATCACCTCCGGACAAACCGGGGCTTGGCCGGACCCCCAAACGCAGACGCCCGATCCCGCCCTGAGCCAATCGACCTTGAGCGCCGAGGACAAGACCGAGATCGTCGAAGCCCTGCGCCTGAAGAAAGAGGCCGGCGATCAAATCTGGCCGGGCCTGGCCGGAGCGGACATCCCGGTCGTGGTTTACAATTCCGTTTATGAATTCCTCATCGGATACGAAAATCTGCCTCAGCCCTGGGAGCTGGTCACCGCTGATGATATCCAAGGCGCGAAGTACTTCCGTCGGGCCGCCCGGGAGCCTCAGAGCTTTGCGGTGAAGATCGGGGAGCGCTGGGCCGGGAGCATCGCCTCGCTGGATCTCATGCAGAGCAAGATCCCTCTCAAGCTGGGACGCGACTTCCACGCCGTCGTCGTTCTCCACGAGATGTTCCATGCCTTCCAGGCGGTCCAGGCCCCGAAACGCTTCAAACAGGCGCTGTCTTCATACAAAGCCGAGGGCCGCTATCCGTTCAAGGACAAGGAATTCGCCGCAGCCTGGACCGAGGAGGGAGCGACGCTGGCCCAAGCGCTCAAGGCCGAACAGGACGCCGTCGCCCGGCGGCTCGCCGGTCGATTTCTGGAAATCCGAAAGACGCGGCGCGCCCGCGCGGAGCTCAGCCGCGTCCTTACGGACTACGAGCGCGAGCTGGAATGGCTGGAAGGCATGGCCAAGCGGGCCGAGATCCGGTTCTACGAGATCGCCGGCGCGCGGCCGGACCTCGCCCCGACTCTGAAGTTCAGCCCCGTCCTCCCCTTCCTCCTTCAGTACGACTTCGTCCGACTGGAGAAGCAGCTAGGCGCTCAGGGTGGCGACCTGCGCTTCTATTTGAGCGGCATGGCCCAGGCCCGCCTTCTCGACCGGCTGCGCCCTGGCTGGCAGTCGAAAACAACATTGGAAGCGCTCATCCTGGAAGATTTCCTGGCCGCCGTCGTGGCACCTTGGCCCGACGAATGAACCCGGCCTCAGTCGGTTCGGCCTCTTGGATTTCAGCGGCAGAGCCTTTATAATGGATTCATAGAATTCATTCAGTCTCTCCAGGGAGGATGTCATGCCCCGATGGATATGGATTTCATTGCTGGGAATCGCCTGCGCAGCTTCGCTTGTGGGAAGCCCCGAAAGCCAAACGGCCGCGATGCGTATCGATTACATGGGGTTCAGCGAGACGGTCCGGCTGGACAAGGCCGTCCTGGAGTATTTCTTCCGGCAAAACACTCCCACGGGCAGAGGCGCGCGGCTGGAGCTCGCCGCGGACAAGCTCCGGCTGTTCGAGGACTGGGCCGGACGGTGCGGTGTCTTCAGCCTTAAAAATCCCGACGTTCTCGTCAGCGATCCCAACCACCCCGGCGCCCAGGAATTCAACCACTTCCAAGTCATGCTCGGCGGGCAAAAAGTCGAGCTGTCGTGGACCGGCGTCAGCACCTGGAACAACCCTGACGATAAGACGAAGCTCGACAAGGCCATCGACGAGCTGACCAAGATGTGCTTTCGCATCATGCGCGAAGCGGGTTTGATAGATTGACCTCCCGATTGCCGGTGACTCGTCAACATACAGATGAAGACATCGGGCCATGCGGGTCGAATGCGGGTGGGGCTGCCGGGGGGAGTGATGCTCCTGGCCGTCCTCGGGCTGGCCGCGCTGGCCGGGACGAACGATAAGCCTGAACCCCTAAAGCCATTGCGGACGGATACGCCGCCCGTCCTCGACGGAGTTCTTGACGATCCGGCCTGGGCGAAGGCGTCCTTCGAGACGGGGTTCAAGACCTGGCGGCCGGATTTCGGCAAGGACATGCACGAAAAGACGACCGTGTATTATGCCTATGACCGGGAGAACTTGTATTTCGCCTTCCGCTGCGAAGACGGGGAACCGTCCAAG
>Ga0209254_10003327_pt1 | contig 14646 bp, 5 predicted proteins | sample FrelakmetDIP11DI_FD_187148 | JGI IMG/M metagenome (GOLD analysis project Ga0209254, IMG submission 187148) | Freshwater lake sediment microbial communities from the University of Notre Dame, USA, for methane emissions studies - DIP11 DI (SPAdes)... | ecosystem: Environmental > Aquatic >...
TAATTGGTTATTTAATAACACAACACGTTAATATTTATTTATGCTTTGTAGGAGCTGAATTCTCGTAGACCCGAATGTATCATTATTAGAGCTCCAGAGGAGCGATATTATTTCCCGACATAAAAAAACCGCCCTTACATAAGGACGGTTTTTTATGTGAAAGTTTTTCTTATTAAAAAGAATATCTGATACCAAACTGTGCCTGCCATACATCTATCAAACCTGTACCGCGGCGTGTAGTTGTATAGTTTAAGCTGTTGCTTACGGCATTCATCCTATAGACAGGTACACCTGTTGCAGGATTAAATCCACGTGCTGCAAGCGGAGAGGTTGTATTAACCTGGTATCCAACACCCCATGCTGAATTGATCAGGTTTCCAATGTTGAAGATATCTGCACGAAGCTGAATGGTATGGCGTTGTTTACCGATGTTCCTGAATATCTCTACCATTGTACTCAGATCAAACCGGGTAACCATGGGAAGCAGCAAGCCATTACGCTCAGCATATTTACCCCTGTTTTCTCTCAGGTAGCCATCTTGCTGAATGAAAGCTTCAAAGGCATCTTTCTGCTGCTGAACGGTGAATGTGTTACCGCTGAGCGTATATTGTTCGAAGTTCATTTCAGACTGGTTCTTTGGAATATAGATCAGGTCATTTCCCTGAAGACCATCACCATTCATATCACCAGAAATAGTGTAAGAAATACGTCCCTGGTTTTGAGATTGTGCACCCAGTGAGAATTGCAAGCCAATTGACTTAGCCAGTTCTACACGATAGTTTAAATTTCCAATCACACGGTGGCGGGTATCGTTATCACTGAAAGAGATATCAATATCGTTGTTGCCTCTCACGGAGCGGATATCCCTCCATGAACTGAAACCGATGGAACCGGCACTCATGAAGTCCCGGGTGCTTCCATAATTATACGCAACCATCCAGCCGAATCCTTTGCTGCGCATGGGTTTTTCCAGTTTGAGGGTGGTCATGAATGATCCGCCATAAGGCCCGCTTTTTAATACGGTAGCGTCAGTAATTTTTGGATTGATACGAGATGCATTGTTGAATGCTGCACCCGACAATGTTTGTCCATTGGTTCCAAAAGTGTTGAACCTTGGCCTGTTATCCGGACCTGCAAAAGTGAGTGTAGTAGGCTTCAGGTTTGCATTATAATACAATACATTGCTTAAGCTCTGTGTGAAGATCAATTCCGCACTGGCGATAATACCACCCAATCCGATATTTTGATCAATACCCAGGTTAGCCCTGAATACCTGCGGGAAACGGAAGGCTTTTTCCGTAGTTGCAATATTATAAGAAGGTGCAGGTGTACCAGGATTAGCAATTACAGGAATATTTCTGGTTACATCCGGGCTGAAAGGGTATGCCCTGGTATTATCGGTTGAGATTGAACCGCTTTGAACACCGTTATTACCGATCTGGTTGCTGATCCACACAAATGCGGGACGTCCTGTAAATAAACCTAAACCACCGCGTATCTGCGTCTTTTTATTTCCGAAAACATCATAATTAAAACCAAAACGTGGCGAAATCATCAACTTCGCTGATGGTAATTCTGAAGTACTGAGTTTGGTAGGGTTTCCTTGCTCATCAACAAAGGAAAATCCGTCAACTTCCGTATTTACAAAGCCACTACCCTTAAAGAAAGGGATATCAAATCTTACGCCATAGGTAAGGCTTAGTTTATCATCCAGGGTCACATCATCCTGAATATAAAATCCGAGGTTCCTTGCTTTGGTCTCCGCATTCCATAAAGCACCACCTTCTAAATTGCTATAGGTTAAATTATACCTTCTAACGTTAACCGGGTTGAGTGCCATGTTTGGATCGGCGAGTGATGCATTCGCTGAAGTATAAAAGCTGTCGAGGTTAGCAAAAACATACTGACCGTTAACAGTAGGCGTAAACTGGTTAAAGAAAGTAAATGACTCAAAGTTCATCCCAAAGGAAAGGGTGTGTTTTCCAAGATATAAGTTTGCATTATCCGAAAACTGCCAGGTGTCTGTATCTAACAGGTTGTTTGGTGTAAATGGTTCAGAACCCAGGGAGATGTAATTCACGTTATTTCCATCCAGGATATCAATAGTAGGAAAACTAATAGATTTTTCCGCACGATAATCCCTGTTGGCAATATATCCAAAGATCATTTCATTGCTGAATTTACTGCTAATACGGCTATTGAGCTGAGCAATACCGGAATAGATATCATTATTGATTTCATAGTTGGAATTGGCATATGTCATGGATAAGAGGTTTCCGTTCCTGTTACCAAAACCGCCGGATCCGCTAATGGGAACGTCTCTTTTTGATTTCAGGATATTTCCACGAACACTTAACTTATGTTTCTCATTGATATTCCAGTCAAATTTCAGAAGCGCTTTATCACTGCGGGTTATTAAGGAATAATCTTCATATCCCCCTGTTTCATACCCAAAATTTTCGCTCATAAATTTGGACAAGGCATCCAGGTCAGTAGCTTTAACACGGGTAATGTTTCCACCTGAACCTGTTCCCCTGTCGGCAACAAATTGAGTGCCCGGATCTGTGCGGCGCTCACCTTCATAATTTGCAAAGAAGAAAAGTTTATTCTTAATGATTGGTCCGCCAATGCTGGCGCCAAATTGTTTTACGTCAAATGCGGTTGTTACAACATCCTGTTTGCCATCTAATCCGGCCCTGTCTCCAACAAAATTTTCATTCCGGGTATTGTAAAATCCACTGCCATGGAAAGTGTTGGTACCACTGCGTGTAACCGCATTAATGGAGGCACCGGTAAAACCTAATTCTCTGAGGTTATATGGAGAAATGTTGACCTGTATTTCTTCGAGGGCATCAAGCGAAATCGGTGTTGAATTGGTTTGGCTTCCTGGTAAAGCCTGCAGGCCGAAAGAATTATTAAAAATTGAACCGTCAATAGTCAGGTTAATAAAACGGTTATCCTGACCAGCGAAAGAAGTACCACTTGCCTGGGGTGTAAATTTGGTAAAATCGGTAATGCTTCTGTTGAGGGTTGGGAGACTAGCCAGCATACGCCTGTTAATATTGGTTGATGTACCCTTTTTATCTTTTGAGATAAGGGTATTTTTCAACGAGCCGGTTACTACTACTTCCTGCAGTTGCTTATTGGCATCCAAAAGCAATACATCAGCCCTGGTTGGTTCACTTAATTGAACACTGATATCATTTATTACTTGTTTTTCGAAACCAACATAAGATACTGAAATGGTGTATGGTCCACCAATCCTGAGAGAGGGAAGGGTATATCTGCCTTCTGAAGTGGTTGTAGTACGATATTTTGAACCAGAAGGTTCGTGCACTGCTTCAACAGATGCACCTCCAAGTGCCTTTCCTTCTGCATTTTTAACTACACCAATGATTGTACCTGTGGTTACCTGGCTGAAAGCTGTTACTGTAAACAACAGTGCAATCAGCGAATTCATGATAATTTTTGCCATATAGTTCAAATTTTCAGCCGCAAAGATGCGTAATAATGAAATATGAAATGGAGGAATATGTTAACATATCTTAACTAATTTGTTGATTTTACACAATGTGAAAGGTTTCTGCCTATTCTTTTAAAATCTTTAAACATATCCCAGCCTCCGTATGAAAATCTTAATTTTGCCAAAATGAAAACAATGTTGGATTCCATCGAATCGGCTATAAACGATATCAGGAAAGGTAAAATGGTGATTGTAGTGGACGATGAGGACCGGGAAAATGAGGGTGATTTTGTAACCGCAGCGCGGAATGTTACCCCTGAAGTCATCAATTTTATGAGTAAATACGGTCGCGGGCTTATCTGTGCCCCCCTACCGGAGGACCGTTGCGATGAACTGGGCCTGGAATTGATGGTCAACAATAACACGGCCTTGCATGAAACGGCCTTTACGGTTTCCGTTGATCTGCTGGGACATGGATGTACAACCGGCATTTCGGCACACGACCGCTCCAAAACAATTCAGTCATTTATCGATCCGGCCACAAAACCCTCGGATCTTGGCCGTCCAGGGCATATTTTCCCGCTTCGGGCTAAAAGAGGGGGAGTATTGAGGCGTTCCGGGCATACTGAAGCAACCACCGACCTGGCCCGCCTGGCTGGTTTTGAACCGGCAGGTGTGTTAGTTGAGATTATGAATGAGGATGGTTCTATGGCCCGGCTTCCAGAACTGGAAGTGCTGGCTAAACAACTGGATATGAAACTGATATCCATTAAGGACCTGATTGAGTACCGCCTCCAGACAGACTCCCTGATCGAACAGGTTGTTGCTGTTGACATGCCTACAAAATATGGCCACTTTAAACTGATGGTCTTCCGTGAAAGAAATAACCCCCAGGGGCTTGAACACCTTGCACTGGTAAAGGGCAGCTGGGAAAAAGACGAACCCGTGCTGGTAAGGGTGCATTCATCCTGTTTCACCGGTGATATCCTTGGTTCATTGCGATGTGATTGTGGGGAACAATTGCATTGCGCCATGGAAATGGTACAAAAAGAAGGCAAAGGGGTGGTTTTATATATGAACCAGGAAGGTAGGGGCATTGGCCTGGTCAATAAACTCAAAGCTTACAAATTACAGGAAGAAGGTATGGATACCGTTGAGGCTAACCTGCACCTGGGATTTCCCATGGACCAGCGCGATTACGGCCTGGGTGCCCAGATTCTCAGGTTCCTGAATATTTCCAAGATCAAACTCATCAGCAATAATCCCAAAAAGCGCGCCGGGCTCAAGGGCTATGGACTGGAGATCGTGGATTCTGTGCCCATCAGGATCCAGCCCAATCCATATAATGCTAAATACCTTGAAACAAAAAGGGATAAAATGGGCCACGAGATTCTCTGAAAGAAAATCATTTACACATTAACGTTAGTGATGGTTTTGTACTACTGTTCAAGGATGAAAGCTTTGCTGCTGTCCTGCGCCATTACCTCTTTTGCAGCGGCAGCTTTTTTCCTTTTATGAGGCAGGATATAATCAAATTCAGTGCGGTAAGAAATATTGCCGCCGGTCCTGTCTTTCCGTCCGGATGTGGAGAGTGCATCGTAATTACTCCGATAGAAAAAAGAAGTACGGAATTTTCCATCCGGCGTGATCTTATATTCCACATTTACATCGGGCAGAAATAAGAAGCTCTGTCCTCCGGTGACGCCGGTATTGGTGGTTGAAAAATTGAAGTCACTGCCAAAGGTTATTATGAGTTTGTCGTTCATCACGGATTTGATGAATTGCAGGCTCACATTTTCCCGGAAATCATTGGTGCTGCTTGTTGTTGTTGTTCCCGTTCCTGAAATATCTGTTGCTATCCTGGAGTAATTGAAATTGACACCAACCGAAGGCCCGAAAAATTTATAGAAAAAGTTCTGTACGCTGCTCGCCAGGATACTGTTGATCACACCGGATATGGTATTATTGATTAGCGTCTGGTTGAGGTCTGACGCTACAATGGTAGACTGGGGCGCGAAGCTCCTGAAAACAATAAGATAGGTTGATTGCTTACTTACTTCCAGTGGATCCCGGTTGATTGCTTTTAGTTTGGACTCCACTGTTGGGTTATTTTTTACCGGGCTGTTGGGTGGAAGTAAAATCTGAAATGTAGGGTTTGGCTGACTGAGTGTTCCTGTAAGTTTACAAATCACTGCTACATCGCTTAACTCTTTCTGTATATCTGAACTTACGCTGGAAACACCGGAGCTGCTTTGATCACTGAACAGCGTACTCATCCTTACCTGTTCTGCCATATAAGTTGCGTTGATATTTATTTCTGCATCATACGGATCTCCGGTCCAGCTGATGAAACTTCCGGAACCCTGGTCAAGTGTAAATGGTTTTTTGAAAATGTCCTGGAAATTGAAATTATAGTTCCCCTGGTCTATATTATATCTTCCGTTCAGCGTCAGGCTTTCACTCGTTCCTGTATGTATTTTGATACTTCCCGAGCCTGTTGCCGAAATCACATCGCCCGTAAGTTCATCCAGGATAACATTCATCTTCAAAAGCTTGTTTGCCGTAAGGTCCAGGTCCATGATGAGGTTTGAAGCAGGCTTGGACAGTGAATCGAAGTTCATCTCCCTTCCGTATTCTTTCCAAACAATATAGTCAACGGTTCCTTTTTGCTTAGAATTGCTTGAGGTAACAATACTGATATTGGAACTGTCAACTACTTCTCCATCTACATACATGTTCATTTCTTTTTCCGGGCCTGTAAAGAAAAAGTTTACCCGGCCAATGGCTTTACCATAGAAAATGGAATTATTGAGTTTGTTTGTATTCAGGAGCAGCATCTTTTTTGATGTTGCATTGAAATTGAATGTAAAGTCCCTGAAAAAATGATGACTAAGCTGGCCTTTTACCTGTCCTGTATTGCCATAGATATCTTTGATCGAAATCGTTCCGAAATCAATGACATCGGGCCTGAACTCAATCACCGGATCTTCCAGTGTATAATAACACTGGGTATAATCTACATTGATTCCGCCGTTTTTCAGTTGCACCTTTCCAGTGATATCGGGCTCATCCAGGTTCCCTGAAATTTTCAATTTACCACTGGCTGTTCCATTCATGTCAGAAAACACGATGCCAAGATAATTCTCCAGTATATCCACCCTGGCTTCTACAATATCAAAATCGGTATCAATTACCTGGTTATTTGAATCGGCGAGGTTCACGTTTCCTTTTACATCAAAAATGTAGCCTTCATTATTGGAGTTAACAAAGTAGGTTGCTTTTTTCAGTGTATTGTCCCAGAAACCGTTAAGCGTAATGATGCCGATGGAATCGTTTTCAAATCTTGTTTGATCTGTTTGCGCATTGATGTAAACTTTGAGTTTATTATATGGGTCCTCAATGGTAATATCACCACTGGTTATGCCTTCAATTTTAGGTTCACTGATAACATAAGGAAGTATATCTCCAAGGTTAACCCTTTGAAGGGAAATAAGGATATCATTACTATTGCCTATTTCAGAAGGCAGTGAAGAAATGAGGATCTCCTGACGGCCATTTACAATTCTGATATCTTCAGCGCCGATATACGATTTACTGATGGTAAGTTCGCCGTTACGTTCGATCCGCCAGGTTTTTTCATTGAACACAATAGACGATGGATTAAAGTTCAGCTTTATCCCGTCTTTAAGATTTTGAAGCGTAAGTGAAAGATTTGATGAACTCTTTGTCTGGTCTGTTGAAGTAATAAGGTTTATCGCTGATACATCACGCGACGACTTAATGCTTAAGATACTTGAGGGTATCTGCAGGCTGTCGTTTAGTATGATCATTCCGGCACTGGCCTCAATCACAAGGCTGTCCAAATCCCCGATTCCTTCCAGTTTGAAATCGCGTACTTCCTGTTTATTAAAAGAGAAAAAAGGTACATTGACGCTAAGCAGGAAAGCTTTTTCCAGGGTATTGATCCGGCCACTGATCACACTGTTGTCAAGGCCCTGAATGCTTGAATTCAGCAATGGGAGGTACTGATCTATATTCTTGAGGTCGGCACGGAAAGTGAAATCCTGGCTGCCGATAGGTGTCGCGGGTTCCTTGAAATACAGGGGGTAATATTTACTTAGATATGCATTTACGGTTTGCGGCAGGTCTTTGATATTAAAAACCCCGTTTAGAGAAATGTAGATATCGCTGTTATATATTTCAATCTGTTTAGTGCCATCAACCCTCATAGAATAAAGATTAAGGGTATCGAATACATATACCTGGCCTTTATTGGTAAGCGCTACATCGTACAGGGAAGCTTCTCCAATGAAATCGTCGATCGTTTTACCTTTGAAATTCAACCTGAATTTTCCTAAAACATTCATTTCTGTTTTGGTGAGGTTGATCTCCTGCAGGTTCCCACGTTGAACATCTACAAGCAGGTTATATTCCGGTTCTTCTGCGTTGAGGTTGAATGAACCTTTAAGGGTTGCTTTCAGGTTAGGATCATCTATCAGTCCATCTCCTGTAAACTCCCTGTCTTTCAGGGTACCTGTTAGCGTTACATTCTGGAATACATAATTATTCCATTCAAAGGAACGTACGATACCATTGATCTCGGCATTTGCATTTTTGGGATCAAAGCCTGAACCGGTAACACCTCCATTGAAGGCAATGATACCCATATCTGTCCTGCCAAGAAATTTGCCAAGGTTAAACGAATTCGTTTCGATCTTTCCTGAATAGGAAGGTCTTTTACCTGCGGGCAGCTTCATGTTTATGTCGGTAATAACTGTTCCCAATGCTGTCTCCAGGGTTCCATAAGCTACAAAATCGCGAATGAATCCGGTAAAATCACCTTTGAACCTCAGGTAGCCAAGTTCTTCCAGCTTTGGGTTAGTTATGTCTTTAATGGCCGGAACAAAACTTACGGCATCTTTATACGTAGTCCTGAAATCGTTGGAATGGAAATCTATAAAAGTCTTATCTATGTCAGGAAGACCTGTCAGCCTGATATCTCCATCGAGCCGGCTGTCTTTTCCGTATTGGAGGTTAAACCCTTTAGCTGTTAGGTTGTCTACTGTCCCGCTAACGTTACCATTCATCCTGATAACCTTGTTCAGGTCTTTCAGTTCCGGCGCAAAATAGGCGATGTCAACAGAACTCAGGGTACTGTTGGTAAACCGGCCTTCCATCTTTACTTTTTTTAGATAATCGCTCATGTCATTGTTGAACTCACTATAGCGCATGGCGTAATAGTTGGATAAATGGCTGTGGGGCGTAACTATATCCATATTTTTAAAGATCATGCCTTTCGGGAAGAAACTGAAATCTGCGGTCAGTGCATTAACCGTGAAACCGCTTCGTTCTTTGGTGCTTATTTTAATGTTTGCACTGATCGTATCCTTTTGCCAGCTGATCTTGTTCATGGTTGCATTGATGCTGGCAAAATCCAGGTGATTGCCATCGAAATAAGGGAACGGCTGACGATCTGTTTGTACATCATTTTTAAATCTTCCGTTGACCATTACCAGCTTATTGACAAGGATATCCCAGTCTTCCGTATTCCACTGGAGGGCTCCGGCCGTTGAGTCTTTGGATGCCTGGATTTTGGGCCGGGGCGGCATTTTGCCTTCATAGTCATATATGGCAAAGTAGGGGTCAGTGAGATCCAGGGTGTTGATGAAGATCTTTTTCTTGTCGAAATTGATCTCATCTGCCTTAAGGTCCATGCGGCTTAGCCTTACCGTCATATCCTGCCCAACCCATGAGTCCTTTTGCAGGATTCGGATATTATTTAATTCAACTCTTTTGAGTGAAAGGGCGATGCCTTGTTTGGTGGTATCTTTTTGGGAGGGACCGGAGAAATAATCAACCAGGAACTGGTAGTTCCAGGTGGAGTCTTGCCGTTTTAGATTGATTACTGCATCATCCAGGCCTATATATTGCAATTCTGCCTCATTTTTTACAAAGAACCAATCGGTGATGGATACTTTGAGCGCACCTGCATAAAGTAGGGTGTCCTGGTTTCTGTCTTTTACCAGGGTACCTTCCATATAAAGGCGGTTAAAAAGGGATAACCTGACCCTTTTGATGTCTATTTGTGTTTGCAGTGATTTGGAAAGCCTTTTTGTGGCCTGGTCAACCAGCCAGTTCTGTGCCCATTCGGTGCGGATTAAAATAGCTGAAACCACCAGCAATACGGCTATGATCAGTAATAAAACCCCGGATATTTTGAGGACTTTTTTCAGGTACTACAACTTTGAATGGTAAATTTAGTCATTCAGGCTGGTTGCACAAACTCCATTGCGTTTATTAACGCTTTATAAAGACAGTCTTACGCAGGTAAAATCAATAGTTTAAGCGCTTCTGGTTAATTCAGACTAAAACCTTTGTTTTATGACTGTTTTTGACAATTTTCCAAATGCTGTGATATCACCGGACAAGGCTTGTGAAATGATAATTTTTTAACGTGTTGTGCTTTTGAAATATACAGAAAATAAGCTTTTCCATTTGTTATAGGATAATGCTTGAGGAGAAATTTTATAAGATTACGAAAATAGATCCTTCTCCCGCACATGCGGGTTCAGGATGACAGGCTGAGGGAGAATCAGTCATTCGAGATAGCAACTATTAGCCGACCTTTCTCCAGTCATCCCGACGAAGGAGGGATCTAAAATGCTCATACCGAATCATAAATACAGAGATCCCTCCTTCGTCGGGATGACAAAAAAGAGGGTAAATAATAGTTAACAACCGGAATAAATAATGCCGCACTCTGATGACAATTTTTGATAGGGGCTATTGATAATCCACTCCCCTGTCATTCTGAACCCGGTTTCCGCTAAAAGTTTGAGGCAATTAAGATAACAGGGTGAAGGATCTAATATGTATAATCATCGAAAGTGTAATGATTAGTTTCAATAGCACAACACATTATATTTTATTGATTCAAAGTTTTCATTTCCTGGTTGAATTGAGCGGATTGGCCCGGAGGTATGGAAAGGCTTTCCCATTGTTTATTTTTAATAAGCCGCGCTATATACACAATTTGCCCCACGTGATATGGATAGTGGGACAACTGGCGGTTGATGGCGTCAATGACTGTAAGTGGTTCCGTGCGTATATGAATGGTTTTTAAAAGATCTGCTTCGCTCAACTGATGGAGAGCGGATAAAAAACAATCCCAGCCTTTCTCCCATAATGCCAATAATTCCGGAAGAGGAATCTTGCCTTCATCAAATTCCTGGTCGCGATTGCGCCATTCTTTCTCTCCATCTTCCGTCAGGAAATTGGTCCACCTGCTGAGCATATTGCCCGCCATATGCTGCATGATCACCGCAATGGAATTAGAGGTTTCATTGGGTTTAAAATAAAAATCTGCTTCTACCAGCTGGGCAAGGCTTTTATCGCCCAGTGATTTGTAATGAGAGACCCTGGATATTGCGGAAGCCAGAATTGTTTCACCTAAGCTCTTCATTGTTATGTGTTTTCAATTGCATTTTTAATGATCTTGATGTTAATAAGCTTTCGCATCGTCATCGCCCCTGATATCACCTACCGCTTCAAAGACCATTTTATTTTTTTTCGGCCTCGTGATTTTGATCACTTCAGTCCTGCCTATCTGGCCACGTTTATTCACTTCGTATCCCATGGCTTTCAGGCTGTCTATAACATCCTGCGGAAAACTGTTTTCCACCATGATCATATCCGGCAGCCACTGGTGATGGAATTTGGGTTTATTGACCGCATCTTCTGTTGATAAGTTGAATTCCAGTATGTTCAGGATCGTTTGCAAAACTGAAGTTGGAATGGTTGTTCCGCCTGGTGTACCGATTACCAGGTAAGGTTTATCCTTGCGGAGTACAATGGTTGGGGTCATGGAACTAAGCATGCGCTTGCCCGGGGCAATGGCATTTGCTTCTGCACCGATGGCGCCGTACATATTAGGAATACCGGGTTTGACACTGAAATCATCCATTTCATTATTAAGCAGAAATCCGGCACCGCCTACAACAGTCCGGGAGCCATAGCCTCCGTTCAGGGTTGTTGTGACCGATACGGCATTACCCCACTGATCTGCAACAGAAAGGTGGGTGGTTTCTTCACTTTCCGCATTTATGTTACCTGCACGTATAGCCGAACTTTTACCGGCCTTGCCTGCCTCATAGGTCTTCATTCTCTCTTTCAGGTACGCTTCGCTTACCAGTGTTTTTACCGGCACTTTCACAAAGTCTGCATCGCCCATAAACTCTGCCCTGTCTGCATAAGCGCGTCTTTCAATTTCAGTGATCAGTTGCACCGAGGCTGGCGTATGAAATCCCATTTTGGCAAGATCCCTTGTCTCAAGGATCTTCAGTGCCTGCTGGATGATGAGTCCGCCACTGCTTGGTAAAGGCATGGTGATGATGGTATATTCTTTATATGGGAAACGAATCGCCTCACGTTCTTTAGCCGTATAATTTTTTAGATCATCATAAGTGATCAATCCTTTACCTCTTTTCATTTCTTCCACGATCAGCCTTGCGGTTTCTCCTTCATAAAAGCCTTTCATGCCTTGTTCTTTAACGCGTTTCAGCGTGTTGGCAAGGTCGGTCTGTACCAGGGTGTCGCCGGCTTTCCAGGTTCTCTCACGGACAAAAGCATTGGGTTGTGTATTGTGCTGAATAAAAGCGCTTTTTGTACTATTCAGGGAAGAAGCTTCGCTGGCGGTTATAACAAATCCTTTTTCTGCCAGTTCTATGGCCGGTTGTATAAGTTCGGTAAAGGGCAGTTTGGCATATTTGTGCGAGGTAAACAAACCAGCAATTGTGCCAGGTACACCGGATGCTAGGTGACCGCTCTGGCTAAGTTGAATGCGGGCATTGCCGGCACTATCGAGGTACATATCCCGGTGTGCTGCCGCCGGTGCTTTTTCGCGGTAATCGATAGCAAGGGTTTTTCCGTCAGCCAGGGATGCAACAAGAAATCCTCCCCCGCCAATATTTCCCGCACCCGGATATACCACAGCAAGCGCAAGTTGGGTGGCAATTGCGGCATCAATAGCATTGCCGCCTTTGCGAAGTATGTCAAGGCCTGCTTTACTGGCCAGTGGATGGGCCGAAACAACAGCGCCTTTTGAGCCGCTAGATTTTTTCTGAATACTGTATTTATAGGGGCCGCCGGTTTCTTTTATTTGCTGAGACAAAACGGGGTGCAGTACGGCTATCATGCACAGTGTCAAAAAGGTCTGTTTGAGGGTTGTTTGGTTAAAGATTTTTCTCATACATTAAAAATAACATAAAGGTTCTTTTCACCATGGTCATTTCTGTCAAAATCATCTACTTTCTTTATTTTCACGACTTCATATTAAAATTTACTGTTTGATGAGAGTTCTTTTTGTGGTTTTTTGTTTAGCAGCATATAGTTCGGTTTTTGCACAGCAACCTCTTCAGTCACCGGAAGCTTTCCTGGGTTATTCACTGGGTGCCCGGTACACCCCGCATTACCAGATCGTACAGTATTTTCAAGCCGTTGCAGCGGCCCAGCCAGGTAAAGTAAAACTGGTGAACTACGGTAAAACGTATGAAGGCAGGCCACTTATGCTCGCCTTCATTTCAACGGAAGAAAATATCCGGAACCTGGAATCCATAAGGATGAATAACCTCCGGCTGGCCGGCTTGTCCAAAGATAAAATGGCCGCATCCGAATCCACCCCCGCATTGGTTTGGCTGAGTTATAATGTGCATGGCAATGAGCCATCTTCCAGTGAAGCGGCCATGAAAACGATCCATGCCCTGCTTGACCCGGCATCAACGCAGTCGGCAAGCTGGCTTAAGAATACAGTGGTGGTCATCGACCCCTGTATAAACCCGGATGGGCGTGACCGTTATGCAAACTGGCAGAATGGCGTGGCCAACCTGGTGGCTGATGCCAACCCCCAATCCAGGGAACACCGCGAACCATGGCCCGGCGGCAGGATCAATCATTATTATTTTGACCTCAACCGGGATTGGGCATGGCAGACACAAACTGAGTCAAAACAGCGGATGAAGGTGTACAATGAATGGCTGCCACAGGTACATGTGGATTTTCATGAACAAGGGTATAATGAACCGTACTATTTTGCTCCGGCCGCAGAACCCTACCATGAAGTAATCACTGCCTGGCAGCGGGAATTCCAGCAACTGATCGGAAAGAATAATGCAAAATATTTTGACCGTCAGGGCTGGCTGTATTTCACCAAAGAACGTTTCGATTTGTTTTATCCGAGTTACGGCGATACATACCCAACCTATAACGGCGCCATCGGCATGACCTTTGAACAGGGTGGCGGACCAAGGGGTGGAAAGGCTGTGCAAATTGAAGACGGAGACACGCTTACCCTTGCCGACCGTATTGAACATCATTATACCACGGGACTTTCCACCATTGAAGTTTCTTCACTCAATGCTGCAAGGCTGGTGAAAGAGTTTCGTAAATTCTTTAGTGATGGTATAAGCGGCAGTTCGATGGAGTATAAGTATTATGTGGTCAGGACAAAATCATACATGGGCGGAGAAGGCGGCACACTGGGTATTTATCTCCGTAATAACGGACTCGAATATGGTTTTGCCACAGCAAAAGCTACAGCAAAAGGATTTAATTATACAAACGGTAAAGAAGAGACGTTTACGATCAATGAAAACGACCTGGTGATCCCTGCACAGCAGGCCCGTGCCTCAATGGTTAAAGTATTGTTTGAGCCCAGCAGTAAACTAAGTGATTCTGCAACGTACGATATTACAGCATGGTCACTCCCTTATGCAATGGGGCTTGAAGCTTATGCGGTTAAAGACAAATTACCATCGGTTGGAATGAAAGATAAAATTTCGATGACATCAGGTATGACCGTTACCGATAAAGCACCACCTCTGTACGCCTATGTGATACCCTGGACTGGGATGGGTTCGGCCACACTGTTATCGCAGTTGTTGAAAGCGGGCATCAAAATGCGCTACGCAGAACAAGCTTTTGAAATCAATGGCCGCAGGTTTGAAAAGGGAAGCCTGATCATTACCAAAGCCGCCAATAAATTAACAGAGGAAAAATTATTTTCAACACTTACCAAATGCATGTCAGAATCGCCGGGCTATCACGAAAACATAGTACCGGTGAGTTCAGGTTTTGTGGACAAAGGATTTGATCTCGGCAGCGACAGGGTAAGGTATATTAATGCACCT
>Ga0209254_10003328_pt1 | contig 14646 bp, 14 predicted proteins | sample FrelakmetDIP11DI_FD_187148 | JGI IMG/M metagenome (GOLD analysis project Ga0209254, IMG submission 187148) | Freshwater lake sediment microbial communities from the University of Notre Dame, USA, for methane emissions studies - DIP11 DI (SPAdes)... | ecosystem: Environmental > Aquatic >...
CCTGCTCGACCGCATCAACCAGGCGCTCGACAAGGACGCCGGCAGCCGCCGCATGCTCGCGGAGCGCAACATGATCCGCAAGCGTCTCGAGTCGCTCACGCCGCGCGAGCGCGAGGTGCTCGACCTGGTGGTGGCCGGCAAGGCCAACAAGGTGATCGCGGGCGACCTGAACCTGAGTCAGCGCACGGTCGAGATCCACCGCGCGCGCGTGATGGAGAAGATGGAAGCCCACTCGCTCGCGCACCTGGTGCGCATGGTTCTCGAGGTCGAGCGTCCCGAGGCCTGACGTACTGCGTCGCAGCAGCATCCGCGCGGATCGCTGCAATTGCCGTAGTTTAGGTATAAATCACGATTCTCCGGCTTTTGGGCGCCGGGAACACTGCACTGCATGCGACCACGGACCGCAGTTCAGTTCACCGCGAATGATCCTCCCTGCGGCCTGCACTGAACTGGCTTGGCCTGTGGTCGCGCCAACACCATGCAAAATTCGTCGGCCCAGCAGGACGCTCCACCCATCGTCGGAGTCATCGATCCCGATCCGGTCGCCCGGGAAGGGCTGCGCACGCTGCTGCACGGCCTCGGCATAGATGTCGCCACGTTCGACAGCGCCGAAAGCTACCTGCTCGCGGTCAACGGGCGGCACCTCGCCTGCCTGATCGTGGACCTGATGCTGCCCGGCATGTCGGGCCTCGAACTGCTGCGTCGCCTGCGCAGCGCAGGCAACGACGTGCCGGTGGTTCTGCTCGCCGACGAGTCCGACGTACCGACGGCGGTGGCCGCCATCCGCGAGGGCGCCACCGACTTCATCGAAAAGCCCTACGTGGACGTGGCCGTGCTCAGGCAGGTGCAGAAGCTGCTGCGCGCACCGCCCTCCGCCGCGCGCGCCTGATCCGCTGCGCGATCTGCCGCGCGGCGGCCGCCGCGCGCCGCGTCGTCACTCCGCCAGCAGCCGCTCCAGCAGTGCGATCCTGCGCTCGAGCCGCCGCCGTTCCTCGAGCAGGTCGACGATCAGCGCCGCGCCGGCGAGATTGACCTCGAGGTCATGCACCAGGCGCGCCACCGCGCTCACGCGCGACAGGTCGGTCGCCGGGAACGACCAGGTCTCGGGAGCTGCGCCGCGCGGTTCGAGCACGCCCGCCTCGACGAGGCTCGCCACCCAATGCCGGTCCACCCGGAGCCACGCGCAGAAGTCGGTGATCGCGATCCACGTGGACTCGTCGAGCGGCGTGCCCTCGACGATGCGGTCGATGTTCGTCATTGCGGCGGCCTCACTGCCCTGACGTGGCGCGCGGGTTGAACGGGACCTCGCGCTTCATCTGCTCGAAGAGCTCCCGCACCCGCGGCGAGTACGGCGGCAGCACGATCTTGAGCACCACGAACTGGTCGCCCGGCGACTGCCCGGGCAGGCCCCGGCCGCGCAGCCGCAGCTTCTGGCCGGCGCGCGCGCCCTCAGGCAGCTTCATCTCGACCGGGCCGCCCAGTGTCGGCACCGACACGGATTCCCCGAGCGCGGCCTCCCACGGGGCCACGGGCAGGGTCACCGTGACGTCGCGCCCCTCGAGCTGGAACAGCGGGTGCGGACGGAAGCTGATCTCGAGGAACAGGTCGCCGGGCGGACCGCCGCCTCGGCCCGGGCTGCCCTGGCCGGCGAGCCGGATCTGCTGGCCCTCGGTGACGCCGGCCGGAATGGAGACTCGGAGCGTGCGTGGCTTCGCGACGACGTGCCCGTCGGCCGTCAGTTCGGGCGTCCGTAGCTCAATGGTGCGGGTGCCGCCGCGGAAGGCGTCCTCCAGATCGACCTCGACCCGGGCGACGTGGTCCTGCCCAGCGGCCGCGAAACCGTGCCCGGAGCGGCCGCCGCCCGGGGCGCGCCCTGCACCCGGGGCGCGGCCGAAGGGGCTGCGTGAGCCGAACAGCTCCGCGAAGAAGTCGCTGAACTCGCCGGCCGGCTGCCCGCGTCCGAACTCGTCAGGCGAATACTCGAAGCCCTTGCCCCAGTCGGGCGGCGGCCGGAAGTCCTGGCCCTGGCGCCAGTCGGCCCCGAGCTGGTCGTAGGCGGCGCGCTTCTCGGGGTCTTTCAGGACTTCGTTCGCTTCCTGCAGTTCCTTGAACTTCTCCTCTGCGTCCTTTTCCTTGCTGACGTCAGGGTGGTACTTGCGGGCGAGCTTGCGGTAGGCGCGCTTGATCTCGTCCTGGCTCGCGGTGCGCGGCACCCCCATGACCTGGTAGTAGTCCTTGAATCGCATGGCCGTACTCTAGCGTCCGTCAGGCAGACGATACGTCGTCGATATCACCTAGTCTTGGAGACAGCTCGTCCGCAGGCAAGGGTCGGGGCCGGACTTGCCCCCGGCCGCGGCGCCCCCATTGACGCTTCGCCCGACATTCCGCCTGGAGCCCCCCTCATGACGGACAAGCACCGCATCGCCTGCCAGCACTGCGACGGCCTCGTCGGCGTTCCGTCCGGTCGCCTGGGCGACGGACCGCGCTGCCCCGCGTGCCACACGCCGCTGTTCGATGGCCATCCCGTGGAACTCACCGACGGCAACTTCGACCGCCACGTGGCACAAGGCGACCTGCCCGTCGTCGTGGACTTCTGGGCACCGTGGTGCGCGCCCTGTCGCATGATGGCGCCGGCCTTCGAGGAAGCGGCACGGCGCATGGAGCCGTCCGCGCGCTTCGCCAAGCTCAACACCGACGAGGCGCAGGCGACCGCCGCGCGCTACGGCATCCGCAGCATCCCGACCCTGATCGTGTTCAGGGGCGGCCGCGAGGTCGCCCGCCAACCCGGGGCGATGGGCACCGAGGCGCTGGTGCGCTGGGTGTCCGGCGCGGTTGCCTGAAGTTCCCTCACCCCGGCCGGCTCCCGTTGCGCGGGAGCGGGCGACGGGTGAGGACAGGACCTTCAGCCCCGCTTTACCGGGCAGGTGCTGACGCCGATCAGCGAGTACAGCGGGCAGAAGCTCATGAACCCGGTCAGCAAGGGCACGAGCCCGATCAGCGCCCAGTAGCGCGCATTGCCCTCGAGCACGAAGAACAGCGCGAGCACCGCGAGACCGACGACGATACGCAGGGTCCGGTCGATTCCACCGACGTTGGCAGCCATGTCGAGTTCTCCTCGTTGATCGTTGGTTGCCGGGCCCTTCGTCCCGGCTGCGGGGAGGATGCTACGGAAACGACCCGCTCGCGTCAGTAACCTTGGTCACCGAGGCTCAGGCGCCCTCCGCCACCCGGCGCAGCGCCACCGCGTCCAGCACCTCGATGGCGCCGCGGCTCGCGCGGACCAGTCCCTGGTCGGCGAAGCCGCCCAGCACGCGGGTGACGATCTCGCGCACGCTGCCCAGCTCGTCCGCGAGCTGCTGGTGTGTCATCGTGACCACGCGGCCCCGGCCGAGCAGCGCGGCCGCGAGGCGGCGGTCGAGCCGGTGGAAGGCGACCGCCTCGACGAGCGCCATCAGCTCCGCGAGCCGCTCGGCGAACAGCGAGAACACGTACTGCCGGAACGGGGGGTGGGTCGCCATCAGCTCGTCGAACACGGCCCGCGGGAGCACCACGAGCCGCGCGTCGTGCTCCACGACGCCGGTCGCCGGGTAATCCCGGGCGCCCACGAGACAACCGCTCGTCAGCACGCAGCTTTCCCCCGCCTCGACGCGATAGAGCTGCAGTTCACGCCCTTCGCTGCACTTTGAAACGCGGATCGACCCCTCGAGCACCAGTGGAAACTGCCGGCACGGCGAGCCCTCGCCGAACATCGGCGTGCCGGCCGGCACCCGCAGCAGCTGCGCTCGTTCGAGCAAGGCGGCGAACGCCGCCTCCCCGAGGCCCTCGAGCGCCGGATAGAGCGCGCGCAGCTCGCGGGCGAGCATCGGTCTGTCCTGCGTGGTCATTCTTCCCCAACCGCGGTTCCGCGTGGCCGATGATAAGCTGCCGCCGGCCGGATGCCGCAGTGGATGCCCGGCGGCGACCCGAGGACACCGACATGCATGCGATTGCCGTCCATGGCGGCGCGGGCACCCTCGCCCCCGCCGACCTCACGCCCGACAGCGATCGCGCCTACCGCGCGGGGCTCGAGCGTGCGCTGCGCGCCGGCTTCGCGGTGCTCGAAGCGGGCGGCGCGAGCCTCGACGCGGTCGTGACCGCGGTGGCGGTGCTGGAGGAGGACCCGCTGTTCAATGCCGGGCGCGGCGCTGTGCTCGCGGCCAGCGGCCAGCACGAGCTCGACGCCTCGGTGATGGACGGGCGCGACCTGCGGGCCGGGGCCGTCACCGGCGTCCGCCACGTGAGGAGCCCGATCGAGCTGGCCCGGCTGGTCATGGAGCGCTCGGGGCACGTCATGCTGGCCGGGGCCGGGGCCGAGGAATTCGCGCTCGAGCAGGGGCTCGCGCCCGTGCCCAACACGCACTTCGCCACCGAGCGCCGCCGGCGCGAGCTCGAGCGCATGCTGCACGGCGAGCTCGAGGCCGGCCGCGAATCGCTGATGGGTACGGTGGGCGCCGTGGCCCTGGATTCACATGGCAATCTCGCCGCCGCCACCTCCACCGGGGGCATGACGGGCAAGAAATGGGGACGCGTCGGCGATTCGCCGATCATCGGCGCCGGCACCTATGCGGCGAACGACGCTTGCGCGGTGTCCGCGACCGGCCACGGCGAGTACTTCATCCGCGCCGCCGTCGCGCACGAGATCGCTGCCCTGATGCGCTACCGGGGGCTCGGGGTGGTCGAGGCGGCCGGGGACGTCGTGATGCGCCAGCTGGTGCAGCTCGGCGGCTCCGGCGGCGTGATCGCCGTCGGCCGCGACGGGCGCATCGCGATGCCGTTCAACTCCGAGGGGATGCTGCGCGGCGCCATGGACTCCAGCGGACGGCTGGTGACCGGGCTGCTGAAAGACTGACCGGCTGTCGCGCCGCGAGGTCGGCCTGCAGCCGCTGCCACGCGCTCTGTTCGCGTGGTTCCCTGACCCGGGTGAGCCAGACCTCGTACGGATCCCAGGACGGGGCAGGGAACTCCCCGTCAGTCACCCGGCCTGGCGCATCTGTGCTGGCGCGCTCTTTCATGCTCGTCACTCCCGTCGATCGCGGAGCCGCGACCCCGCGTCATGTCAAACAGCCTTCAGCCTCGTCCGACAGGCTAGGTGCGGCGCGTGACGGTTCGGTGTCAGGCGTGCGACGGTTTTCTTGTCAGGCTGCGAAGTACCGCGCGAGGTACTGGTCGAAGTCGAGCGTGTCCGCGGCCTCGACCCGCGCCTGCTCGTGCAGGGATTCGTCGGCCTCGCGCACGAACTCTTCCTGCAGCGCCTCGTTCGGCGCGTGCAGCTCGAGGAAGTAGGCCTTGTGCACGGCCGACATGCGCAGCGCGTAATGGAAGAACGACTCGCCGCTGGTGCGCATCTCGAGCAGCGACCGTGCCGAGGGCGTGAGCGAGGTCTCGTGCACCTTGGCCGCCTGGGCGTCGAGGGCCGTGGCGTACGGGCGCCGGGGGGCGCCGCCGTCGAGCAGTTCGCACACCCCGCGCATCCCGTCCACGATCTCGAGCGCCCAGTCGCGCAACGCCACGTCGCGGCCGCCGCGCCGGAGCACCAGGCCGGACCTGCGACCTTCGCGCGCCACCCGCGCATGGTTGCCGTCGAGCTCGGACTGCTCGGCGGTCTCGATGGACGGGCTCGCACCGAGCACGCACCAGGCCGCGAACGCCTCGAGGAAGCGCAGCTTGTTCTGGTTCACGCCCACCGGGTCGAAGGCGCTCACGTCGAGCGAACGCATCTCGACGTACTGGACGCCGCCGCGCCGGAGCGCCTGCGTGGGCCGCTCGCCCGTGTTCGCCACGCGCTTCGGGCGGATGAAGCTGTAGTACTCGTTCTCGATCTGCAGCAGGTTGGCGTTCAGCTGCACGTACTCGCCGTCCACCTTGACGCCGAACTTCTGGTACTCCGGGTGCACAGTCGTGATCGCCACGGTCAGGTCGCGCACGTAGTGCTCGAGGCTGTTCACCGAGACGCTGAGCCCCGCCTGGCTGGCGTTGCGGTAGCCCAGGTCGCTCATGCGCAGCGAGGTGGCGTGCGGCGCGTAGAGGCTACCGGGCTCGAAGGGCTGCAGCCAGTCCACGCGCCGGCCGCCGAGGAACGACGGGCAAAGCGCCGGCGAGTTGCCGAACAGGTACAGCACGATCCAGCCGTGCCGCCGGTAGTTTCGCAGCAGCGCGAAGTAGGACGCGGAGCGGAAGTCCTGTCCCGCGTCGTGGCTCTTCGCGAGATCCGCGAGCACCGGCCAGAAGTGCTCCGGGAACGAGTAGTTGAAGTGCACGCCGGCGATCGCCTGCATCACCCGCCCGTAGCGCAGGCCGAGGCCGCGCCGGTAAACGGTCTTCATGCGGCCGACGTTCGAGGACCCGTACTGCGCGATCGGGATGCTGGCATCGCCCTCGATGGCGCAGGGCATGCTCGTGGCCCACAGCAGCTCGTCGCCGATGCTGCGATAGACGAACTGGTGCAGATCGCAGAGGTACTGGGTCAGTTCCCAGGTCTCGGAGAACGGCGGCGTGACGAGTTCGACCAGCGCCTCGGAGTAGTCGGTGGTGACGTGCTCGTGGGTGAGCGGCGAGCCGAGTGCCGACGGATGCGGCGTCTGGGCGATGCGGCCGCGCGGGGTCACGCGCAGCGATTCCTTCTCGACGCCCTTCAGGCCGCCCTGCAGGGCGGCACCGGCACGGCCGTTCACCAGCGCGGCAAGGCGGCGTTCGTAGGTGCGATCCACGGGCATGCGCAAATGTGACCCGGTTGACAGGGGGCGTAGGGTAGCAGGAGGCGCCTGGCGAGGGCTGCCAGGAAGCGATCGGTTACCGCGGTAAGAATTCGATTCATCCGGAAATTCAATTACTTGAACCGATGACACGGCGCCTCCTGCGTAGAGGGCGAGACCAGCTCCAGTGCACCGAGGCAGAGCGGCGGCGAACCCCCGGGTGCCGCCCGGCCGCGCACCCCCGGGCGCGGCCCGGGCTGGGCCCATGGCCGAGGCCGTAATGTCGCCGTACAGTAGGCTGATGAACCGCCCTCTCGCCGCCGCCGTCGCCCTCGCGCTCGCCCTCACCGCGGCGCTGCCGGCAGCGGCCGACGACACCCTGCGCTGCGGCAGCCGCCTCGTCAGCACCGGCGATGGCAAGGACAAGGTGCGCTCGCTGTGCGGCGAGCCGACCGACGTCTCGTTCGTGGGCACCATGGGCCGGCGCGCCTACCCGAACTACGGGCCCTACGACTACTCGTACTTCGGCCCCGCCTGGGTCGAACTGCCCATCGAGATCTGGACCTACAATTTCGGCTCGACCAAGCTGCTGCGCAAGCTGCGCTTCGTCGGCGACGAGCTCGTGGAGATCCGCACCGACGGCCATGGGTACTAGGCTCCTGGAGCATGGCTCGAACCGCTGAGCGGCCCGGACCACCGCTATGGCAGCGAGTCGATCCAGCGATCGATCCTTGCTTCGAGCACCGCGAGCGGCAGCGAGCCGCCCCCGACCACCTGCTCGTGGAACGCGCGCACGTCGAAGCGCGGCCCCACCTTCGCCTCCGCGCGGCGGCGCAGTTCGAGGATCCGCAGCTGCCCGAGCTTGGCGGCGAGCGCCTGGCCCGGCCGGGCGATGCAGCGGTCGACCTCGGCGACGATGTCCGCCTCCCCGAGCGCGGTGTTGGCGCGGAAGTAGTCGAGGGCCTGCTCGCGGGTCCAGCCCCTGGCGTGCAGGCCGGTGTCCACCACGAGCGCCGCAGCGCGCCACGCGTCGGTCGTGACTGCCCCGAATGCACTGTAGGGATCGGTGTAGAGGCCGAGGTCCGGGCCGAGCGACTCTGCGAAGAGGGCCCAGCCCGCGCCGTGCGCCGTGTCGTGTGCGAAGCGCCGGAATCGCGGCAGGTCGGCGGTCTCCTGTGCGATCGAGGTCCGGTACAGGTGCCCCGGCACCGCCGCCTGCAGGTAGAGCGCCTGCATCGTGTACTTCGGGCGCGAGGGCAGGTCGTGGGTATTCACGTAGAAGACGCCCGGCCGCCGGCCGTCGGCGCTCGCGGGCTGGTAAGTCGCCGACGCCTCGGCGGGCGCGCGGAACGCCTCGATCGGGCGCGCCACGAACGTCGCCTGCGGCACCCGCCCGAACAGCAGCGGCATGGCCGCGTTCACCCTCACCCGGATGTCCTGGTAGCCGGCAAGCAGCTCCTCGGGCGTGGCGTAGTGCTGGAGCGGATCCGCGCGCAGGGCGTCGAAGAAGCTCCGGAGGTCGCCCTTGTGCCCGAGCTGCCGCGCGAGCCGGTCCATCTGCACCTGCAGCCGCGCGACCTCGGCGAGCCCCAGCTCGTGGACCTCGTCCGGCGTCAACGAGGTCGAGGTGTGGTGGCGCACCATGTAGGCGTACCACTCGGCGCCGTTCGGCAGTTCGGACCACGCGACTGTGGCACGCGCCCTCGGGAGGTACTCGTCCTCCAGGTAGTCGCGCAGGCGCCGGTAGGCCGGCAGCAGGCGGCCGGCGAGCTTCTCGGCGTAGGCGCGGGCCAGGCGCTCCCGATCGGCCTCGGACACGCCCGCCGGGAACGACTGCAGCGGCTGCCAGAACACGCTCTGCCTCGGATCCTCCACTGCCAGCGCCTCGAGCTGGGCCACGACCCGCTCGACCACCACCCGCGGCAGGACGAACCCCTTCCCGGCGCCCGCTCGCATGTTGACGATGGACTGGTCGACCCACGCGACAAAGCCGTCCATGCGCGCGAGGAAGTTTTCGTAGTCACGGGTGGTGCGGAAGGGATGGACGCCGCGACCGGAGCCGAGCAGTGCGAACTGCAGGTGCAGGCCGGACACCTGCTGCACCGGCAGGAGTTCGCTCTGGTAGCGGAAGCCCTCGACGGCGACCGTGCGGCCGTGGCGGAACGCCTCGTAGGTGACCAGGTCCTCGCCCGCGAGCCTGGCGGGGTCGATCGCGGTCAGCGCCTGCAGCGCCTCCTGCTCGATGGCCAGCGAGTCGGCCAGCCACGCGAGGCTCGCGTAATCGCCGAAGCGGTCGTCGAAGCGGTGATCCCCCTGCGCGGATGCGGCCAGCGGGTCGAGCTCGAGGGACTGGTCGTGGTAGCGCTCGGTGATGTCGTGCAGCCGCTGGCCTTCGCGCGCAGCCTTGGCCGCGGCGCGCCCGGGCTCCTGCGTGGAGCCCTCGGGGCCTGGCGCGCCCGCGCGACCGCAGGCCGCGACCGTGAGCAGCGCGAGGACGGCGGCTAGGCGTGCGTAGCGCAACTCAGTTACTGCTGCGGGCGGCGATCCAGCGATCCACCTTGGCCTCGAGCACGTCCATCGGCACTGCGCCGTCGCTCAGCAGCTCGCGGTGGAAGTCGCGCAGGTCGAACTTCGGCCCCAGCGCCGCCTCGGCGCGGCGTCGCAGCGCCTGGATCCGCAGGTCGCCGACCTTGTAGCCCAGCGCCTGTCCCGGCCAGGCGATGTAGCGCTCGACCTCGGAGACGACGTCGGATTCCGCCAGGGTCGAGTTGTCGAGCATGTAGCGGATCGCCTGCTCGCGGTTCCAGCCCTTGGCATGCAGGCCGGTGTCCACGACGAGGCGCATGGCACGGAGCTGCTCGTCGTTGAGCCGCCCGAACCACTGGTACGGATCCGTGAACAGGCCGAGCTCCCTGCCGAGGTACTCGGAATACAGCGCCCAGCCCTCGACGTACGCGGTGTAATCCCCGCCGAAGCGACGGAAGCGCGGCAGGTCCTCGAGTTCCTGCTGGATCGTGGACTGGAAGTGGTGGCCGGGCGAGGCCTCGTGCAGCGACAGCGTCTCCATACCGAACCTCGGCTGGGCCTTCAGGTTGAAGGTGTTGACGTAGAAGACCCCGGGCCGCGAGCCGTCCGCCGACGGCGACTGGTAGAACGCGCCCGCCGCGGACCGCGCGCGGAAGGGCTCGACCTCGCGCACCTCGTAGTCCGCCTTCGGGAACACGGCGAACAGCTTCGGCAGCGCCGCGTCGATGCGGACCTTGAGGTCGCGATAGCCCTGGACGAGGTCCGCGCCCCTGGTGAAGTAGAACTGCGGGTCGGTCTCGAGGAAGGTGAAGAACGCCTGCAGGTCGCCCTGGAAGCCGACCGTCTGCCGCACCTGGTCCATCCCGCCGAGGATACGCGCCACCTCCTCGAGGCCGAGCTGGTGGATCTCCTCGGCCGTCATGGTCGTGGTCGTGTGCTCCTGCACATGGAACGCGTACCACGCCTGGCCGTCGGGCAGAGCGCTCCACGCGACGGTCGAGCGGGTCTTCGGCAGGTACTCGTCGCGCACGAAGTCGCGCAGCCGCCGATGGGCGGGCACGATCTCGTCGCGGATCGCCGCGCTGTAGGCGTTGCGGAGCCGCTCGCGGTCGGCCGCGGGGATGCTGTCCGGAAACTCGCGCACTGGCGCGAAGTACAGGCTGTCGCCCGGCGTCTCGACAATCATGGCCTCGATCTGCGGCAACACCTTCTCCATCAGGGGTCGCGGCTGCACCACGCCTCTGGCGATACCCTCGCGCATGTTCACGATGGCCTGGTCCATCCACACCACGAGGCCGTCGAGGCGCTTCAGCCAGTTCTCGTAGTCATGCACGGTCTTGAACGGCTGTGCGTTGCTGCCCGAGCCGAGCGCCGGCATCGACGTGATCGGGCCGCCGGTCTGGCTGAGGGGCAGCAGCTGCTCGGGGAAGCGCTCGGCGGCCCGCGTGCGTTCGCGCTCGCGGACGAAGATCTCCCACGAGATCCGGTCCGCGGGCGACAGCACCGCGGGGTCGATCGCGCGGGCCTCGGCGAGATAGCGCTCGTTGAGCGCCCTGACCTCGGCCAGGTGCGCCGGCCCGATCGAGTTCGGCAGGCGGTCGTCGTAGCGATGGTCGCCGATGTAGGTCGCGAGCACCGGGTTCAGGCGCAGCACGTCCTCGAAGTAGCGCTCGAACATCGCGCTCAACCTTGCGCCAGCTTCGGTGGACGGAGCGGGCGCGGCGGTGGGCGCCGGCGTGGCGGGAGCGGGCGGCCGGGACGCACAGGCGGCGAGGACGGCGCACAGGGCGACGACGAGTGCAGGATGTCGCTTCACGAGGGAGCCCCGGCTGGAATGAAGGGCCGCGATTATACGGGGGGCAAGCGGCGTCCGCGGCGCCGCCCGCCCGCCGCGGCCCGGCGCGTCGTAGGCCTGATATCCTAGGCGCAGCCCCCCCGACCGCCGTCCTCCCCGCTCCCGGAGCCCTGTCATCAGCAACCTGCAACTGCTCGCCGCCGACGGCCATCAACTGTCCGCATACGTCGTCCGGCCGGCGGGCCGACCCCGCGGCGCGGTAGTCGTGGTGCAGGAGATCTTCGGCGTCAACTCCCACATCCGGCGCATGGCCGAGCAGTACGCCACCGAGGGCTACGTCGCGATCGCGCCGGCGTTGTTCGACCGGCTGCAGAAGCACGTGGAGCTCGGTTACGACGCGGCCGGGCTGCAGGCCGGCATCGACCTCATGATGCGGGCCACCTACGAGGGCGCGATCGCGGACCTGAGCGCCGCCATCGACACGGTGGCGCATGCCGGCCGCGTCGGCATGGTGGGCTACTGCTGGGGCGGCCGCGCGACCTACCTCGCCGGCTGCCGCACCAACCTCGCCGCCGGCGTCGCCTACTACGGTGGCGGCATCGCCCAGCTGCTGCCCGAGACGCCGCGCTGCCCCATGATGTTCCACTTCGGCGAGCATGACTCGCACATCCCGCCGGCCGACGTCGAGCGGATCCGCGCGGCGTTGCCGCGTGCGACCTATCACCTCTATCCCGCGGGGCACGGCTTCAACTGCAGCGACCGTACCGACTTCGACGCGGCGAGCGCGCACCTCGCGTTCGCGCGGACGATCGAGTTCTTCCGCAGCCACGTCGGCTGAACCTCCACCCCCGGCCCGCTCCCGCCGGCGCGGGGAACGGGGCAAGGAATGCACACATGACCCTGAAGCTCGCGGATCCTTCGCTGCTGCGGCAGCAGTGCTACGTGGACGGCGCGTGGATCGACGCCGACGGCGGCGGCACGGTCAAGGTGACCAACCCCGCCACGGACGAGGTGATCGGCACGGTGCCGAGCCTCGGCGCCGCGGAGACGCGCCGCGCCATCGAGGCCGCGGCGGCGGCCTTCCCCGCCTGGGCCGCCAGGACCGCCAAGGAGCGCGCGGGCCTGCTGCGCCGCTGGCACGACCTGATGCTGCTCAACGTGGATGACCTCGCCGTCCTGATGACCGCCGAGCAGGGCAAGCCGCTGGCCGAGTCGAAGGGCGAGGTCGCGTATGCTGCGGCGTTCATCGAGTGGTTCGCCGAGGAAGGCAAGCGCGTCTACGGGGACGTGATCCCCGGCCACCAGCCGGACAAGCGCATCGTCGTGCTGCGCCAGCCGATCGGTGTCGTCGCGGCCATCACGCCCTGGAACTTCCCGGCCGCGATGATCACCCGCAAGGCCGGGCCCGCGCTCGCCGCCGGCTGCACCTTCGTGTGCAAGCCCGCCATGCAGACGCCCTACTCCGCGCTCGCGATGGCGGAGCTCGCGCACCGCGCCGGCATCCCCAGGGGCGTGTTCAGCGTCGTCACGGGGCCGGCGACGGTGCTCGGCGGCGAGATGACCTCGAACCCGCGGGTGCGGAAGCTCACCTTCACGGGCTCGACCGAGATCGGCAAGAAACTCATGCAGCAGTGCGCCGGCACGCTCAAGAAGGTCTCGCTCGAGCTCGGCGGCAACGCGCCCTTCATCGTCTTCGACGACGCCGACCTCGACGCCGCCGTGCAGGGCGCGATCGCGAGCAAGTACCGCAATACGGGGCAGACCTGCGTCTGCGCCAACCGCCTGCTGGTGCAGGAGGGCGTCTACGACGCGTTCGTCGCGAAGCTGGTCGAGGCGGTTTCCAGGCTGCGCGTCGGCGATGGCCTCAAGGGCGCCACCGAGCAGGGCCCGCTGATCGACGCCAGGGCCGTCGCCAAGGTCGAGGAGCACATCGCCGACGCCGTCGAGAAGGGCGGCTCGATCGCGCTCGGCGGCAAGCGCCACGCGCTCGGCGGAACGTTCTTCGAGCCCACCATCGTCACGCATGTGAAGCCCGGCATGCTGGTGGCGCGGGAGGAGACCTTCGGGCCCGTCGCGCCGGTCTTCAGCTTCCGGGACGAGAAGGAGGCGATCCGCATGGCGAACGACACGGAGTTCGGCCTCGCTTCCTACTTCTACACGCGCGACATCGCGCGCGCCTGGCGGGTGGCCGAGAGCCTCGAGTACGGCATCGTCGGCCTCAACACCGGACTCATCTCGACGGAGGTGGCGCCGTTCGGCGGGGTCAAGGAGTCGGGCATCGGCCGGGAAGGCTCGAAGTACGGCATCCTCGACTACACCGAGCTCAAGTACCTCTGCTTCGGCGGCATCGAGGGTTGACGGCCGGGACGCGCGACCGGGGGCTGGTGGTCCTGCTGGCCGCGGTCGCGGCGCTCGGGCCCGTCGCGACCAACCTCTACCTGCCCGCGCTGCCCGCGGTGCGCGAGCACTTCGGGGCGAGCGTGGCCGAGGTACAGGCTACCTTCTCGGTCTCGCTCGTCATGTTCGCCTTCGGCATCCTCGCGTGGGGGCCGATCTCCGACCGCTACGGGCGGCGCACCGCGGTGATCGGCGGCCTCGCGATCATGGTCATGGGCGCGATGGTGTCGCTCGCGTCGCAGAGCCTCCCGTGGCTGATCGCGGGCCGCGCGCTGCAGGCCTTCGGCACCGCGACCGGCATCGTCACGGCGCGCGCCATCGTGGTGGACCTCTACCCGACCGAACGCATGGCCAAGGTGCTGGCCTCGCTCACCATGGTCGTCGTGCTGGGCAACTCGCTCGCACCGGTGCTGGGCGGCCTGATCACCGCCAGCCTCGGCTGGCGCGCGATCTTCGCGGTGCTGGTGCTCGCGGCGGCGGCCGTGGGGGTCGCCGTGTGGAGGCGGCTGCCCGAGACGCGTCCGCCGGGCGCGCACCCGCCGCGCGCCCGCGAGATGGCGGCCACGGCATGGTCGCTGGTGCGCATGCCGATGTTCGCGGGCTGCGTGCTGCAGAGCGCGGTGGTCTACGCGACCTTCCTCGTGTTCATCTCGCTCGCGCCATACGTGATGGTCTCGGCGCTCGGTCGTTCGCCGACGGAGTTCGGCTTCTATTACCTGTTCATCGCCGCCGGCTACTTCCTCGGCAACTGGTCGGTCGGGCGGTTCATGGCGCGGCACGGCCTGCACTGGATGGTCGTCATGGGCGTGCTGCTGTCGGCCGCCGGCGCGGTCGCGGCGCTCACCTTCGTCGCGCTCGGGCTCACGCATCCGTTGTGGATCTTCGTGCCGATCGGCGTGCTGTCCTACGGGCAGGGGCTCGCGCTGCCGAACGTCACCGCGACCGCCGTGAGCCTCGCACCCCAGCATGCCGGGGTCGCCTCGAGCACGATCGGCTTCATCCAGCAGATCATCGGCGCCGCCTGCGTGCAGTGGATGGGGTACTTCCCCACCGACACCGCGCTGCCGGTGCTGCTGTTCTGCGCCGTCGTCTGCCTGCTCGGCGTGGGAATGCTGTACGTGTTCCCCCGCGTCCAGGCTGGAAAATAGGGGACATTCTCCTGATTTCCGAATTAGGGGACATTCTCCGATTTCCGCG
>Ga0209254_10003329_pt1 | contig 14645 bp, 15 predicted proteins | sample FrelakmetDIP11DI_FD_187148 | JGI IMG/M metagenome (GOLD analysis project Ga0209254, IMG submission 187148) | Freshwater lake sediment microbial communities from the University of Notre Dame, USA, for methane emissions studies - DIP11 DI (SPAdes)... | ecosystem: Environmental > Aquatic >...
ATCGTCACCGATCGGCTCGTGCGGCCTCCCCGCGAGACTGGCGGCGAGCCACCGCTGTGTTCTTCCGAAGAAGAGCCGCTCGCATGCTTGGCCTTGCTCCTGCTGGGGGTTGCCTGGCCGGACACGTTACCGTGCCGCCGGTGAGCTCTTACCTCACCTTTTCACCCTGACCTCTTGCGAGGCCGTCTGTTTCTGTGGCCCTGCTCCGCGCATCACTGCGCCCGGACGTTATCCGGCAGCGTGCTCTATGGAGTTCGGACTTTCCTCAGACGGATCGAAGTCCGCCCGCGATCACCTCGAGCTCTTTGGCGCTTCCATCTTAACACGTGGGGAAAGGTGGGTCAATGGCTGAAGAAATTGTGCCGTTTTTGCGCACCACGCACTACGCGCCACCTTTTACGTGTTATACTTCCCAACGAACTTCATCCAGGAGGCGACACTATGCTTCACGATCAAACATTTGCCTTCATCGGTTCCGGGGCGATGGGCGAGGCGATGATCAAAGGATTGAGCTCGCAAGCGAATTTACCGCCGCAGCAGATCGTCGCCAGCGACACACGCGCCGAGCGCGGCCTCGAGCTGGAGCAGAAGTACGGCGTGCGTTACACGACGGATAATCTAGTCGCGGTGAACAGCGCGAAGATCGTGGTGTTGTCTGTGAAGCCGCAGGTGCTGCATGATGTGCTGAAGCAGTTGGCAGGACACATCGCGCCGGAGGCGTTGGTGTTATCGATCGTGGCCGGGGCGCGCACCGAGGTGATCACCAATCTGCTGCTGCACAAAGCCGTGGTGCGCTCCATGCCCAACACACCTGCGCAGATCGGTCTGGGCATGACGGTGTGGACCTGCCCCGAGTTGATGAGCCAACTCCATCGTGATCAGGCTAAAGCGGTTTTTACTTCCATCGGCGAGGAAGTGTTCGTCAGTGATGAACGCTATCTGGACATGGCGACGGCGTTGAGCGGCACTGGCCCGGCATACGTCTTCCTCTTCATGGAGGCGATGGTGGACGCAGGTGTGCATATGGGCTTCAGCCGCAACGAGGCCGAGCAGATGGTCTATCAGACGGTGCGCGGCAGCGTGGAGTATGCGCGGCAGGCGGGACGACATCTGGCGACGCTGCGGAATCAGGTGACTTCGCCGGGCGGTACCAGTGCCGAGGCGTTGTATCAGATCGAAAAGGGCGGCCTACGCACCGTGATGTCGCGCGCGATCTGGGCAGCCTATCAGAAATCGCGGCGGCTGGGGCGAGGCGTCGAAGAAGATTGAGCAACTAACGATGTTCATTAAACAATGAGCAGTGATCAATTGACAGAAGAGCAGAGTTCCGAGTTCGCTACCGCGGGCTCGGAACTTCCTGTTTTGCAGCAACACTCTCCCCAGGACGCCGCCCCGCTTTCAGCGGGGGCACGGCGTGAACGGCGGATCGTCGCGGTGGCGATGAGCACGCGCGCGGTGCACGATATCGCTGTGCGGATGGTGTATCCGTTCTTGCCAGAGATCGCCGCCGGGTTGGGAATATCGATCGCGCAGGCAGGTTTGCTGGTTTCGCTGCGCAATGGAGTGGGCGTTGTCGCGCCCGCGTTCGGTGCCATGTCCGATCGGGTGGGGCACCGCCGCAGTGCGATGTTGGGACTGGTGGTCCTCGGCATCGGCTTGCTGATCACCGGCATCGCCAGCGGCCTGGGGTTAGCCGCGATCGGGTTCATCTTGACCGGCATCGGATCGGCCATCTTCATTCCAACGCTGCTGGCTTACGTCAGCGATCGTGTGCCGTTTGCGCGGCGCGGACGCGTCACCGGTGCGATTGAGATGACGTGGGGCCTGGCGGGGATGATCGGTGTGCCGCTGGTGGGAGTGATCATCACCACCATCGGCTGGCGCGCACCTTTCATCTTGCTGGGGATCGCCTCGTTCATCGGTGCGGGCCTGATGCTGCTACTCGAAGAATCGCGCGAGCAGTACATTTTGCGTGAGGCGCTTAAGTTAGCCGCCCTGCGGCAGAACCACAGCGCTATTGCTTTCATTGCCACGTGGTTCCTGGTATTCTTTGCCTTTGAAAACATTCAAGTGGGATATGCAGCCTGGTTGGAAACGCAATTCGGCCTGGACACGACCCAACGCGGCACGGTACAGATTCTCTTCGGCGTGTTTGAGATCGCCGCATCGCTGAGTAGTGCCCTGTTTCTCGATCGCATCGGCAAGAAGCGCGGCGTGACGGGCGGCTTGATCGTTGTGTTGTTTGGCTATGCGTTGCTGGCAATACTGGGATCGTCAGCGTTGTGGCTTGGATTGCTGGCAATCAGCGTGACGTTTCTCGGCTTCGAGTTTAGCGTGGTATCCGGCGTGCCGATCATGGGTGAGCAAGTCCCCGAGGCGCGCGGCACGCTGATCGCGCTGGCGCTCACCGCGGGCAGCATCGGGCGTATGATCGCCGATTGGACCGGCAGTGCCCTGGTGAGCGGCGCGGGTTTTCCGGTGGCGGCGTTGGTTTCGTCGGTGGCGGCGCTGATTACTGTCTTCGTGTTTACCCGATGGGTGAGAGAAAGCGGGACGGCGAGATAGAGAGACCGAGAGGCCGAGAGAACCGATCGGCTGGTTGAGACCCGCCTGATCCCTGACACCTACACAGTACCGCAGGCGGTTCGCCCTGTCCGCCGCATCGCGGCGGGGGCGCGCTTGGCGTGTGCGGTGCAAGTGTTAACCGATCCCTAATCCCTGTTTTTCACTTGTGAACCTCTGGACAAAACCCTTTGATTCAGGTATGATTGCGGCATCGGGCGACCCACACCTATTGTGGGTCGTTGTCATGTATGACCTCATCGTGTTAATTGTGCGGGCTTAGCCGGGTTGCATTCTAAGCGTCAACCAGGCAGTTCAAGCCGGTTTCTTCCCAAAATCGTCGTTGGCTTGCTGTGTGAGTTCTGGTATACTGTGTGACAACCACATGTTCAAAACCCCTACCTTGTGAGGAGGCTGGATGGCTGCCGAAATTGAGTCATTGATCAAGGATTTGACCTCGCAAATCAACGCGTTCAAACCGCAGGTGGAAGCGGTGGACGTGGGCGAAGTGCTCGAGGTCGGCGATGGTATCGCGCGGGTGAGCGGCTTGACTCACGTGCAGTCTAACGAGCTGGTCGAGTTTGCCAACGGCGCGTTGGGCATCGCGTTCAACCTGGAAGAAGAGCGCGTCGGCGTGATCATTCTGGGCGAGTACGCCGATATTGAAGAAGGCCAACTGGTGCGCCGCACACAGCGCATTGCCTCCATTCCCGTGGGCGATGCCCTGCTGGGCCGCGTCGTCGATCCGCTGGGCCGTCCGTTGGATGGCAAAGGGCCGATCGTCACCAGCAAGTTCCGCAACATCGAGCGCATCGCGCCGGGCGTGATCGAGCGCAGCAACGTCAATCGCCCCGTGCAGACCGGCATCAAGCCGATCGATGCGATGATCCCGATCGGGCGCGGGCAGCGCGAATTGATCATCGGCGACCGGCAGACCGGCAAGACCGCGATCTGCCTCGACACGATCATCAACCAGAAGGGACAAGACCTCGTCTGCATTTACGTGGCCATTGGCCAGAAGCGATCGGCCATCGCCCGATTGGTGTCCATCCTCGAAAAATTCGGTGCGCTGGAGTATACGATCATCGTCATTGCGTCCGCGTCTGAGTCCGCTTCGTTGCAGTACATCGCGCCTTACGCGGGCTGCGCCATCGGCGAAGAAGTGATGGAGACCGGTGTGACGGTCGGCGGCAAGTTGGTCAAAGACGCGCTGGTCGTGTACGACGATCTCAGCAAGCACGCATGGGCCTATCGCCAAGTTTCATTGCTCATGCGCCGCCCCCCGGCCCGCGAAGCCTATCCGGGCGACGTGTTCTATCTGCACTCGCGCCTGCTCGAACGCGCGGCGCAGTTATCGCAGGCGCGCGGCGGCGGATCACTTACCGCGCTGCCCATCATCGAGACGCTGCTCGGCGACGTCTCGGCTTACATTCCCACGAACGTCATTTCGATCACCGACGGCCAGATTTATCTGGAGTCCGACCTGTTCAACGCCGGTATTCGGCCCGCGATGAATGTCGGTATTTCGGTGTCGCGCGTGGGCGGTGATGCGCAGACCAAAGCGATGAAGCAAGTAGCCGGCCGTTTGAAGGGCGATATGGCGCAGTACCGCGATCTGGCCGCTTTCGCCGCCTTTGGTTCCGATCTGGATGCGACGACCCGCCGCCAACTCGATCGGGGTCAGCGCCTCACGGAAATCCTCAAGCAGCCGCAATATAAACCCATCCCGCTGGCGCATCAAGTCGTGACGATTTTCGCCGCGACCAACGGTTACGCCGATGCGGTGCCGACGGGCCGCATGCGCGATTGGGAAGTAGCGCTCGCCAAGTTTATCAGCACGCAGTATGCCGCTGTGCTGCAGGCCATCGACGCCGACAAACGCATCTCCGACGAGACGCTGCCGACGCTGAAGGCGGCGTGCGAAGAGTTCAGGAAGTCGTGGAGTTAGTGATTTAGTGAGGTAGTGCAATAGTGAGGTAGTGCGATAGTTACTAGCGCACTCAGGAACTAATCAATGGCAACTGTACGAGATATCGAACGCCGAATTCGCAGCGTGAAGAACATCGCGCAGGTGACACGCGCGCTGGAAGCGGTCTCGGCCTCCAAAGTGCGCAAGGCGCAAAACGCGGTGCAGAATACGCGGCCCTATGCCACTGAAGCGTGGCGCGTCCTGGCCGATCTGACCAAGCAGGCCGGGGCCGGTCCGAATCTCCATTCGCTGCTCACCAACCGGCCGACTCACGCGATCGATTTGATCGTGATCACCAGCGATCGAGGCCTGTGCGGCGCGTTCAACTACAATGTAATTCGCCACGCGCTGGAATTCATCAAGCAGCAGACTGTGCCCGTCAACGTGATTAGCGTGGGCCGCAAGGGACGTGAATTGCTCTATCGCGCCGGGCAGCACATCGTCGCGGAGTTCAGCGGCCTGCCCGCGTCGCCGTCGCTGCTGGACGTCAGCCCGATCGGGCGTACTGCCGTCGACGATTTTTTAAGCACCCGCACCGATGCAGTCTATGTCGCCTACACCGACTTCGTCAACACGCTGATCCAGAAAGCGCACGTGCGGCCTCTGCTGCCATTGAGCCTAGGGGTTTCTGAAGAGACGATCGCGGCCAAGGCCGTGGGCAGCCTCGAACCTACCCGTTCGGCTCCCTACGTTTATCTGTACGAGCCGAACATCAACGCGATTCTCGATAATCTGGTGCCGCGTTTCACCGAGCTGCAAGTGTATCAGGCCATTCTCGAATCGCTGGCCAGCGAGCACAGCGCGCGCATGGTGGCGATGCGCAATGCCACCGACAACGCCAAGGCGCTGGTCGATTCGTTGACGCTGGTACGCAATAAGGCTCGCCAGACCGCCATCACCGGCGAACTGCTTGACATTGCCGGCGGGGCGGAAGCGCTGAAGCAGGCACGATAGGACAATACCAACGCGCGGCAGTACAGCGGAGGCACTCATGACTGCGGTGACTGAATTGCACACAACTCGAGTTAGCCTGGACGAGATCAAGCAAGACTTGTCCGCATATCTTCAACGTGCACAGGCTGGTGAAATTTTTGTGGTGACCAAGGCCGGCACGCCATTGGCTGAAATTCGGCCGGTAGCAACGCCAGGGCAATACCTCCGTCCTTTCGGGTTGGCCGCGGGCCAATTCACTGTGCCAGATGATTTTGATGCACCGCTGCCAGAACAGATCATGCGCGAGTTTGAAGAGTCATGAAGCTGCTGCTGGACACGCATGTTTTCTTGTGGTTCATCAGCGGGGACCAGCGCTTGCCAGACGGTGTGCGCGATAGTATCCGTGACCTGAATAACGAGGTCTACCTGAGCGCCGTATCGCAATGGGAGGCGACAGTCAAGCATCAGCTTGGTAAATTGCCGCTGCCCCAATCGCCCGAGGCCTACATCCCGGCCATGCGGCAGCAACACCAGATCGCCAGTCTGTCGCTGGACGAAGTCAGCGTGAGTCGTTTAGCGAGTTTACCGGTACTTCATCGAGACCCGTTCGACCGGATGTTGATCTGTCAGGCGTTAGCGCATGGTCTCGTCCTGGTGACGGTAGACGAAGTAATCGCCGGCTATTCTGTTCCAGTGTTGAGCGTTTCGTAGAGTATTTGTCAACTCAGGCCTGGAAATGTTGTCCGTATTGTCGCCGGCTGGGACTTGTGAACACGAAAGCACACTGCAAGAAGAAATCATCCGAACAAGCGATTGATCGAATCGTAATCGTGCAGGCCAACACTGATTCAGCCTGGGAAAAGCCAGTGCGTGTCCGCCGGAAGAAGCAGCGTTCATCGGCACGAAATAAGACTCGACAACAAAAGCAAGTTACGCATTACTCATCACGCATCTCACGCGGAGGAATTCAATGCCAAAGGAAGGTAAAGTCGTACAGGTTCTGGGTGGTGTGGTCGACGTGCAGTTCCCGCCGGATCATCTGCCCAACATTTACGACGCGCTCGAAATCGCGCGCGACGGCCAAGACGATCTGGTGCTGGAAGTGCAGCAGCACATGGGACATGATCGCGTGCGCTGCGTGGCGATGGACACCACCGACGGCCTGAGCCGCGGCGTGACCGTCGTCAATACCGGCGCTCCGATCCGCGTGCCGGTCGGGCCGGTCACCTTGGGCCGCATCTTCAACGCGTTGGGCCGCCCGGTCGATAACAAGGGCGAAGCTCAAGCAGAGATCAAATACCCGATTCACCGTTTGGCCCCCGCCTTTGACGAGCAAACCACGCGCACCGAAGTTTTCGAGACCGGCATCAAGGTCATCGACCTGGTCGCGCCGTTCACGAAGGGCGGCAAGACGGGCGTGTTTGGCGGCGCGGGCGTGGGCAAGACCGTCATCATCACCGAACTGATTCGCTCGATCGCCGCGGAGCACGGCGGCTACTCCGTGTTCGCCGGTGTGGGCGAGCGCACGCGCGAAGGCACGGCGCTGTACGGCGAAATGACCGAAGCGGGCGTCATGGACAAGACCGTGATGGTCTTCGGGCAGATGAATGAACCATCGGGCGTGCGCTTGCGCGTGGCGTTGACCGGCCTCACCATGGCCGAATACTTCCGCGATGAAGGCCGCGACGTGCTGTTGTTCATCGACAACATCTTCCGCTTCTCAATGAGCGGTTCCGAAGTGTCGGCGCTGCTGGGCCGTCTGCCGAGCGCGGTCGGTTATCAACCGACCCTCTCGAACGAGATGGGCGAATTGCAGGAGCGCATCACTTCGACCAAGAAAGGATCGATCACGTCGATGCAGGCGGTGTACGTGCCCGCGGACGACTATTCCGATCCGGCCCCGGTGGCGACCTTCGCCCACCTCGACGCCACGATCGCCCTCGATCGCGCGATCGCGGCCCGCGCGTTGTTCCCCGCGGTCGATCCGCTGGTGTCCACCTCGCGCATTCTCGATCCGAATATCGTGGGCGAGGATCACTATAACGTCGCGCGCGAAGTGCAGCGCGTGCTGCAGCGCTACAAAGACCTGCAGGACATTATTGCCATTCTGGGCGTTGAAGAATTATCGGAAGATGACAAGCTGCTGGTGGCGCGCGCCCGCAAGATCGAGCGTTTCCTCTCGCAGCCGTTCTTCACGGCGGCACAGTTCACGGGTCGCGAAGGCCGCTATGTGTCGCTGCGCGAAACGGTGCGCGGCTTCCGCGAGATTCTGGAAGGCAAGCACGACGATCTGCCCGAGCAGGCATTCTACATGATCGGCACGATCGACGAAGCCGTGGAAGTCGGCGAACGCATGAAGCAAGAGGCGTAATATGGCCACGCTCCATCTGGAGATTGTCACGCAGGAAAAGCGTTTGTTCTCTGGCGATGTGGATATGATCGTCGCGCCGGGCGGTGAAGGCGAGCTTGGCATTCTGCCGCATCACGCGCCGTTGTTGACCACGTTGAAGGAAGGCGCGCTGCGGGTGAAGCAAGGCGGCGGCGAGGAATACTTCAGCATCGGCGGCGGCTTCATGGAAGTGCAGCCCGATCACGTGATCGTGCTGGCCGACGTGGCCGAGAAAGCTGACGACATCGACATCGCCCGTGCCGAAGAAGCCAAACGCCGCGCCGAGCAGATGCTGAAAGATCGGCCGGCCGGCGTCGACATTGAAACGGCTCTTGCCTCGCTGCGCCGCGCGCAAATCCGCATCTCGATCGCCCAGAAGCGCGGCACGCGCCGGGCGGATTTGCCGGAGATGCGGCGAGAGCAGTGATTGGTGGTTAGCTGTTGGCAGTAAGCAAGTTGAACATCCTGAGCAAGACCGCGAGGGTCTGCTCAGGATGTTTTGTGGTGCGCACGAAAAGTGTGTCAGCGGGGGCGGCTCCTCGCGTAACATCCCGAGCGTAGCGAGTGGACATGCTGCCGTCCTTCGGGCGTGGAAGCCCGAACTACTGACGGTCTGACAACATTTGCGTGCACACTTTGTGAGTGGACTACGCACATTTTTGAATTATCAGGTAAAATGACTCGCGGTCTAATCGCCAGCAGAGCGAGGAATATTCCTCTGCGGCAAGGATTTGTTGAATGCTGCAAAGAGAAATTGGAATCGATCTCGGCACGGTGAATGTGCTGGTCTACGTGCGCGGGGCCGGCATCGTGCTGCAAGAGCCGTCCGTAGTGGCGCTGACGGTGAACGAGAGCCGCATCGTCGCCGTGGGCGAAGAAGCCCGATCGATGCTGGGCCGCACCCCGGACGCGCTCGAGGTGGTGCGCCCTATGCGCGACGGCGTTATCGCCGATTATCAAATCACCGAGGCCATGCTACGTTACTTCATCAAGAAGGCGACGGGCGGCGTGCGCATGTTCAAGCCCAAGGTGATGATCAGCGTGCCGTTCGGCGTGACGAGCGTGGAGAGCCGCGCCGTGCACGAAGCGGCTGTGGCCGCCGGCGGCGCGACGCGCGACGTGCATTTGATCCCTGAACCCATCGCCGCTGCGATTGGCGCAGGCATGCCCGTCAACACGCCCACCGGCAACATGGTGCTCGATCTGGGCGGCGGCACCACCGAGGCGGCCGTCGTCTCGATGAACGGCATCGTCGTGGCGAATTCCGTGCGCGTGGGCGGCGTGCGCATGGACGAGGCGATCGTGGCGTACATCCGCAAGAAGTACAGCCTCGCCATCGGCGAACCCACCGCTGAAGAGATCAAGTTCCGCCTGGGCGCGGCGATTCCGCTGGACGAAGAAATCGAGATGGAGATTCAAGGCCGCGATCAGGTGGCGGGTCTGCCGCGCACGATCCGCATTCGCTCTTCCGAGATCACCGAGGCGCTGCAGGAACCATTGTCGGCCATCGTCGGCGTGGTGAAGAGCGTGCTGGAGAAGACGCCGCCCGAACTGGCCTCGGACATCATCGATCGCGGGATGGCGCTGGTGGGTGGCGGCGCGCTGCTGCGCAAGATCGATCAGTTGATTACCAAGGAAACGGGCGTGGCCGCCTACGTGGCCGAAGCGCCGATGGCGTGTGTAGCGATGGGCGCCGGCAAGGCGCTGGAAAATTATGCGATTATTCGGCGGAGTATCGGCGGGTTGTAACGAAGGCATGTTGAGCAACAAGTGAAGCGAGCGTCCTCGGTTGAGGATGCTCGCTTTTTGTTTTGGCGACTATGCTATTGACGAACAGGCGAGAGGTTCATCTACGCTGATGATGTGCATGAATGGTTCCACAGCCAGATCAATGGCGCGATCCGCAGCGATCTGAAGATGCTGCCTCGTGGCGCGGTCGATTGAGTTTGAAGTATAGTTTCGCGGAGTGTTACGACGCTCGCAGCAAGGTAGATACAGCGATGTCTTCGTCCACGTCTGCCCAGTGAATGCCGATGCTCTTGGCGACGAGCCGCCAGTTCTTGCGCTGCCTGGAGGTGGCGTCGCGCAGCCGCGGAAACCATTCCAGCGGAGTCGAGACTGCGCGGCCATCTGACAGCGACACGATCAGCACGTCCGCTGTGAAGCGAACATTCACGGCCAGCACAGCCGTTGGACTAACTCTGCTTAAGGTGTTCATACCATTTCTCCAGGAAGAACTCAGCGTGTTCTTCCACAATTTGCCTGATCTGGCGGAGTTCTCTAGAATTGTAACCGACTGCCCAATCCAACGTCACCGGGCGCAGCCAAAACTTGGCTGCGTTTTCAGCAGACTCGACGTGAACGTGCGGCGGCTCATGGGCTTCGCGACTGAAAAAGAAAAAACGATGGCGACCACAATTCTCAGTACAGTGGGCATGAACTGATTTCCTCTGGCTTGATCGTAGCGCGCTGGCTACAAGTTGTAAAGTTGAGCCGGAGGAGAAGCGCGTGCTCGATCGGCTGCGGGGATCACGCGGCGCGGAAGAGTACGAGCGCGTTGAAGAATCAGCAGCAAGCACGATCTAAAATTCAGATTGAATCGAGGACTACGTCATGTCAACAAATCCACCACGCGTCGTGATGATCACCGGCGGAAATAGCGGTATCGGCTTTGCCACCGCCCGCAAACTGGCGGCGCAAGGCTTTCACGTGATCCTGGCTGCGCGCAATCAGCAGACTGCGGCGCAAGCCATCGCGCGGATTCGGACCGATCAGCCCAACGCCAGCGTCGAATCGATCCCGTTGGATTTAGCATCATTCGCATCGATTCGGCAGTGTGCGACGACCTTCAAGGCGAAAGGCTATCCGCTGCACGTGTTGATCAACAACGCGGGCGGATCGGTGCAAGGCAAGCAGGCCAGTTTTACCGCAGATGGTTTTGAGATGACTTTTGGAACGAACCACCTGGGGCATTTCCTGCTCACTAATTTGCTGCTCGACGACTTGAAGCGATCGGCCCCGGCGCGCGTGATCACCGTGTCGTCGCAGCGGCACATTCCCGGTTATGGTGGCGGGCCGGGGGCGAAGTTCGATTACGATAATTTGAAAGGGGAGAAGTTCTACGACTCCGCGACCTTCTATTGCAATTCCAAGCTGGCGAATATGTGGTTCACGTATGAGTTGCAGCGGAGACTAGCGGGCACGGGTGTGATGTCGAATGCGGTGTGCCCCGGCTTCGTGCCGGAGGCCATCGGCGACCGCCGGACGTCGCCCATCGATCGGTTGCTGTACCGGAAGATATTGCCGCACATGCCCTTCGCGCGATCGCTCGATCAGGCATCCTCCTCGTATCTAATGGCTGCCACTGATCCCCGCTGGGAAGGAGCCGGCGGCAAGTTCATCGTGGATGGCAAAGAGCGGCACTCGAGCGACGAGTCTTACGACGAAGCAAAGGCGCGGTGGTTGTGGGACTTGAGTTGGACCTGGTGTGGGTTGGAGGGGAGCGCCTCGGTCTGAGCGCGTATGACCGTAAAGCCGCGATCAGGCTTCACTCACAGCCTTCACAAAGCCCTGACGAGTGTCATGCTGAGCGAAGCGAAGCATCTCGTATGTCGGCGTAGAGACCCTTCGCTACGCTCAGGGTGACACTCTTCCGAGTACAGCTGCCCAATTGCCTGCACCTGTCAACAGAATTTGTTAAGACCGTGGAATTTCACTCCCCCCGCGTGTTGATCTCCGCCACCTTCTGCCGTAACTCCGCTAGCACCTCGGCGGGCGGACGCTGCGTATCGGTCAGCAGCAGTTGAACGTCATACGTCCGCAGCAACACGCTGAGCTGGTTCAAGTCTTGAATCTCGGACGTCTTGGCCTCCTGAGGTTGATTGTCCGCGGCGCGCGATCGCAGAAACCACTGCGCGAGGAACGACGTCAGCGCCGAGAACAATCCCACACCGACGACGATCACGATCACACCGATCGCGCGTCCGGCGGTGGTCACGGGATACTTGTCGCCGTAGCCCACCGTCGCCAGCGTCACGACGTTCCACCATAGCGCATCGAGGCCGGTCTGGATGTTGGCCGAAGTCGAGGCGCTTTCCGCGTCCAGTACCAGCACCGCGCCCGCTTCCAGCACGATGATGGCGGCCAGCACCGCAGTGAGCAAAGTGCTCTGCGCGCGCCGCCGCACGACGACTTTGCTCATCTGCCGGAAGTCGCTGCTGCGCAAGCGGCGCGCGGCCAGCCACATCCAGATCAAGCGCAGGACACCCGCAAACGGCAGCGGCAGACTGCCTAACAACAGCATCCAACCGCCCCGCGGCCCCACAAAATTCCAGCGATGCGGATGACACCACAGGCGATAAGCAAAGTCTAGCAGCAAAAAGACGCTCAGCCCGACGTTCATGATCCACACCACTTGATCTTGCGCAGGGGCGAGCCGCACCGACAGGATGAGTACCCAGTTGACCAGCGACAGCACGACCAGGGCCAGCACAAATAACTCGTAGTTGATGTTGACGACCAGTTCTTTTTCCTCGGCAGATTTGTGCATGTTTGTGCTCCTGGGTTGGAATGAGTGTGCCTACCGTTCAACTCGCCGGACGCGGCGCAGGCTGGATGCGGCCACGATGTGAACGATCAGCGACGGCCAGTGTGTGGCTCGGATGCTCGATAGAGGCGCTCGGGCATGGCAGAGTCGTAAACCAAAGTGGAAGACGTCGGCGGCGATAGAGCAGTCTCAGTCAACAGCAGCCGAGCCCGCTTCCTTCCATGTCCGCAACATGACTTGCACCGAGCGGTTCATCTCTCGAGAATAGGCGGCGGCGAATTTCCGAAAATACATGAGCTGCCCGAAGTTCTCGATGCCGTCCGCTGTGACGCCCCGGCTGAGCCAGCGCGCCTGTCGCTCACGATACATCTCGGCAAAGTCGTCGTCACTCAGCCGCCGGTACCGGTTCTCAAAGACGATGAAGCGCCGATCGAAGCGCGTGGTCCGTTCCAGTTCCTTTTGTTCCTCAGTCGGATAGCCAAAGCACACCAAGCCAATCGGGATGACGTAGTCAGGCAGGTTGAACAGTTCGCGGTGAACCTCGTACTTTTCCAGAATATCGCCGATGTAGCACGAGCCGACGCCCAGCGCTTCGGCGGCGACGACGGCGGTCTGCGCAGCGATCAACGCATCGCAGCAGGCCAGCAAGAGATCACCCTCTGCCGGTTGGCGCGGGGCGACGTCGTGCTGCCGGCACACCCTGTCAACATCCGAGCAACGGAAGTAGTCGATCCAGCGTTGATAGTCGGCCAGAAAGAGCCACACCATGGGCGCCTGCGCGATGAAGGGTTGATCGTCGCACGTCTGGGCCAGAGTATCCTTGATGCTCTGCTCGGTGATGTCGATGATGGAGTACAGCATCATGTTGCCGGCTGTCGGCGCGCGCAAGGTAGCACACAGAACTTCACTTTTCACGTCGGCGCTGATTGGCCGCTCTTCATAGGCCCGGATGGATTTGCGGTTGAGCAACGTCTGAATCATTTCGTTCATGATCGATGGCTCCTTGTGGGAAATTTGACCGCCCCCAACGGCCAACAGCATGTCCGCCGGGATTGTAACGTGGAGCACGACGGATGTAAAGCGTCGCTGGCCGTTGTGTGCACGCAGCCCGCCGGGTACGGCCGTACGCGGGGCGATGAGCGAAACAAATTCGCCAACAGCATCAAACTGTGTCAGACAATAAGGGATTCGGGCTCTCATGCCCGAATAACAGCGGCGTGTCCACTCGCTACGCTCGGGATGCTACGCGAGGAGCCGCCCCTGCTGACACATTTTGCGTGCTCACTGGCCGTTGGATAAGCGTAGGTCAACCGCCGCCCAAGCAACGGGCAGAGCACAGCGAAGCGGCTTACAATGGCGCTAGTTCTTTGCTCCATTGCGAGGTGTGTAATGCGCATGTTGTGTCCTTTGCTGTTGACCGTGTTATTGACGGGAATGACCGCTTGCACCTCCACCCAGGCGACGACGTTGCCCCGTTCGCCGACGGCTGTCTCAGCCTCAACCGCATCGGTCCAGATCGATCGATTGCCCACCACCGTTCCAGCCACGCCAAACAGCAGCTTTGTCTATTATCGCGGGCCTAACCCTTATCGAGAATCTCCAGCTTTCGAGGTCGAATACGACTCAGCCGTGTGGCTGTTCGCCGAAGACGATGGCTCTAGTCGAAAGGCTCAGCTATTTCAGCGTGATATCCCCGGTTGTACCATGTGGCTGCAAGCGGGTCCAGTTGGTGATCAGCTGCTCTCCACGCGCATCCTTGCCGGGCGAGAATGGACGATCTCGCTGATTCAACCAGCCATCTTGAACTACGCGACTCCATTGAAGGACATCTATTTCATCATTGGGGTGATATTGCCTGAAAAATATCTGGCGACCGTCGAAAGCCCATGCCAGCAAGCAGCCGAAGACGTATTGCAGACATTCAAGGTCATAGAACTGCCAACTACGCCAACGTCGTTGTCAACGCGCACCACGACACCTCGGACAGGGGGCACATCCACTCCGACGGTGCCCGTAATATCTCTTGCTGGCGCAACCGGGTACATTGTCTTCAGTCGGGTAAGTGATCTTTATCGAATGGCCCCAGATGGCTCGCATCTCATGCAAATGACCCAGGACTCTGGCATAAATTTATCTCCAGCCTGTTCATGACTCCTCTGAAAAAAGCCTAACGCCTCACGCTAAGGCGCAAAGCCGCTAAGGATTCTTAAGGTGTTGCAGCAGATAGTTGAACAGTCGACGCCCAA